>JGI24540J26637_10000487_pt1 | contig 16586 bp, 16 predicted proteins | sample NorSeaMetagenome_FD_26637 | JGI IMG/M metagenome (IMG submission 26637)
AAAGAAACTCTAGATAGGATCCTGATCTTTGGAAATCTAAAAAAGATAAATGCCTAATAATCTCAAAATTGCTTCCAAAATTTGAAACAACAGATATTACCGTAGCAATAATAATTATAGAAATATGAAAATTTTTAATATTCAAGAAATTGAATTATTTTTTGTGATATCTAAACTCCAGCCAAGCTTTTCTCTGCATGCTTCAAAAAAATCATTATTTTTTGGATGAACCAACTTTAATGTTTTGTGCATTTTTTGAATATTTACCACTGTTTGATATTCTGCTGAAATATCATCTTGGCCATCTGCACAAATTTTAGCTTCATTNAGTGGGCCNCTTAATAATTTGATTTCAATTTTTTGATCNGANGAAATAATAAAAGGTCTNGAAGAAAGGCTTTGCGGCATCATAGGTATTATGCTCCAAACATCTAAGCTTGGATGGATAATAGGACCACCGGCTGATAAAGCATAAGCAGTTGAACCGGTTGGGGTTGCAATAATGAGACCATCTGATCTTTGTTCATAAACAGGCTTGCCATCTACATTAAGCTGGTAACGCATCAACTGCGCGTAAGATCCTGAATGAATAACTATTTCATTAAGTCCAAATAATGTTTTATCTAAAAAGTTTGCTGAGACTAAAGACCTTTCTTCTATCTCATAATTACCTTGCAGAATATCTTGAATAATAGATTCAAAATTATTTATATTTACGTCAGTTAAAAATCCAACCGCTCCAAGGTTAATACCAAGTATTGGCGTTTCATATTCTAAGAATTTTCTTGATGACCCTAAAAGGGTTCCGTCTCCCCCAAAAACTATCAATAAATCAATCGTTGTTACAAAGTCTTCAGATTTTAGCTTTGTAATGAGGCTATTAGTAACTTCAGCATCTTCTTCAATAAAAATTTTATCTGTATATTTTGAAAGAATAGGTAATAGCGAATCAAGGAATTTGATGTCTCCATCTTCCTGATTTTTTTTAACTACGATACCTATATTTTCAAACATAATGAGGCATTATACTCCTTGATAGATTGGAAAATAAATATATGCAACTAACAAATAAAATTAATGAGTTTTTAAGTCTAATAAATCAAGCTAAAAAAATTGTTATTTTAACTGGTGCAGGAATAAGCACCGAGTCAGGGCTTCCTGATTTTAGAAGCGATGATGGTTTTTGGACCAAAAATAAACCTATTTTTTTTAAAGAATTTCTACAAGACTCAGACTCAAGAAGACTCTCCTGGGAAAGAAACCTTGAATTAAAAGAAAAGCTTCAATCAATCAAACCTAATAGTGGACACTTTTTTGTTAAAGAATTAATTAACAAATCACCAAAACATTATTTAATTACTCAAAATATTGATGGCTTACATTCAGATACAGGCCTTGATGAAAAAAAAATTATTGAAATCCATGGAAATGCTACTAAAGCTTCTTGTTTAAATTGTTATAAAGAGTTTGATCCGAGTATTTTTCATAACTCTATTATAAATAATTCTGAGATTCCAGACTGCAATGACTGTGGATCTTTGGTNAAGGTTTCAACAATTTCTTTTGGTCANCCCATGAATGAGAAAGACCATACAGATGCAATGTATTTAACACAGGCAGCAGATTTATTTATCTCTATAGGTACTTCTTTAAGTGTTCAGCCTGTTGCAAAATTGCCTGAATTGGCAAAGAAGAACGGATCTAAGTTAATCATTTTAAATAGAGATGCTACCCCATTAGATAATGTTGCTGATTTGGTTATAAATGGTGAGTTAAAAGATATATTTTCTAAAATCTCTCCAAATTTATCAATCGTGCATTAAAGCTGCTCTTCCAACTATCTTACCTTCTTTTAGATCAATTAAAGTCTGATTTGCTTCTGATGCATGCCTTTTTTCAACAGGGATTGGATCAATCTTATCTTCTTTTACCAAAGCCATTAACTCCTTCATATTAGACAGACTACCTACATAAGAGCCTTGTATATTTCTTTCCATTAAGACCATCATAGGAAGAGGATGATTTAACTCACCACCATACAAACCAACAATTATATATTTGCCGCCCTTTCGTAAAAGATTAGTAGCAAAACCAGTTGATAAATCAGATCCTACAAAATCAATTACAGCAGCAGCCCCGCCAGTGATGGCATAAATCCTTTCAGCTGCATCCTCATCTCTTGAGTTAATTGCATGAGAGGCTCCGCTTTGAAGAGCTATCTCTAGCTTTGTTTCATCGACATCAACAACTATCGGTTTAACATTAAAAGCAGCTTTAGCAATTTGTATTCCCATCATTCCCAATCCACCAGCTCCAACAATAATTAATGAATTATCAGAATCTTTAATGTTAGCTTTTTTTAATGANGTGTATGCTGTNAGTCCAGAACAAGCATAGCTTCCAGCTAGATGATCTGGGGTATTTCCAGCATCCATTAAATATCTTGAATGAGGTACAAGAACGTGATCACCAAAACCACCTCCTTTTTGGACACCTAAAACAGGCCCTCCTGGACATAAGTGCTCATCACCAGATGAACATACATCACATTGATTGCAACCTATCCATGGATAAATAACTCTTTTATCACCAATGTTAATATTTTTTGCATCGGGCCCTAGCTCAATGACTTCACCAAAAATTTCATGGCCTAATGTATACGGCATCTGTAATGGTAGTGGTAATTTTTTACCTCCTCCTAAATCGAATGCACCCTCATGGATATGAACATCTGAGTGACATACACCGCAAGCAATTGTCTTTAATAAAACCTCTTCACCCTCAGGTTTTGGCGTATCAAACTCGTTAAGCTCTAGAGGTTTGCCTGATTCAATTACTTGATATGCTTTCATATGGAATCCTTTATAAGTATAAATTAACTTTATAAATACTAATTTATCATAAATATTTGATTATCAAATAAACATTTCCTTTGGCAACATGCTTTTGGTAAGACTAGAAATAATTATATTTCTCCTTACAATGGAACAGAAACTACAATTTAGGAAAATTACCATAATGGAAAATTTAGAGTCTTTTAGAATAGAAGTAAAAGAATGGCTTGAAGAAAACTGCCCTCCTTCAATGAGAACAGGATCAAAAGTTGACGCTAGTAGTGCAACTGATGAGGTCTGGGGTGGAAGAAATGCTGTTTATAAAAACCCAGAATCTAAACTTTGGCTGGATAGAATGGGTGCTAAGGGTTGGACTATGCCAACAGTAGCAAAAGAATATGGTGGTGGTGGTCTTACTAAAGAAGAAACTAAAATTTTGAATGAGGAATTATGGGCAATAGGTGCTAAACAAGCTTTGTTAAGTTTTGGTATCTGGATGCTAGCTCCTGCACTTCTAGAATATGCAAGTGAAGAGCAAAAAAGATTACATATACCAAGAATTATTAAAGGCGAAATTAGATGGTGCCAAGGTTATTCAGAGCCAGGTTCTGGTTCTGACTTGGCAAGTTTGTCTACTAAAGCAGAGGATATGGGAGATCATTATTTAGTGAATGGTCAAAAAGTTTGGACTTCATATGCAGACCAGGCAGATTGGATTTTTGCTTTNGTTAGAACTGGNCCTCANGAGCCAAAACACAATGGTATTAGTTTTTTATTAATAGATATGGCTAGTGAAGGTGTAAGCACAAAACCAATTACGCTTATAAGTGGTAAATCACCTTTTTGTGAGACCTTTTTTGATAATGTAAAAGTTCCTAAAGAAAACTTAGTGGGAGAAGAAAATGCGGGCTGGACTATAGCAAAAGCGCTGCTTCAACATGAAAGAAACTTTATAAGTAATTTTGGTCTTGCGGGTGCTGCCTCTGGTGGCGGAAGTGATGTAGTAACTCTTGCTAAAAAGCATTTTGGTGAAGAGGATGGAAAAATTGCTAATGGTATTTTTAGAGCAGATGTTACGAGTCACAAAATGAAAGAGCATGCATTTGGATTAACTCTAAAAAGAGCTGGTGATGAGGGTGGTAAAGCTTCAGCTGTTGCTTCTATGTTTAAATATTACGGAACTGAACATAATAAAAAAAGACATGAAATGATGATATCTGCTATGGGTTCACATGGCGTAGCTTGGGATGGTGATGAGTTTGATAAAGAAGAAAAAGATCTTACAAAAGCTTGGCTCAGGACTAAAGGTAACTCAATTGAAGGTGGAACCTCTGAAGTTCAATTAAATGTAATATCAAAAAGAGTACTAGGTCTTCCTAGTTAAAATTTTAAGAAGTTTTCTGGGATACTTATAATGAAATTAATACTTAATGAAGAGCAGCAAATGCTTAGAGATTCTGCAAAAGATTTTGCAGAAAATAGAACTCCTGTAAATCATTTTCGATCTCTAAGAGATAACAGTAATGCTCAAAATTGGGATAAAGATGTATGGCAAGAAATGGTAGATCTTGGCTGGTCTGGTATTTTAATTCCAGAAGAGTTTGGCGGGTCTGATTTTGGCTTGGCTGGAATTAGTGTAATTATGCAAGAAGTTGGAAAAACTCTACCCCTTCTCCACTTCTGGCTACAGCTGTTTTAGGTGCTTCTGCAATAAATACTTTTGGGACCCAAGAGCAAAAAGCTGAATATCTTCCAAAGATAGCGTCAGGAGAAATTACCATAGCATTAGCAGTTGATGAAGAAAGTCATCATGCTCCTGCAAATACAGTTACTAAAGCAGAATTAGTTGGTGAAGAATGGGCTCTAAATGGTAAAAAGAAATTTGTAGTCGATGGTGCAAGTGCAAATATTATTATTGTTTTAACTAGAACATCTGGGTCTAAAGGCGATAAAACTGGTTTAACTTTGTTTATTCTAGATTCAAATCATGAGGGTCTTAAAATTATTAAAACAGATATGGCTGATTGTAGGAACTACGCAAATATAGTTTTAGATAATGTTAAATTACCTAAAAATGCTTTGCTGGGAGATCAGGAATCTGGTGGAGAGGCTATTGATAAGATTTTAGATGAAGGAAGAATAGCTTTATCTGCTGAAATGCTTGGTAATTCTGAAGCAGCTTTTGAAATGACTCTTAATTATTTAAAAGAAAGAAAACAATTTGGCGTTCTGATAGGNNCTTTTCAAGCTCTTCAGCATAGAGCAGCTGANATGTTTGTTGAAATAGAGCTCACTAAATCAGCTGTTATGGCAGCTATGCAAGGCGCTGATGAGAATAATAATGATCTTCAAAGAATGGCAAGTCTTGCTAAATCTATTGCAGGAGAAACCCTATACTTAGTCTCTAATGAATCTGTGCAAATGCATGGAGGTATTGGTGTAACAGATGAATATGACATTGGTTTTTATATGAAAAGAGCCAGAGTTGCTGAAGTTATCTTTGGTGGCGCTAATTTCCATCAAGAAAGGTATGCTAATTTAAGCAATTTCTAGACAGTATAAATATGAAGCAATTTATCTAATTGCTATAATTACTTTGTCTATAAAAGTTATGAAGACTATGAGTTATTTAAAATCTAATATAATTGGAGTTATCAGCCTCTTCTTAATTCTAAGTGAATTAATTATTGGTTTTTCAACTTTAGCAATTGTAAATATCCCCAGGACTGTGATTCGCTCACAAAAATTTAAAGTTTTTCTACACAAACTTTCAAATCAAATTGGAGAGGTAACGGTTTTAGGTCTTAAATACATTATGCAATTGATGTACGGTAAAGATTCAATTCAAGTTATTGGCAAAAAAGATTTATCTATAAATGAATGGTATTTGGCTATGTCTAACCATAGCTCATGGGCAGATATCTTTGTGATCCTTGTTGCAACAAATTATAGAATTCCTTTACTCAAGATCTTTATGAAGAAAGAGTTATGGTGGATACCATTTGTGTTTCTCGCTAACAAAACTCTTAATATGCCTTTTGTTCATAGACACTCAAGGGCTGAGATTGAAAAGAATCCTGATCTTAGATACAAGGATTATGAGAATACAATTTTATCATGCAAGCGTTTTCACAGATCTCCTACAACGGTTTTTAGCTATGCAGAGGGAACTAGATATACTGATAAAAAGCATTTAGAGCAAGATTCACCCTATATAAATTTACTAAAACCTAAGGTTGGTGGAATCGCTACTGCTTTATCAGCTATTCCTCAAATTAATAAATTGTTAGATTTTACAATTGTTTACGAATCAAAAAAGAAAAGTTCTTGGGCATTTTTAAAAGGCGATATGAGGAATGTTAAAATTCATATTGAAGAATACGAGATACCAGAAAATCTTAAGAATAAAAATTACTTAAATGATGATCTTTATAGAAATAATTTTAAAGATTGGATTGATGGTTTATGGATTAAGAAAGATGCTAAATTTGAAGAATTAAAGTTCTAATTTTTTTTTTGCAATAACCCAACCATTCGGGTCAGCATATATCCAATTACCAGTTTGTATTAAGATTCCTCCAACAAAGATATCAACACCAAGACTTCCTAGCCCTTGTTTGTTTGTTTTCTGAGGGATAGAGCCTTTTGCATATATTCCAATAGGAAGGGTTTTAAGGACCTCAATATCTCTAACAAAACCATCTACAATAATTCCATTCCAATTATTTGTTAATGCTACCTGAGCAATTTGATCTCCAACCATTGAAGCATGATCAACACCTTTTGCATCGATCATTAAGACTCTATTGTTACCAGGTTGATTTAAAGTCTCTTTAACTAACGAATTATCATCTGGACATTTAATAGTTTCAATTTGACCAGAGAAAATATCTTTGGCTCCAAAGGAATTAAAGTTTAAATTTCCAACTTGAACTTTGCCTCCCTGATCATCGCAAATATCTGGAACTGAGAATTGTGATCTAATATTCATTAAATAATTTTAATACAATTAATTAAGATTTGTTTATTTCCATATCGATTGAATAAGTACAGAAGTTAATTAATCTAAGATAGAATAAATTATTAAAGATTAAAGTAGGTATAAATTAGGAGTAAAAATATGAAATCACCAATTTGTGAAATGTTTGATATAGAATTTCCAATGGTTGCATTTAGCCATTGCAGGGATGTTGTTGTTGCCGTCTCAAAAGCTGGAGGAATGGGTGTCTTAGGCGCAGTTGGACATACTCCTGAAATGCTTGAGCAAGACTTAAAATGGATTGATGAGCACATTGATGGTATGCCATATGGCGTGGACTTATTGGTACCTAATAAATTTGAAGGAAAAGGTTCAAATAAAACTTCTGAAGATTTAAGAAATATGATTCCGCAAGAATATAGAGATTTTAGAGCTGATGTGCTGAAGCAATATGATGTTGATGGTGAAATTTTAAGAGGCGGTAGTGAGGCTAAAAATATTGAACTAGCCTCTGATTCTAGATTTGGTAAAAACTTACGACAAGATGGCGCACAAAAACTTTTAGAAGTTGCTTTTTCTCACCCTATTCAACTAATAGCAAATGCATTAGGAGTTCCGCCAAAATGGATGCTTGATATGGGTAAAGAGAATAATGTTAAAGTTGCGGCGCTATTAGGTGCTAAAGAGCATGCTATTAAACAGGTTCAAGCTGGAGTTGATATCTTGGTAGTTTCTGGAACTGAAGGTGGTGGTCACTGTGGCAGTGTTTCTACAATGGTGCTAGTACCAGAGGTTAAAAGAGCAATTCAAGAGCATGGTGATATTCCAATACTTGCAGCAGGGGGTATAGCAACTGGAGAGCAGATGGCAGGAGTTATGGCTATGGGTGCTGATGGGGTTTGGTGTGCCTCGGTATTCCTTCCGACAACAGAAGCCGAAACATCAGAAGTAATTAAGGAAAAAATGGTAAATGCTTCATCAAGTCAAACTGTAAGATCCCGAAGTAGAACTGGTAAACATTCAAGACAACTCAAATCTGCTTGGACAGATGCCTGGGAATCTAAAGATGCTCCTGAGCCTCTACCTATGCCACTTCAAACTATGATTAGTGAGCCAGCTTTAGCTGTAGTTAATAAGCAAGCTGAAATTGGTCATGAAGGTGCTAAAGAACTTGCAACCTATTGGGTTGGCCAGGGAATTGGATTAGTTGATGAGACTATTTCAGCCGGACAGACCGTCCAAAAATTTAAAGAAGAGTTTGCAGTGGCTTATGAAAGAGTTGTTTCGCTATTAGACGAATAAAGACTAAATTTTAAAGCTTCAAATAGTCGCCATTACAATAGAGTAATGGGTCAGGCTCTTCACTATTTAAAATAACGTTCTCTATGGATAAAATTAAGATTGAGTGAGTTGCATAATCTACCATCTCTTCAATCTTACATCCTATTATTGCCTGAGAATCACTGAGAAAAGGAGTTTGATTTTCATCATAAGACCAATGGTCATTGTCAAACCTACTAACATCTAAATCACTAGAGCTGCAGATTGTTGAAATCTCTTGTTGAGAAGAACTTAATAAATTTACATTAACCAGATGACCATTTTTTAGAGTTCCATGAATGCTTGCTGATTTGTTTATACATGCCAATAAAGATGCTGGATCAATAGAAAGAGAAGTCATAGAGGATACTGTTATAGCATTCTTACTACCATTTTCAGCATTAGAAATAATGCATACAGGATATGCTAAATTTCTAAGAGCCTTAATAAATTTATCTTGATTATTCATGCAATAATTATATATAGATATATTTTTAAAGTTATATATTTTTTCTTAAAACAAATTCCAAAACCGTTGCGTTAATACAATATCTAGGCATTCCATTTGGTCCATCGGGAAATACATGGCCAAGGTGAATACCTGAACTCTTAGATCTTATTTCTGTTCTTCGCATTCCATAGCTATTATCCGCAAGCTCATATGTTGAGTCTTGAACTGGTCTGGTAAAAGAGAGCCAGCCAGATGAAGAATTAAATCTATCTCTTGTATCAAATAAAGCAGCTCCACTTAATTTATCTATAAATATTCCATCAGGAGTATTCTTAAAAATTTCATACTCTTGGCAGAATCGTGCATCTGTGCCTTCATTAAATGCCACATTATAAGCTTCGCTTTTTCCTAATTTAAAAGCACCAAAATATCTATAAAATTCTTCAGGCTCAAGGTATCCCTGATAACCAAAGACCTCAACGCCATCCTCTAAAAATAAAATTGTAGGCGTAGCCCATGTTGGTGTTTTAATTTCTAGATCTTGTAAATTAGTTGCTAAACGAAATGACATGCTGATACTACCCTTATAATCTTTTGCGACATCCTCTTTGAAGCTTTCACAATATGGGCAATAGCCTTCTGGTTCTATGATGACTATCTGTTTGCCCTCTTTAAGCATGCTGTTATCTAATTTAGCAATTTGGTTATTTGCATTAAATTTAATTCCTGTTGAATGATCAGGACAATATCCATTAGGGTTTTTGGCTATATAGTCTTGATGATATTCTTCAGCATCATAAAACTTCTCAAGTTCTTTAATTACAGTTTTAATCTGACCATAACCAGAATCTGTTAATAGTTTTTGAAAAGTATCAGTTACTTTGCTTACAGCTTTTTTCTGGTCATCATTTTCATACAAAATAATAGACCTGTACTGAGTGCCTATGTCATTTCCTTGTCTATTNAGCTGAGTTGGATCGTGGCTTTCATAATAGTGTTGCAATAAATCCTCAACATTAATTAATTGAGAATTAAAAATAACCTTTACAACCTCAGCATGATTATTNGGATTCATTCTATTCTTTAACTGGGTGATAGCTCTATAATTTGGTTTGACTCCTGAGCCATCCGCATAACCTGAAATAGCACTAATGACTCCTGGAATTGCTTCGTAACCCTTTTCAGCTCCCCAAAAACAACCAGACCCCAAAACTATAGATTGAATATGATTTGTACTATTAATGTCTTCTTGTGCGGACAAGCTAAAAGGCATCAAACATATAAAAGTAAAAAAGAAAGATTTTTTAAAAAAGTTTTTCAATTTATTCTTGCGCCTCCCATTTAAAGCTTTTAGCTTTTTGAAAAGCCTCTCTTTCAAATAGCATATCTGTCCATCGAGTAATATTAGGCTTAAAAGCCTCCTCTATCCCTAAAGATTTTGCTAAGAATAATGCATAACTAACGCAAATGTCTGCAATTGTGAATCTATTTGAACAAAGATATTCTCTATCACCCAAAGTTTGTTCTAATAATTTTAGTCTTGCAACAAACCAGCGTCTATAACCTTCGGCTGCTTTATCAGCAACTCCAATTTCTTGAAGAGTGTATCTAAGTACTACGGTTTGAGGGAAAGTTAAAGTAGCATCTGCATGTGATAACCAATTTAAATAATTACCGTAATCAGCTTCATCTACATTTACCTTAAGGTCTGNTGGACCATAAGTGTCTACAAAGTACTGACTCATTCCTACTGACTCTGTCATACGNACATCACCATCAATCATATAGGGTATGGTTCCTAAAATATTAATATCCATAAACTCTTTATGAAGAAAACGTGGTGGAAAAGGCATCATCTCCACTTCATAATTAAGACCCATTTCTTCAGCTGTCCATATAGGACGCATTCCTCTTGAACCTTCACAACTATAAATTTTAATTGTCATATAAACTCCTTGGGTATTTGGGTAAGTTAATAGTACTCTTTTTGAGTGGTAATATTAATAATATTATATTACCATAAGCTACATTATTTTTTAATTTTATTATATGCATTCTAAAAATATCGCCCCTCAACTTCGAAGTAATTTAGATACAAAATCAGAAGAGTATCAAAAAAATAAACAAAGCATGCTTGAAAAGCTTGATTTTATTGATGATCTGCTAGATCAAGCTGAATTAGGTGGTGGTGCTTATCATCATGAGAGATTGGCTAAAAGAGGCAAGATGCCTATCCGTGAGCGAATAATGAATGTAATTGATGACGATAGTCCTTTTTTAGAAATAAGCCCTTTTGCAGCATATGGAACTAATTATACAGTTGGAGGTGGTTGTGTCTCTGGTATAGGAATGGTTGCGGGTGTTGAGTGCGTAATCTTTGGTAATGATCCATCTGTAAAAGCGGGAGCTATGACTGTTTATGTTGGAGCGAAATGGCAAAGAGCTATAGAGATCTCTAGAGAAAATAAAATTCCTTTTATTAGTTTTGTTGAATCTGCAGGTGGTGACTTGAGCATGGGAACTGGAAGCATAAGTGGTCAAGCTCCAATCTCACCGACTATTCAAAATACTCACTTTGCAGCAACAGGTAGATTTTTTTATGAGATGACTGAGTTATCTAAACTTAAAATTCCAGTTATTTCTGTAGTTTTTGGGTCTTCTACTGCTGGTGGAGCCTATCAGCCTGGAATGTCCGATTACAATATTTTTATTAAAGATCAGTCTCAAGTTTTTCTTGCCGGGCCTCCTTTGGTTAAAGCGGCTACTGGTGAGGAGTCAGATGCTGAAACTTTAGGTGGTGCTCAAATGCATTCTGAAATTTCTGGTTTATCAGATTATCTTGCTGAAGATGAAATGGATGCTTTAAGAATATGTAGAGAAGTTGTGTCACATTTAAATTGGAAAAAAGATGGTGATTTGCCTAAAAAGATTCCTACTGAGCCTATTTTTGATCAAGAAGAGCTTTTGGGTTTAATTAGTGAAGACCTTAAATCTCCAGTAGATATAAGAGAAGTAATTGCACGATTTACAGATGGCTCACAATTTGAAGAATATAAATCTTTATATGGCCCTACTATGATATGTGGCTGGGCAAGTGTTCATGGCTATCAGGTTGGAATAGTTGGAAATAATGGGCCTATTTATCCAGAGTGTGCAGAAAAAGCTGCGACCTTTGTTCAATTATGTAATAAAAGAAATATTCCGCTTATCTTTTTACAGAATGTTACTGGGTTCTTGGTAGGTAAAGATTTTGAGAGACAGGCAATTATCAAAAAAGGTTCTCAATTAATTAATTCTGTTTCTAATTCGATGGTTCCTCATATAACAATTATTATTGGTGCTTCATATGGAGCTGGAACTTATGCTATGTCTGGACAAGCTTACAATAATCGCTTCACTTTCTTATGGCCTACAGCAAAAATAGCAGTTATGGGGCCTGAGCAGATTGCTCGAGTCATGTCTATAGTTAGAAAAGCTAAAGCAAAAAGAACTGGTGAAAAGTTTGATGAAAAAGCTGATGCGCAAATACGAAAAATGGTTGAAGCTGCAGCAGAAGGAATGTCTCATGGACTAGTTGCCAGCAGCATGGTCACTGATGATGGAATTATTGACCCAAGAGATACTCGAACAATATTAGGGTTCTGCTTATCAGTCGTTAGTAATATTCCGATTGAAGGTGCAAATGAATATGGGGTATTTAGACTATGATTTTTAATTCACTACTTATCGCTAATAGAGGCGAAATAGCTGTCAGGATAATAGAAACTGCCCATGAGATGGGTATCAAATGTATTGCTGTATATGTTGATGCAGATGCAGATGCACCCTTTGTAAGAGCAGCTGATGAAGCTTTTCGTCTTCCAGATGGAGGTTATCTTGATGGAAACCTTATTCTTGATGCTGCAAAGAGAACTGGCGCACAGGCAATTCATCCTGGCTATGGTTTTTTATCTGAAAATGCGTCTTTTGCCAGAAAAGTTCTTAAAGAAAAGATTGTCTGGGTTGGACCATCTGCTCATGTTATTTCTGTTATGGGAGATAAATTAAAAGCTAAAGAGTTAGCTTCAAAAGCTGACGTCCCTACCCTTCCAATGACATCAAAACCTGGAGAAGCCAAAAATATTGGGTATCCGCTTTTGATCAAAGCTGCGGCTGGCGGTGGTGGAAAAGGAATGAGAATAGTTGAATCACAAAAGGATCTCAAAGAAGCAATAGTAAGCGCTCAAAGAGAGGCTAAATCTGGATTTGGAGATGAGAGAGTTTTTATAGAAAGGTATGTTGAAAAATCTCGACATATCGAAATACAAATTCTAGGGGATTCTCATGGGAATATAGTTCACCTAGGTGAAAGAGAGTGTTCTATTCAAAGAAGGCATCAAAAAATTATAGAAGAGTCTCCTTCACCAAGGGTATCTCCTGAGATAAGAGAAGCTATGGGTTTAGCAGCAGTTAAGCTTGCAAAAAAAATTAAATATCAGTCTGCTGGAACTGTGGAGTTTCTGTTTGATGATAAAACTGGAGAATTCTGGTTTCTTGAAGTTAATACTAGGTTGCAAGTAGAACATCCTGTCACTGAAGAAGTTACAGATATGGATCTTGTTTATGAGCAGTTAAGAATAGCTAGAGGCGAAGAGTTGGGCTATGAGCAAAGTGACATTAGTTGGAATGGACATTCCATTGAAGCCAGATTATATGCTGAAGATCCTGACAATGACTTTTTGCCTGAAACAGGAACTTTAATAGCATTTGAAGAAGACTATGAGGCTGAGGCTCGTTGGGATTCTGGAGTAGAGTCAGGATCGATAGTTGGTACATCTTTTGATCCAATGTTAGCTAAAGTTATTTCATATGGCGCAACAAGGACTGATGCGGCAACAAAGCTAGCTAGAGCATTAGAGGCAGCTCATATCGGAGGACTTACTACGAATAGAGATTTTCTAGTTGCGACTTTAAAAACACAGGAATTTTTAGATGGTGATACCACTACTGATTTTATCGATAGAGTAAAGCCGCCTAGGGCATTGGTTTTAAGTGACGAACAAATCAAACATGTAACTGCTATAGCTGCGTTATGGATACAGGAATTAAATAGATTACATGATGATGTTTTAGGTCACTTGCCTTCAGGCTGGACGAATGGAAGAACACCAAGACAGAATATTAAATTTAAATATAAAGAAGATGAAATTAATGTTACTTACAAAGGAAAAAGAGATGGATCCTTTAAGATACATGATTCCTCGGTAGCATTTATTTATGAATGTTACGAAAATGGAATTGATCTTGAGTTTGATGGCAGAAGACATTTTTCGAAGGTAACTATTCATAAAAATCAAGTCCTCGTGCATATGCCTTTTGGTGATGTTTTGCTCGAGATTCTTCCAAGATTTATTGTTCCAGGATTAGAGGTTCAAGCTGGCGGTCTCGTAGCGCCTATGCCAGGAACGGTTATAGATTTAAAAGTTAAAAAAGGCTCTAAGGTAAAAGCTGGGGACACCTTAGTTATTCTAGAAGCAATGAAAATGGAGCACTCTATCAAAGCTTCTGAAGATGGAGTTATAAGTGAATTATTTATAAGCGGCAATGACCAAGTCGAAAATGGTGCCTTGTTAATGGTTCTTGATTCTCATTAGATAATGCATGTAACTGAAAAAATTAAAATCATTTCAGGAAAATCTGTAAAACCTCTTACAGATAAACATAAACAAGTAATTGATAAATTAGAGTTGATGTTAGAAAAAGGTATTCCTGATTTAACAATGTCGGAATTGGCAGCTAAATTAAAAGTATCTTTAAGAACACTTTATGAGATTGCTCCTAGTAAAGATCACTTAATAAGAATGACAGTTAATAGAATTTTGATGAAATTAGGCAAAGAAGCCTTAGATATAATTGCTAATATAAATTCTCCTGTAGAAAAATTAAAAAGATATTTACAGCATGCTAATCAAGCAGTAGGTCCGAAATTTAAAGTCTATCTTCAAAACTTGGGTAACAATAATAAATCAAAAGAAATGATTGATTATCACGAAGATTATATTATCTCTTTTACTAAAGAATTATTAGATGCTGCTGTGACTCAAAAAGAGATTAGAGCAATTGATACACAAGCGTTTGCACTTTTATTAGGAGGAATAGGAAGAGACTTTGCAAAAGATGTAAATGTTGCAAAGCTTTCAGATTCTCCTGAGAAATCTGCAAATTCTATTACTGAAATAATTTTAAATGGTATTAGGTTGGAGAAATAAGATGAGTAAAGACGTAATAAAAATAGCTAATTGCAGTGGGTATTATGGAGATAAGCTATCCGCAGCTAAAGAAATGGTTGATGGAGGTCCTATAGATGTTCTTACTGGAGATTATCTTGCTGAATTAACTATGACCATTCTTTTTAATCAAAAAATGCAAAGAGGAGACGACAAAGGCTATGTTGGTACTTTTTTAAAGCAAGTAAAAGATGTNGCTCAATCTTGTAAAGAAAAAAATATAAAAATTGTTACTAATGCTGGAGGGCTNAATCCTTCCTCTATGGCTTTAGAAATAGAAAAAATATTAGAAGAATTATCTATAGATCTAAAAGTTGCATATATAGATGGTGATGATCTTATGCCTAGAATTTCAGAATTAAATAATTCGGGAGAGTTATTCACTAATATGGACAAAAATATACCCTTGGTAGATTCTGGATGTCAGACCCTTACTGCAAATGCATACTTAGGAGCTTGGGGTATTAAGGAAGCTTTAGACAAAGGTGCTGATATTGTTGTATGCCCTAGAGTTACAGATGCAGCTGTTGTTATTGGACCAGCTGCGTGGAAGTTTGGATGGAAGAGAACAGATTACGACTCTCTTGCAGGTGCGCTTGCTGCTGGTCACATTATAGAATGCGGTTGTCAGGCAACTGGAGGAAATTATTCTTTTTTTAAAGAAGTACCAAGTTTTGATAATGTTGGTTATCCAATTGCTGAAATAGAAAATGATGGAAGTTTTACCATCACTAAACATCCAGGAACCGGTGGGTTGGTTTCAGTTGGAACTGTTACCGCACAACTTCTTTATGAAATTAGTTCGCCAGCTTACCTAAATCCAGATGTTATTGGTCATTTCGATACCCTTTCTATTGAGCAAGAAGATGAGGATAGAGTTTATGTTTCAGGATGCAGAGGCAGCAACCCTCCTCCAACCCACAAAGCATGCATTAATCTTGCTGGCGGATACAGAAATGGCATGGATCTTGTTCTAACTGGTCTAGATATTGAAGAAAAAGCTGATGCATTTACAAATGCTTTGTTTAACTCAGTCGGAGGAAAAGAACAATTTGATGATGTTTCAATTAATTTACATAGAACCGATAAAGAAAATCCAAATTCTAACGAAGAGGCTATGGCAACATTATCAATTGCAGTCAAATCTATGAATCCTGATTTAGTGGGCAGATTATTTAGNGCAAAAATAATTGAATTATCTTTGGCAAATTATCCAGGTTTCTTTTCTGGAGGTGGTGGGAAAAAGCCTGGACCGGTTATTGTCTATTGGCCAGCGCTGGTGGATAGTAAATACATCAAAGAATATGTTCACCTAAATGGAGAGACAATTGAAGTAATTCCAACGAGTCAAATGGGTTTTAAAGAAAATTTTTATCAAAAAAATCCAATTGAAATAGCTCCGGCGCTTGGAGGTGAAACTCAGAAGAGTCCTCTTGGAACTTTATATGGTGCAAGATCAGGTGATAAAGGTGGTTGCGCTAACTTAGGGGTTTGGGCAAAGACCGACTTGGCCTATTCTTTTTTATTTGAGTTCTTAACTATTGAGAAGCTCAAAGAATTACTACCTGATCTAAACAACTTCGAAATCGATAGATATGATCTTCCAAATATTAAGTCCTTAAACTTTTATATTCACGACATACTAGAAGATGGAGTCTCATCAAATAATAGGAAAGATGGGCAAGCAAAATCATTAGGTGAATACTTAAGAGCTAAAATAATAGATATACCAAATT
>JGI24540J26637_10000488_pt1 | contig 16580 bp, 17 predicted proteins | sample NorSeaMetagenome_FD_26637 | JGI IMG/M metagenome (IMG submission 26637)
CCCCTCCCCCCCCCCGCCTAATCTCCTGATCCTTCCTCCTCGTCGTCCCCAGCGACTTTCTTTACGATGCTTTCGACCTTGGCGGACAGGTCTTCGAACCATTCCGACATGCTCTTCTCCTTGGTAGCTCCACCGCTGTTCTCAATCTTCCAACTTGTCCTTGACGGGATCCAAGAAATATCGTTGTTTTCGAGGCATTGAGCAACGTAACTCTCGCAACCGTTGTAGCTGCTGCTGTCCTTCTCGCTGAGGTAAACGATGAAGTAGAAGTAGTTCCAAACGTATTGGTCACTCTTGTTGAGCTCTTCAAAGGCGAATCCAGGCCCCTTCTCCTCGTACTCTCCCCTTCCGAGGCCCGAGACGAAAGCTTCGTTGCCAAGTTAGTCGGCCCTTTCCTCCTGCTTTCCTCTGAGTTGCGAGAAGGTGTCGAGAATTATACCGCTCACCATGTTGAACAGCAGCACTCCCAAGACAAGGAAGAAAGATAGGTCATAAATTACCCTGATGCTGCTCTTGTCGTCTGCGCCGTACTCGTCGTAGTCCTTGTAGTCCTTGAGAACCTCGGCAATGTCGCTACTCCTGATGCCCACGTACAGCGTATAGATGAAACACTCCATCAGACTAGTGCAGTACTTGTCTTGGTATGCCGATACCGGAGCGTCGTCGTCAAGGTTCCCAAAAGAAGCACTTCCAAATACCTGGTATGCGAGGGCAGTGTAGACGCAAATTACTATCACAAATAGGAAAAGTGTCTGAGACAGCTGATTGAGGGGCTTGATAACGGCCTGCAAGACGCTTTGGAGGGCCGCCCTTAAGGTTGAGAATATCTAATAGGGCAAACGCATACCAGAGTGGGTTGTTTTCGCCAATCAACACGATGAAAAGGAGGAGCGCGTGGTTCCGAAGCGTTGGGTCCATGATGACGTCGTAAGTGCGGCAGTAGTTCTGCATGAGGCGGGACTGTGGAATCCTGAAGAAACTCCTGAGGATGCTGGGAGAAAAAAAAATAATAAGACTCGGATGCCAAGCATCGCGTAGCTCTTCAAGGTGAACTCCTTGTTCATGATGCTGTAAATGTAGCACACACTGCTGTACGCTATAAGACAGTACATCGTTGCGAATATTGCGCCAAAGTCGTAGATGCCGATCTGCTGGCTGATCATTTGCGACCTCGCCCTGACATTGTGTCGGGTCGTCGTACTGGGAAAAGAGGACATTGAAGTTCAGCAACACCAAGAGGAAAAAGATGAACTTCTTGAACGGGTCGTAGGCTTCCCTCATCACGCTGTAGAGCCAGAACGTACTGAGTTTGTGCCTGAACTTCATGCCATCCTTCAGTTCGGCCGTTTCGTCGATGAGGGTCTTCATCCTGCCCTCGCTAGTGGTCAAGTCCACGGTGCTCATGAAATTCCTCTTGGCCACTTCGCTTAGCGACTTATGCTCCACAGGCTTGTTGAAGTATGCTTTCACTGTCTTCCCGTTCCAATAGATCTCGATTGACTCCAGTCCTCTCTCTTGAAGACTCTTGAGCAAAGAAGTGTCTGCATCCCCCCCATCCATCAAGGTTGCAAAGGTTAACTCCTGTTTCACTGAAAGCAAGGCTCTAGCTTCTGAGGCCAGTATGTCCATGAGCTCCGCGACGGTGTCTGGGTCATCGTCGTCAGGGAAATCTTTTGGCAAGCTATATCTATTTCCTATTTTGCCCAACAGCCACTGCTCTGCCCTAGTCCCACCAGGCAGAAGCTTGAATCTAGCGGCTATGCTCTTCCTCCTCTCTCTCTCTTCCGGACTAAGTCCTCTCCTTTCTTCAATTCGTGCTTGATCTTTTCAATAGCGTTCATCCTCTGTTCAAGCATCTTTTGAGGGATTTGTCCCTGAAGATACTTGTGGGTGAAGGAGTCCTCCCTGTTCTCGAGCAGCGCAGCGATCAAAATGACACTCTGGGTGTAGAGGTTGTATTTCAGAATCGGATCGATCTTGTTTTTGAAGTTGCAACTCAGCAAGTTCTTGCAGACGCCGATTGCCTTGCCGTTGGAGCAGACCAGCGCCTGGTTTACTGCACAGGGCCCCTGACAGACCTCCACCAAGAACTCCAAGCTAGCGATGGTGATCTCGGCCTGGGTGTCGTCGAATTCTCGCGCAACCTGCAGACTGTTGGCCTGAAGGCCGAGCAGGTCGCACACGTCCTCGACGATGTTAAAGCTCTGAACGCTCTTCTCCTGCTCTCTGAGCAAGTTCTTGCTGTCGAGGTTGTGGCCTTCGCAAAGCTGGGTGAGAAACCCAAGCGCGGACATGCTTTTATGCATCTCTTCGATTTGAGATTTGATGTGCTGGTCGACTATTTCCCCCCCATTCTTCGGTACAATTATCTTATTCCCGGTGACCTTGCTAAGCCTGTAGTTTTTCAGTGCTTGCGCAGCCTCGCGCAGTGTCTTGCGGACAACACCAAAGAAGATGCCATCGGCGTCTTTGTTCTTGAGGATGTCAAGGAACTCTGACTGCACCTCCTTGTTTCCCCCGCTCAGCAGTTCCTTGCCAAGTTCGAATGTAGACCGTAGAACCTCGCGACTAACTGTGTTTCCGATTACTTCGGTGATGATGGAAGCAGCGTTGTTGTTCTTGAACGATATCTGCTTCGCCTTTAGGTCATCCTGTCTTTTCTTCAGCTCTTCCTCCCACAGGATAATCCCCCTTTTATCGTTTGCGTCGCCTTTCTCTTCATCGCTCCTATCGTCCTCCTTGACCTCAACCCTCTCCCTGTACTTTGTAAAGTATTTGACGAGGATGGTCAGTGACCTTTGCAAGGTCTGCTTCTTCGACTCTTCCATTTCCAGACCGGCGTTGCGCTTGATATAAACAAGGAAACGCTTCGAAATCATGTCAAAATTGATTGTCACACTTCGAGTGTCGGCTTTTGCCTCCCTTATTTTTTGGTCTTGATCGGAATTGTTCATCATATTCATCAAGTTCACCGCCCTCATGCCCCTGGACAACCTGACAAGCCTGAGCACCCTCAGGCTCCTCAAACTCTTCAGCAGACCGCCAGGTCCTCCCTCCCCCCCTTCGCCTTCTGCGACGAGAAGCAACATGTCCAGTACCACGACAACAAAGTCAAGCATGTTCATCTTGTTAAAGACGAAGTTATCAATGTCGCCATCAACGACAGTGAAAGCAAGCAACTTCGTAAGAATTTCAGCCAAGAAGTACATGCTGATGATAAACTCCATATGTATCAGGGCATCGTTTTCGGACGTGGCCATCTGGTACAATGTAGAGAATGTGGCAACTGCGACAAGAATGAGAACCCAAGAAATCATCGTGATGCCTTCAGAAACCTTCAAGAAGTACTGGCATCCGGCGTGCAGGTTGTTTTGCCTTCTCGCCACCCACGCATTGAGCCCTTTCTTCTTCTTTCTCCTCCTCTTCTTCGTTTTCTCAGTCCAAGATCACCGCTTCTTCTCTGCGCCACCGTTGTCGTCGTTGATTTCATTGAATTCTTCTCCTTCTTCTTCTTCCAAATGTCCAGTGTGAGACTCGTCGTAGGCATCTTGCTCCTGCTCGATTGACTTCGTTTTTTCAACATAACCTGTCGCCAAATTGACGTACTCGGAATGATCAGGATCGGTGCTTACTTCCATATTTTCCAAGGCCTCGATGAATTCCATATCCCTCCTTTCAACGACTTCAACGGCCCTCTTGCTCGTCTGGAGAGCTTTTGCGACCTTGATGAGATACTGCTGTTTCTCTTCCTTAGTGCTTTGCTTCATCCACTCTTCCTCGGAGGTGTTGGCCTTCTTCTCTGTCCTCGCATCCTCGGCAATTTCGCTTTGATAGCTAGTTTTCTTACTCCGTCCTATGCGCACCGGCACTGGCTTAGCCACCTCAGACTTCTCAGCTTGTAGTATTTTCTCAGCAAGATCAGAGATGGAATCCTTGGCGGCCCTAGTCATAACAAAGTCTGTATCTCCGGCGAGCCTGATGATTTTTTCGCAACAATTTTTCACCGCCCTCCATGTTTTTAAAGTGTAGTGATTTCGATCATTCTTGACAAGCCAGTCCTTCATCTCGCCGAGGACGGAACCTCCAAAGAAGGAGACCAACAATGACATGAGACTCTTCGCGAATCGCTCCCTCGCAAACTCCGTTTCTGATTCGCAGCTCCAATGTCTCCCAATCCATCCTTCCTGCAAGGAGGTGGCAGCGTCCTCGAGGAATTCCTAGAATTTCTTTTTCCTCGCCAAGTCCTTGTCTCTTAAGGAAGTGTCAACGTATACGTAATGGAGGAAGTCCATTATTGCGCTCTTGTATCCCAGCGAATTTGTCGCCCACATCTTTTTGTGATTCGGCAAGTTATTCTCAACTTTGAACTTCAAGAGAGCGTCGTCAATTGTCAGTTGAGCCTGGCTCTTCGCAGCAGCTAAGTTGTTCTTCTCCTTGCTGCAGAAGGCTAGGACTTGAAGGCACTTGGAGACCTCGGCGACCACTATTTTGGTGATCGTTTCCTCCTCATCTCTATCGAAGTTAAAGGTAAGGACTGGCTTGCTGATGAGCTCGGTGTTGCCAACAAGGAACTTCATGCACAAGTCTTGGTTTCTGACGATCGCCTTGCCCATCTCGCTAGGGTTGCAAATGTTTATGAAGAAGTCAATGAGGCGCTGTCTGTCTGCTTTGGAATCGTTCCCTGCGAGTAGCTTGGCATACTGCTGAATCAAGGTCTCAGGACAGATCCTGCTCAATTTCACGTTCCCTTGAAAGATGCTTATAACGACGTCCCAACAGAAAAGGAGCTCTTCGCTGTCCTCTCCGGAGATTTTATCGCCAAGCCTTTCCCTGAATACGTCAAGCTTGGTGAAGAACACTTGTTGGTTGTTCGTGCTTCCATCAACGAAGCCGCTGAGAATAAAGATGGTCTTCCTAAGCACCTCGTAAAGCCATTGTTTTGATGTACCCATAAGTTCTGCCTTCCTTGGGTCGGCCTTCTCTTGATCGTTCAGTACCTTCTCCATGATGGTGTAATCCATTGTTAGCGCGTGGAAGAGAACTTCCCTCGCCATGCCCATGTTCCTCAGTATATCCTGATGAAGGGTATTTGCTACGACGTCTTCTCCGTAGCTTCCGAGAACGAAGCTAGGGGGAAGGTTCTTCTCAAGCTGCAAAACGTACTCGTCGCTAATTTTGTGATCTTCAATTTGAAGGTCTGCGGCGCTGACTCTTCTCGCGGTGCGATTCTCGCTGCGGCCGGGGGACGTCTCTTTAGAGTTTATGCCAATCTTGCCGCCCAAGTTCCGCAAAATGCAAATGATGGTGCCGATGGCGTCGATTGCTTGGGCTCCAATATCCCTCGAGCTGCTCGACATCCCCCATGCAGCACTTGCTCTCTTGTGACTGTTCCATCTCTTGAGTTGAACAGTTTCAGCATCTGCTTCCTCTTTGTTGCTGCTAGGGCTGTAGATGAACCTCAAGAGTTTGTTGAGGATAATGTTCGTTCTCTTCCTAATCTCCTCGTCCATTCCAGATGCTTTCGTTTCCACCCCCCAGATGTTGTAGCTGCGAATATAGTATCGAAGATGTTGCAAGTCCAAGTCTAGCCTTCGGAAAGTTCCGAAAACCGGAAGGTTCTGGTCAATGAGAAGAGATACTTGGGGGAAATAGCCCAACAAGGCTTTTCTCTGGCCCCACCTCCTGCTCATGAAATTTAGAGCGGCCTCGAATAGACTGTCAGAGTCGTAAATCATCAGGTCGACACAGACTGTGTCCAGTGGAGTGTTGGAGAAGGCATTGATGTCAAGCTTGGTGCCGTCGTAGTCTCCACTGTGGGTTGGCTTTGTAAAGAGGGTCTCGAACCTGTCAAAAAAATCGTCAGTGACGCCCTTCTCTTTGTCAAGGATTGTTTTCCCATTCTCCAAGAACTCCTTGAAGCTCAAGACCAGGTTGCCAATCCTATGCCCTCCTGCCATGAGCGAAGCGAAGCGTGAAAGAGGTTAGGTTGATAGGAGAGAATATTTGCGGTAGTTACGGTGGAGGCGCTTCATGTACGGAAGTATGTGCGAGTGGACTTTTCACCGCTTGCGATTGCGTTATTAGCTCGTCGCTTCGCTCCTCATCCGATCTCACCTCAAGTTTGCAACACTCCTCAAGACACTAAGCATGTTCTGTTTGCAGTTCATGATTCTTAGCGTGTCCGAATCAACGGACCACCTGGATTTCCCAATTTGACGCCTTGCCAGGAGGTTCAGGTATTCCGGGGTACATTTGCCTGTCGTACTGAGATGGAAGGCATCGACGCCTGCAATCGTCATGTTGCCGGCATGTTGGGTTATAAGATCAGGATCGACGCCAAAGCATGTTGCTTGTTTGTTCTCGCTTCGAGAATGGAATTGATCCTTCCTAGCGGCTGGGAGGACAGGATTTTCCGTCATCTCGAAACCGGCCTCCGATACCATGTGGCAAGGGGAAGAAGGCGAGGCATTTGTTTTCTTGGGCCTCTTCTTCTCCAATTCTTTCTTCAAGAAACCGAGGGTTGACCTGAGTTCGACAGTGATGTCGGCCCTTCCATCCAAGACTTCCAAGAGGGGTTCACAAAGCTGCACGATCTTGGAGCGCGTAGAGAAGAATCCAAAGCTCATGAGGTCAGCTGCAAGCCTCAAAATGATGAGAACCATGTCGTTTTTGGACTTCTTGCCTATGGTCTGAACTCCCTCGAGGCTGGCAAGAAACTTAACAAGGAAATCGCGAAGGAGAAAGAACTTTGTGTGGGACTTCATTGAGAGGAATTCGAAGTCAGCGTCCGTTTCCCTCATTTCGAGGCAAGGATGCCCTTGGTCGAGATTAAAGTGCAGCAACGCACCCTCTTGATCGACGTCCGTTTTTTCTAGAACGTTGTAGACCCAGACGAGGTTCGGAACGGACGGGCGCCCGCAGTTTGATGAGTGGGGGTAACGATCTACCCACAGGTTCTTCAGCAACATGCAGAATGCCGTACGGACCTCAAATTCCAGTTTATCGTTGGAGACTAGGTGCATGAGCATCGGGTATGGGAAATTTTTTGACAGATGGCTGATGCAGTTGTAGGAGCGGCCCTGGCACATGTTGGCGAAGAGCTTAATTTGGGAAATGTAGTAGAGGCTGAACTCCCACTGCAACGTGAGACTCGCCCTTATAGCCTCCTCCTCGAGACTGAGGTCGTCGAGATCGTCTACGGACCCCCCTTTGTGATCAAAGATGTAGGAATCCATCTGGGAACTGGTCTTGGACACGAACTTGAAGAACTCCGTGATGTCGCACTCTTGCTTTTCCCCTATTTTGAAGTCGTCCTTCAGAAGCGATCCGCCATTGCTCTTGCCCTTCATGGTTTTCATTTTGCCCCATCTGACCTTGATTGGGGAAAAGCCACCTTCATCTTGGACCTTCTTGCCCAAGTACTCTTCTGGGAAGTTATTGCTGAACTTTGAAAGCTTCCAAGGCGTTCTCTTCGCTCGGGAGCTCGGCTCGATCTGGAAAGTCTCAATCAACATCGACTCGTTATTGGACTAGTTCAGGAGCAAAAGGTTTAGGCAGGCTTCTTGGTTGCTCTTGATTGGAGCACCCTGGCAGGTGCAAATTGCCGCGAAGAAGTTCATCAGTCTGTCTTCCGGTCCGTGGCTCTTTATGAGATTAATAAAGGCCAAGATGATTGACTTGTCGACCTCCTGTTCCAGCAAAGCTACATTGTCAGAAATGAGCGTTTCGAAGGCCCTGGCTGCTCCAACTTTGTAGGGAATTTGGCGAATGATACCTGGATTGACCCACTCGTTGTGGCGAGCGAAGTAGTTCTCAGCCCTCCTGTTCTTTTGGAACATTGTACGCAGACACTTCCAGCCCAGAATGATGATGTCGCCAATCTTGTCAAACTGTTCGTTCTTGAAGCATCTGTATTTGTCGTCCCATACCATGCTTAAGCCCTTTTGGTCGCCGGTTTGCACGCGGGTTGGGGAAGAAAATAGCTGAAATACTGCGTCCACAAGCTTGACGTCACTGGCGATCGTTTGGAACATAACGGAGCTGTCCTCCTTGGCCTCGGGGGCTTTGGCGTCCTCCTTGGACAAGATGTCGAACCTTCTCTCGATTCTACCGCTAAATTCCCCACAAGATTTAATGAGGTCGATTAAAAGGTTCTCCATAGCTTCAACATCTCCCCACTTGATACCATCGGGTTGACTTCCTTTTTCCTCGATTCGATTGGCAAACCAGCGAACGTGCTTGATCATGGAAAGAGCCCTATGGAATTTGAAGATGAATTCTGCGTCTATTACAGAGTCAACTGGCATGAGTAGGAGAGCATCATTGTCCTGGCGAGTTTCGACGAAAACGACCTCGCGACTACGACGAGCGAAGCGAAGAGCCGTGGTGAGAAGCGGAGTGGAGCAGAGAGAAGCGACAAGTAGCGGGTTAGTTTGCACCATTATGCAGTTCGTTGCCCTCGTAAGACCTTACCTGTCTTTGTCCAGTTTTGGAACAGAGGAAAAATGGACAATCCGCTCACCGCCTTCAGCGACCTTCGCGGTGTGCTCCAAGCGCATTGAAACCCGCGCCTCCGGGATAGAGTTGCCCTGTACGTCGGTAGGAACAAGGTTGAAGAGGGTTTGCTCCATGGGGACCTGCCATGCGAAGCGAGCGAAGAGAGAGAAAGTTATGTTAGCTTATTGCGCTGGATATTGCTTCGCTTCGCTTTAGCCGACCTTTGCTACCACCCTCTGCGCTCTTCCAATCTCACCTCTCCCTCCTAACTGAGCTTGCAGTGATAGACGATACCGCTCTTCATTTTGCCTGCGTGGCGCTCGGGTTCGACGGACAGGTACTTGTCGGTCGAAACATGCTTGATGCGAACTTTAGGAATTAGGGGATGTTTCGGGCGGGATTTTTCGCAGGTACGCTGTGGGGCTTTCCTTGTTGAAAGAGCACGATGAGGACAGAAAAGACCCTTCCTCGGGGTGGAAGAAACGGACAAGAGTCTGGAAGGAAGTCAGGGCCTCGGGGTCTATGGCATCAAAGCGGGTAAACTGCGAGTGGAATTAGAAGCAGGGTGAGGAGCGACGAAACAAGGGCGTTAACTTACTTACTCTGGGTGACCTCGTGCACAATCAATCATGCCTCACCTTCTTAATCTTCATGGAAGTCTTGACCGATGACAAGTTGAGCTCATAGACAACAGAGTCGTGGCCTATCTTCTTCATGCCTTCGACGTCTCCTTCGTCAAGGTAAGGCTCATGAGTTGTGTGGACGGCGTAACCGTCGAGCCTGCGATGAGCAAAGTGAATTGCGAAAAGATTTGGGATGAGGGGCGCGAGCGAAGCGAGCGCGGGAAGGGTTGTTAATAATGTGTGTATGCTTTATGTTGCTACTGCTGTCGTTTCGCTCCAGCCTTCGCTCCTCGTCCAATCTCACCTCTCATTCAGCAGCTGAATTTGGTCTCCGTAGTAAGCCTGAGAACCTTCTTGGCGCACACGGAAACGTGGACTTATGCGAAAGTGGCAAAGTTCGTCCCCGGGACCCACAGAGAGGGCAAGGCTGTCACGCTGGCACTGGGAGGTGAACCTATTGCCCATGAGGTACTTCCCGGTCGCAAGATGCTGGCAAGGCGAGGAGCGAAGCGAGGAGCGAAGCGAGGAGGAAGAGGCCGTTAGTAGTAGGATGCTAAATTCCATCAGCCCTCGTCTAATCTCACCTTTAGCTGGACAACTTGGCCATACAAGACGCTCTCGTCGCACTTCTTGCAACGCTCCACGACTGCAGCATTTTGGAGTTTTTCCTGCTCGATCCTTATCTCGACCATGTCCATCTCCTGCGACCCTCCGCTGCTGAGTTGGTTGAAGGATGAACGGCGCCTGAGTTCCTTCTGTGTTGAAAAACTTTCGTAGTTAAGCTGGGGGAGGATCATGAACAAGCAAGATTGAAATTCTTTGAGTTCCGGACCGTTGGTCTTATTGTCTTTTATAAAACCGACTTTTCCAAAGCACCTATCGGCGTACATGAAGCCTCGATCTCCCCCATCCTGTCTTGAGGAACCGTGCAAGTATATAATGTCGCCAAACTTGACCGACTCTAGGGAGTTGTCGAGTTCGTGGGAGTTGACGCTTTTGCCGACCATTCCTCCAAGCGGTTCTTAATCATCGAGCATATTGAAACTCTTTTGGGCCTACAGGGGATGGGGGGGAAGGAAAGCGAGGAAGGAGAGGGAAAGGAATGGTCAGTTGTGTGGCCATACGAGCGGGGAGCGTAGCGACCCGCGAGAAGGCGACGAGCGAAGCGACGACTAGAGCGAAGGGACGACTGGAGCGAAGCGACAGCAAACGCAACGCACTGCCTACCCACATAACTAACAACCTTCCACTCGTTGCTTCGCTCCTTGCTATCCCTCATCCTAACCCTTTTCGCGATTCGCTTCGCTCATCCAGTCTTCATTCAAGGCACCCCTCGACTCCCTGCATCTTACCTGAATAAGCTTCTTGGTGGCGACCTGAAACCTGCTCATCCTCCTTCGGTTTGAGGAAGTTGAGGAAGTGCGCGACCTAGATACCGATGCCGTCGAGAATGAGCGTGATCTATCGAAAAATATTCCAAAACCAGCGTCGAAAGCATCTCCCTCCTCTTCAGATTGCCCAGGATTACTCATAATGAGACTGAGATACGAGGGAGGTTATGGAAGGGTTAAGTGAACTTGGTGGTAATATAGCGCCTTTACGGTGTATTTTGTGTGTAATTGGATGAAGGGGGGGTTAGACACTGGCTGTTGTGTGGGTTCGTGTCTTACTCTCAGATTGACATGCTTTTGGGAAAGCTGGAGAAAAAGTTCCTCACAGTAACAGTTTGTTGAAATGATCTCTCTTGGTGAAGACTCCAATGGCGAGGAGGAGGGATTTACACAATCAAACCCTCTTCATTCCCGCCCTGGGTCTCTTTCGTCCTTGCCTCCGCCAATTAGGAGAATCGAATCCTCATCCTCCTTTAGTGCACCTCCTCCTCCCCTCCCTCTCCCACCTCCTCCAACTTNAACACCTTCAAATCAGCCTCGCTTGTCTCTTCCTAGAGTCTTTGCACCCCTGAGACCCATCGAAGAGGACGAAAACGTAAATGAGACAGATGTATCCCCTCCTCCTCCCTTACAGATGACAAGGAGAAAGCTTCCAACCCTCTTGCAGACACGGGAGAACTCCTGGATTTCGCGGTCCAAACGCCAAAGTGCACTTGAGGAAGATATTGACCTTGGGATAGAGGCCTTGACAGACGATGAGAGACGGGCAAAGATCAAGGTGAGGCGGAGCAGGCGAGGAGAGAAGGCCGGAGGGCTGGAGCGAGGAGGATAGAAGGACGGAAAGCTGGAGTGAAGCGATAGCAGAATACCACTCACCACTAGAACTACAAGGAGCGTAGTGTCGAGTTTGAAACAACAATACAACATGCAACTGACAACCATTTCTGCTCGTCGCTTCGTCGCTTCGTCGCTCCTCACAGATCCATCGGACATGGCTCACAATCTTTACTCTTTTCAACCTCAGCTTTTTGGTCGTAGTTCTGAAACAGTGGGTCTTTCCGCAGCCAAAAACGTTCTGGCTTTGGGAGATGGGGGCTCGAAGCATGCTGCCTTTCAGTACAACGTTCACAGGTGTTGCAGTGATTGCAGCACCTTATAAAAAACCCTTTATCTCGATTTGCGGCTTCGGTATTGGGCAACTAATCAACGCTCTTTGCTGCTCCATTGGACTGCTGTCGCTATCGTTTGATCCAAGCATATTGGAGACTAACGACATTTCTAAGAATTCTTACCCTATGCAATACGGTTTCTTCGCTTTCTTCCTGGCCTTCTTAGTACTCCTTCGCCAGTTTCAAAAGAAGGTCACCTTCATCAGAGAGCAATGTCCTATCGACAAAGCTAAAATGGTCATTAACCAAGTAATTCCCATTGTCTTCGGAACAGGTAAGCATCAAGCGTAGCGAGTAGTATAAGGTCGCTTTATATCATAATATCATAATATTAACAAACCCCTGCTCGTCGCTTCGCCCGTTTTTGCAGTCTTGGCATCGGCATATTTCTCGGCGCCGCTCTGGCAGTGCCTGGCTATGGGTTATCAGAGGACCTTCCTCAAAAGGTTAGATGATATCCCTTGGCAAGAAGATCCGAGCATTACTGGGAGAGAATCTCTGCTTTGCGAGGATATTGAAACCTCCTCAACCACGGTCCTGTTCTCAATTATGATGTACGCGGTCTTAACAACTTACTACGTGCCATTTGAGCGTAACAACTACACTTGGGACGACATAGTGAAATTCAAGTTGCACCCGGTACATCAATTCGCGATTATTGGGCTGTTCATCGTTCTCGTTACGAGCCTGTTCTCGTACAGTTCAATGAAAGAATTTGATGATTTTACGAGTTTACATTTTTACGTCAATGATCCAGGTAAGGAGGAGCAAGGAGGAAAGCGACGGGTTTGTCCCATGTAACTGACAACCCATTGCTTCGCTCATCACAGATATCACTGGTTACAACTTCAGGTTCATTCTGAAGGCCATACCTCGATTTATTGTAGGCGCAATGGCACTATTTGGGGAGCCTTTGTCAAACAATACATCAGTGGCAAATATGAGCACACGTGCCAAATACTGGCAGGTCAAGATGGGGTGTGGCAGCAGAAGCACAGAATTCGCGAAATTCTACGTGGTACTCTTTTATGTGCTAACTTTCATCCTCATTACTCCCACCTTCTTCTTCGTGTATCAATCCTTCTCCTTGAAGAACGGAAGGCACGTACCCTATGTGTGGTACGGCATCTTTCAACTGTGCCAGCCAGTTCTCCTTTTAAGCCTTTGTGTCCTGATCCTCAGCAGGCCTAAGAGTAAAGTTTCGCGCGTCACAAAGTATATATGGTTAATCCCATTTGCGAACTCTCTTATCATGGTCTGCGCGGCTTTTAAAACGGGGACTAAAATCCACTTTGGATTGCAGATTGGACTAATGATCGTGTTTCCTCCCATAGGGTGGCTCGCGTGGAAAGCCAAGGAGCACCTTGGGTCTTATCCGGACCGCGACATTTCGGAACACTTACAATTCACCCTCAAGCAGTGGACGATGGGATTACCAACGATTGTTTTTATTTTGTTTGAAGGGTGAGACGTGGTGAGGCTAGGCGTGGCGAGGCGAGGCAAAATCGATACTAACACTAGTACTTCCACTCACTTCCATCCACTTAGTTTTGGATTGTACAGCGGCGCAAAACAGCTTGAGTTCGAGTGTAGTAACTTAGACTATTACAAGTGTGAGGAAGGAGAAAATATGAGTTACCAGGAGGCAGACTTTGGAGGAATTGCCAACCGTGTCGTCTTACAAGCAATTCTATACAAATTCGCTTTCGACGCAGGGTGTAGTTTCAGCTGGGAGCACCCGACAGTTCCCGAGATCGCTCAACTAGCAAGAAACGGGGTCAAGTCGATTAAGACTATTTCCTTCCTCTTGGTAAACTTGGTCACAATGGTCGTTTCGTTCTCGTTATATGGCATGACGAGAGATACACCCTACGAAGATGCCCCTAGCCTCCAAAAATGGACACTGGTTTACGCGACTTTTGCTCAGATTTCGATGTTATTTCTGTGGCTCGTTCTTTTCCTCCAACACTTTTTATCGCTCCTCGAACTGCGAGTAGGAAATATTACAAGAGCGCGCTCTGGTGCTGCATCTAAGGAGGAGATAAATGCGCCGGAGATGAAGGTTTGGCAGGTGAGATTTGGACGATGGTGACTCTAGTAACACTGTAATTCTCACTCCATCACTTCTTATCTTCGTTCATGGCAGAGACTGCAATGCTTTAGTAATTTGAGCAAAATTGTTCTCAAGAGGCTGAGAGTCGCGGATGAAAAGAGGCTCAAGTGGTCAGTGCTCTTGAAGCTTCTCCTATCAATTATTGTTGGGACCGTATTCATCTGGTACTTCGTAGCGCTCTTCATCCTGTCGTACGGCCAAGAGGCCAACGGCGTCTGGATGGTTCTAATCGCGGACGACTGCTTTGTACCTGCAGCATTGCTTTCCTGGGTCCTTTCGTTCGAGGCGGCAATAGACCCGAAGGTTAAATCGAGGAAGAAGGCCATATGGTGGTGCGCCTTACCTGCCATAACCTACTGCATAAAGTTGGTCATCGAGCTTCAATGTGGGTACGGGTACCTCGAAGTTTTCGGAGGTCGGATGCCTTACTGGGAGGTGAGATATTAGGAGGAGCGAAGGCTGGAGCGAATATTGCGAATGCGATTTTTTTGTAAATACTACTAGACTCTCATTACTAGACTCTCAAAATGGTACTCCATATCAAAATGTGCGCATCATCTTTTTGCTAAACGGCAAACACTCCAATTATTTATATACGCATAAACATAAAAAGGGGTGCCGTCGTCCTACATAACTAACAGCCTTCCACTCGTCGCTTCCACATTGCAGGGTGTTCTTCTCATCATAGTAGGCCTGTGCGTTGTTGGTATTTCGTTCTTTCTTTCCGTACAGCACATGAAGTCCGTTTTCTCATACGAAGTCCTCCGCGATCACTGCCTCGATGACGTCCCTATGATATTGACAGGCGTTATCCCTCCCGTGACTTACATGATGTTCAAAGCGGGAGTTTGCGGGATCATAGACTTCGATGTGAAGGTCGCAGGGGGGAGGGAGATCACGCTTAGCGGCAGCACTTTGGATTGCGTCGCCATGCAGCTGACTATTAAACCCATCATGATGCTGATATGCGGAATGGCGGGACTACGCGTAGCGTGCGGACCCTGGCAGGTGCTGAACACGACGCTGACGATGGAGAACATAACGACCATGAACCTTTCGGTAACGCAGCAGCTCTCCGGGGTGTTCTTTTTCGTGAGTGCCGCCATCGCCGTGGTAATGTTTGGGATAGGCGGCGAGCACGGTCAGGGCCCTAAAGAGGCCACTGTAGGGTTCACGATTTTCGTCGGCTCTTTCGCGATATTCCTTTGCCTCCAGTACGCGGCTGATAGGATGGTCGTCTACAGCATTTCTGGCCACGAGAAGAGCAGATTGGTGTCGAAATTGGAGAGCAAGAATTTGGAGCGTTTTGGGGGGAAGCACGAGGGTGGGGAGGATGAGGAGGATGCGGCGGATGTGGGTAGGACGACCTTAACTGGTCGTTTGGCGAAAATGACGTCGTCTGTTTGGGACGGGGGCGGAAAGGGGGTTAGGGGAGGGAAGCTGTTTTTGGAGGAGGAGAAAAAGAAGGAGGTGGAAATGAAGGAGGAGAGACGGGGGAAGGGGGGGAAAATCTTAGAAAAGCTGGATTTCAACCCGGGGTTCTTGTGAGCAGGGAGAACATGAGCAGGGAGAGCAAGAAATAGGGCGTTGTTGATTTTGAATGATTGCTATTTTCGTTTGACCGTACCCCTGTTGTCCCCCCCTTCTCCCTACACGAACATCCTGACGCCGTCAGTGACGCTTATCTGCCACTCATGTTTGTTTCCCTCTCCGATCATAGCCGTCTTGAATGCCTTTGCCAAAATCTCAGAGTCAATCACCTTGGCCTTGGAGGAGTCACCACCGGATCCGGAGGTGGATACCAAAAGACGGTGGGAGGTGAGGGTAAAGGTTACGGACGAGTTCTCGTCGTAGTATATGCGATCCCACAGCTGGGGTAGAGGGTGGGAGGAATTATTGTGTTAGTTGCACAATCTCGAGTCGTTTATATTAACCCGTGCCTTTCACCCTTCTCGTCTCCTCCCCTCCCCGCTCACCTTTTCGAACTCGTTAATGAGTCCCGGGGTCTGGGGCTTGTTGACGGGGTCGGGTTCTAGAGACTCGAGGATGGGGATTACTGCGTAGAGGATGGATTGGACAAACTTTGCCTGACTGCAGTAACTGGCAGGGAAGAGAATAAATGTGGAGTCCTAATGGGGGAGCGAGGGGGTAGGGGGGTAGGGTTGGTTAGTCATTTTGTTTCCTTAATGCGTTGATATTCTGTGATAGTCGTTCGCAATCAGTCTGTGTATGTAATTGTCCTCTACACCCTCCCTCACCTTGGTGCTGTTGTTGATAATCTCGTCCCTCAGATCCCCCGTTGCCGTGGTCGCGTACAGGAGGGGGTCGATGTAGAGACCGATTGAATAGAGGGTCTGGGGAAGGGGGGAGGAGCAACGAGAGAAGGAGAGTTTTTAGAGAGTAGCAAGAGAGAAGCTAGATCATAAAGGGAGGGAGGGGGGCGTTGCCGTTCCTCAGGATAGTTTATTGGCAGTCAGTTCGAGGACTGTCGTTTAATCACTGCGCCTGTCGCCGCAATGCAGGTCGCATATCATAGATATATCAACCATAGGGGATATTTTCATCGCCATAATCGGCACCGCCTCCCCCCCCCCTTCTTCTCACCTCCCATTTGACGTCAACGATAGCGCTAAGTAGCGGTAGTGAGGTAGTGAGTGTTCCAACGGCGACGAGACTTTGCGACGGTATGCTATTTTTAAGGGTGTGATCGAGATAAGTTCGGGTGAAACCTAAGCAGGAGGCAAGATAGGGGAGAGGGATGGTTTTGGGGGGGGTTAGGGTAAGGGGG
>JGI24540J26637_10000490_pt1 | contig 16515 bp, 12 predicted proteins | sample NorSeaMetagenome_FD_26637 | JGI IMG/M metagenome (IMG submission 26637)
TAGTCGATGGTACTAGTGAATTACCTGATCTTGGTATTGTGTCTCAAATGATAGCTGACAAGCAAAAAGGTCGTTCATTTCCCGGAGGCATCCTTGAAATGAATGATGCTGAGATGACCAGTTTGGGTCAGGAGTATTTAAGAAGGACCGAACGGCATCGCCGCGGCGCGCCCTTTTTTACAGACAAAATGCCAAACAATTTTGCTCACGTAGGCCTACTTCAGGCCATTTTGCCTAATGCAAAAATTATTGATGCCCGCCGCCATCCTTTGGATAGCTGTGTAGGCTGTTTTAAGCAGCATTTTGCTAGAGGACAAACTATGATGGGTTGATGAAGCATTGGAATCAGGTGCTACCCAATAAAGTACTGCGAGTACAGTATGAAGATGTTGTTGATGACTTGGATAAACAGGTTAGACGCATTTTGGACTATTGTGGGCTTCCTTTTGAGGAGGGCTGCGTCAACTTCCATGAAACTAAGAGATCCGTGAGGACCGCGAGTTCTGAGCAAGTAAGACAGCCAATTTACAATCAATCGGTGAATACGTGGAAGCGCTTCGAGTCGCACATTGACGACTTGAAAGAGACCTTAGAACCTTTATTAAATCTATCTGATCCCTCGGGTATTCTGCGGTAGTTTATTATGACTTTACCAAAATTAATCGCCACCTCAGTGGTGCGAGGAAGTGAAAAAGGGCAGAGCCATGGTGGTGTTTATACTATTGATTTTAATACCCTAGAAGTAAATCAACATATTGATTGGAATAAAGGCGATATTGATTTTGCTGGTCGGGGTTGGGATAGGGGGCTTCGGGGAATTGCGNTCCANAATGAGCAGATATGGATAGCTGCTAGTGATGAATTGTTCTGCTACAGTCCCAATTTTGAATTGCTGGGTTCCTATCGGAATGAATATCTCAAGCACTGTCATGAGATAAGTCGTCGAGATCATTTACTTTTTCTTACTTCCACAGGTTACGACAGCTTGTTGGTTTTTAACCTTAATACACTCAGTTTTAGCTGGGGTTTGTATCTCTCTAAGAATGGCAGTGACTGGATTGGACAGCGTTTTGACCCCTTGGCTAAAAATGGACCTCCATTTTCAAATCACTATCACATTAATATGGTGCATGTGGCCGAAACGGGTGTTTATTTTAGTGGCCTACATAGTCGCGCATTATTGAGATTATCTTCTGATATGACTATCTCTCAGGTATGCAGCCTCCCTGAGGGGGTACATAATGCGCAGCCGTTTTTAGACGGAATTGTATTTAATGATACCAAAAGCGATGTTGTACGTTTTATAGATAGAGCTGGGGCATCAAAGGTGTTCAAGGTGCCAGCATATAATGAGGAAGACTTGCAGTTCCATGGCGTGGATAGCACTCAGGTAGCCAGGCAGTCATTTGGTCGAGGTCTTTGTGTTGTTAATGATCAAATGATCGCTGCTGGTTCATCCCCGTCTACGATTAGTTTATATGATATTCAGAGAGGTGAGCGAATTGCAGTAGTGAGCCTAACTATGGATATTCGCAATGCGATACACGGACTCGAGGTATGGCCGTTTGATTAGCCAAAGTAGATAGGATACAAAAAAGGCACGCTATGCGTGCCTTCTTTGTATCAGTCTTACAGCACTGAAATTGGGTTATAAATTAAAAGTCACGTCTGATCGAGAAGTTGAAATTTCTTGGCCGAACGATGTTGTCGCTATTACGTCCGTAGAATGGGTCGAAATCCGATGAGTCTCTATAGGAGACACCTCTCTGATCGCCAATATTATTTAGACTTAACTGCGCTTGCCAGTCACCCATGTCATACCCCAAAATCAGATCAGTCAGACGATAGTCCCCCTGCTCTTGTTGCGGGGCGTTGCCACTGTCGCTTAACTGATTGAGAGATGTGCCTTCAAAACTATGCTGAAGTCTCGCATATGCGTCACCACCACCGAAAAGAGACATCTGTGAAGAGTATTCCACATAGAGAGAATACGAGGTATCAGCAAACATCGGTAGATTAGACTTTGGATCTAACCCAAGTGGAGCTTGCCCTCCTTCAAATCGATCGTCAGCAACGCTTCCCGGAGCATTGACATAAGCATCAAAAATGCTCGTGAGATTAAAGCCCATCTGCATGTTTTCATTGAGAACGGCGGTGATACTTATATCCATTCCCTTTACAGTGGCATCACCGAGGTTAGCAACAACGGCTTGCCAAGGTTCTCCAATAGCAAAACTGGGGTCGGTTACTTCCAGCTGCATATCTTTCCACACCATGTCATAGATCGTTGCATTGACTTGTACGGTGTCATCCATCCAGGTCGATTTTAAACCGAACTCCATATTCTCGATGATATCTGATTGATAATTAACGGGAAGCGACGGTATACCTCTGCCACGGTTGGTTCCACCCACACGATATCCTTCAGAATAGACACCCCAAATCATCAAGTTATCGTTGATATCATATTGCATACCGACTTTAGGGGTAAATCCATCATCTATTGCATCTCTAGGAGGTGTTGATAAGTTCGCATAGCCCATGGGCTTTTCCACCATGTATTCAATATTTCTATCGACCTCATACCAGCGACCCCCGACTAAGAGCGAGAGCCTGTCTGATAAGTTGATATCCATTTCACCGAAGATGGCTTTATCTTCTCGGGTAGTAGATTGACCTGAATACCACCAAGCAGCATCTGGTGAAATAGTTATACCCTCATAAGCAGCATAGGCACTCCAAGCAGCGTAAGCAGGCGAGTTGCCATAGTCATCCGTGTAGCTGTGGAAATCCCAATGCTCATCAGAATCCATGAAGAACATTCCGGCTGTCCAACTGACTTTGTCAGTTGAATTAGATAATCGCACTTCCAGTGTTTTAGAGGTATTGACCTGATCATTGGTTAGGTAGCCGACAGGATCTGCACCAAAATCATACGTCGCATATCCAGCATAGACACCAAGAGTGTACATAAAATAGGCAGCGTAAGATTGGGTGTCGTGCTGATACAGTGTTTCGCGGTCATAATAGGACGCCGCTACAGTCAATTGGGCAAACCCCAGGTCACCGTCAATCACAAGGCTGGTTTGTTCCCAGTCATCGGTTCTGAACTCATCGTAAAACTTAATGGTTTCCAAATCGCCCACAGTAGCATCCATATCATTAAAGCCATTGGCCGTAATTTCTTGGTAGTTGTGAGTCAGTGTACTTGACCAGTCTTCCGAGATTGACCATTTCACAGAAGCTCTGGCACCAAACCATTCAACACTGTTGATGTTATCCTCAACCAGGGCGGAATTGTTTTTCAATCCACCAGATCCAGAATACTCGTCTACCACAGTATTACCCAATACGTTATCAATGAAGCCACCGTCTTCCGCACTAAATACCGACACGCGCAAGGCTAACTTGTCTTCTACGAGTGGAATATTCAGAGTGGCATCAAAATCATGTCCGGCATCACCACCTTTAACTGACGATAGACCTACACCAATATTGCCGGAGACATCTGTACCCTCAGCATCTGGTTTGTTGGTAATTACACGAATGGTACCGGTCTGTGATGACGCGCCAAACAACGTNGATTGTGGCCCAGACAAGGCTTCTATTCGCGCTATATCTACAGGATAGATATCAGGCGCCATTGACGTCATAGACATGGCTTGCTCATCAAGATAGATGGCTGCGGTCGGATCAACAAGGAAGCCACCACCATCACTTACACCACGGAACACAATGGTGTTTTGCCCGGCGGCTGTTGTTGTCACGTTGAGACCTGAAACAAATCGAGAGAAGTCTTGGAGAGTAGTTATTCCTTGCTTTAGAATATCGTCACCGGATACCGTATCGATCGTCATAGGGATATCTTGAGATGATTCAACTCTCTGACGAGATGTTACGATAATTTCTTCAAGCGTTGCGCTTTGGCCCAGAGCAATTGGAGCTCCTGTTAGTCCAAGTGCAGCTGCCATAGAGGTTACGAGTAACCTCTTTTTTAAAGTAACTTGCCGTTCTGATTGGTTCAAAATAGTCATTATATTCTCCGTAAAAATAGACTGCAAAGGCCGACTCTTTTTATTCTTTTAAGGCCTTAACCCGAGTAAAATCCAACACTTACTTGCTGTAATTTATATAAATGCCCCCGAAGCATAGGTTATTTTTGGCGTGGGGTAAATACCTTTTTTTAGTGGGCTTATGATAATGTTATTGGTCTCATCGGTAGAATTACTATGGCACTGTCAGTGTAGAAAAGATGCGGGTGTTTATGCTGATGCAGATCGTCTGATTCCTAACCTATAGGCAAAACAGGGCATTTGACTATTCAATGGTAGGCTAAGACTTTAAGAATGGAGCGTGGAACGTCAATGAAAAAAAGTGCTTTCTTCGATTTTTTTAACGACACCGATGCCACTCAATTTGCGGAGATTGTGCAAGCGAGTGTCGAAGATCAAGATTATATTAATTGGAATGAGTTCTTGCTGCCAAAGGATTATGGCGATGCTGAAATAGAGTATTGGGCAATCCGTAAAAGTTGCGCCTTGTTTGATGTCTCTCCGATCCGAAAGATTAGAATTACTGGAGCTGCTGCGGGCAAATTGCTAGATTATGTGCTGACAAGACCAGTGAGCAACATCCAGAGCATGCGTGGTATCTATGTCGCATATTGTCATGAAGATGGCAGCATGAAAGATGATTCTATTCTCTACAAATTCGCCCATGATGACTATTTATTGATGCCCTCTGATATCGATCATTCAGCCTATCTAGATTCATTTCGGGAGCTGTTAGCTATTGGTGACAGTGATTTAAACATTACCGAGTGTACGGATGATTGGCATGGTGTCGCGTTACAAGGACCGCAGTCGGCGTCGGTGCTTTCCACTATGGGGTTTGAACAGATTGATGAGTTGCATCCTTTTGAGGTTCGTTATTACACCATTGCAGGAGCTAAAGTTGTGGTTGCTCGAATGGGCTTTACAGCTGACCTGGGTTTTGAATTATGGTTTGAGCCCGAGTTCACGCCAATGTTTCAGGCACTGATTAAAGAGGTCAGAAACACCAAAAAACTCGCTATTCCAGCCTATGGACTAACTGCACTAGAGGCATGTCGTCTGGAGGGTGCTTTTATTGTTGCGGGCTGGGATTTTTCCACCGAAGCTGATCCCAACCCAGACTTTCTGCGATCACCCTTTGAAGTTGGTTTGGGGTGGTTGGTTAATCTCAATGCAGATAACTTCGTGGGTCGGGACGCCCTTGTTGCGCAGAAGACTCATAGTCATCGGTTTGTGTTGCGACAGTTTAAAATTGACCAGCATTGTGACGTCGAGGATAGCCTTGCGGTCTACGCGATGGTGAATGGTGGTCAACAGGCCGTTGGCACCGTCAACTGCTCAGCGTGGTCTTGGGGGCTAAATAGTCTGATTGGCAATCTGTCTATTGCTCGGCAACACTCAGATTGTGCAGAGGCATGGATATTCATTAAAGGAGAGCGTTTTGATATGACACTTAGCCGTGGACCGTTTTTCAAGGATCCTCGACGCAACCAGACTCCAGCCTCTTTGCTAGATTAGTGCTGATTCTCCTAGTCCATTCACGCCCTGTCTTGAGAGTTCCTTAATCAGAGCCTTTATATCAATAGCCTGCACGGTACTCTTAGACTTCAGAGTAAGAGCGGCAGCAATACCCGTTGCCTGACCCATGGTCATGCATTGCGGCATTCCGCGCACTGAGGCAAAAGCCATGGGGTCTGCGCAGACGATGCGACCGGCAAACATAAGGTTTGTTACATTGGCTGGCATCAATGATCGAAATGGAATGGTGTAATAGCTACCCTCATCTACGATAGCCTCGTGAGTCATGCTTGAATCTGAACGCATAACGTTATCAATTGGATTATCGCAGCAAACAATACCATCGAAAAACTTTGTGCCCTTCGCAAGATCTTCGCTAGTAATTTTATATACCGCCTCCAGTTTACGTGTTTCACGCACGCCCACTGTGGGTGATAACAGAGTCATGTAAGCAGTGGAAAAACCGGGAATATCCGAGCGCAAAAACTGTGCTAATTGATGACAGCGCCGCCGACCTTCCTGTGTTGCCTGCCCTATCGCGACCGGATTGGTGCCATCAACACCGCGCACATGAACCGAGTTACAAAAAACACTGCCATGATGAAATCCCTTCATGAGNTAGAGTTTAGCAAGATCTGGATGCAGTCTATCCTCGCTAATTCCCTTGGCGGCAAAATGACTAAAGTAGGGGTCTGGCTCGGCAAATGTTTCATCCCAGTTGACGCCCACCATATGAAAAGAGCAGGTTACTCCCATAGTGTTACCTTTAAGATCGCCAACGCTATAAGGCACGCCAGCCTTGGCAGAGAGATCGCCATCTCCAGAGCAATCGATGACTATTGCCGCTGTCACTGTGAAGGGGCCATTACGATCAAAGCAGCAGACCTCCTTGATGAGCGAGCCCTCCATCGTCGGCTCAATAGCCGATGCATTGAGACGAACGTTGACGCCGGCATCTTCGAGCATTTCGAACATGGTCAATGTGGCAATATCATGATCATAGATAATTTCGGGTCCAAAATTGGCCAGTGTGCAGGGGCGTTTTTCAGCCGCCGGAGGATGCATTTTCTCCAGCCGCTCGGTGAGCTCACCCATTAGACCACCAATAATTTTGTCGGCGGGGTAAGCCGCTCCCCAGGGCATTCCAGGGCAAAATGCCATCACGCCACCGACTTTACTCGTAGCCTCTAAAAGAATTACATTTAGGCCTTGCCGACCTGCGGCGACCGCGGCACCGAAGCCTGCCGTTCCCCCTCCAACCACTAAAACATCGGCTTGTTCTTGACGATCCAAAGTCAGTTTCCTTTCAGTCGTTATGAATAATAGTTACTATGAACCAGAGCCCCTAGGGGGTCTTTGCTTTTGCACACCGTGAATTTGAATCCTTTGGTCTGAGAAGTCAAATTCATCATGTGGTTAAGATAACCCAATTCATAGCGGAGTGGGCATGCGTCCGAAGCCTAGAGAATGATAAAAAAGGACTTTTCCCAACCTATAGGCTACGAATGCAGGTTGCTTTGGTATAGTTATACTCAATTCGTTTTTTAGTTACTGAGAGTGCCCCAACCTAGAATGAAAAACTACGACGCAATCATAATTGGAGCGGGCCATAATGGCCTGACCAATGCCGCTTTTTTAGCGAAGGCCGGTCTTGATGTTGTTGTTTTAGAAAAGAATGACTATATCGGTGGCGCGACCGCCAGCCTGGAATTACATCAGGACTGGAAATATTCGAATTGTTCCTATGTGTGTAGCCTGTTTAGACCTGAAATNTACCAAGCCCTTGATCTAGGACGACATGGTTTGGAGGTTGTGCCATTACAGGGTAGTGTAACNTTTAAGCAAGATGGGGATTATCTGGGCAGTTATCATCAGTCCACAGTCTGGCGGCGAGAAGTTGCCCGACATTCCACCCGCGATGCCGACGCAGCGATTAGATTTGATGCTGACCTGATGAAATGGTGTCGGTTAATTCGTGGGTTTTTACTGCGCACGCCGCCTGATCCAGCGTCTTTTAAAATACGTGATGCCATGGAGTTCGCCTATTTGCTGAAGCGTTTTTATAGCCTCAGTGAAAGTCAGATTTACGAGTTCATCCGTTTTTTTACCATGTCGATTGCTGAGTATCTCGAGCAGTACTTCGAGAGTGATGTTATTTTGGCGCACTTTTCTGGTGGTAGTATTATAGGTACTGGACTCGGTGTTTATTCTCCAGGGACAGCCTACGTCTTGCTGCATCACGCAATGGGCGATGTTGATGGCAATGTAGGTTCTTGGGGGTTTGCTCGTGGTGGTATGGGTTCTGTCTCTGCGGCTATCGGGTCGGCCTTTAAATCCCATGGTGGTGAAATTCGTACTAATGCTCAGGTGCAAAATATTATCGTCAAGGGCCGCAAAGCCACTGGCGTGATGCTGGCTTCGGGCGAGCAAATCTATGCCAAGGCTGTGGTCTCTAACCTTGATGCTAAGCGGACTTTCCTGAGCCTAATGGATGCCAATGATATTCCAGCAGATTTGGTCAAGCGTGCTGAAAACTTTAAGATTAGGGGCTCCTCTGGCAAGGTCAATATTGCTCTTGACGGTATGCCTGAATTTCCGGCACTACCCAAAGGGTCACCGTTAACGCTGGGTCACATGCACTTTACCGACACGTTGGAGAGGCTTGAGCGAGCCTATGACGATTGGAAGGATGATCGTTGGTCCCAAGATCCTTATGTGGACATGGTTATTCCCACTCAGTATGACCCAACCATGGCACCGCCAGGCAAGCACATGATGTCGGTGTTTGTGCAGTATTGCCCTGTTGAAGCAGGTGGGGGTTGGACCGATGCTAAACGCGACGCCTTCGGTGCCGCGGTGATTGACCAAATAGCCGATTATAGTCCCAATTTTAAAGACCTTATATTGCANGCGGAAATACGCACACCGCGCGAGCTTGAAGCTGAGGTGGGGTTGACGGAGGGCAATATCTTCCAGGGCGAGTTAACGTTAGACCAGTTGATGTTTAATCGACCGTTTCCGGGGTACGCTCAGTATCGGGGGCCGGTAAAAAATATGTATATGTGTAGTTCCTCTAACCATCCTGGCGGTGGTGTGATGGGCGCGCCAGGCGCGAATTCAGCGCGGGAAATTCTTCGAGATCTCGGTAAGCCTGATACTACCCCGGAGGACTTTGGGGATGATTAAGTCTAACTCAGTGGTGATTATCGGAGGCGGTCACAACGGCTTGATCTGTGCGACCTATCTCGCTAAAGCGGGTCACTCAGTTCTGGTATTGGAAGCCAGAGACACAATCGGTGGCGGTGCATCTACAGCAGCTTTTGCCGACGGCTATAGAACCTCCGGCCTGGCACATGTTCTTTACGGACTCAATGCCAAAGTCTGTAAAGACCTTAAGCTAAATATCGTTAATTCCTCGTTCACCCAACCCGTTGACACCATTTCACTGCAACGCGATGGTGATCATCTCACCCTAGGTCGAGATAAGGTTTCAGCAAACAGTCTTTCGGGAAAAGACCTGGCGGCCTACCGAGAGTTTAAAAAAGAATTTCGAGGCTATGCCAAGGCGCTACAGCCGCTGATGATCAATACGCCTCCACGTCTGAAGGACATGGATAAAAAAGATAAATTCACCTTGGCGAAACTGGGCTGGAGCCTGCGCTTTGGTCTTGGTACTAATTCTATGCGTGAGTTTCTTCGTGTGGGTGGTATTAATATTTATGACGTACTCAATGAAGTATTCGATAGTCCTGCATTAAAGGGTGCAATCTCTGTGGATGCCATTTTGGGTCAGCATATGGGCCCGCGCACACCCAACACAGTATTGACTTACTTGCAGCGGCTATGGGGCGAGACTCAGACTGCCCAGAGTATTCCCTTAGGTGGCATGGGCAAGGTCTCAGCGATGTTAGAAACCGCCGCGATTGAGGCTGGTGTGACTATAAGAACCGGAGTTAAAGTCGCCAAGATCCTAGTCGAAAATGGTTGTTCCCAGGGTGTGATTTTGCGGTCCGGTGAGCGTATCGATGCCAACATCGTTGTCTCTAATGCCGATGCTAAATCCACTTTCATCGATTTGGTGGGCGCGCCGCAGTTAGATGCGATGTTCTGCCATCGGGTTAACTCGGTGCGACAAAATGGTGATGTTGCCAAATTGCACTTCGCTCTAAGTGACTTGCCTCCTTTTCGTGGGTTGTCCTCACAACAGTTAGCACAGCGTCTAATTATTGCCCCCGATATGCGCTATGTGGAGCATGCGTTTAATCATTCTAAATACGGTGAGTTTTCAGAGAACCCGGTATTGGAAATTACTATTCCCAGTGTGAGTGATTCTTCACTAGCGCCAGCCGGTCATCACGTAATGTCGGTATCAGCAACTTTTGCGCCCTATCATTTAAAAGAAGACTGGCAGCAGCAGAGCCGAGATACTTTTGCGCAAAGGGTAACGGCGACAATTGAGCAGTATGCACCAGGATTTTCGGCCGCCTTAGTAGCCACTGAACTACTCACTCCGGTGGATATTGAAGATCAATATAATATTGCTGGTGGTCATTGGCACCATGGCGAACTCAGTATTGATCAGTCATTTATGATGCGCCCAGTGCATGGTTCGGCGCAGTACCAAACACCTATTGAGGGGCTTTACCTGTGTGGCGCTGCGGCCCANCCTGGTGGAGGCATTACGGGTGTCCCCGGTCATAATGCCGCTCAGCGAATATTAACGAGGGGAGAGATCTGATGCCGACTCAAACTGATCTCCACCCAGCGACTGATTTTAGAGAAGTCCTGCAACCAAGCCCTTTTCAAACTCGAATTGATGAGCAATGCTTGGTTCAAGACTGGATGTCTTGGAATGGCTACAAGACTGCACGAGTCTTCGATACCTTGGCATCAGAGTACTTTGCCGTTCGCAGTACTTGTAGCGTTATGGATCTCACTCCGATGGAAAAATATCGGATTACCGGACCCGACGCGCAGACATTTTTAAATCGTCTAGTAACGCGTGATATTTCCACATTAAAGCCTAGGCGAGTCACCTATGTCATTTGGTGTAATGATGAGGGCAAAGTGCTTGATGATGGGACTATTTTTCACCTTAGTGAAGGTGACTATAGGCTCTGTTCTCAGCACCATCAATTGGACTGGTTACTGCTGTCTAGTCTGGGGTTCGATGTCAATATAAAGCAGGAAACACACAATATAGCGGCCTTAGCGGTTCAAGGGCCGACGTCCTGTTCTGTGTTGACCGCGGCAGGTGTTGCCGGTGTGGAACAACTTAAACCGTTTGATATCGGTTACAGCGTACTTAATGGAATCGATGTCATGGTGTCCCGAACAGGGTTTACCGGCGACCTAGGTTACGAAGTATGGGCTGATCCCGCTAACGCCCTTGCTGTCTGGGATGCAATATTTGCGGTCAAAGAGAACGGATTATTTGATATACGTCCAATGGGTCTAGGTGCTCTAGATATGGTGCGTATCGAAGCTGGGTTTATTATGCCGGGCGATGACTTTAACACCGCTGAAACCGCAGTAAGGGTAGATCGAGACCGATCACCTTTTGAACTCGGTTTGGCATGGTTAGTCAATTTTGATAAGCCTTACTTCACCGGTAAAAAGGCCCTCTTGGCGGAATCTAAAAAGGCAGCGAAGCGACGGTTAGTCAGGCTCTCCGTAGAAGGTAATAAATCACCAACGGATGCTTTTTTATATGACGCAAAAGGCGGTTCTCGTATAGGTACCATTAAGTCATGCGTATGGTCGCCTATACTCAAAACCAATGTCTCCTTGGCTGATGTTGAATTTGTAAAGGGTAAACCGCCTGCTTACATCTGGGCGGAGATTTACTACCAAAAAGAACTAGAGTGGCGAGCTACTTGGGCCAAATGTACAATCTCGTCGAAACCATTTTGGACTCACCCACGGAGTTCGGTAACACCACCTAATAAATTTTAGCCGTTTGATTTAGCAGGAGTGACAGAATGATAAATGGACGATGTGAATGTCAACGAGTGCGTTTTCAGGTGGATGGAGAAATAAACGATTACAGTCACTGTCACTGCAGTCAATGCAGACGGTTGCACGGCGCTGCCTTCGCCTCCTATGCTGGGGTTAAACGAGGGGCGCTAAAGTACCTCTCCGGTGAGTCAGAATTATCCTCTTACGCATCTTCAGACAGTCATCAGAGATTGTTTTGTAAAAACTGCGGGTCGAATATTTTGGTATCTTTAACAGAGGAGCCAGATGCCCTTTATCTGGCCATGGGGGTGATCGACGGCAGTCCAAAATTACCACCCGCCTACCATATTTATATGGGTTCCAAAGCACCTTGGTATCAATTTGACAATAGGGGTGAACAGTACGATACATTTCCCGATGAGTAACTGATTTAGCATTCTATAAGGAGTTTTAGCCATGATTAAAAAAATAAAGTTAGCGATTTTAAACAATGCCCGGCGACTAAAGGTTCTCGCGTTTTTTAGTTGGAGTATGCTGATGCTGATGGTTGGCGTTGTCAGTCAGAATTCTATAGGGATTACTAATGTTTATGCTGATGGCCATGCNAGCGTTAATCCACCCATTGTCCGTTTGGATCGGGAGCGATTAGNCGGTGAAAATTTGGGCGATTTTGCACCCTACGAACCGGATGCTGGCAATCTTGTTGCACGTGGGCATGATTATTTTTACAGTGCCGATGAAAGTTTTGGGATTGGTGTGTGGGAGAGTAAGCCGGGTCAGATGACCTATGATGATCTTGAATATGATGAATTAATGTTGGTCCTTGAGGGCAGTTTAATCATGACGAACAACCATGGAGAGAGCGAGGTGTTCATGGCCGGAGAGGGATTAGTGTTGCCGCAAGGCTGGAGCGGGTCATTAACTGTAGCTGAGTCGGGCGTTAGAAAAATATGGGTATCTTATATGGGTGGCATCAAAGGGAAGTGATTTCCAAAATACAGTAAAGCTGAGATCCGCAATGAAATAAAATATAAAAATAAGGATTGGCAATGTTTCATAAAACTAATAAATCTGTTTTGGCGGTGTCTTTTTTGCTTGCCGCTTGCAGTGCTCCCGACTCAACCAAAGAGGCCACTGTCAGCGAGGCCAGCAACAGTCATATCGGTGAGCAATCTGAGATCTACAGCTGTGATAATGCTAATCAAAACGGCACAGCACTGTTTGGGGATCTGCACATACATACTCGCTACTCCTTTGATGCCGCGGCTAACAGTACTGGGGCAACTCCTGAGGATGCGCATCGCTATGCTCGCGGAGAAGAGATTCCTATTTTCCCCATTAACGATCAAGGGGTTGCTATTGGTCGCACTAAAATTGATCGTCCGCTAGACTTTTTGGCGGTGACTGACCATGGCGAATTTCTCGGTGAGCGAGCGCTGTGCCGAACGGCGTCCTCGCCGGTATACAGCACAGCCTTTTGTGTCGATTACAGATCTGATGAACGCCAAGGTATGGTGATGTTGTCCAGCGTCATTACGACTGAGACTCCAGCAAGAATCCCGGAGATCTGTGGTCAGGATGGCAGTCTCTGTCGCGATTATGCCAAGTCTCCTTGGGAAGATATTCAAGTGGTCTCCAACCGCGCCAATACACCCTGTGAATTTACTAGTTTTGTCGCCTATGAATATACTGGAACCCCTGGAGTCTCAAACTACCATCGCAATGTTATTTTTAGAAATGCCAAGGTACCGGCTTTGCCTGTCAGTTATATCGATGCCCCTATCGATAGCAAATTATGGGCAGTACTGGATGATGTATGTGACCCTCAACAAGGTTGCGATTATCTGACTATTCCACACAACACCAATCTATCCAACGGGCGCATGGCACCTTATATGCAGCTTGAAAATACGACTGAGGCAAAACGTGCCTATGCGCAAACGCGGTTAGAACGCGAGCCAATTATGGAGATTTTCCAGCACAAAGGTGGTTCAGAATGTATTAACGGTTTGAGCAGTGTTTTTGGTGCACCGGATGAATTATGCAATGTGGAGGCGGTCCGGCGAATAGGTGAGAATAAAACGTTCATGGAGCGTGATTATAGCGCTGAGGGTCTAGTGATGATGACTTCCTCCTCTGTGACTGAAGAATGCGATGACGATGAAGTTGGTAAAAACGGTATGGTGGGTGCTGGCTGTGTGCATCCCACAGACTTCCAGAGATCGGCTTTACTCGTGGGCCTTAAGGAAGAGCAGGCCATTGGCTTAAATCCTATCAAGTTAGGTATTATTGCAGCAACTGACACGCATTCGGCAAATGCCGGTGGTGTGAAAGAATCAGCTTGGGTTGGTGCTGTTAGCGGAGAAGGTTCAGCGAAAGAGCGCTTACAGCCGGGTCTTTTGACCAGTGGTATCGATGGTAATCCAGGTGGTTTGGCGGGTGTCTGGGCAAAAGAAAACACCCGTGATGCAATTTTNGATGCGATGTTACGAAAAGAGGTATTTGGTACCTCGGGCCCTAGAATTAGACCCCGATTATTCGCCGGTTGGTCATTGGATCAAGGACTCTGTGAGCGCGATGACATGATTATGTATGCCTACGCAAATGGGGTCCCCATGGGTGGTGATCTGATGGCATCATCACCAATATCGAAACCATCGTTTCTAACCTATGCTGTTAAAGATCCCGATGGGCAAAAATTACGGGCTCTTGAGTTAATCAAGGGCTGGGTCGACGACGAAGGTAATTTAAATGCAGAGGTACTTCCTGTGGTTAGCAATGATAAAGGAGCAGATAGCCTTTGTGAGGTTTATGTCGATAATAATTTTGAACCAACTCAGTCGGCTTATTACTACTTGCGCGCTGTTGAGCCTGAGACAGCGCGTTGGCATACCTATGACTGTGCTTCTATTAATGAGGGACAGCGCCCCCCGGTGTGTACTGACGGAAGCTACTCAGAAACAATTATAGAAATGGCTTGGACGTCACCAATCTGGTACCAGGGAAAGGATTAAAACAACTATATAGGGACACATTATGGGTAGATCGGAGTCTGCATTATGAATGCCAAAGTCATCACCATTGGCCAATATTCACTCGAGCTTCGCCAGACCATCAAGTGGGTGGTTTATGCTTTAGTTATTGTTAATTTTGGTTTTTATATCAGAAATGATTGGGTGATTGCTGGCCATACTCTGTATGCCGGCAGTTCTCTCTTGGAGATATCCCGAGCGTTTGCGACCACCATCGATGAGAGTGCTTGGATTATCTTACTGCTGCTCTTTGAGTTAGAGACCTACCTGTTGTCTGATGACCCCCTGTCTCGTGCTAAAACGTTGTTAATGCAGGGCATAAGATTGGTCTGTTATATATCGCTGGCACACACCTTATACGCCTATGGAGTCTACCTTACTAAGATCTATGCGGCGGTGCCTGTTGAGGGAGTCACTAATCTCTGTCAGTTAGTCGGCAAAGATCTTTCCTATGCTTATAACTTGGTATATTCCGAAATCGATAGTAGCAACTGCGCGAGTCTATCTACAGCCAATCAGTTTTTTTATGTAGACCCTCCCACTTTTTTTATTGTTGAGGACTCAGCGGGTTTAGTGATTGAAAAGCAGTTAGCCTGGATTGACATGTTTGAAGCTATTATTTGGTTACTAATACTGCTCAGTATTGAGGTGGCGGTTTGGCTGCAGGACCGAAATATCGGCGAAGGACTTATTTTTAAGGGATTAAGTATTACCAAGTGGTGTCTCTATTCTTTTCTCTGGGCCGCAGCGGGCTATTGGATCTTTAGGGGGCACTATATGTTTGCCTGGGATGAGTTTGTTTGGATTGCCGGCTTTGTGGCTATCGAGATGAATATTGTTGAATGGCGTAATGAAATTAATGAGACTGACGTTTAGGGCTCAATGCGTATAGGCGCGGTGGTGAGGTGCGGAGGCTACTACTAGTCTCTCTATAACGTAAAAATTAAGAGAGTTTCTGTTGCAAACATACGACAATATAGTCATTGGTGGTGGCCATAACGGTCTTATCTGCGCCACCTATCTGGCACAAAAAGGTCAGTCAGTGTTGCTTTTAGAAGCAACTGATGGTTTGGGCGGTTTAGCGAGCACACGTGAATTTTACCCGGGTTTCAGGGTTCCCGTCGCCCACAGCTTAAGCCATTTCTCCGAGACGGTAGTCAAGCAACTAAATCTGCTCGATCATGGCTACAAACCTAGCAAAGATACGCTCGATACTATTGGTTTAAACCTAGACGGTGAGCACGTAGTTGTTTCTGGTGAGCAGGTCACTGGCGTAGGTAGCTCAGACCAAAAAACCTATGCGGACTATCTCGCGCTGCTGAAGCGTTTCGCCAAGATGCTCAAGCCATTTTGGCTAAAAACTATGCCACGTATTGGCGATAACAGCTTCCCTGATCTGATGACATTTGGGCAACTCGGCCTTAAATTACGCCTCTTGGGCAAAAAAGATATGGGCGAGTTCATGCGCGTGGCGACGCTACCCGCTCGCGATTTGATGGATGAGAATTTTGATAATGATATATTAAAAGCCATGCTGAGTTGGGATGGTCTTATTGGCTCCAAGATGGCCCCGCGCTCTCCTAATGCGACCGTATTAAGTATGTTGTATCGCATGAGTGGCCAGCACCATGGTGCCCATTCATTGCCCGAAGGGGGCATCGCAAATTTAGTTAATGCTCTGCACAGTGCGGCGTTGAATGCCGGTGTGACTGTACAGACGGGAACTTTAGTTAAGCGTATTGTCATTGAAGGTGATACCACTGGACTGGTAGCCACTGGCGTTGAGCTTGCCGACGGAACGCTGATCAATAGTGCTCGAGTGGTTTCCTCTGCAGATCCCAAACAGACCTTCCTCCATTTGGTGGGAGCGAAAAATCTTGAAATTGGTTTTACTAATCGAATTAATCGATTGCGCTGCGACGGGTATGTCGCCAAGTTGCATTTGGCATTGGACG
>JGI24540J26637_10000493_pt1 | contig 16478 bp, 7 predicted proteins | sample NorSeaMetagenome_FD_26637 | JGI IMG/M metagenome (IMG submission 26637)
AAATCTTAAGATCTTATTAATAATGGTAAGACATGCTATGGTAAGACGAGATTATTAATTATTATAAATAAGTTTCGTTCGGTAATAAGATTATTATTATTAATATATAATAAATAATACTGTAATAAAATACGAAGGTATTAATCTTAATCTTAATAATAATATGATCGATAGCAAATAAATCATATGGAATAATTATGAATAATTACAAGAATACATAAAGTTATAAACACTAAAGTTGTAAAGATACTACGCACGTACAGTATTTAGCTCCGTATGTAACTCTTAGTGCTAGCTAGAATATTTTTATGCTGCGTGAATCGCAGAAAATAAAAAAGGAGGCGCCTGCTGGGCTGCTAGACCTACCGGGACTTCCAAAAGTGTTTTTTCAACACTCTCCGAATCGTTCCCGACTCGTGCCCTCCTGCTAGGAGACATAATTAAGAAAACCTTCTTTACATAGCAAGCAATTATGGCAGCCGCTACAAATGCAGTAACTTCATGGGTTCCATGCCCCCGCCAGAACTGGCGCTCGTCTAACAGGAATCCGCCCCCGTCGGCTGCGACTCGCGACTATGCCCAAAACAGGCCGCTGAGTGCCCGCCTGCTCTCGAATGGATCGCGGGGATACATTGGCCTGATGCCGACATCTTTGTCGAAGGTACGAGTGCCCGTAAAGTATTACCCGCCAGCAAAAACGAGAGAGCTTTGCTTTTTTCTTTCCATAGGCAATACATAGCACACGGCGTGGTCATCGCATAACGACAAACATGTGTTCCATTCTCGCTTGTTATGATCCGAACGGTAAGAAGTATCTTATTGAATGTACCCAATCACAACACCCGTATCGGTAATGTACATCATACATCGATTGCCCTCTTCGTTTGGAACCAACTGACTGCTGCACACTCGGGAGACCAGATGTTGTGTTTTTCTCCGTAACTATTTTAGCCTACCCTGACGGTTGCTCTTTTTGTCTTCTCGTGGGAGCCAGGTGCTCTCGCCGACGAACGTGAAACATTAATGCGCGATCTATCTGCCCGCATGCGATCTCGTGGTCCCGATGGTTCTGGTTATTATGGAAACGAAAAGTTTGGGCTCGCCCATGAGCGTCTTGCGATCATGGATCCTGAAGGTGGAAAGCAGCCAATAGTCTATGAGGATGCCAAGTATTCAGTTTGTGCGAACGGCGAAATATATAATTTTCGCCAGCTACAGGTAAGAATCGAATGGCCGTTCCACCTTGCGGCCCGCCCTTACATGATATTTACTTGATGGTTTTGTTCTTTATCATTCGGACAAATACAACTTAAGTGCTGCAAAGACTGGTTCTGATTCTGAAGTCCTCCTGCAACTATATCGCCACAAAGGCCCAGACTTTGTCAAGGAACTGAACGGCATATTCGGATTTGTGTGCGTCGGGGATGGTGGCGATAAGATGTTGGCAGCTCGCGACCACTGCGGTATAAAGCCTCTGTATATGGGCTATGGGGAAAATGGTTCAATATGGTTCGCTTCAGAGCTGAAGGCAATTTGTGACCAGTGTGATACAATAGAAGAATTTCCTGCTGGATATTATTGGACCCCCGCAAGTGGTTTTGTCAAGTACTACAATCCTGAATGGGACGACGACAATTATGTTGGAGTCAAGGTAATCACATCAAATTAGATTGGCAAGATGCCCAGCGAACTTCACGCGCTAAACTTTGTTTGTAAGCTTGCCGAATTCCTCGCAACCATCTAGCAATCTTCCCTTTGATTTGTTGAACCCTCTCTTTGGGATACGTCTGATGTTCGTCAAGTGCTGACCCAGGCAGTAAAAGACCAGATGATGTCGGATGTTCCGATAGGACTCCTACTTTCTGGCGGCCTTGACTCCGCAGTGATCTCAACAATAATCAAACCTATGCTGGAGCAAACACAGCAGAAGTTCATCACATTTACCGTGGGCCAAGATGGTTCCCCCGACATCACGACTGCGAGGATGATGTCCGAGCATCTCGGCACTGAACATCACGAATATCTCTTCACCTCCGATGAAGCCTGTGAGATAATCCCGGATGTCATCTACCATCTGGAAACTTATGAGCCAGAACTTATCCGTTCAGCGATACCTAACTACTTCCTTGCCCGTCTGGCTGCACAACATGTCAAGGTTGTTCTCACAGGCGAGGGTTCCGATGAGCTTTTTGCAGGGTATCTGTATTTCCGGGATGCACCTGATGCTGCCTCGATTCACAAAGAACTTCGTCGCATCTTCCATCACCTACACAACGTCAATTGCCAACGAGCAGATCGCATGACTATGGCCCACGGGCTTGAGGCCCGCGTCCCTTTTCTTGATCCTAATGTGATTGATACCGTCATGCAGGTTTGTTTACGTGCCGAAACATGATTGTCCACACTATTTTCAAGATTTTGTTTGAATTTCGTCGCCCCTTCACAAAGGTGGACCCTGAGTTGAAGCGGATTGAAGGCGAAAGTAAACCAGAGAAACACGCACTTCGTGTGCTTTTTGACGGCGAAATACCAGATCCAGTTCTTTGGCGAACGAAGGCGATGCAGTGTGAAGGAGTTGGACTCAACTGGGTCGAAGATTTGCAGTCGTTTTGTGAGGCTAGGGTAACTGATGAGGAATTTGCAAGAGCTGGGCTTGAATATGCAATCAATCCCCCTCAGAGCAAGGAAGAGCTGTATTACCGGAAAATCTTCGAGTCTCATTTTAGGGAAATGGACAAGTTCGTCCACGTGTGGTCCGGCGGCTGTAGGGCGGGCGGTGCCGCGTGGCAGAACAAGGCATACACTCGTTTTGGTTTGAAAGACGTCTCTCAGCTAGCGAAAGGCATTGAAGGTGCCCTCTAAAAAGTCCTGCAAGTAAGCTTGGCGACAAGAGAAGGACGGCAGCACGGTTGCTCTGCACTCCAATTCGTTACGCCGCCAGGGTAACCTGCCAGGGCTAGCCAGTTCTCGTTGATCTATTTGAAACATTTCTGGTATAGCTATTTCTTGATAAAACTGTATGTTAGTTGCTTATGCGTGCTCATCTTTGTGGGCAGGTTTGGCCTGCAGTTCGCGTTGCGAGTGGATAGCAGAGAGATACCTTGACGGAGGGTGGTGTCAATAAGACACCGTGTTTGAAAAGTATTCGATATGTAGATTACTTCTTTTTCGAGGCGGTTTTCTTCGCCTTCTTGGGCTTCTTGGCAGGCTTCTTGGCGGCCTTCTTAGGCTTCTTGGCGGCCTTCTTGGGCTTCTTGGCAGCCTTCTTCTTGGGCTTCTTGGCAGCCTTCTTCTTCTTCGGCGCAGCCTTCTTCTTAGGCTTCTTGGGAGCCTTCTTAAGAGCTTCGCCTAGCTTGTATGAGGCCTTCACCTTCAGCAGCTTGCCGGACTTGACAAGGTTCTTGAGCTGGGTTGAAAGGATCTTCTTGAAGTTGTCGGGAAGTTTGTAGTTTGCTGCCAAGTACTTCGCGATGGCCGGAACAGAAGAGCCGTTCCTATCCTTCAGGGCGAGGATGGCCGCCTTGACCATATCCTCATATTTTGGGTGTGCCGAAGCCTTAGGGGGCATAGTGAAATTCGTAAAGTGTTGCAATAAGTGGCCATCCTGGACCTGGAGAGACTTTGAAAAAGCCGGCAATTTCTTCATTTCGATGGTTTTTGTGGAATCGTATGAAATCCTTTCTACACGTTTTTATTTTAAAGAAAGCTCCATCAAGCATCGATGCCGTGATCGAATGAGCCGTTCAACCAGAACAAATAAATGTCTTATCACTTGAGGAATTGTCCCCTGAATTCATTTGTAAGGGCCAATCAGCGATCGTTGTTTCCACAGATAGTTGAGTTTTGCCACAGATAATTATCCGTGGAAAAAAAAAATTGGTCACCAAAGATTTTCCTACCGAATTGATCGATTGCTGATTTTATTTATTTTTTTGCCGCACAGGGATGCAAAGAATCCAGCAGGCCCGACCAGCCCGACATAGTCAATAGACTGACAGCTACCTTCATTCGTGAAAGTGTGTGCATAATTGAACAACAACGACGATCTAAATACAATCTTCGGAAATAACCCCCATAAGATTTCTATTTCCCGGAAATTAGTTAGAAATCGGCACCACACTCATATTAGCTTGCAAGTCTATTGACGCAAATGCCGTGCTGGTAAGGACTGTCAACTGCACAGATATATGAGTCTCCAAGATAGATAGTTAAACAACCCTGCCTATGAGTATTCAATTGGTATTCCGTAAAGACTACTTGAGAAGTAAGATCGCCCGTGTTGTGACTCGCCGGCCCCTTCATCCTTTTGTGTAGCGGGCATTTATTTGACTACCGCCTGAGCAACATGTCACGCTACGATGGGGCTATTACCGTTTTCAGCCCGGACGGACATCTATTCCAGGTAAGAGCCTCTGAACTTCTCCGCTTAAGACTGGTATCCGAATAAATTTACCAACCTGTCCAATGATATGAAGGTTGAGTACGCCATGGAGGCCGTGCGGAAAGGGACGCTTGCAGTCGGCGTGTGTGGGAAAGACTCGGTCGTTCTGTGTGTGGAAAAGAAGTCAGTCGCCAAACTTCAAGATCCACGAACATTGAGGAAAATACAAAAGATTGAGGACAACGTCTGCGTTGCATTTGCAGGGTTAACCGCTGATGCTCGCATCTTGATCAATCGCGCCAGGCTTGAAGCCCAGAGGCACAAGCTTACCCTCGAAGATGTAGCTACAGTGGAATACATCACGCGGTACATTGGCAGTGTTCAGCAAAAGTACACTCAGAGCGGTGGTGTTCGTCCCTTCGGTATATCAACCCTTGTTGCCGGGTTTTCACCAGAAGAACAACCGCAACTCTATCATACTGACCCATCAGGGACGATTTCTGAATGGAAAGCGAATGCCACCGGGCGAAATGCTAAAGCTGTTCGGGAGTGGCTTGAAAAACAATATGCTGACACCTCAGGGCTTGAAACAGTTAAGCTGGCCCTGCGGGCTGTGTTAGAACTTGTTGAGCCAAGTAGCAAAAATATCGAAGTTGCCATTGTTGACAGGAAAGGGCTGCGAATCATGCCAAGTGATGATATTGATGAAATTGTCAAGCTTATTGAAGATGAAAAAGAGTACGCTGACAAACAGAGAAAAACTAGTGCAAGGCAACAGGCTATGGAAGCTCATGCAACTGCTAAGACGGAAATATGTTAGCGGCACCTTTTTAGCAGAAACGTCAGCAGACATTGTGAACGAAAGAACCTGCCGGTGTCAAAAGTTCCATCGGTAGAAAATTGAGGCATCATTTCCTCTCAGCATCTCGTAGCTCATGTACTGAACGAATTGGTTTCTCGACAACAAGTGTGTGACCCTGAGATCTGAATTTTCGAGCATTTGCTGATGGAATGAAAACATGTCACATTTTCACGCAGTTCATGCTGCTCGCATTTTGTGAAAACCGAGTCTGACCTACGTACGCTGTTTTAGTTGTCATATAATATATAAGCAGTCCTGACCAGCACGTCTTTTCCGTTAGTTGACCTTGCAAGCTAAGAGTGTGTTCTTGAGGCAAAGTAAAACATCGCTGTAGAACAGTCAAGGAACACTCATAGAGCGTAATACTCACGGACACTAATGCGCGTCGCAATCGAAGGTCGTCTTCCATGTTCTGTGCGCCGAACAGCATCTTTTCAAGCGGTCCAGACAAGAGGCGCTTAGAAGAAAAAATCGTCGGTTCTTTCAACGCGTGTCGGTTAGACAACGATGGTAAAAAAATTACTAAAAAAATCCGGTTTTTCGGATTTTCACCCGGTGAAGGCTTCACCCAATTTTGGTGATCCTATGGGCAATCACACTCGGGAGGCTTGGTCGGCATCGGCAAACAGTCAGATAGGTGGCACAATCGGAGATAGCCGAAACGAAAGAGTTTTGACTTGGCAGGAGCCTCCGCGCACGACGACACCGCGTGCGTCCGAATCTTGACAGAGAGCGGTATCATGTTATGGCGCCATAGGTTTCTTTACGGTGCTTCGATCAGGTCCTTCACTGATGGCACGTACTGAAACTCTCATCCACTGTCGGTAGGTTCGCGTCAACACAGGCTGCCCGCCATAACATGATACCGCTCTCTGTCAAGATTCGGACGCACGCGGTGTCGTCGTGCGCGGAGGCTCCTGCCAAGTCAAAACTCTTTCGTTTCGGCTATCTCCGATTGTGCCACCTATCTGACTGTTTGCCGATGCCGACCAAGCCTCCCGAGTGTGATTGCCCATAGGATCACCAAAATTGGGTGAAGCCTTCACCGGGTGAAAATCCGAAAAACCGGATTTTTTTAGTAATTTTTTTACCATCGTTGTCTAACCGACACGCGTTGAAAGAACCGACGATTTTTTCTTCTAAGCGCCTCTTGTCTGGACCGCTTGAAAAGATGCTGTTCGGCGCACAGAACATGGAAGACGACCTTCGATTGCGACGCGCATTAGTGTCCGTGAGTATTACGCTCTATGAGTGTTCCTTGACTGTTCTACAGCGATGTTTTACTTTGCCTCAAGAACACACTCTTAGCTTGCAAGGTCAACTAACGGAAAAGACGTGCTGGTCAGGACTGCTTATATATTATATGACAACTAAAACAGCGTACGTAGGTCAGACTCGGTTTTCACAAAATGCGAGCAGCATGAACTGCGTGAAAATGTGACATGTTTTCATTCCATCAGCAAATGCTCGAAAATTCAGATCTCAGGGTCACACACTTGTTGTCGAGAAACCAATTCGTTCAGTACATGAGCTACGAGATGCTGAGAGGAAATGATGCCTCAATTTTCTACCGATGGAACTTTTGACACCGGCAGGTTCTTTCGTTCACAATGTCTGCTGACGTTTCTGCTAAAAAGGTGCCGCTAACATATTTCCGTCTTAGCAGTTGCATGAGCTTCCATAGCCTGTTGCCTTGCACTAGTTTTTCTCTGTTTGTCAGCGTACTCTTTTTCATCTTCAATAAGCTTGACAATTTCATCAATATCATCACTTGGCATGATTCGCAGCCCTTTCCTGTCAACAATGGCAACTTCGATATTTTTGCTACTTGGCTCAACAAGTTCTAACACAGCCCGCAGGGCCAGCTTAACTGTTTCAAGCCCTGAGGTGTCAGCATATTGTTTTTCAAGCCACTCCCGAACAGCTTTAGCATTTCGCCCGGTGGCATTCGCTTTCCATTCAGAAATCGTCCCTGATGGGTCAGTATGATAGAGTTGCGGTTGTTCTTCTGGTGAAAACCCGGCAACAAGGGTTGATATACCGAAGGGACGAACACCACCGCTCTGAGTGTACTTTTGCTGAACACTGCCAATGTACCGCGTGATGTATTCCACTGTAGCTACATCTTCGAGGGTAAGCTTGTGCCTCTGGGCTTCAAGCCTGGCGCGATTGATCAAGATGCGAGCATCAGCGGTTAACCCTGCAAATGCAACGCAGACGTTGTCCTCAATCTTTTGTATTTTCCTCAATGTTCGTGGATCTTGAAGTTTGGCGACTGACTTCTTTTCCACACACAGAACGACCGAGTCTTTCCCACACACGCCGACTGCAAGCGTCCCTTTCCGCACGGCCTCCATGGCGTACTCAACCTTCATATCATTGGACAGGTTGGTAAATTTATTCGGATACCAGTCTTAAGCGGAGAAGTTCAGAGGCTCTTACCTGGAATAGATGTCCGTCCGGGCTGAAAACGGTAATAGCCCCATCGTAGCGTGACATGTTGCTCAGGCGGTAGTCAAATAAATGCCCGCTACACAAAAGGATGAAGGGGCCGGCGAGTCACAACACGGGCGATCTTACTTCTCAAGTAGTCTTTACGGAATACCAATTGAATACTCATAGGCAGGGTTGTTTAACTATCTATCTTGGAGACTCATATATCTGTGCAGTTGACAGTCCTTACCAGCACGGCATTTGCGTCAATAGACTTGCAAGCTAATATGAGTGTGGTGCCGATTTCTAACTAATTTCCGGGAAATAGAAATCTTATGGGGGTTATTTCCGAAGATTGTATTTAGATCGTCGTTGTTGTTCAATTATGCACACACTTTCACGAATGAAGGTAGCTGTCAGTCTATTGACTATGTCGGGCTGGTCGGGCCTGCTGGATTCTTTGCATCCCTGTGCGGCAAAAAAATAAATAAAATCAGCAATCGATCAATTCGGTAGGAAAATCTTTGGTGACCAATTTTTTTTTTCCACGGATAATTATCTGTGGCAAAACTCAACTATCTGTGGAAACAACGATCGCTGATTGGCCCTTACAAATGAATTCAGGGGACAATTCCTCAAGTGATAAGACATTTATTTGTTCTGGTTGAACGGCTCATTCGATCACGGCATCGATGCTTGATGGAGCTTTCTTTAAAATAAAAACGTGTAGAAAGGATTTCATACGATTCCACAAAAACCATCGAAATGAAGAAATTGCCGGCTTTTTCAAAGTCTCTCCAGGTCCAGGATGGCCACTTATTGCAACACTTTACGAATTTCACTATGCCCCCTAAGGCTTCGGCACACCCAAAATATGAGGATATGGTCAAGGCGGCCATCCTCGCCCTGAAGGATAGGAACGGCTCTTCTGTTCCGGCCATCGCGAAGTACTTGGCAGCAAACTACAAACTTCCCGACAACTTCAAGAAGATCCTTTCAACCCAGCTCAAGAACCTTGTCAAGTCCGGCAAGCTGCTGAAGGTGAAGGCCTCATACAAGCTAGGCGAAGCTCTTAAGAAGGCTCCCAAGAAGCCTAAGAAGAAGGCTGCGCCGAAGAAGAAGAAGGCTGCCAAGAAGCCCAAGAAGAAGGCTGCCAAGAAGCCCAAGAAGGCCGCCAAGAAGCCTAAGAAGGCCGCCAAGAAGCCTGCCAAGAAGCCCAAGAAGGCGAAGAAAACCGCCTCGAAAAAGAAGTAATCTACATATCGAATACTTTTCAAACACGGTGTCTTATTGACACCACCCTCCGTCAAGGTATCTCTCTGCTATCCACTCGCAACGCGAACTGCAGGCCAAACCTGCCCACAAAGATGAGCACGCATAAGCAACTAACATACAGTTTTATCAAGAAATAGCTATACCAGAAATGTTTCAAATAGATCAACGAGAACTGGCTAGCCCTGGCAGGTTACCCTGGCGGCGTAACGAATTGGAGTGCAGAGCAACCGTGCTGCCGTCCTTCTCTTGTCGCCAAGCTTACTTGCAGGACTTTTTAGAGGGCACCTTCAATGCCTTTCGCTAGCTGAGAGACGTCTTTCAAACCAAAACGAGTGTATGCCTTGTTCTGCCACGCGGCACCGCCCGCCCTACAGCCGCCGGACCACACGTGGACGAACTTGTCCATTTCCCTAAAATGAGACTCGAAGATTTTCCGGTAATACAGCTCTTCCTTGCTCTGAGGGGGATTGATTGCATATTCAAGCCCAGCTCTTGCAAATTCCTCATCAGTTACCCTAGCCTCACAAAACGACTGCAAATCTTCGACCCAGTTGAGTCCAACTCCTTCACACTGCATCGCCTTCGTTCGCCAAAGAACTGGATCTGGTATTTCGCCGTCAAAAAGCACACGAAGTGCGTGTTTCTCTGGTTTACTTTCGCCTTCAATCCGCTTCAACTCAGGGTCCACCTTTGTGAAGGGGCGACGAAATTCAAACAAAATCTTGAAAATAGTGTGGACAATCATGTTTCGGCACGTAAACAAACCTGCATGACGGTATCAATCACATTAGGATCAAGAAAAGGGACGCGGGCCTCAAGCCCGTGGGCCATAGTCATGCGATCTGCTCGTTGGCAATTGACGTTGTGTAGGTGATGGAAGATGCGACGAAGTTCTTTGTGAATCGAGGCAGCATCAGGTGCATCCCGGAAATACAGATACCCTGCAAAAAGCTCATCGGAACCCTCGCCTGTGAGAACAACCTTGACATGTTGTGCAGCCAGACGGGCAAGGAAGTAGTTAGGTATCGCTGAACGGATAAGTTCTGGCTCATAAGTTTCCAGATGGTAGATGACATCCGGGATTATCTCACAGGCTTCATCGGAGGTGAAGAGATATTCGTGATGTTCAGTGCCGAGATGCTCGGACATCATCCTCGCAGTCGTGATGTCGGGGGAACCATCTTGGCCCACGGTAAATGTGATGAACTTCTGCTGTGTTTGCTCCAGCATAGGTTTGATTATTGTTGAGATCACTGCGGAGTCAAGGCCGCCAGAAAGTAGGAGTCCTATCGGAACATCCGACATCATCTGGTCTTTTACTGCCTGGGTCAGCACTTGACGAACATCAGACGTATCCCAAAGAGAGGGTTCAACAAATCAAAGGGAAGATTGCTAGATGGTTGCGAGGAATTCGGCAAGCTTACAAACAAAGTTTAGCGCGTGAAGTTCGCTGGGCATCTTGCCAATCTAATTTGATGTGATTACCTTGACTCCAACATAATTGTCGTCGTCCCATTCAGGATTGTAGTACTTGACAAAACCACTTGCGGGGGTCCAATAATATCCAGCAGGAAATTCTTCTATTGTATCACACTGGTCACAAATTGCCTTCAGCTCTGAAGCGAACCATATTGAACCATTTTCCCCATAGCCCATATACAGAGGCTTTATACCGCAGTGGTCGCGAGCTGCCAACATCTTATCGCCACCATCCCCGACGCACACAAATCCGAATATGCCGTTCAGTTCCTTGACAAAGTCTGGGCCTTTGTGGCGATATAGTTGCAGGAGGACTTCAGAATCAGAACCAGTCTTTGCAGCACTTAAGTTGTATTTGTCCGAATGATAAAGAACAAAACCATCAAGTAAATATCATGTAAGGGCGGGCCGCAAGGTGGAACGGCCATTCGATTCTTACCTGTAGCTGGCGAAAATTATATATTTCGCCGTTCGCACAAACTGAATACTTGGCATCCTCATAGACTATTGGCTGCTTTCCACCTTCAGGATCCATGATCGCAAGACGCTCATGGGCGAGCCCAAACTTTTCGTTTCCATAATAACCAGAACCATCGGGACCACGAGATCGCATGCGGGCAGATAGATCGCGCATTAATGTTTCACGTTCGTCGGCGAGAGCACCTGGCTCCCACGAGAAGACAAAAAGAGCAACCGTCAGGGTAGGCTAAAATAGTTACGGAGAAAAACACAACATCTGGTCTCCCGAGTGTGCAGCAGTCAGTTGGTTCCAAACGAAGAGGGCAATCGATGTATGATGTACATTACCGATACGGGTGTTGTGATTGGGTACATTCAATAAGATACTTCTTACCGTTCGGATCATAACAAGCGAGAATGGAACACATGTTTGTCGTTATGCGATGACCACGCCGTGTGCTATGTATTGCCTATGGAAAGAAAAAAGCAAAGCTCTCTCGTTTTTGCTGGCGGGTAATACTTTACGGGCACTCGTACCTTCGACAAAGATGTCGGCATCAGGCCAATGTATCCCCGCGATCCATTCGAGAGCAGGCGGGCACTCAGCGGCCTGTTTTGGGCATAGTCGCGAGTCGCAGCCGACGGGGGCGGATTCCTGTTAGACGAGCGCCAGTTCTGGCGGGGGCATGGAACCCATGAAGTTACTGCATTTGTAGCGGCTGCCATAATTGCTTGCTATGTAAAGAAGGTTTTCTTAATTATGTCTCCTAGCAGGAGGGCACGAGTCGGGAACGATTCGGAGAGTGTTGAAAAAACACTTTTGGAAGTCCCGGTAGGTCTAGCAGCCCAGCAGGCGCCTCCTTTTTTATTTTCTGCGATTCACGCAGCATAAAAATATTCTAGCTAGCACTAAGAGTTACATACGGAGCTAAATACTGTACGTGCGTAGTATCTTTACAACTTTAGTGTTTATAACTTTATGTATTCTTGTAATTATTCATAATTATTCCATATGATTTATTTGCTATCGATCATATTATTATTAAGATTAAGATTAATACCTTCGTATTTTATTACAGTATTATTTATTATATATTAATAATAATAATCTTATTACCGAACGAAACTTATTTATAATAATTAATAATCTCGTCTTACCATAGCATGTCTTACCATTATTAATAAGATCTTAAGATTTTTATAATAATCTGTATGTGTTACGAAATGTGCCAATTTATTTTATTTTTTGGCACCGGGGGCGGGGATCTGGCACGAGGGAGTGGCCGACGAGCCGCGTAGCGGCTGTTTAAGCTCTAAACCCTGAAAACGCAACCCCAACCTCCTAATGACACGGCGCGGAACCTAAAGATACAGCGCACCTCTCGTTACTCGCGCGTCAGCGGCTACATGAGCGCGCATCTTGCTCATGTAAAAAGCGCTCCTGTCAGCGCGTGGCACGCTTCCGCTTCAGGATGCGTGTGGGAAAGAATTGACTCAAGGATGACTCGTCCCGCCCGGGGGGCAAAAAAATGGGAACACAGCGTTCTACGAAGGTTTTGATCGATGGAGCTTCGGTGAAAGAAGGGCTGTAGTTCAGGTTTGAAGCCGAATTTTCATCGATACATGGGTCAACTTCGACGTCCACTACCGCGTCTTCAGAAGACGCCTTGGCGTCGTTTCTTCGTTCACAAGTGGCATACCTGTTAGGATGACGACTAAGTGCACGCCAAACGCAACGATAAGAACGTCCCGCTGAACAATCGTCGTCCAAATAACGGAAAGGCGTGCACAGCGTTGTTAGGCAGAAATATTACAATACAGAAATATTAAAGACCTTCATTCGTAATAATAATAAGTTCGAAGGTAAAAGTTTCATAAACACTTACCTTCGAGGGTACGTGCGAAGGTATTTAAATGTATTTAATATTCGAAGCTTATTAAGTTTCGTACGAGTAAGAGTTTCTACAAGCAAGTAATAAGTGGAAAACAAGTAAGTGTTACCTTCGTACATGCCTAAATAAGCTTTGATACTCGTAATATTTTTTGACACGTGGACAGAAACTCTTCAGATTGCCAAAGGTCGCTTCAACTCCACTGCAAGACAGCGACAGAAATGAACTCCGCTTCATCACTCGTTTGTTTGATACTTTCTGTGTTATTAGTTCTTGGGTCGTCTGAGGCCGTTCCAGGGGAGTGCCTTGCCGACGTTGATTGTCCGGCCACCGCATCCGTCAATGAGATCCCTAGTCCCGTGGTCGACCCAGCAACAGTCCCGTCGCAACTTATGAAGCTGGCAGAACTATCCGATACCAAGTCTAGCGCAGGAGTCACGCGTCTCATCTTTACCGACAGCGACATAGCTGGACGTGCCTACGTTCGTTCATTGATGGAACAAGCCGGTTTGCTGGTGCGTGTGGACAGTATGGGAAATATTTTTGGCCGCTGGGTCGGAAGCCAACCGGACCTACCGGCCGTCGGAAGTGGTAGCCACATAGATGCTATTCCTAATAGCGGTGCATACGATGGGACGCTCGGCGTTCTTGGCCCGATAGAAGCCATCGCGGCCCTAAGGCGCGCGGGATTCAAGCCTAAGCGGTCCATCGAGGCCTTGATGTTCACCTCTGAAGAACCAACGCGGTTTGGCATCAGCTGCGTGGGTTCGAGAGCCATGGCTGGTAAGCTTGATCCAACGCACCTCGACTCACTCAAAGATGTGTTGGCACCAGATAATGGCACCTTTCGCGGAGCTGCTCTGAAGGCTGGATACGCAAATGCAACTACTAACACAGAGGATATGGTAAAGCAAAGCTCACTTGGTGAATATGGTACATATTATGACTCCTTTCTTGAGCTTCACATTGAGCAAGGCCCAGACCTCGAGGACGAGAACGTATCGCTCGGGATCGTAACTGCCATCGCAGCACCAGCTGCACTTCGCTTCTCTCTCACAGGTGATGGAGGCCATGCNGGCGGGCAAGTCATGTCACGCAGAAACGATGCTCTTTTGGCAGCGGCAGCTATCACAACTGCTGTTGAAAAGTTTGCTCTGGACACAGGGTCAAGCGACACGGTGGCCACCGTTGGGGTATTGCGTGTCGGTCCGGGTGCAATCAATTCCGTTCCCCGGACAGCAGATATGGAAATTGACGTCAGAGACGTAATTGGTCCGCGTAGGGATGAAGTTGTGTCAAAAATTATTTCGTATGGAGAGCAGGTAGCGAAGAGTCGAGCAGTCCGTTGGTCTCATGAAATTGTGAATTCAGACCCACCCGCGACATGCGCGCCAAAGGTGCTGAATGCAGCGGAGTCTGCTGCGAGGAAGTTGAACCTAAGTCACAAGCGAATGGTTTCGCGTGCGTACCATGACTCGCTGTTCATGGCTGAAGTTACACCGACTGGGATGCTCTTCATACCTTGCCACAAAGGATACTCTCATAGGCCAGATGAGTTCGCATCTGCAGAGGACATCAAGAACGGCATCGAAGCTCTTGCTCTTGCGCTCGCAAGCTTGTCGTCGGCATGATTGCCTTGTTATGATATTGATATCTAAGTAGTGCATTCCTACTGCTTCACGTGGGTGCAAGCGATTTCACAATCTTCCCGTGATATCGTGATGAGATCATTCACACTCTTCGGTGTTTCAATCTGTGCCAATCTCAACGCTTGCGCTCGCTTTACTGCCTCGAGCAAATTCCTCACTCCTCTGCCATTACTACCTTGATGTTCGGTCCGTGTCTTGCAACTTCTGCCTCAAAAAAACTCATCAACAGCTCCTTCGCCCCGCTTCCGAACTTCATTTTCTGCGGTTCTAAAACTCTCTCTGCGATCTTCATCAACTCCACAGGGCTGTAGTCTGCAAAGTGAAGCGTGGTAGGGAACCGTGACTCTAGTCCTGGATTCGCCGCCAGCAAAGCCCTCATCTCAGTGACATAACCAGCAGCAATAACCACCAAGTCCTCTCTATGATCCTCCATCTCTTTCATAAGCGTATCTAGAGCCTCCTTTCCAAAAGAATCATTTTCACCAGACACAAGTGCATAGGCCTCGTCAACGAAAAGAACCCCCCCAAGAGCCTCTTGGACAACGGATTTCGTCTTAAGGGCTGTCTGACCCGAATATCCCGCAACGAGTGAGGAACGGTCAGCTTCCACAAGGTGTCCACGCCTGATGACTCCAAGTGCTCTCATAAGGTTTGCTACAATACGAGCCACAGTAGTCTTCCCTGTACCAGGATTTCCGGTGAAAATCATATGCAGAACGCCACCTCCTGTTGAAGGGAGACCCGCTGCGACGCGCTCCTTCTCAACCAAAAGCTGTGCCCTAAGGGACATGATGAATTCTTTAACACTTTTCAAGCCAACGATGTTTTCCAGCTCAGCAATCGCTGTCGCAGTGTCCTGTTGCATTCGAAGAGCTGATGCGGAGTAAGCTGTGTTGCTTTCATTTTCTCGTGATCTGACTTGGCTGTCGTCCGTGATGAAATCGCACTTCTCAAGAATGGTCAGTGAGTCCTTCCCCAAAGTTCCGAGTGTAAAAACGCGCTCAGTCTGACGGTCAATTGCCTGCTCAAGCAGTGCACGTGCCAGGTGTGCATTTTTTCGTGAGCGTGCTGCACAACGCTCTGCTTCAGCGACAGCGTGCTCAAATATTGGGTCATTCTTGAGCCCCGCGGCAAGTGTAAATCCTCTCTCTGTTGCCATCCTATCTATGAGGGTAACAATCTCTGAGGGAGAAAAATTCGGCAACAAAATTGGCTGCGGGAGCATGGCATCAAATTGAGGGCACATCCTCCTTGCTGATGCAATACCGTCTGCGTCGCCTGCAAGAACAAGAACCACGTATCTATTTGGTCGACGCGCTCGTCTGTCAAGTTCCACCGCCAGAGCTTCGATTGCTTCCAACCCAGGAGAGTCCCTGGCCGCGTCGATTCCTGTTGGAAGCATGCGGTGAAAGTCATCAATAAAAAGTACCCCACCCTCAGCTTTTTCGCAATGCTGAGTTACAAGCTCGGTGGTTCGTCCCGGTGACCGTCCAATCGCCATGAGATCACTTTTTGATGCGTTGATTAAAGGGCCGTGCCTTGATACATCATGGTTAGATATAATGCGAGATAGAAGTTGGGCCAACAGCGACTTCCCGCTACCTGAAGGACCTGCAAGTACAATGTGAGGCGCCGGCTCCGCCTTGGCACCTGCCGCAACTCTGCGTCGGTTGACCTGCAGCGCGTTGACCACGGCCTGAATTTTGGATTTCGCATGTTCATGACCGACCAATGATTTCACAGCAATTGTAGGATCACATACTTCCTTGTGGCAAAAAGGGATAAGTAGACCAGGCAATGGCTCCAAGTCAGACTCAGTTAACTTGTTCACATCTTCGAGCGGGGCGATAATTCCGAAACCGGCTTTGCAACGAAACAGACGCTCACCGTTGTACTTTCCATCACATGTCGATGTAGCACGTTTTTCGTCGAGTCGCAGGCCAGCAACTACACGGCCTCCTGCGAACTGTGCGGGACCAATAAACATTACCGTCCCTTTCCGGCCGGTGACTTCTACTCTGTCGCCAACATATAGTTTTTCTGCGAAG
>JGI24540J26637_10000494_pt1 | contig 16476 bp, 2 predicted proteins | sample NorSeaMetagenome_FD_26637 | JGI IMG/M metagenome (IMG submission 26637)
CGGGAAGGGTGACATGGCCGAGGCATTCTCCCCAGACCGAATAGTCACAGTCCTTGTTGACGCAGCCGACGAGGCGGCTGGCGGGGAAATCTGTTCACCAAGACGTTGGGCAATATCCACTTCCAAAATCTCAGCCAGCTTGTGAGCTGTTTTAATCATCCATTGATTGATCTTGGCCGCCGGAGCGGCATCCGTTGTGCTCAGCATCAGCCACACAGGGTCTGTGCTGAGTAGTTGCTCGAGACGAGTTAAGCTCGCTGCCGCCGACGAGTTCGCGCTGTTCGACGCGAAGTTGCTCAAAACATTCCGAGCCAGCTCGATCTGCAAAAGATCTTTCAAGAGCTGCTCTTGCTGGTCCTTCGGGAAGCTGCTGAAGGCTTCATTATCAACAAAGAACTGTACATCTTGTAGCTTCTTCTGAGCCACCAAACCAAGCGACAACGCCTGTTTAGGCCCTTCTACTGAGAGGCTTTCTGCTACGCGCATCGCGTCTTGCGTACCTAGGGAAGTTACGGCTTCCTCTTGCTCGAGGTCGGATCCAAGATCCTGTGCCTGCCCTCTGACATCAGTGTATGCTGCTGTGTCGAACTGTACCGCGGCACCTCCAGATGCCGCGGCTGTACGCGTCGTGAATACCGGTTCACGTTCATCGCCGTCCTCGCTCTCATTGCGTGNACGTTCTCCCGCTGCTGATGGAGAAAGAGCATCTCGAAGTCTGTTAAGATTCATAGTGCTAGCTTCAAGTGGCCGCCCTCTATCGTGTTGAGGTCTTGAAGTCCTGTATCGTACTTGCTGGTCGATCAGTAACGTAGCGTGTTACTGTCTGTACAAATTACTGCGAGGCGCGAGGACGAGGATTCCTTCCTAACCCGGTCCCGCGGCCCTATTCTGCGGTGCTTACCTTTCTACTGTCTGTCGTCACAGCTCTTGACTGTCTCTGCGGGTGATCAAGTCCGCAGAGCTCCTCGGTAGCTTACTTGCCACCTAACGTGCTGACGCACAACTGATCTCGCCTCGCGAGATCAGAAGTCCACACCGATCCACTTCTGACGATTCTTCCGCCCAGGGAAGAGGCCTGTCGTCAGCTAAAACTGTTTACTTGCAGGCACCGCCCCAAGCGGTCCTGCCTAAACCAGAGCACCGACCTAACTGTCGGTGTCCGGTGAACAACTATCGGGTTGTTGTTGGAAAATCTCTCTCTCGGCGGGAAAGGGAGGTGGGATGGGCACCGATGGCCATATAGGACACCGAATGCTTCTCTCTGTCACACACTGCTTCGGTCCACTAATAACACACTCAAAAACGATTTCTTCGCCCTCTTTCTTGCAGTCTTCGTAACACACATTCAATGCTTCGCCCACATCCATTTGAGGATGACCAACATCCGCTATGGGATGTAACCTTCCCGTATAGTTCGCGAGCTGCCTCCACTGGCATCTCGCACGCGCGCGCGCACACACGCTCGCGCGCTGCTCATCGGCACTCGGCCCCAGCCTCCTGCCCATGAGCGGGTCCCAACCCCGCCCTGACCGTACCACCTCCAGGCTCCCCACCATGGAGGGCACGGCATTGTTAAACCCAGATCCTGGCCGCCATCCGGCACTCACCCGCCCCCTGGCGGGGTAGTGCCGTTTCAAACCGATCGTCACATAGCCCCCCTACCCGAAAACGACGTACGTCCCCGTGCGTCACTGCCATGCCAAACACCGATTCTGTCCTCATCACCGCACTGCTGATGCCAAGCCAGCTCCTCTAGAGCCTCGAATGACAACATCTCCACCCTATGTAGCGAGCTCCGCTGTGTGTGGCTGGGTCACGTTGAGCTTGCTCGGGCCGACTTTGGCGGCGCGAGTTCCTCACCTTCAGTGCTTTTCACAGAGTCCCTAATCCTCAGTGTGCAAACATAACCTATCATCACTGAAACCTCCGTTCTTGTTCTTCGGGCTTCTAAAGCCACATGTCAAACGATCTTCGACGTAAATATCTTAACCAAGTCTTTTGCCACAGTAACCTGACTTCTGTGCCTTCCTTCCAATATGGCAGCCTGTGCCATGCTATGCAGATAGGGCTATCAGATTTTTACCGTGGACTTATCGCGGGTAATAATTCAGAAAGATTTGAGTGTCCGCTGTTCGCAATCATGCGCATTTAGCCAGTCACTTTAAATTTCTGTAGAATACTGTAATCCAGTTTGCACTTCCCAAGAAATGCGAAGATGACAAAGACATCAAGTCAAAGTGCCATCTTAATATTCACCCAACATCTGAGTGAATAAACCTCACTTGCCCCCTCCGGGCCGTCGCAATGAGGCTGCAAGTTGCTTCTGCAACTGCTCCTCTCCTTCTGTGGGGAAAGAGAGCGCGACGGGCGCGACATCGGCACCCGCCTTGTATTGCCGCCGCAAATACTCATCCGCGGCTGCGCAAACCTTCCGTGGAACCTTTCCTGCAGTCTCAAGCAAGAAGTACGGAACCACTATCTCAACATCTGTCTTGTCAACCTGGCCTTGCCGCCTTCGAAGATGCGGGATCTTGTCCTTCTTCGGTTTGAGATGCGACGTACCTGGGCTGCGCTCATCATAATACTCCGGATGATGCGGCGAAAGCACTAAGGGCTCATGCCACTTCTTGGTAGAATGCTGTCGAGACCGCAAATAGTACCACAATTCTGCAGTGCCGTTCTCCAAATCAACCGCCAAAACTTCCGCTACCCTCAACCAGTAGACCTCATCATCTTGGAATCGAAAGATAGTGTGCCCTGGTGACCTAAGCTTTTCCCAAGTATCTTGTTCACCAACAGGGGACACATCATCGGGAGGCTGCTGCTCTTCTTCACCCACGGCAATCCGCGGCTGTTGCGGAACTTTCAAACGGGCAATCTGTGAGATGTGAGCTGGTCGAGGTTTCGGTTTGCCAGTCTCAGGGTGTTCAAGCTGATACGTAGTCGGAGTCAACTGACGCGTGACTCGATACGGCTCGTTGCGCAGCTTGAGTTTGCTAATCTCACCAAGCTTAACCTCATTGCCATCAGCATCAGCGACCCCTCTTCTGGCCGTAAGTCTGCGGAAATATCGAACCATCTCTCCTGGCAGGAGCTTCTCCTCAATCCTTGACTGGTTGAACTGCTCACGGGACTTACCAAGAGCTTTAGTCCGCGCAACATCCACCGCCTCATCCGCCATCTTGAGCTTCGCGACAAGTTGCTTGGAGTGCTCCTCCAACGACGCGTGTGGTGCAGTGGCAATAGCCAAGCCTTCAGAGTCCATGTAAGCCGTGTCAACTGGAGTAAGCGGCTGCCGACCCATGGTAACCATGTAAGGACTCAAATTGGTCCCTGGTATATACTTTCGGTTGTAGACAAACTCAATGTACTTCACGTAGTCAGACCAATCGTGTCGACGAGCGCCCGGCGCGTTGACGAGATTCCTCAACGTCTCACCAATATATCTGTTCACCCTTTCCGTGTAGTTGCTTTGCGGATGCAAAGGAGGTGTATAGCAGAGCTTAACGCGCCAGAGCTTACACAACTCTTTCAAAAGCACATTGTCAAACTCCGAACCATTGTCCGTGAGCACTGCGCGAGGTGGTCCCCATTCCAGAAGGATGCGTCGCAAAAACACTGCATAAATAGTTTCGGCTCGCTTGTCGGGAATGGTTTCTAGCCAGACTCTGTGAGAGAAAGGATCCACAATAACAAAAATGTGGACGGGCTGTTGAGCACCTCTTCGTCCTTTGTTGACCGACATGAGCGGCCCCATCAAGTCCATACAGACCATTGACATAGACGAGTGAAAGGTATTGCCCGCCAAATAGCCCTGTCGACTAGGTTGCGTCCCCTTTGCGAGTTGACAAGCAACACATTCTGAGACGTACTGCCTGATATCGACTTCCATTTTATGCCAGAAGTACTTATCAGCAGTGTCCTTGTAGGTACCTTCGACCCCTTTATGACCTCCCCACACACTGTTGTGCATGTTGTGAAGCACCGTGGGCCGCAAAGTCTCCGGCACGAACGGGCGTGCTGAATCGTATCCTTCACGCGCGTCGCTTGCCTCTGTGACGCGATGAAGAACTCCATCAAAGACTGCCCAATACCTTGAACTGCGGTCCTTTCCCGACCCTCCGGCTTCCTGCTCTAAATCACGAATCATGCCGCGGCAGAAATCACACTTCTGCTGTGCTTGCAACATTTGCTTTTGAGTGATTGGCTGAGGCCGCAGGCTATCGGGAAGATCGTGACGCCCGGCTGGCTCCTCATAACCATCGTCACTGCCGTCGTCGTCATCTTGACCGCCCGCTCCATAGGCTGCCAAGACTTCTCCGCCCAACTCTTCTTCTAGTAGAGTCGACAGAGATAGTTCGTACAGTCCCTTCTCCAACTGTACCACTAACATCTCAGCCGAAGACTTGGTAACAAACAAATCTTCGGACTTAATGATGCCCGCTGGCATCTCTTCATCATCTTCGCGCCACTCGCTATCTCGCTGGCTGTTGCGCGAGAGGCAATCCGCTATCTGCATCCTAGCTCCTTTTCGGTACTCGAGCTCAAAATCAAATTCGGAAAGACGAAGCACCCAACGACCCAGTCGACCAGACGGGTTCTTCTGATCCATAAGCCACTTCAAGTTCTTGTGATCTGAGATCACTTTGAGCCGCTGCCCATCTATGACTGGCCTGTAATGCTCGAGTGTCGCGATAATTGCAAGCACCTCCAGGTCGCGAGTGTCCCATTTTCGCTCCGCCTTGGTTGTAGACCTAGAGTAGAAAGAGACAATTCTCTCTTCTCCATCGATGATCTGATATAGATAGCCGCCAACACCCATCTTGCTGCCATCCGTGCAAACGTAAATAGGGTAATGATAATTCGGATGGTGAATTCCAACGTTTTCCACTACTGCCTTGACGAGCGCGTCCCATGCATTCTGGTGTTCCTGCTTCCAGATTGCATCAGAGTCATTACAAAGCAATTGGTTCAAAACCGAACACAGCTTTGCACAGTCCTTTATGTACCGCCTCAGGTACTTGATCATACCGATGAAACTGCGGAGAGAAGTGATGTTGATGGTCTTGTCCACGTAGGCAGGGTAAGGCATCTTTGCGATTGCCTCCTTGTGCTCGTTCGAAGGCTCAAGTCCTTTCTCGGTACACACATGACCTAGGTACTTTACCTTCTCTCTCAAGATTGACATCTTGCTCGGCTTGAGGCTGTGGTGCCTCCGAGCCAGCTTATGCAAGACACTGACCATGTGCACTCGGTGCTCCGCCAACGAAGAGCTGGCCACCAACAAATCATCGACCATTGCAAGCGCCTCGCGCCACAACGAATCTCCCAAGGTATTGTTGATGTGCCGTTGGAACTCAGCCGTGGCATTAATATACCCCATGACTAAACGTTGGTAGCAGAAAGTCCCGAACGGAGTGTTGAGCGTCATGATCTTCTGCATTCTTTCTGACAGCAGTACTTGATGAAAACCCCATCGACAATCNCCCGTTGAACGGAAGGGACGCTGAGCAAGCCACTCCAGGCACGCGTCACACGTCGGTGGTTCATACGTGTCGTGCGGGATGATTTTATTGAGCTCCCGCAAATCAACACAGAGTCGGTATGCCTTCCCGTCAGGTTTAAGAACGATAACGATGGGAAAACCCCACTCAGAGGTCACGGGCTTCAACAAACCTTCGTCAACAAAATCCTGCACTAGGGCCTTCGCGATCTCCGTCTTGGCAGGTGACAAACGGTGAGGCGGGAGTCGAATGGGTTTGACATGATCTAAGTCTAAATCTATCTCAACCCCTTTGATGCTCCTCATCTTGTCATCAAAAAGAATCCACAACTCATAGATGAGGTCTCGATAGAAGTCTCGTTCACTCTTGTGCCGTTCTGGAAGCTCATCCAGTCCCGCAGCTGCACACGCTTTATCTACATTTTCGACGGTGCGCGGGGTTTGATAACTTTCACCCTCAGACAAGTAGGGCCCATATAGAAATGGTTGATCCGCTTGCAACTGTCGATTTGAGTGATAGTCAGCTACACTTTCCGGCTCTGGATGAATGTTGAAGACATGTTGCCTCTTGGGCCGCTCTGGTGTAGCCCTGACCTCCTTGTCGTGTGAAGCCATATCGCTGGTCTCGTTCAGCTGAGCTCGACGCAGTTCGCGCTGCGCCTCCCTCTGTCGATGCCACTCACTCTTGGTCTGACAAGCCAAAGGTGGCTGCAACACTACATTCCAAGGTTCATCCATCAGAAAAGACTCCAGAGTTTGCCTTGTCCGCCAAGAAGGAGAGTACCCAAGCTCAGGTCCCCAATAGAACCATACACCATGCTTACCACAATCGAACTCGCTCAAAGGCGCGTCTCGTGACAGCACATCACGCGTTGGTGCTGTTTCTTCCATTTGCTTCACCACTTCCGCGGCCTTGATGACACCCTCGTTAATAAGCAGCACTTGTTGCTGTAGTTTCTCTTCGGTCCATAACTGTGAGTCTGCATGCTGCACCGTTGAGACCTGAATTCTGAGATGCCAAATCTTGTTTGCCTTAACCAGCGTACGAAAGACATCACCAATAGCAAGGACCGTTGCAAACGGAGGAGGAATGAGATCAGCCACAAGAACTCTGTTGTCTGTCTCCGAATTGCCGGGAGGAAACACCATTGGATCATCCAAAGGCCAACCTTGCAGTATCGATCGGTCCCGCGCAGTGGGAATGTGCTGATCGGTCATCCCACCAATGGTGGTGCCACCAATGTGATGCGGCCCTGATGTCACCGTGAACGCAGGCTTCGCGCACGTACGCACATGAGCGAACGAGTTGCGCTGTAGCAGATTAGCAGCTGGTCCCGACCAACCCTTGACTTCTGCTAGGGCATCATAACAGCTCAGTTGAGGACCTTCGTGAAGTGGTATACTGATGACTATATTGCTCACCAGCAAACGGGCCCGCTTCTGTGGTAGCGCGCAGTGCCGCTCCATTCGGAACACGCGCGCCGTGGGAAAACCCAAGAAACATTGAAGCAGCCTGACTGTGTTCTCTAAGGTCCAAACTGGACAGCCCGACTTCTTTAGCAAAGCAACAGTCCAATTGGCAGTTTTGAACCAGTTCTTGACCTCTACCGGAGACTGCCCATAATTCGCACAGCTACCCTTCTTGCAGCTGGGTGAAGCATGCCACCATGACTTGCTCCAGAATGCGCGTGGGAGATAGCGCTCCACGGCCGCCAAGACTTCCTCGTGATTTGCCATCATGAGTTGATGCATTGGCACCTTCGGATTGTTGAGCCGATGGGCCTGAGCCGTGATGGCATCTCCTTCTATCGACACAGCAACCACTAGATGCTTGCCGTCCTTTTTACCTGGCAAACCCTTCTCAAACCCCCCAGCGCCCCCGAACAGGACAACCACGGGGATCACGTCTGTACGGTCGAAGACGTCTGGTGAGATGCTACAGATGGTGTACTTACCACTGAGCAGATCCGCCAAGCTTGCATTGTGCCTCTCTGGGAGGACACCCCTCTGCTTATGCATGCACCGCGGAATAGCCGTGATGGCCATTACTGCAGTGCTTCCCTCATTGTTGCCGTGCTCGGCGCTCGATGTTGCGCGCCGGTCGGCTATGTAATTTGTTTTTGTTTCGGTCATGCCTTCATTGGTTGCTACGACCACTTTTTCGTCGGTTCCCTCCTCCCTCTTAAAGAACGGCCGGTCCCCGGCCTGCCATTCTTGATGCAATGTAAGTAGAGCATTTTCTTGAGCAGAGAACTGCTTTCTAGCTTCTTCTTCTCTCGACGCGTCGAGGTTTGCGTCGACTACATAAATTTGTTGCGGTTCCATCCGCAATACATGCATTATAAAATCTCCTTGATCAAGAGCAACACCATGCTTGCTGTGATTGATCACCGGCACAACAATCTTTCCTTTGCTGTCCGATTTGAAGATAGCATTCGGGATTGACCCAAGTGCTGGCTGACAAGAATCCCTCTCGTCGTCTATGATGAACGTTGCTTCGCCAATGCGCGCGCGTCCATTTCTTAAAAGACAAACGACGTCTCTTTGCTGCCCTGGTTGCCAGACCATGCTGTTGCATGAGTGGAGCTGGTAGCATTGTTGAAACGTTTCCCTCGATACACTGGAGAGCTGTGCCTGATCCGGGTCGTTGATGTGTTTGTGATGAAAGCCTTGCGCAACATCGGGCTTCGATCGATCGCGTTGCTGCGCGAGGTTCTCGATGTAAGCGCTACTTGTCAACGATGTTCCCACTTCAGAATAACTGCTGTGAGGTTCATGTCCAGACATTTCATCTACCAAAACACCGTCAAACAACCCAGGGCCGCTTTCCAGCTCACGGTCGAACTCCCTCGACCGCTTCCTTTCGCCTCCGCACTTATGCTCCTTGCGTCGTTCGTTGTCTATTGCAAACGAAACGCGCCGGGCTCTTGTGCTTCCCCACTGGTTCAGAGCTGCTCCAGCGGGGATTAAAAATCCGGTTCTGACAGCACCTCTGCCTTGTCGATGAGTTGTTCGACCTTCTCAGCTGCGGATTGGCTTTCACTATTTAGCTCCGCGGAACTGGATGCGGGTGGCTGCCGGTGTTGCTCTGCTCCGTTCGCGCCGTCGTCACCAGTTTCGCTCTGCCCATCTAAGATTGCAGCTGCATCAAACTCACTACAGAACAGATTGCGCTCAACAAAATCTCCTTCATCTGCGGCATGACCACCACTAGCATTAGCCTTCTGGGGAGACAGTTCATCCGAGCTCCAAGCCGGACTGACTGGAGTTTCCGTTTGGAGGAACATTTTCATCGAGGTCTCCTTCTCAACCACGCACATTCGTAGTTGATTCTGCATCGCGCGTGCGTGCTGGGCTTCAAAAGTTCTGAACATCAAGGCCTTGTTGAAGAGGGCTCGAATGCACTCAACTCGTCGGCCAGGTCCATGAGGTCCTCGTAAGCGATCACACGAANCACAGCGNCCTCCAAGAATCTCGTTAAGAGCCATCAGTCCTGGCAGATGCTCATCGCAGTTGAANATTTCGTAGTCTTGCGATGTCCACGCGAGAGCTTGACAATGCTGGCATAACGAACCTTCTGCTATGGTTCCTTTGACGGCAATCAATTCGAGCAAAACTCGTTGTTGTTCGTTTGCAAGACTTGACAGATTCTTGATAGTTTCCGTAAGCTCAGCTCCATTCATCTTGTTAAAAGGTATTACTCCCATAATACGACTCAAATGCCCGTCATGACGAGCTTGCGCGTTGAAGCGCTCTTGACGCTCGCGCTCACGGTGCGCGTTGGCAGGATGCGGAGTTGGATGCCGAGGCATGACAAGCCCGCGGCTAGCTTCGAGAGATGCTTCCTTTCTGGCTGCCGAGAAGCGAACACTTGGCATTGGTGATTCGATACTCATTGTGGCCGTTGAGCCTTGGCTTGCCTCGATCGGAGTTGAGAGTTCGCTGCAAGAGCGCGCGAGGTCTTCAAAGACAGGAGGCCTAGGAGAAAGTTGCTCTGAAGGCAACTTGGTTGAGTTTTCTTGCAGATCTAACCCCACCTCTGCTACCTTGATCAGAACTTCTTCTAGGTCGTCCAACGGCAGCTCCGAAAATGATTCTAAAGCCTGTTCCGGGAGCTCTTCCGAGTGCTGCTCCGAAGAGCTTGCCTCAACAAGGTTCGTGACTTCCTCCGACGTGAGATGTACATCACACGCTTCGCGCTCTTTATTAATGAGCAAACGTGCCAGAGCTTGCATTGCCGCTGCATCGGGATTCCAAACCATATCTAATACTAAAGGATCAGGGCTACCATCTCCAACTTGTCGGATGGTGTACTCCATGTTGCCCAAATCCGTGATGGTTCCCCATGCATTGCTGGCTCCCTGTCGGTTGCCAAAAATCACCTCCGCATCTCCTGTTGACGCGTTCTGAAGTATGACGGTCGGAAAGCAAAGCTGCCGCTCCGTGATGGGGCAGTAAAGCTTTTGGTTTGTGCGACCTACAATGCACACCTCCTTGCGGCTGGCCTCAATGCCTGATACCGGCAAAGGCCGCTCATATGGATGGTACGTGTCGAAACGCGCGGGGTTGCGCTTTCGTGCCTCGAGATAGACGCGTTCCGCCATGATATTGAAAGAGGCTGCACCCGAGTCACACAAACATATCACCGACCGCCTGCCATCTGAACCCTTCTGGTCATAAAGCAAAACGTAGGGTTGTGGATGTGCCCTCCGCAGCATAGACATGACATTCGGCAGGGTCTCTTCTTCTGACGAAATCATGAAGAGGCTCGCGCCAAGGCGGCGGGGACTTGGCGGTGGAGGAGGCTGCTTCGACTGCACTATCGGCTTGTTCGGGGTTCTGTACGACTCAGGAGGAAACATCTGAATTGTGTCTTCCTCCAATGGTGTAGAAACAACTACCGCGGCAGCACTGAATAGCGCAGTGGGCTGGTGCGAAAACTCGACCTCGCGTTGCAAATTGCTTGTTGAGTCATCTCCAGGATCATTCAGCGACAGACCATTCGTTTGTGATACAAGTTGAAGGTCCTGTGCAGTATGCAATTCAAGCAGTGACGGCACGGCATGCTCCAGTTGTGAAGCCTCTACAACCATCTGTTCCGATTCTACAAATCTGTCGACTGCGTCCTCGGCAGTTGGATCAGGAACAGTCGTATGATTGACCGAGGGCTGCGTTCCTCTGATGTCTCGCGCCAGTGCGATTGCACTGGTCACGAAAGAGCTTTCAACATTGGAATCATCTTCTACAGCAACTATACGAAGACGAATCTCGTGTTCATTTGCAACCGTTGCTGCCACTTGAAGAGGCAATTCCTGAGCATCAGTGAACCGCCGCAAGTTGAGTGCACGCGTACGTGGGGCTTCTTCCGCCACTTGCACCGGTGCATCCTGTGCCGGTGCTGCCGCATTGTCATTCGGCCGCTTCTTGTTGGGTCGGTCCTTGGATCGATTCCTAGGCTTACCAACACGAGAATCGACTTGCTGCCGACCTGCTCGGTTTCGTGTATCAACTCGACCTGNGCGTGACTGATCTCGACCTGCGCGACTTACTCGTTGGTCCTTGAGACGCCAAGGCTTGAGCGCAGCATTCGTTGATACACTGCCGCTTGCCAACAATACCGTGCTATCAGACGAAGAGGCTGCTAATCTGCCATGCATCTCCATCAAAGATGCCACTGCTTCATACTCACGATTGACATCCGTCTGCGCGAGCTGCGATTGCGCGCTAGCCGACGCGTTGTGTTGAGCCGAACTAGCGAACTCAACCGAAGTGCTGTCTTCTGCAGCTTCTGGGGGGCCAAAATGACCTTGATTCGCCGAACCTTGAGCCATCAAACTTTGAGCAATCTCCCCCCCTTTCAAGAAAGGAGTCGACCCCGACGACGAGTCCATCGCTCCATCACAGTCAACGCACTCTGAGAATTCTCCTCCCATTCTTAGCTCCTTTGTTGTGAGCTTTCGTTGCCGCAGAAGTTTGCCATCTTTTACTTGTGGCTCTGCCATGCTAGCTCCATCGCTTGCTACATCGTTCTTGTTCTTTCCGCTGCGATACTCTTCCAAGTCTGTGAGATGTCTATCATACTCTGCTGCGCGAGCGTCAGTTGTGCTTGCATCAGCGCGCTGCGTGCTGATCAGTGTCGCATCACGTTGCATCGACCGTTTCGACCGTGCCGAGCTCACATCTGATGGAGCTCGTAGCGGTGCAGCTACATTCGATGAGCTGATTCCATGGTTTGCTGGTGTGCCTACTGTTGGTTTCCAGCGGCAAAGGTTGCCGTTTCGGTCTCGCTTGAGCCTGCTCGGATAGTCTGTAGTTGCCGTCGCGTGCGCGCTTGGCATTGGTGTGCTTGACTGTTCGAGACTGACACTCACTTCAGATGCTGCATCAAGCACTGAGAGGGAGTTCCACGGAGTTGGCTGGCTGCTTTGTGTTTCAAACGACCGGCTTGCCGTTGCCGATTGACCAGGTGGTGAGNCTTGGCTCACCGAACCCGTTTGTACTTCGGCTCCTGCAACCGTACTCGCGCTGACTTGCGCGTTCGTAGAGAGGGTACCGCCGCTCAAGACACTCGAATTCACTGCGGAGCTACTGGGTGGCTCGGTTGCAGATGAAGCTGCGAAAGTGTAGACTTGAATTGACTGCGGAACAGCCGCAAATCCAGCGGAGCTGGTCAAAGGTGCATCCCAAAACGGAAACGGTGTCGGAAAGACAGTCGGCAGCGCAGGTGAAGGCACTACAGTTTGCACAGCACTGAGCGGTACAAGGTGCCGCTCCATCGGTGGTTGACCTTGTGCTATGGCCAAAGGGTAGCTAGCATCTAGACCATGTGAGTCCAAATGCGAACTGTCTTCAGCAGTCTCATCGATAATGAACTCTGAATCTGGTGCTGGTGTCGAAGGCGGAGTGCTCCCTGCGTGTTCGACGCGCCTCGATGCCTCCGCGGGAGTCTCGGAAGGTGTGGCATAACCACATGCACCGATGGCAATTTGCTGCAAGTTGCTTTCCTCCGACAGTCTCATTCCTTGATCATTTTCGAAAACAGTACCAGAGTTGTCTTCTATGAGGGCACCTGCGCGCGCGTCTTCGTCAACGCAGCTTGACGTGCCGCTAAGTTCTTGTGACGATATCGAGTCGCGACCGTCAGGTTCACGAAATTGTTCTCGGGATACCAACTTGGATCGTCCCATGAAGATCGGATATGTGCCATCCAAATTTCCTTTTACATCAGTCTGAACAATGGTTCCATCACCCAAAGCAACGAGGTCACCGACACGCACTGCATTAGGTACCATCTGCTCCTCTTCACCACTAAAGACACGCCACTGAGCTGAACCGCTGTCTTGCAATTCTTCTTCCCAGTCAGGATGCATTACCTCCTCTGTGGAATAACCCAAAAGCCTGATACGAGCATCCACAGAGAGAATTCGTCCATAAGGAAAGCTGTTCGGTCCTACAAACTCTAAGATAAGCGGCCATGTGTGACTGAGTTTTTCAAAGTGTGGAATTGCCTCCATGAAAATAGTGAAGTCGGCGCGAACTTGGCGCGCGTGTTGCCACAGCTGTATCAGCTTTACAAGACGAATTGCTGCGTTGCGGCTGCAGTTGCCGTGCGAGATCCATTGCTGCCGTTTTGTCGGTTGACCTGGCATCTCCGCACTGCCTGAGGCTGCTCCACCATTTCGTACACGGTAGTCCCCAAAACGATGACGCAAAGAGCGCGTGTGTCGATTGCGCCGCATAGTTCCAGCTGGATAATCAGCGATTTGCTTTGAATCTCGAATGATGTTTCGGATGTCCCTCCATGGAGTGGGAGCATCCAAAATCGGATCATCATCTAGCAAAACATCGTTTGTCTGGCCCGACAAGTAATAGTCTGTTTGGTAGGAGCTTGCAAGCAAGTTGAGCTCTAAGAGTTGCCCTCGTGCGTGGTCCGAGCTTGATGACGCGATGTTGCTGGGAAACCCGCAAGCAACCATTGCATCAGCATCCGACAGGTGAGGGAACCAGCTGTGCCAGTGTTCGGAAGCTGGCTGATAATGCACCGTGTCAAGTGGATGTCCAATCTTGTCAAAATTGTTCTCCAACACCACTACCTTGTGCAGCTTATCCTCAAAGATCGAATGCACTCGCGCGAAGCTCGCGTCTTGAAATAAGTTAAGCAGGAGGACTGATTCGCATGTGCGGAAACGAGGAGCCGTCCAACTCTCCAAAACATCATACGGATCTTGGGAGAAATGGGTCCCCACCATCTCACCAAAACGAACCGCATTCGCATCGAGCCCGTCTGGCATGTGTTTGAACTTGAGCCCTGGGCTGCTCTGCACATCAAGCAGCTGACAATCCGCCGGGAAATCTTGATAACGCGTAGTCTCGCGCCCTACAGCCCATACACCTCGGTGGCCGGAGTTGCGGCTCGGTGGCTGCACAACCTGGTGCACTTCGAAAGCGATGCCTTCATCACTGTCCACCCAATTCAAGCTGATGTATCCATGATTCATCTGAAAAAGCAAGTAATCAGTAACACCACGCCGCAGCGCGTTGACTCGGTTGGATCCTCGAAAGTTGGGTCTCATGGCTTGCGCGTTGTGATACATTCCTGTGATCTCTCGTTGCAAGACTCCACAGCGCGTATCGAAGATCTGATCTACAGATCGCTGATAGCCGTGAGCTTGACGATAGATCTTCAACCCTGGGCTGATCATCAGCACTTTGGGCTTGTGGTGCACAAAACCGTAATCTGCGTAGTGCCGTCTCGCTGGTACATGAGTCCCACCCGATGTGTAGAAGACATGGTCTTGTCCAATTGATTCTGGAGTCCACTGCCATCCCGTGATAGGGTCCTGAGATGCAGCCCATTGATCATATTCATCTTCACGGTCAGGAGGATAAGACGCGTGTGCCCACACATCTGGTGGTGCAGGAAAACGGCGCGACTGTGACAGCAGCCACATAGGCATGCTGGGGGGTACACCACCTCCTTGAGGATGTGTCACTACAACTGGCAGCTCTGGATGGTCATGACCGCCAAAAATGTGTAGGTTCTCCTCTTCCAGTCGTTGATACACAGGTCGAGTGAGAGCCCGTTGATGCAGATAGCGGCGGTCGGTGTGCATTGCCGCTCCATCCTTCGCGACATCGTTCGAGTTCGCGCCCGAACGATACTCTTCTAACTCTGAGAGGTGTCGGTTCTGCTTGAACGAAACTGCCATTGAGATGCTATCGGGCAGGTCACCGACATCGAGTGCTTTCACATCAGCACTTTGCACTTCCAGCTCAAACATAAGCTCCATGTCTGAGACAGGAGACTGAACTAGTGAGAAGGCTGATGAGGACGAAGCCGCGCCTCGCCACTCGTTCGCGCATTTGGCAGCAACTGAAGGTTTCCACTCAATGTCAATAGGCTTGGTAGCCACTGGTACATGAAAAGCAGGATGACCCTCGAGCCGTCGGCAAACTTGAATAAGCCTAATCTCAATCTCGTCTTCCGAAGAATCTATGATGACTTCTCCAACATGAGTCTGCATCACACTCTGACCGGGCCGTTGACTGCGGTTGCGCGCAGTCTTCGAGTCTCGTGATCCTTTAGACATAGGATGAGGGGCACCCGTTGTCTTCGTTGAGGCTGGCTTGCCTCCCGCTGATGAGCTCGTAGGCATCACCGGCGGTATGCGCAAAGGCCGCTGGACCTCTTGCACATCCTGTGGCCAAGTTCGCATATCACAGACGCGTTCGTCATGTGAAAATTGACACTTCCCTTTCGGGCGAGGACAACTGTTCCTCTTGTTGACCTCGAACACACATGGGGATTCTGCTCTGCTTAGGCCTGTCATGGGTGGCATGGCCCCCGTCCCGGGCTCTGGCCAATACCTCGGCTGGAAGTCATGTGCACACCGTACCCCACCCGGACCCGTGCCCGTGCGTGGAGAGCGCGCACTTACAGGAGATTTGGATGAGTCGGCCTCTTCCGGCGTGGCCGAAAAGATTGCCGAGGTCGCGCGTTGACGGAACCGCGGTTGTGCCATCTTTGCAAAAGAGGTTTTCTTATCAAACTCCTCAACCGCAGGCTCCTTCGAATTGTCGACCGCATCAAAATACTCATCGACTATCTCAAACAGCTCGTACATGCACTTTTGCTCATGTGATTCTAAAATTGATTCAAAACCTGAGCGCACGCCTACGCGCCATTCATCATCTCCTGCCGCAATGTGGAGGAACTCCTTCTTGTACAGAGGCAGCATCTGCTTCAGCAGTTGCTCTCCGCATGACTGTGCAGAGTCGAAGTCCCATGAATGTCGTTGACAGATTTCGGCAAGCTGTAAAGTAACCTCGCGCTCGTGCATGAAGTTTAAGCAAAAGCTTGATCCTCCACTGAGCTCCGTCTGTGCCACCTTCTTCAGCTTCTCCAAACTCAGACGGTACAGTCTGTTCATGTTGAATAGTTGTTGGATGTGCAAATAAAAGTGATCAATCGCATCGGTATCCGGGATACCGTTGAGCCGAAGCCGCTTGAGTTTGGTTAAGACCCATGAAGAATATTGAAGCGCGAGCCACGCGTGCTTCGACACTGCGTGCTCTAAGTTTCTCAGAGTTTTGCCCTCAAGTGGGGTCATGATCTTGGCCTTCTCAATCATATGATAAAGCAGCAAAGTTTGCTCTAAACCCGGCTTCTCCGGTTTGTTGTTGACCGGGAAGGGTGACATGGCCGAGGCATTCTCCCCAGACCGAATAGTCACAGTCCTTGTTGACGCAGCCGACGAGGCGGCTGGCGGGGAAATCTGTTCACCAAGACGTTGGGCAATATCCACTTCCAAAATCTCAGCCAGCTTGTGAGCTGTTTTAATCATCCATTGATTGATCTTGGCCGCCGGAGCGGCATCCGTTGTGCTCAGCATCAGCCACACAGGGTCTGTGCTGAGTAGTTGCTCGAGACGAGTTAAGCTCGCTGCCGCCGACGAGTTCGCGCTGTTCGACGC
>JGI24540J26637_10000496_pt1 | contig 16466 bp, 16 predicted proteins | sample NorSeaMetagenome_FD_26637 | JGI IMG/M metagenome (IMG submission 26637)
GGGGGGGGGGGGGGGGGACTTGAACTGGCTCGAGGCTTTGGTGGGTATGGTACAGGATATCCACGTTGACCATTGTGGACAAATTGCTTATTGGGACGTCAGTGTGTGGCAACCATGACGAAACTGACCCGGTTGCCCTAGGGTCGTGAATGTTGGAACAACGCTGGCCGAAAGGACTGTGACAATACAATTGGGGAGGGAGGGCGAGGGGAGACAGGGGGGTGAGGACAGGGAGTATATCAGGGCGTGGTGTTAAAGAGGTGTTGGGTTGCAGTCGACGGATCACTCCAGCTCACCAAGCTCCAGTGGAGACCCAAGAGAAACAAGGCAAACAACGGTAGCTCTTGGCATCCGCTAGGCCTGCTCTTTCCATATCCATCAACGTCGTGTATTTGAGCTCGTCTTCGCCATGAGCGTAGTTGCACTTGTCACCAAATGGGCAACTCCTCCCTAGACGAGCGAAGCGGATTGAATAGGGTTGAGCAGGGTTGGAGGGTGGTGTTAAGAGAGGAATGAATTACTGTAATGTTTATAGACCTCATCGTGAATCGTCCGGGCGTTTTTTCTTTTTTTCGTACCTCGCTTGAAGTGGAGGCAAAGTTCCGTCTTTACCTTGGCCCTTCTGAACGGGTCACCTCGCAAGTTCTGGGGTGCCAGACCCTTTCCTCCAGTCGGTCCACCATCGCCGTCTCCTGGGGTTTATCCAGCGCCGCGGACGCCCACATGGGGAAAATCGGAAGCAATGCGAGCAGGGTTCCTTTTTTTGGCAGTCGGGAAGAACGCCGCAGGGGATAACGGAACAGGAGAGCTGCACCCCTCAAAGTCTTTCGTGCGACTTACTGGTGTCACCGCAACAGGGGACGGAAAGGGACGAGCCGGCGAGATGAATGTAGCAGGCTGGGTGGATATAAGAAGGTAGAAGAGCGGGGAGACGGGGAGAAATGCAAAGAACGAGAGCGAGAGCGATCCATGGAAAGATGTTAGTTATACGACTTGCTAGGTACATCTTCTCATTCTCACCTCCTCCTCGCTCCATTTCTCACGCCTAGGTGGTGACATGAAACTCGTGGCATGCTCCCAAGCTGTAGGGTTGCTCTGGGGAGAAATTATGGTCCGCAAAGGTGAAGATGATACCGATTCAGTCGAAAACGGATTGGAAGGTGTAATTGTAGATGCCTGGGTAAGAGAGAAGCGATGTACGGTATTGTTAATTGCTGCCTCTTCCGTCATTCACTCCTCAGGTCCTTCGCTCCTTGCTCCATCTCACCTTCCCATGCTTCATCTCCTTCCTTGCCATCTTCGACAACGAACGGGGCTTCAGCCTTGTAAATGCACCTACGCCTCCATCGGTCCCACTCTCCCGAATGCCGGGAGCGACAAAAGTGAAGGCGGCGTCTTCTCCAACATCTTTCCCCCCAGTTTCGAAGAGTCGAGCGTGAGGGCTTAGAGTGGTTTTCCCAACCACAGTGGCATCAAAGATCTCGCCGTTACCCACAGAGTTCACAATTGTACTCCTAAAGAGGGGTTTGGGGGAAAATATTGACGATTCCGAAACTCTGTGGCCATCAATATCCTTCACAAGAAATCGAATGTGGTTGGCCGAAGATTCCCTCCAAATGCTTTCCTCTGAAGGGGAGCGCCAAGAACTTGCTGTGAAACTAGAATTAGACTGTGACGAGCTACACGTAGTAGCCGTCAGAGACGGCGTATACGGAGCGTCCATAATAACTATAAAAACTGAACAAAAATCTGTTTTCTGTATAAACAAGGTCCACTAAAACGTCTGCACCAATAAATGCAGACGTTCTGTGCTCTGCAACCGGTAGGTTGCCTTCATCTCCTTCTCAAGAGAGCTTCTTGAAGTGAGGAGCGCAATTGTTTTTCCCTTTCCTCCAGCTCTAAAATCCGTCTCTGTAAGGCTGCAGTTAGGGTGTTGTCGTCCTTGTCTTGTTGATCGGTGCTGTTGAAGTTGTTGGAGTTGGTCTTGTTTGTGTTTAAGCCCTCTGTCTCACCTTGGTTACCTTCGAGAAGCACCCTTGATGCACCTTGTGAGTTTTCGCAGCCCTGGCTTGATGCACGGAACTCATCACCTCCTTGGGCGTGTTCTGATAGTAAGGGGCGTGACATGTCGCTGGTCGGTCTCATGATTCCGTTCCCTACACTCATCTTGATTTTTATTTTTGCCGGGTCAAGTTCATCACCATGAAAAACTGAATCGTACAACTCATGGTGGGGGGGTTTTCGGGAGAACTCGAACGCAATTATATCTCCAGCACCCCTAGTTGAAAGTTGAACTGCTTCTTCGGCGTCGTCGGAGTTGAGGACAATGTTGAGGCCTCTGTGCATCCTTATCATCCAGGACTTTTGAATCGTCGAGAGGGAAGGCTTGTGCTGTATAGCCAAAAAAAGTAGGTGAGACAAGGTGCAATGTTAGAATGCATTTGTAAACGATGGAAATGGAGACAAAACCCCTTGTCTGCTATTAAGGCCCGCCGTCAGTTCCCATTTCGCGACTCACTGCCCTCACCGCTCACGCACCTTTTTGTTGAGCTTCTCCTTGTTTTGTTTATTCCTCTGGCTGATGTAGGCTTCGAGAATGAAAGCGACGACGACATTTTGGACGAATACAACTACCATGACATAGTAAATTCCAAAGTAGAGGAGAGGGATTAACCACGACCCGTGAGCTTCAGCAACACCCTCAATAAATACCGGGAAGTTGGGACCGAGGAGGCACTGGTACAGAAGGAGAAATGTGCTCCAGAATGAGGAAAAGTTGATATCGTCATAGTGAAAGTTGTGATAAGCTGTCTTCTCTAAGGAATCATTCTTGTATAGGGATTTCTCGAAAAGCGAAGTTCCTACCATAATGAACGCGTACATGACGCTCAAGAAGACCACAAATACACGAAGCAACATTGGTAGTATGAGCCTGATCGAGTAGATGGTGGAGGTCACTTCAGGATGAAAACGGATAAAGAGGATGGATCTAAGCACCACGACCAAGTACAGCATGGAAAGAGCGGAATCAAGCTGGTCGTACGTGACTTCATCGCAAAATTCGACAGCTCCGTAGAGCGACAACATGCTTACCATGACAATGAAGGTCACTTGATTGGATAGCTTAAGCCAGAACTTGGCCCCACGCGCGGCAATTGAGCTCAAAACCGCCACTGAGAAGAGCATGGCAACGGATCCCTCTAGAAGCCTAATGATGTCATCAGAGACTTTGGTTTTATCACTGTTACAAATGATTGCAGATATGGAAACAATAGCAAGCATAAATTGCAAGATGTACTCAAACTGCGTCTCATAGACCAACCACTTTGAAATTTCACGCGTCCTATTCACGCTCCTTGAAAAGGCAGAAACTGGCGTGAAACTTTGAGCGGAACCTAAAGGCACTTCCACTGTCTTCTTTACCTTGAGGTTAACACTGTGACAACATTCGCAAAATTCATCGTAATTCAGCGCAGGATCGCCCACAAACTGTTCAGGAGTGGTAATCATATTGGAGGAGGCAGCGAATATGAGATCGTATATCCAAGGGTTGTGCTTGAGATCCGGCCTGATAATGGACATCATCTTCCTCCATGACGACAACTTTATGCTCATATTGCGATTCGCTTGTGAGCCTCCAACTTCTATCACACTGCTAAGGCGCCTAAGTCCCTGTATTGGGAGGGGGTTGGATTGCGGTGTGAGAGGCTGCATTTGCATTTGGCCAAACCTATAAACGTCCTCGTACTTACCTTTCTTCCTCGAGGCTGCTGAACGATGTGTCGCACTCCTTCTGCCGCATCGGAAGAGTTGGACAGCAAAGCGAAAGCCTTCAATATTGCCACGCTCTTGAAAGCTAAACGTCGTCGGTGCCGCTCCTCGTAGTCCCGCTTATAATTTGTAAAACTTGCAGCCAGGATTAGACGAAGGAAGAAAAACTGCGTAAATACTGTGTAAACCACAAAGAACAGAGACGAAATTTTGTTCACTTTGTAGTAAGGGGTCATGATATCCGGCATGTTCACCTAAGATATAGTCCACAGTTGGTATTTACGAGGTGAGTAATCGGGGAGATACAAAATAGTCATACCACCAACGACGGCTTTCAACAAAATTGTGGCTTTGTTGCGCCCGACTTCTTACCTTCACGAGGAGGATCCACACCTGATAAATAGAAGAGGAAAAAGAGAGGAAGTAATCATTGCACGAACCATCCTCGCCAGTTCCGTCACCATGGTCCGCAGTAGAGCAAAACTGGTCATCGTGGTTCAGCGATTCGTAAGGAGACTTTGAACTGTCGAAACCTATCCACCCAATGACTCCGAATATGAGCACGGAAAACATCAAAATCGACATAAGCGGCAAGCAAGCGAACATTGACTTGAACATTGACACAAAGCATGCGTTCAAGTGCCTTCGACGTGCCGCGAAGAAGGCTGGACGTAGAGCACGCAGAAGTGGGTAGTGGATGGGGTTCAACTCTGTGGCCACTGAAATGATGTCAAACAACATCTGCGAGTAGCGTGAGGCGCCAACGAGGGGGGCATAAGAGGATAAATTGTGCACCGTGCGTATTTCTGGCCACTCACCACAATGGACAGAACAAATATCCAAACTTCCTGTTTCAACCAACGTTCTTTGCCAATGAACTTCAAGACCATCATAGAATCAAGTATATAAATGACGCAGAATGACAATTCTAACCACCAGAATACTTTGAGCTCAACATGCGCGTTATCCCTGCCCTCGAGGACGCCCAGGCCAACATGGCAAAGCGATATGAATGTGACAAAATCCCTGTATATGCGGTTGTGATAAAGGAATTTACCTAATTTGATAGGAAACACGAAGGAGTGAGTGAAAAATACAAGTGCTGNTTTCAATTTAGGAACGATTAAGAGCATCCTCCTCGCAGCTTACATTTCAGAGCAACGGGGTTTATGTTGTAGACAGTATTTTCCCTCCCATGCAGTGCATCCATTACGAATGCAGCAGCTGCGATATGTTGAACGTCGACATCTATAGGACAACGATTTGAGTCGCCTGGCAGCGCAGCTGAGCCAACAGACTCCATTCCTAATGGGGAACTGCCAGGGGATTGTTTTACAATGTTTTGTACAATTGTTCGTGAAGTTTTGGGTCAAAATGCACCACTACTTGCTATTTAGAACCGGGAATCAACGCGTTTATGGCTTAATAAAGACTAACAAGAGGGCTCTACTGGACAAAAGAATGTGTGAGGAGAAAGGAGAAAGGAGAAAGGAGAAAGGAAGGAAATTTATGAAAGAGAATAGTCGGCGACTTTTAGTGTTAATGACCGCAATTGCAGGTTGTTTTGTCTTGTTCAACCTTATTTATCTATCTCGAGAGCAATCTAGAGTGCTTAGTGAACATGAACTCGATTTACAAAAGAGGTTGGAGGAGAGCACAGAAAGAATTGCGTTGATGGATGAGGGGCAGTTCCGGACGAGCATATCTCCAACGCGACAAATGACAGCGCTGATATCAACGTACGAACAGCCTATTTGTTTAAAACGAATGGTTCAACATTTACGGACCTGCTCTGTAATAGGGGCTATACATGTGAACTGGTTCGAATCTGGGATCCCTCCTCCAGACGAAATCAAACCTCCAGTTGGTGGTGGTGCAAGTGCTTCTTTCACTCCAGTTGTGTACGATAATTTGCCAGATAAGATCAGCTACCGATTCTTCCCTCGAAACTTTCCCACAGATGCTATATTTTCAGTGGATGTAGACACGTATTTTAGTTGCGAAGGGTTGTCTATTGCACTTGATACGTGGCGAAATCACGACAACTCCGCAGTTGGCTTTCACCCTAGACTGTTGACAAACAGAGGATACGACTGGTGGGAATCATTCAAGTATCCATTCGTCAGGAACACTATTTTCGTCACGAAAGGTGGCATCGTGCACAAAGATGTTTTCGCTGAATTCTTCAAGTCCGATTATGCCGAACTTAGAGCGTATGTTGATGAGTTCATAACAGGGGAGGATATGTTGATGTCCTTCGTTCTCGCAAACAAAATTGAAGCTGAAATATTCACTGTGTGCCTTGAAGTTTTTCAGCACTGCAACGTCAACTGTCAGGAAAATAAGGTTGACTCGCTCTATCATAGGACCTCAAGATCAAGAGCTACTATTCTAAAAAAATTATTCGACCACTTTGGAAACGTTTTTGAGAGTGAAGAGGGCGCCGAAAGGATAGTTTGGCAATCTGACAAGGACAGATCGTACTGCAAGTCAAACAATGACCTCGAAGGGGCGAAACCTCCTTGTAAATTCTGTGAATCTAATGAGGTGTGTCCATCTAACGTTTACGGGCGTTCAAAATTGCGGACAACTCCTAAAGTGGTATAGCAAACATCTTGTGTTATTTATCCGTAGTATTCGTCAAGAGTTTTCCTCCTTGGGTCACTGATATTTCGAATCAAGAATTGAGGCCATTCCCTAATATAATCCTCCCACTCAATCTTCCTCATGGCTGACAGGCTCCCAACGTCAAAGCAAGATGCCATTGGTGCAAAGAGTGTCTTTTCCCCGTTTCAACTGACTTTGCTTAGTCTTATGGTCGTTCAAAACAGTTCTGTAGTTTTGCTTGGCCGTTACAGTCAGGCTGGTGTGGACCCGAGTGAAAAGTTTTCTACAAAGTCTTTGGTTGCTTTGACTGAGGCTTTAAAGCTCGTCGCGTGTCTCTTTCTCATCGGATTAGAACATTTGAAAGAACGATATCCGGCTGAAAATGGTGGTTTTCTGCCAGGCATGGATTCCACGAACCTTTTCTTTGAGTTGCCAACTGCCATCTGGACAGAGCTATCAAAAATTATCGCTGAACCCAAGAACTCTATTGTTGTTTCTCCTCCTGCCGCACTTTATTTGTTTCAGAACAACATCCTTTACGTTGCATTGGCAAACTTGTCAGCCCCTGTCTTTCAAGTCTGCTATCAGAGTAAGCTCGTTACTACGGCGCTTGTTAGCGTTTTGATGTTAAACAGGCATTACGTGAAACTCCAGTGGGCTGCTTTGGTTTCCCTCGGTATTGGTGTCGCCATTGTTGTTCTCGGAGAGCAAGGAGATAGCTCTGAGAAAGAGGATCTTGACCTTCCTGTTGGCCTTTTTGCTGTAGGATTAGCGTCACTTTCAAGTGCTTTTGCTGGTGTTTGGTTCGAAAAGGTTGTGAAAGGAGCAGGAAACTCAGGAAAGCCCACCTCCCTGTGGGTAAGGAACGTTGAGCTTGCCTTTTTCTCTATCGTTTTCTCTATCGTATACAACTTCTTTGAGCGAAATGTATTCACTGGCAGTAGTAACACTTCGGTTCAGCCAGAGAAGCCATTTCTTCATGGCTTCACTCCTGTAACTTACATCCTTGTGATTCTTCAAGCTGGCGGAGGTTTGCTCGTTGCTGCGATCGTAAAATACGCAGACAATGTAGTTAAAGGATTGGCAACCGGTGTTGCTGTCGTCGTCTCCACGACATTTTCGTGCTTATTCTTGGGGACAGCTGTGACGATAAATTTTCTCTTAGGAGGATTTTTGATTCTCACAAGCGTTTGGGTATTTTCCAATCACGAAAAGGCGACCAAAATGATGTTTAAGTAAAGTGAAGGTTGGGGGGTTTGGTTCGTCAACCTGGTTTTTTCCTAATTATCCTCACTTTCCCCGTTCTCAATTTTCCCCGTTCTTTGGTTTAGGCCTTGCAGCATCTGGACCAGTAGGAGTTATTTCCCCACTTTCTTGAAGAATCTTGGAAAAGTATCCTATTGTTTTTGTCAAACCAGTCTTGACATCCACAACGGGCTGCCAGCCAATTTCGGTTTTGGCGATAGTTATGTCAGGCTTCCTTTTCCTTGGGTCATCCTTCGTAGCCTGAAGATGCTTGATCTCGCTTTGGCTCTTGGTCAGCTCCTTTATGAATTTTGCGAATTCGTTCACGGTGTATTCGTCGGGGTTGCCAATATTTGTGGGTTGATCGTAGTTGCTGTTCATCAGCTTGATGAGCCCCTCAACCAAATCATCGACGTACTGAAAAGATCTGGTCTGATCGCCGGTGCCGTAGATGGTGATGTCCTTGTTTTGAAGCGCTTGGATGATAAAGTTCGATACCACCCTCCCATCATTGGGGTGCATACGAGGACCAAAAGTGTTGAAAATTCTGGCCACACGAACGTCAACTCCGTCCTGTTGCTGGTATGCATACATCATAGTCTCGGCAACTCTCTTGCCCTCGTCATAGCACGCGCGAGGCCCTATAGGGTTTACATTGCCCCAGTAAGTCTCAGGCTGAGGATGGACCTCAGGATCACCATAGACCTCACTAGTAGATGTAAGAAGGATACGAGCGTGCACCCGTTTTGCCAAACCCAACATGTTGATCGTTCCCATTGTGCTAGTCTTGATCGTCTTGATGGGGTTGTACTGGTAGTGGGGAGGACTCGCCGGACAAGCAAGGTGATAAATCTGGTCAACCTCAAGCATTATGGGCTCAACAACATCGTGCGATATCAACTGAAAATTGGGGTGATCAACCCAATGAATTACGTTCTTCTTCCTGCCTGTAAAGAAGTTATCCACGACAATAACCTCATGGCCCGCCAACATGAGTCTATCTACCAAATGAGAACCTACAAAACCAGCCCCACCGGTTACAAGTATACGGAGTCTCTTGGAATCTGGAAGTTCTGCAACCGAATAATCACCTCCCTTGGAGATCTTTGCCCCTGAAGATTCAACAGCGTAATTAACAAGGGCATTTTGAACCTCGAGTTTGACCCGAGATTGAATGAGAGCTTCCTGGGACGCACTCAGCTTCTCCGACCCACCCATTCCACCTCCTCCAGTCTGATTCCAACCTACATTCTGAAAAACTGACAATATCATCCCGAAAAACACCAAAACACCCAAAATTATCAATATTCGCGTTCCCCCACTCGAAGGAGGATAGGCAGCTGCAGCTCTCATTCTCGAATCAAAACGTTTTTCCTTCGTCTCTGTTGCTTCGCTGAATTCAGGCAATTTTAAGTCGGCCTTATGACGAACTCGTAGTAGAGCTTTAATGCTGAATGGAAATGGAAAAAGAGATGTGCAAACTTTCCTCATAAACAGTAGAGGTGAGATGAATTGTTTTCGCTGATGAGGAAAATAAAATGTGTTTGATTGTTTGGCTGGTTAGCTTGAATATAATTTGGATTGGTTAAGGGTAACCTTTTGTGATTTGTTGGACACCACTCGACTCGTGGATGCTTTGGCCTGCCTTTTTTTGGTTTCTTGTTTTTTTATTGCGATGTACAAACGATTTTTTCGTCGTAATAAATGGTGGTACGACTGATTCATGACGATTGGTATTTCAACTCACCCATTTACACTCTTAAGAACACACATTCCAGACACAAACAAGAGGACTGAGCATAATGGGAACAAGTCGCGGAGGAGGGAGTTCCAGTGAAGATAGCGGTGGGCGTTTGGCGGCCAGACCTAAGCGAGGTGCTCCCGTCGATGCTATTGAAAACTCAATGCCTGGTGGAGCAAAGCGAGGGAAGAGGAGCAAGGAGGGGGAGGAGGGGAGGGAGGGGGGAGAAGAGAGCAGCTCAGGTTCTGGATCGGGTAAAATTACCATCCAAAAGCAGTCTGGGACGCAGTTTAAAACGAGTGGCTCGGCAAGGCTTGCAGGGGACAAGGGTCCTTTGATTTGTCACCATCCTCTTTCTGGGCCTTGGATATCGTCCCATGCTGTTTATCAAGATCCTGTCGTAATCAAGCGTCCGTATGAAAGCCTCGATTCAAAATGGGGCATGAATATCTTCCACGATGTCACGCAGTGGGGGGAAGATTGGGCAGTTGTAATGGTCTCCTCTCCAGGCCCTCAGAAGACTTTGTCAATCGGAGATATTGTTTTGGGCGTCAACGGTGTACCGCTGAGTGGTAAGACCTTCACTCAGGCCGTCAGCTTGCTGAAGGACGCTGGTATTTATTGTCATCTGGCTATTGCAAGGTTCCAAGGGTGCATGACAATGTCGATGCAGGTAAGAATCTTTTGGTGAAAGGGTCTGTGAGCATGTTGGACCATAAAGCTAACCCTCGTGCATATTTTTCTTCGTCAGGTTCCCGAGAATGCAACTGGAGGGGACCTCGTCCTTGCAAAATGCCCTGATGGCAATAGTGTCGAGGTAAATGTACCTGTAGGTCTCAAGGGAGGGGACAAATTCCAACTTCAAATCAAGCAACCGCAGTACAACAGTGAAGCCTCCCTTCTCGCTAACAATGCTGCCAAGAGCGGAACGCAAAAGGAGCGTGAAAACCTTTACCGTCAGAACCAAGCTCACTTCCAGCAAGAGCATACCCGAGAACAACAGAAACTAGTCGACTCCGAGGGTGGGAAGTAAATTGAATGTCATGGCAGTGGGAAATGAACAAATTTTTCAATTTTTATTTTCCTATATTTATGCTATGCTCCGATTCCCACCAACAACGCCTTTGGCCATCAGACCTGACCAAGAAATTTGTTATTGGCGTCTGTTTTCCAGTAACGAGTCAAGCCAATAAGAAGCTGTGACGTCCTTCGTCTGGGACGTCCTTCGTCTAGGACGTCCTTCGTCTAGAACGTCCTTCCTCTGATATTTGTAAGCAAGAAATAAAAAGAAAGGTTGGCAAAGGACCAAAAAATGTGGTTCTTAAGTGACAACGAGAGTGTCAAATCGTTAAGTGGTAATAGCAAACTTTTTAGGAAATATTCTCTTCCCTAATCAAGGGTAATTTGCCAGAACCTGAGAGTTGAGGCCAGGGAGCTGCAAGCTGAGTCCGAACGAGAGCAGAGCAAACAGTGAGAGAAGGGAAAACCAAATTATTCACCTATTTTATTTTCTCTTGCTTTGGTGCATAGTCTACTAGTCATTAAGTCGCGACTGCCCAAAGAGTGATCGCCTCTTCTTGCCGTCAAGTACCTCTTTAGTTGTAAGATAGGTTAAATCTTCATCTTTCGCTACGTTGGTTTGGTTATGATGCTATATTTCGCGGTGTCTCCGCTACTGATGGCTTGCTGTCTGACTACATCTGCCTGGGGTCAAGGAGTAGGCAATGACAATGAACAGTGCTATCTCGACGTCACCTGCCATTTCCGTGACCCTCACTCGGAGTACAAGGGACAGCCTGGCTGGAACCCTGAGGGCACGTACGACGGGAAAATCCCGTATGCTGTTGACCCGACCAAGTGCAAGAACGGCACGTGTTACGTTCAGCATAATCCCTGCTTGTACGGCTTCAAAAGCGTGGGAATTTGCCCAGAGTGCTACAAACACTATGATACAAACAAACACTATGATATCTTGTGCCAATGCGTCAAACAGGAGCTCCAGCGTGAGAAGAACAGGGTCGACAAGGAGAATCTCGTCGCCACTGGCTGGCTCTTCTTCGCGCTCATGATCACCCTGCCCCTCATTGGCTATACCTTCATCATTGCACGGAGGCGGCAACTCTTCCAGCATACATGCACAGAGATGGCCAATCGCAGTCAGCAGCAGGATGCGAAGTCGGAGCGGACCCCCGCAAGCAGCAGCTCTGCCACTGCTTCCTCACCCACATCGCAGGTGCAGATGGTTGAGGTGAAGTCGGGTGGGGAGCCGGAGATTGACACTAACCTCAATGGCGCATCTACGCAGCCAGTGGCGCAGGACGATGACGAGAAAGGACTTCGAATTGGGTGCATGTGCTTCCCGTTCATGATCACAAGCGTGCTCGCGATCTCCTTTCTAGGGATGGGCTATGCCTACAGCCTTGACCAGTTCTGGTACGGATGCAATCCTAATCCCGGCGAAGCACAATCCACATCATCACTGATGCAATCCCAATCCTAATACTAATACTACAACCATACCAGGTAAAATAATTCTTTTATATGAAATATTGTACTTTCTTAGTTTTTTTTCGAAAAGAAAAGTTGAAATGTACTACAACAAACGTGATAAAATGATAATGATGCCTCTTTTTGCATATAACATCTATTATGTAGTCATTCTACAGTCATTTTTGAGACATTCTCCATTTAGGGGGCATGTGGTTACGTTCCTTGAAAATCGCCATCGAAATCGGAGAGCGCTCTTTATAAAATAAATCAATACCAGTAGTTTACATACATACATACATACATACCTTCGAAGTATGTAGTTTTTTTTAGATTGAGAAATATTCATGTTGTAATTTTAAGCGAGATATTATATATTTATTTATATTATTATTATATTATCGATATTATGACCGGTCTTACCTTATAAATATGGTGCCTGTGCGCTTTTACGTTGCACCTCGAAAATAAGTACAGCTGTATGTATTACAGTAAGTATGGTGTTCAGTGTGTACACCTGGTATCGATATAAAAAAATTGTGGATCGAATAAGAATAATATCAAATCCTTAACAGCATGAGGCAAATTGGAAAGTTGCTCCGGATTTTTTGATCGGTATGCTCGTGGTGTATGCGATTGTGTTTCTGTCTTTAATTACTTCTTCCAACCATTCAGAAAATTCATTGTTGGGACTTTTTCATTCGTATAAAGGAAGGTTTGGAGCCACAGCATGGTCCTTGGGGAGCTACGTAAATCATGAAGGTGCAGGGGTGCGTTTTCCTTCGAAGAAAAAGCTCCGGTGGTATGGAACGAAGGAAGGTTTCTCTCGTCAGTTCCAACATTTCAGCTGCATGATTTATGCTGCAGAGCAAACGAAAAGAACTTTGGTCCTCGGTGAGTTAATGAAGAAAGTGTGTGGTCCTTTTATCATGTTTAGAGGCTTAAGTCGTGTTTAGGAGCTTTTCCTTTCTAACACATATATCCTATGTTCATAGATCGCATAGAATCAAATCACTATCGGAAAAACCATTGCAACGAAGACAATGTCCTTCCATACATGGATGAGATAGTCGATCTGGGCGGCATTTATGCATTAAAAGGATCCAAATCTCGGCCAGCGATAGTTTATAGCATGGGAGAGAACAGAAATTGTGATGCTAGCCTTGGCATCAAGTTAAAATTCGAGGACGACGACTACGATAGAAACAGTGAAAATGCGGCACGTAGGGGTGTGAAGAAAAGATGTCCAGAGGAGGACATTAAATGTCGAGCACCATTTGCGAAACCAAAGAGTGTCAAAGTCAAGAAGGTTATAGGGTTGGACGAACTCGGAAGTTTTTCATGGGACGACAATTTGTGTATAACAAGCTTGCCAGATGAAGCATGTCAGAATCACCTTCCTTATATTTCAAATAAGGAATTCAGGTCGAGGTTTGAAGCCTTTCGGGACGAAATATTTGGAGAGGATTACCAGAAAGCCGTTTCATCGGGATTCATTGCGGTTCATTTGAGACGTGGAGATAGGTGTGGATATGAGCACCAAAAGCACAGCAATATCTATAAAATGGGTGCATGTGGTGATGTTACAAAATGGATCTCGAAAATAAAAAAGAAAACAGAGAACAGTGGCAAAGTGGTGTATGTTGCAACGGATAGCAAAGAGCAAGATGTTATCTATGCAATCAAGAGAGCAGGTTTTCGTTCGCGAAATGACCTCTTTGGTGAGTATCCGAATGGCGTTGTGTTTGATGACAAGCTGCTGACCAACTTAGATATTTTCTTAATCGAACTAGACATGCTGATATACGCTGATACAAGCATTGTCGTGTCTACTACCAACACAGTAACGGATGTCGTTACAAATGCAAGGAAATAGTTGGGTTTGAGTGATGTTCAGGCAATAAACTGAATAGTTCCCCTCTTTCTTTTCTTTATAAATCCAAAAATACTACAGAGGAATAAGATTTTTCGACGCTTTACAGAAAACTGTTTTCCTTATTAGGTGTCAGCACGTTTCCAAACGGATTCACACTTGATTTTCCCCTTGTCGACTTCCTAGTTTGTCTCTTTTTCCCTTGCTCCCCTACTGACTTCGCACCCTTATTGCTGTCCTTAAGCACAGCCTCCTCTCCTTGTCGAAGTTGCCTTTCCTTCTTCTTAAGCTTGTACGCGGCAAGGCTTGCTGCTCTAGTCTTTTTCTTCGAAATTGGTTTTGATGTTGCTATCGCCAGAGCTTCTACTCCTGCTGAGGCTGCAGCAATGGCAGCCGCCACCGAAGCCCTACTCACAGGTTGTTTTCTTTCCTTACGAACTGCACCTTCGTTGGTCGCCTTCGTTTTAAGATCTCCATCGCTATTGCTTCTCTTCAATTCGGCAGTCTCTCCTGCAATTTCCTTATTCCCTCTCATCGTCTCATTTTTTGACGCACCAAGGAGTATCGTTGCGCGCCTCTTGGATACTCCGGCTCCTATTCCTGCCGTGCTCTTGACTGTCCTCAAGTGCATAAATGAAGTCCTATCCTCTGAGCCTCCGTGTCCTGTGCCCAACAACCTCCTCACCTCTTCGCTCACAAGACCTAGGTCAAACTGGGCCCCTTCACGTGCTTCCCACACCTTAAGGCTCGTTCGAAGTCTGTCCAGCTTGCTGATAAATTTAGCTTGCATGTGCTTACGGAATTTCTCTTCCTTAAGGAGAACGCCACTATTGGTCTTCTTACTCACAAGCCTCTGTTTGTTGCTAGCCTTGACCTCGAACTGAGCCAGCTTAGCGTCAATTACTCTGATTTCAGAATCGAGGCTCATGATGATGCTCTTGGCGTCTTGCTTGCTCCTCTTCTTCTCTACTTCAGCGTGGATTACTTGAAGCCTGTAAAGCTTCGCACTGAGTTCCCGTTCGAAGATTTTCGCGTCTTTGAAGAAGTCGATGAGCCATGCCTCGGCGTTGGCATCTCGATCGTTATCAGTACCAGCTAGAGAAATGCCATCAAAAGCTCCTTCTCCTCCCTCATTTTGATACACGCTCACGGCTTCGGCACATTCTCCCCAGAAACACCCCCTCATCTCTTCGTTAAGCCCAAGAGCGTCCCATACAACTGTAAGTGCTTCAGTTTCGCTCTGCATCATGACATCGGCGGCACCGACTAAGATCTTTATTTCGTTGACGCAAGCTTTAATGTGCTCATTGCTCAACCTCGGCAGCCTGAAAAGAGCGCTGTGAAAGCTTGTGTACGCTTCTGTTGCATCATCGTCGCCTTCGATTACACTCATGAGCTGTTTGTGTGCTTCTTCTACAACCAGCTTGAGTTTCCCTGAGAACTCCTCCCTTCCGTCAGCGATGGCTTCGACGCTCTCAGTAATGACTTCCATGTGTTTCCCCCACAAGCTGCTAGTTGGAACCTTCATATTACTCATAGTAATGAAGTCACATACTTGCTTGCAGACATCTTCTGTCCACCAATCGACACCTAGGGTTCCTCTCTTCTTCAAAATTGAGGCTCTAGCTAGCTCAAGGAGTTCTTCGCTTGACGTATGAGTTTCGCTCACAAGTCTGTGGGCACGCTCATAAGCTGAGTTGCTCTTGATTAAGAGTTCAGACTTCATGACCCTCATTTTACGCAATTCGTCCTCGCAACTCGTCAATAAATTCTCTGCAAATAGCCCAGCATCATCAACTTGAGCGGCAAGAAAGTCTCTCAGTGTCTGACTTATACTATCTTTTCCTCTCTCGAGCGACCCTAAGAGCGCCTTGGCGTTCTCGAGAATCTTGGCATGGCGTGCTTTGGCTTTGATGAAGATGGGCTCAATTTCCATGTAAGTCTGGTGGGCCAGGTCTCTTTGTTTAAGTAATGAGAGTCGATGCTCTGGACCCTTCTTGTTGCCGGTTGTCATGGGCGCAGTGGAAGAGGAAGAAGATAAGGGACGGCTCTCGCTCCTTACACTCTTGACCTTTCCGAGCGCCCGCTGCATAGACTCGTTCAGGTCGTTGAACCTACTGATCTCTTGCCTCGTCTCGCGTTCTCTTTTGGTGGCATCCCTTAGGAGGGCATTACATTTTTCTTCAACACAGCTCTCAAGCTCATTCCTGACTTTCGCCCTCTCTTCAAGGTCGATTCCGAGCAAACGCCAGTAAGTCTGAAGCTGTGCCAGAGTAGATGCGGTCTCTTTCTTCATTTCCTTCGTAACGTCAACCACAGAGAGTTTCTCTTTGCATTCCGCCTGTGGAGGTAGTTAGTGAAAGAGATCGGTTGTTGTTAGTTCTATCATCAAGGAATCTCAAACGCGGTACATTTACTCACCAGTTCGATACCAGCAGATTGGAACTTGAGTTCAGCCATACTGAGCATCTCCTTGGTCTCTGAGAGCCTACGTTCCTTTTCGTCGAGCTGACTTTTGATTTTGAAAGCTCCTTCGGCTCCTTGAACGCTCCCAAAGTGGCTGGCTTCGGCGACCTGTGAAATTTTCGTTTTGAGCTCTTCGTTTTCGGCCTTCAACGCCATCAAATTTGCATCCTTGGTCTTGATCTCCTTCTCAAGACTCCTCTTCTGGAACTCGCTATTCGTCAGGGTGTCCATAAGCTCGATAACTAAAGTCCTAGCGACAGGTGCAACCATATCGCC
>JGI24540J26637_10000498_pt1 | contig 16451 bp, 13 predicted proteins | sample NorSeaMetagenome_FD_26637 | JGI IMG/M metagenome (IMG submission 26637)
AAGTGTCGGTGGAGGTTTAGCGTTGTTGTTCCTCAGGATAGTTTATTAGCAGCCATTTTGGTTACTGGCGTTTAATCACTGCGCCTGTCGCAGGAGTGCAGGACGCATACAATATAGAAACTTTTAATAGAGTATATTTCCATCATAGGAACAACAACGCCATATTTTCATTTCTAAAGTTCCTGCCCCATCACGATCTCACCGTCCTTCCCCATTATTCTTAAATTTTATCCCTATTCCCTTATTCGTTAATACCTATTCAACCCGTTACCATTAATTGTGAGGGATGATATATCAATTTATTTATAAATCTGTATGAATGATATAGAGGAAGTGGGTTAAAATTGGGGTTAAATGAGATGCACTCGCCAGCGCGTGTGTTTGGTGCCTGGATTTTGTAACATCTTAAACAGTAGCACTAACATAATTTATACCGATGGGACAGCTAATATTGCGAGCAGGGCTGCGTCACACTCACGTATCGTAACTGCGCTATGAAGCTATTTCCTGAATAATTTGCCCTCCTTTTTCCAATATTAGAATAATTACGAGTGAATTGCAAGAAAAACTTAGCGAACGTAAAGGTTCATCGGTACTTAAAATTCAATAATCTCAAACGACAATATAATCACATTCCTATCCCATTTTCCACCAAAACTTTACAATACTATCACTCCCCCTCAATCTCCTTCAAATGCGAAATATATCGTTATGGCTCCTCTTGGGGTTATCAAAAGCCTTCCTCGTTCCCCTCCCCTCCCGTCAATCTCCCTTATACGCAAATTTCCAGCAAGGCGATGTCAGCCTCCCCACCAATGATGCAGAATTAAGTTCTACGGTTAGAATCACACCTAACGAGATTTCAATGTCGGGGGACGAATCCGAAACGCCATTCGATTCAACTGCAGAAAATTCAGACGACCTATATATACCTCGTGGGTCAAGCCATCCCCCCGACGGGTCTGTTTCCCCCGATGGTACAGTCCACATTGTCCCAACGGTGGGAACAGCCGGAGGTTGGTCGGTTCAACTCTTAATAGGGGATTACGTGGTACACCAGAAGTACGGGATCGGGATGTTTACTAGGGTTGTTAGGAAGGCTAAGGTGTTGAATAGGGAGGAGGTGAGGGCAGGAGGAGCGGAAGGGGAGGAGGAGCGCAGCAACGACTGCTCATCTCGAAGCCTCTCTTAGACTCGCATCGCTCGTCCTACATCGCTTGTCCTACATCTAACATACTTTCCCTCTCGCTTTGCTCGCAACGCCCATCGCAGAAATCAAGGAGGGCTATGGAGAGACAAAAGGACATAAACGAAGGAAGGGAACCGAGGGAGTACCCGAAGGACGAGACGGTAGACGTCATGGAGGTTGAGTATAAGGACGGCATACTGCATGTGCCTCTGGCTAAGAGCTTCAGGCTCTCTAGGTACAGGGGGGGGGACAGTTTGGTTAAGCCAAAGCTCAGCAAGATGAGGGGCGAGCAGTGGAAGAGGCAGAGGGACAAAGTGAAGGGTATTACCGAGGGCATAGCGATGGACGTGCTCGCGGCGTATGTTAGGAGGGAGAAAACCAGGAGGATGCCGTATAGGCAGGACCTTGAGGGGAGGATGGAGCTGTTCGAAAGCGGGTTCAAGTACGAGGAGACCAAGGATCAGGTCAAGGCGATAGGCGTCGTCAAGGAGGACATGGTGTGGAAGGTCAAACCCATGGACAGGCTTGTGGCGGGGGACGTTGGATTCGGAAAGACTGAGGTTGCCATGAGGGCCCTTTACAGGTCGTGCTTGAACTCAAGGCAGTCAGTGCTACTAGCACCGACGTCCGTGCTGGCGAGCCAGCACTACAAGAACGCGGTGGAGAGGTTCAAGGGCACGGGGGTCAGGATCGAACTTCTTAGGGGTGGGGGTGGGAAGGCGGGGGAGGAAATTAGGAAGGCCCTTAAGGAGGGCAGTGTTGGTCTTGTTGTGGGTACGCACGCGATACTTGGGAAGGGGGTGGAGTTCAGGAACTTGGGGCTTGTTGTTATTGATGAGGAGCAGAGATTCGGGGTTAAACAGAAGGAGAGGCTGAAGGTACTTAGCTCCGGGGTGGACGTTCTTACACTGAGCGCTACGCCTATACCGAGGACGCTACAGATGAGCCTCAGCGGGGTCAGAGATACTACGACGATCAGGACACCGCCGAAGGGGAGGGTTCCTGTTAAGACAACCGTGGAGAAATTCGACGCCAAGAAGGTTGGGGAGGCCGTGAAAAAGGAGGTGAGGTGGACGAGGAGCGAAGCGACAGGAAGTAACATATCACATATTTGCACAACTAACAACCTACTGCTCGTCGCTTCGCTCATCACAGATGGCAAGAGGGGGACAGGCGTTCGTTGTCGTTCCAAGGATTGGGATGATTGACGATGCAGCTTGGATGCTGGAGGAGGAAGTTCCAGGTTTGAGGATTACTATAGCCCACGGCAGGATGGGTAGGGGTCAGGCCGAGGAGAACGTAAACCAGTTCGCCAAGGGCGAGGCCGACGTTCTTCTTGCCACAACAGTCATCGAGAATGGCATCGACATCCCAAGCGTGAACACCATGGTCGTGTTGAGGGCAGAGAGCTTCGGCATGAGCACGCTTTACCAGCTTCGGGGAAGAGTGGGAAGGAGCAATGTTCAGGCTTACGCGCTCCTCATGTACGAGGAGGGCGAGGGGGGGGTCAGCGAGGGCGCGATGCTCAGGCTTAAAGCAATGGAGGACCTTCAGGAACTTGGATCGGGGTTCGACCTGGCGAGCAGGGATTTGGAGATTAGGGGGGCAGGAAGTTTGTTCGGGGTCGAACAGAGCGGGATGGCGGGGAAGGTAGGGTTCGACCTTTACATGAGGATGCTAAGGAAGGCGATAAAGAAACTAGGAGGTCTGAGGCTTCCGGGTGCTGGAAACACTGACATTGACCTTGGGAACGGGGAGGGGAGCATAATGGGAACCCACGCGTTTATAATTCCTAGCAGCTACATCGTGGACGGTGACGACAACTCCAGGATGGTGGGAGAGGCCAGGTTGGCGGAGGACAGCGACGAGCTTGTCAAGCTAACAGCGGAGTGGAAGGACAAGTTCGGACCCATCCCCTCTGAGATGAAGAAGCCTCTTAAGAACCTGCACCTTCACGCTTGCACTAGACTGCTTGCAGTCGACAAAGTCAGGATAAACGCAGACGGAACGGCGGTCCTTAGGGCGGCGGGGATAAGGCCAAGGCACTGGAAAATTCTAGAGGAGGAGATTAAAAGCAAGGGGGGAAGGGCCAAGACTGGGGTCAAGAAGAAGGTTAAGGTTTACTTCCCCGAGAGGATGAGGGAGGTTGAGAAGATGCAGGACCAGTCAGATTTAGTTGTAGAGAGCGAGGGCGAGGAGGGCGTTGGCATCGGAGGCGAGGTTGTGACTGGGGAGGAAGAGGAGAGCGATTCATGGGAGGGTGGCATTGAGGACGTGGACCAGGATGGAGACGTGGGAAGCATGAAGAAGTACCTTGAGATGAACGATGACGACGAAGTTCCGGGATGGAGGGTCGAGGGGATAGGGGAATTTGAGGAGGGGGAGAGGGCGGAGGGTCTATTGAAGCTGCTACTGCCTTTGGCGAAGGTTGTTAAGGACAGGATGAGGGAGGATGATGCGAAAACCATGGAGGAGGTGGAGAAGAGGGAGAGGGCGGAGGCGTGGCAGAAGAATATTATGGGCGAGGACGGCAACATAAAGAAGAACAGGAGCGGGTATTACGAGCAGGAGAAGCTTTGAGGCAAAGGTGCTGTTGGGAACCAATGAAGTATAACACCTTTGAATACAAAATCTTCTTATATTCACACTAGTTCGAGATCGCTTGACTCGTATCCATCATCATCATCATCATCACCCTCAAACTCCGGACCCCCCATATCCTGTGACGGCTTATCCTGCGGCGGCTTTTCCTTGACGACTATATGGTCGACTACCGTTTTCGGTTTCTTTTGAAGACCCTCATCTACATCCTCGGACGACTTGAGTTCAAAGATTATCTTTGTCGCCCTCTTCCTCTTTGCGATATTTTCCTGTGTTGTTGCAATTGTTGCAGTTGTTGCAGTTGTTGATGCTGTTGTCGTTGTTGTCGTCGCCGTCGTTGTATTTTGATTTGCTTTTTTAATTCCCCCCTCCCTCCCTATTTTCTTTTCCCTCTCCTCACCACTATCTTGTAGTTCCACCTCCCCATCGCTACCCTTTAGCTCCGCATCTTCATCACTATCCTCTAGTTCCACCTCCTCATCGATATCCTTAAGTTCCGCCTCCTCATCACTATCCTTTAGTTCCGCCTCCTCATCGCTCCCCCCCTCCTCCTCCACACTAACCTTTTCAGGGCTTGGACACTCCTCCTTTGTCCGAGCATGACGGTCAAGAAGAATGTTCTGTCTGACCTCCTTAGCGTGTGTAACACAATAGCAGGCCTTAATATCCTCAACCACTTCCTCCCTCCCAGCGCCGGGGTAGAAGTACGTATGGGCACATTGCTTATCCTTGTATTTAGTGCTCCCCCCCGTTTTTTTGTGCTTTATAATTGTCACAGCGTACCGAGCACAGCCGACGTGGAACGATTTACGGCACCCTTGCCTACCTCTGTCGTCGACGTCCTCCCCCTTCCTCTTGGGAGGCCCACCGTGCCTCCTAGCGAGCTGGGGAAACTCGTCCTTAAGACAAGAAGAGAAAGCAAAGGGGTTAGGACAAGCAACAAACAGCACGTTCGGAGGATCCTCATCAAAATCGCTCACCTCGTTCCATGCACTACACTGCATGCACATCTTCCTGTTCTTGCTTATTTTGCCGGCTTTTAGGTCTGCTGCTTCTTCTTCTATTAGTTTTTTCCCGTCATAGTCACAATGAGGGCAATGCAAATCCTTGTACTCCTCCATGTCATTCACGACGATCTTCAGGTCCTTATCCTTGGGAAAATCCTCTCTTTTCCTCATCTCCATCTGGTAATGGTGTATAGGCTGGTCGTTATCGTGGTTCCCGTCCTTGTCCGCCCCCCAAACCCACGCGTTATCCGTCATGTAACCGCATATGCTGTGGCAGTACCACCCCTTATCGACCTCCCTGTCGCACGCCGGCTCCCCCTTGTACGCAGTGAGTTTATGGAATGCGTTTGCCTTTCTCAAATAGAACGCATTTCCCTCCTGGTTGTTGTAGGGGTGACCGTCGTGGCGGGTGTAGTAGTTGCACAGCTTGCACTTCAAACCGAAGGGGGTTATACCGTCGTTGCAAGGGTGGCAGAGGAAGATTTTATGGATTTCAGACAAGGCTTCGGCGGCCGAGGGGTCTCGGAAGGTGGAGGATAAGGGGGAGACTGCCATGAGCGAAGCGAATCGCGAAAAGGGTTGGGATGAGGGACGAGTGGAAGGGTGTTAATTATGTAGGAAGGTGGTATAATGCTTTTGCTGTCGCTTCGCTCCAGCCGTCCTTCGCTCCTCGTCCAATCTCACCCTCGTAGCAATTATCGTGGACTACTAGCTTGCACGACCTGCACATATACAGCAGGCTCTTGGTTTCCTTGACTGAGTTCTGGCATATGTCGCATTTTTTGTATGGTGTTAGGTTGTGGGGGGGAACTTTAGAGGCCCCTGTTCGGGGGTCAATGTCTTCTGGTGATGTAGAGGATATTTGGGGGATAGAGGATCGGGACGGACCAATGTTGTTGTTTTGACGGGATAAAATAAGCTAGATGGTAAAGAAAAGGCGTTTGACGATGTAATAGTGTTAGAAAATGGGAATGAAAACGGGACGAATGGAGGGTTTATTGTAATCTCAAGTATTTAGATAGATATGAACATTTCATAACATTTGTTTGAGGGAATTATTTACCTTCTTCCCCTGTGTATGACTCATTTTATATAATGTATCTAATTGATTGATTGATCAGCAAAAATGGAAAGGGGGGGTGAAGAGGAGTAAAAATATATCACATATAAAGCAATCCTCTACGTAGTATGAATTCACCTGGGATAAGATCAAGTAAGTCAGTATCGTTGGTGCTATTTTTTTGGAAAATATCAACATAAAATCAAAAGTTATAACTGCTAAGATATCGCCTCTTCGTTTTCGAGAGCTACTAACACCTAACCCCCCACCTCAACTCCCCCTTCAGGAGTGTCCTCCCTCGTTTTATCAAACTCTGACATTCCCCACATTCCCAATTCCTCCCGTTTCACAAAGCTGGGTATAATAGTAACTCTAGTCAACCTCACTGTGCCCATATCCTACATTTACGCGTTCACCGTACTCCTAAACACCCTCGGCCCCCCCCTCGTCTCGTTCTTCTCCCTTAACCCGCCCTATAACATAGCAGTAGGGATGGTTAAACTGTCCACCTTCATGAACTCCGTGCCTAACATCTACCACATCTGGTCGTTTTTAGAGCTGGTCTTTTGGTTGGTTCTGAAAACGAAAAAGAACATACTATCAGCCTACGACCCCCTCCAGATGTCCCTCTCCTCCGCCCCCCTAATGCCCTCCTCCTCCCGTTCCCTGTTATTCTCCAGGATCCTCGACAGCACAGAGGACGTAGAGGGTTTCATTAAAGGCTGGTTCTTCGATGTTGACACGAGCAACGTGGGAAGGTACGACGTCATGGACTGGTGCAGCTGGAGCCTCTTCGAAGGCAGGAACCAGGAGCATTTAACCAAGGATGAGATCGTCACCCTCAAGGGTATGGTGGACGAGATCGAGAAAAGGATAGCTTCGGAGAGGGGGGTCGAGTCGTTCTGCTTCCCGAAGGACGTGGGGAACCACGGCAACGTGTTTTCCAACTTGTGGAAGGGAATGGCCCGTCAGGTTAGGCAGAGGAGGACACAGGTTGGAATGACTGAGGGGGCTATGCTAGTTCATCAGAGCTACAACGACGCGTACAACGCGGTTGTCACGCCGGGGGGGAGGTTCGAACGGCTGCTTACATCACTCGCCGCCGCACCGGGGGAGGGGATGAGGAAGATGGAGGACTTTAGGGTTAGGGTTGGAGAGTGGGTCAACAGCGAACACAGGGAAAGAGTTATGGGAGTGGCAAGTAGGAGCAAGGTAAGGGGAAAGGACAAGAGTTACAGGATGTGCGACCGGCGATACGCCTCCTTCCTAACATTCTTACACCTCACACCGCAGAAATTAGAGAAGAAACTCAAGGCTTACAAGCTCCTTCTCGCCAACATGAGGGTTCACGAGAGCTCGATATCAGCGCGTCAGATGTGCGGGGTCATGCGCAAAATCTCCAGCCTCCACAACGAGATCGAGGGACTAGAGAATGAGGCGGCCTCCATATTCTCGGGGATCTCAAGGTTAGGAATGAATTTCATTCCCATCAAACACGAGCCGCCGCTGAGGTACGCCAAGTATTCCGCGGACCCTCTGTTTGATATCTGCGAGTACCCCCTGTTCTCTCACCTGCTAATGCTTGGTTTGACCGAGGGCGTACTCCGAGTTCTCTTCCGCAAGAGAGGTTTCAAGAGGGGAAAGGTCGGGGACGTTGGGTACTACTACCGCATACCCACGAACGTTGACTCGGCGTCCGCGAACGACGACAATATGGGCAGCTTCGGGTCAGTTTGGATAAGGAGCGAAGCAACGAGGTGGAGGCGCAATAATTCTCTCACCCCTCATCCTAACCCTTTTCGCTCATCGCTCGTTTCAATCATAGTAGCACGGATCACCCCATCGTCTTCGTACATGGAATAGGGATAGGTCTCATTGCCTACATCACCTTCATCGACAAGCTCGTCAGCACCGGCAGGACGGTTTTCCTCCCCGAAGTTTCTTGCGTTAACGCCTTCAGGGTCTGGCAAACGCCTTCAGCAGTTAAGAACGGGGCCATGGTGGCATCTACGCTCAGCGCAATGCTCTCGAGCCACGGATTCGCGATGGCTGACTTCGTGGGACACTCCTACGGAACGTCGTGGCTCTCTTACATGGCCAAGATCGCGCCTGAGTTCGTGGGAACTTTGGTCTTTGTTGACCCTATATGCTTCTGCCTTCACCACTCGCACCTTACGAGGCAGTTCATATACCAGCGCGCCAACCCTGGGGATGTGAGCTACCTTATACGCACCGACCTCATGGTTCACTTCACGCTGCAGAGAGCCTTCCCTTGGTCTAGAATTAGCCTTTTCGTGGAGGAGTTGGAGGGTTTGAACACGGCGGTTTTCTTGAGCGAGGAAGACTGCCTCGTACCGAGCGATAAAATTAGCACCTACATCAACCGCAAGGGGGGAGTTGTGGGTTCATCGGACGACTGGGAGAACTTCTTCAGAGGTGTTGGAGGGGAGGGATCTCCAATGGAAAGGAACGAGGGCACCGGCATTACGGATCACAGTACGGATTACAGTGCACTCACGGTCTTAAAACTTAAGGAAGAGATCAAGAGGAGGGGGAACGCAATTCCAAAGGGAAGGAAGCAGGACCTTGTAGATTTCCTAGTATCCTTAGACTCTACAGATGACAGGAGGAGGAGCTTCAGGTCGAGCAGGCAGTCGAGGTCAAGGAGCCTTAGCGTCGACACTTTCGACTCCTTCGACGGAATGACAAGTCCCCAAGCGGGGGAGGGTATTAAAAATGAAAAGGGGATTCTGGCGTGCGCTACCTTGAAGGGTTTCGACCACGGCGACTTTCTCATGGATGACAACGTGCAGATGTGCATTGTCAGGATGATCGAAAAGCTAAGTTAAAGAAAAACGATTTCTCTTCGATTAACCCTCTACTTCACCTCTTCATCATCACTACTATCAACCTCCACCACGTAACCTCCATCCTCCTTGGCGTCGGGGCTGTACACCTCGGTCTCAAGAACCTCAACTCCAACGTCCTTGCTGGGTGATAGGTGCAAGACGTCAACGGTAAGGGGCTCTACGCCCTTCTCCTCCCCCCCCTTGACCTCAAACACCTCCTCACCCTCTCCCTCTCCCCTGCCGTCGTCCTTCTCCTCAGCACTCCAACCCTCGAGGTCACCAAGTTCATTCTCCTTGTTAGCGTACATCTCGTTCAGCTCCTTCTCCTTCTGGGCCATTCTCTCCTTCATTGCAATCTCTGCCGCCTTCCGACGGGCGACAAGCTCCTCCTTCTTCTTGGCAAAGTCAGCCTCCATCTTCTCAGCCAGCGACTGAGCGACCTGGGATGACTTGGTGAGGTCATCGTAGTCAGTCCCCGTTCCCTCCTCGCTGTCTTGATCGTTGTTACTCTTCTTGGCGGCCCTTGCAGCCTTGGCAGCACCAGGATTCCTCCACTCATCAACGGCACGTTTGAAGGCGGCGGCCTCTGCGGCCTCGTCGTACTCCCCGTTGAAAAGGGCTCCGCCGGTGGCAGGAGAACTCTCGTTCGTCTTCGACTCATTGTCGGCAGAGTATGCAAAGGGGTTGCTCCAACCACTCGAGGAACCGTTGTCGTCGGCGATAGAAGCAAAGCTGAACGCAGGCTTAGCAGGGCCGGACTTGATTGTCACAACCTTGTCCCCGGAGTTCGCCTTTCCAGGGCCCGACTGAGCGGTTCCTCCGTTCCTCCACTCAGCCACTGCGGCCTTGAAGGCAGCGGCCTCAGCGGCCTCGTCGTAAACGTCACCGCCAACGGGCTCCTTCACAAAATTCTCGCTTATTGGCTTGACCTCGCTCCAGTGCTTCCTCTCGGCCGGCTCCGGCTCCTTGGCCTCACTCCCCACGTTGAGTCCAGAGTTCTCTGGAGGGGGCGGGGGGGCGTTTGTGGATCCCTTCCCGTTCCTCTTTAGCTCCTCGATGCCCTTCAGTAGCTTCTTCCTGTGGGCAAGAACCTTGATTCCCATGTAGTCGAGGTCGTCGAGTCCGAGATCGAGGAGAATGTCCCCAAAGATTTCATTCTCTGCAAACTTCTGGCCGTAAGCATAAAGGTCCAGCGAAGTCAACCAGGAAAGAGTGTCAGCCATGACCCAGTCCTTAACACTCTTGGTGGTGAAGTTCTTGGCAGCGGGGGACGGTCCACCTTTCTGCTTGGGCCTGGGCCTTGGGGGAGGAGGGGGAGCATGAGGGATTGAGATAAGATATTAACGGAAGCGGAAAGGGCATGCGATAAAACTCACTTGACTGCGGCCTGTCTGGCCTTCACGTCTTTCTGATAAGTCCTCACACCACCCAATTTTGAGTTGCCTGATCGCCAGTATGAACCAGTCTCTGACTTCTTGGACTCTAGGATGCGCCTTTGCTCGTTCTCGGCTTCCATCCGGTTCTTGAGTTGCCTAAAAGTGAGAAAAGAATGCGGAGGAGGTGAAAGGTGAGAGGGTGATAAAAAAAACCACCATGGTGGTTTCAATCTCGAATCAGGGCAACTGATAAATTTGAATGGCGGGGGTAATACTCACCCAAGCTTCCGTTCCATGTCGACCGTCTGTCGATATAGCTGCTCCGACGCCTTCGTGCCCTTTTTAGAAGATCTATTTGGCTGGTACATATCTCTATTTTGCCTCTCTGCCTCTTTGCATTGTTGAAAATGAAACGCGCACGGGCGGAGTAAGAAGAAGACTTTTTGTCAATAAAAAAACCGAGTGGATTGCAGACGAATTTATTTCTTTTGCCCGCTATTTCCCTTCACGACATTGTCGAACAAACTTCGCTTCCTCTTAGGGGTGCTGAGCGACCTTAGCCCACTAACAGCTTCAGTGGTCATCTCATCATTCGTCGGACTTCGAAGGAGAGACTGGGACGACGGAGTTTCACCTGTGCTGCTTCTGGATCCCTTCCCAGTACCATTGACATCCGCAAATGCAGCCTGGGTGGTATCTGAGAACTCGAGCTTGCTGAACTCCATTCCGTCCCCGAGATTTTCGAAACTGGCTCCCCACGCAGAGTCACCCGACGCTTCCCCTTCGCCAGCCGTCTTTTGGAATCCTCCACTGTTGCTGTTCGAATTTGACCGGTTCGCGTTGTCCATGACCTGGTTTAAGAGATTTTTTCCGGGCATGTAAGAGTCAACCGCGTCGCCCCCCTTCTGCTGGTGATTGCTGGACATTCCCACCAAAATGCTGTTTTCGGAATCAAGATTCATTAGGGAATTACCCGACTGACCGGAAAACTCCGACCCAGATGGCAGGCCAATGAAAATCGAAGGGGAGTAACCCAAGAGGGAGGGGTCCGAGGTGGCCGAGTCGAGGGGAGTTGGGGTGGGAGGGAGCGTTGGGGGCTGGGCGTGAGCGAAGCGACGAGTGGAAGGTTGTTAGTAATTGACTTGGGTGTTTTTTTTGTTATCTTGATTTTGAGCCTTGTCATGTCTTACCTCCTTATGCTTAGACTTTGACTTGACCGCCCTCCCCTTCTTCTCTGAGCTCGCTGCGGCCTTCGCTTTCGGCTTCTTCTTGGCGCTTGTCGTAGTTTTCGTCGCCTTCTTCTTTTTCTTCGCTGGAGGCTCAGCCTTCTCGGGGGGTGGCGCGTCGATGCTATTGGCCCGAGAACGAGGTGGCGGCATAAGCGCCTCGTCTGTTGATTTCCTTGGCTGCTTCTGCTGGTTTTGGGCGCCGCCACTGCCGCCGTTGCTGGAAACACTGGTAATATTTCCATTGTTCGCCCCCATCATCATCTGCATCATCGCCGCCATATGGTTTTCTTGCTGATTGTTACTGGCGTCATTGCTATTATTGTTATCGTTGGTACTGCTGCTGTTGTTGTTGCTAGTGTTGCTATTGGCAGTGTTGTTGTTGCTACTATTGTTGCCCATCATGTTTCCCCCCATCATCATGGCCATCATTGGGTTCATCCCCCCCATGCCGTTCATCCCCCCCATCGCCGTCATGGGGTTTATCCCACCTCCATTATTTCCCATACCCCCACTCATCATCATCATGGTCATCATCTGCATCATCATCTGCGGGTTATTCATCATGTTGTTCATCATGGCCGCCATAAAGTTTTGCTGCTGCTGTGGGTGCATTCCCATTCCCATCCCTCCTCCTCCTCCTCCGCTCGCGATGGGTACGACGTTCTGTACGCCTGGTTTCCCCTTCTTCTTGTCGACCTCTTGGACGACCTTCTCCCCCGCCATTTCGACGCTATTCTTGATATCCTTCCTCTTCTCCGGAGCCAGCGCGACGTCGTTGGACTTAGAAGCCATAGAGGACGACTCTGATTCCTTCTTTTTCTCCTGAACCTTGCTTCCACCTCTTCGGAAGTTCCCATTCCCCTTCCCCTCGGCGGCCTGATGATTAGGTTCGATCGAGGCTTCGTTCTTCTCCGCGACTTTCCACCTCCTCTCGAGCATCATGAACCTCTTCCTGATGTTGTACCTATCAAAGTGTGGAAGGAAGTTCTTGGATATTTCAGCGAACTGCCTTCCGCTCACACTCACGCAGTACCAGAGTTCAACGTCCTCGTCCATTAAGAACGCTGGTACAGGAGTGGAGTCTTTCGGGGCTTTAGAGGCAGCATCCGGTGACCCGGTTTCGTACTTCGAATTCTTCCTCTCTCCCCTCGTTTGTATAATCCCCCCTGGGATCGCCGAATCTTCACCTTCCTCCATTGTCTCTCTTCTGTCGAACCTTCTAAATGGCCCACCCTCCTTCATCCTCCTTTCACAGGCCATGACAAAAAGCTTAGAGTACCGTCTGTTCAGCATTTCCATCTTCCTCGTCGGTAGGAACTCGCCGCATACGATGTCGAGGTTCTTCTCTCCGTACTTCAGCACCCCTTGAAGTAGAAGCGAGTCCTCAGCTTTCGTGAACTTCATGGGGTCGACCTTCTCTCCCTTGGGCACGGGTGGGTTAAAGAGGACCCCCTTGTCGGTCTCCGGTAGTATGTCCCTGTTGCACGGTGCGTTGCTCCTGTTCAAAAGTCCCTCGATCGCCACAATGTCCGAGACCTCGTCCAGCACGGAGTCCTTCTTGATGCTCGCCGTGGACGCGTCGACGCTGGAGTCTAGGAGACGCAATATCTGCTTCGTCCGCACGATACTCGGGCTCTCGAACACCGTCGTGCGCCCGTCCTTGTTACGACCGAAGTTGGTGCTTGCGTTGGTTGAGAGATTTGACGACGAGAGCACCGAGTTGCTAGGAGTTGCGTTGGGAGTGCAGTCTTGGGGGGGGAGGGAGGAGGATATATGGGGTTCCGAAGAGGTGGTGGTCAGTAGAGGATGGAGGGATGATTGGAGGGACGATTCTGCGATGGGCGAATCGCGAAAGGGTGAGGATATGGGATGGGGATTATTGCGGTGGTCTGATGAAAGAACGAGTGCGTCGATTTCGCCGCTTCGCTCCTCGTCCAATCTCACCCGTGTCCATCTCCTGGTCGTCAGCTACGTCGTCCAGCATGTTCCTAAATTTGGCCCTTGTCATTCTCTCCCCTCTCTCCTCCTCGTCCTCCTTCTTCTTCTTTCCCTTCTTCGCGCTACTCGGTGCTGTCTCAGGAAGTATTCCCTCCCCCCTTTTGTACTCAATAGAGTTACGAATCGCGTCGACCCTGCAGTCAAGGAGTTTCTGCATCATTTGAGCAGAGGACTCCACGACGTTAAGGCACTCTCCCTTGATCTCCTCCTTGTCCACCTTGGGGGTTCCCCCCTCCCCAACCACGATCGCAGTGTTCTCCGGTTTTCCCAGCCCCCCGTTGCTCTCGTCTCCCACCGCCCTCCTCACGCTCACAGCGCAAGTCTGCAGTAGAAGCTGGTGGTGTTGAGCTAGCAGGTTACGGAAGGTTTCCATCTGCGACACGGTTACTATCTTGGGTGCCATCTGACCGTAGTTGGCGGTGTAGGGACGTAGGGACACGGGGCCTCCAGAGGCAGAGGTCGTTGGGGCATTCAGGACGAGGGGAGGAAGTTCGTAGGTTGGGAGTGCGGTATCGGAGGTGAAGTCGAGAATAGACGGGAGGGGGGTGACATTGGTAGAGGTCATCATGGAGGAGTTCTGCGATGAGCGAAGCGACGAGTGGAAGGTTGTTAGTTATGTGATTAGGTGGTATGGGCTTTTGCTGTCGCTTCGCTCCAGCCGTCCTTCACTCCTCGTTTGTCCTCACCTTCTTTGCCTTCTTTTTCCTCTTGGGTTTGTCCTCCTCCTTGAATTGGCTCTCCACCTCCTCCTCCAGCAGGCTCTGCATCTCCTCTTGCAGCCTCTTCTTCTTCCTTTTCCTCTTTCCCGCATCCTTCTTCTCCCCTGCTCCCTTCGCCGCGTCGCTATCGCCCGTCTTCTTAATCCTAGTCACGCTGATTGGTTTCCTCCCCCCCGCACTGCGATGAGCGAAGCATAGAGTGGGGGGAGGTTAGGCGATGAGCGAAGCGACGAGTGGAAGGTTGTTCGTTATGTATGAAGGCGGTATAATGCTTTTGCTGTCGCTTCGCTCCAGCCGCCGTTCGCTCCTCGCCCCCCCTCACCTCCAAGCTTCCACAGGAACAGCGTCCTCGGGTGCGTTTTTCCCCCCTCCCACCGTCCCCTCCTTGAGCGTTACGAAGTTAACCCCGTCGCTGTCGCTCCCGTCCTCCTCCTCGTTGGAGTCGTACTCTGAACCTTCCCCAGCGTCATCCTCGTCGTCGAAATCGTCATCCGAGGGACCCTGGTCGGGAGGCTTGTACTCATCGGCGTCGTCGGGATCGACGGAGAAGTTTGATTGCTCATATTTAGAGTCTGAATTGATCGTGGGAGTTCAGAAAAGTGTGTAAGCAAGGGAACAAAAGGGGGGGCAAGGGGAGGGGGGNAAGGGAGCCCCGAAAGACGGGGAAGTACTGTTTACACGTTTATAATGCTTACCATACTGTTCTAAACCTTTTAAGAAATCATCATAGTCCTCATCTTGAAGACCAAATGTATCATCAAACTCAAAGGTATCGTTATCATCCATTATTTGAGTTATCAATAACACTGCTTGGTTTCTCGGTGGGAATTGATTTAGAGTGGCAAGGGGGGATTAAGAGGGATTGGGAGCTAAGTAAGGGGTTATTTATGATTTAGGCCTATCAATGTGCGTATCGTCTTTATAAACGTTGAATAGGAAAGATGAATAAATAGAGGAGGGGAAAAAGTCTGTGATCAGGGCAAAAAAGTGTAAAATATACATCCTAATACGTATTTATACGTATTATGATTATTATTAATAGGATTATTAATAGTTTCAGCACTCCATGGATACGATTAATATTCAGATGGAACTCGAATACAAGCAATAAGAAGGTCAGGGCTAGTCGAGGGGGAGTGGGAAGAGGTGTGAATGGGAAAGGAAGGGCGGGAAGGGCGGGAATGGAGCCTTCGCCCTTGGATCGAAGGATGGGAGCGTATAAGGCGACGCCAACACCCTACTTATCGGAATATATCGGGGAGGGGGAGAGGGTGAAGAGAAGCAACAGAGAACTAGACTTCTGGAGCAGAATGTCAGAGGACATTCTGACGTACCACTCACGTGGCGACTGGAGGGGCCTCGCTGAGTACGGTCGGGACAACGGATCTCACTTCAACGACGTGAACTGGGCCCTCTGCATCAACAGCCTTGGGAAATTGAGGGCCAAGGGAGGGAGGGTGTTCATTAAGAAGAACATGTTCTTCAGGCCGATGAGGAGGACGCTAGAGGAAAAAGTCAGGGAGCGGGGGATTGGGTGGATGGGAACCAGGGAGGTCAGCATGATCGTCCACGGGCTGGGTTTGATAGGGGTTAAGAGCACGGTCATCATGGGGGAGATTGAAAAAGACGCCAGAAGGATCGTAGAGAAAAGCGGGACGCAGAATGTTAGCATGATCGCGTACGCTATGGCTGACCAGGGGGTGGGGGGGGACAAATATTTTAAGGAGGTAATGGGGAGGAAGTTTGCAATGAGGTGAGGTGCTGGAGGAGCGCACTGGAGGAGCGTAGCGATGAGCGATTTTTTTTTAGTTATCGTGCTGTAGTAGCATACGGTGGTCGCTTCGCTCCTCCCGTCAAGCCCCTAACACAACCCTCCTCCGCAGGCTTGCTGAGGATGGCCAAGTGCAACACATTTCCAACATCCTCTGGGCTGCCAACAGGCTAGGTCACGACATGTCCGAGGTCCTCGAGAGGATAGACAACGACAGGGTCGCAGGCTACATCGTGGAGCACGGGAACACCCAAGAGATCGCGAACATTGTCAGCAGCGTGGCCATGGGCGGGGGGAAATGCGAAAAGGTTGTCAAGGCACTGGAGGGGAGCAGGGAGGCGACGGAGCTCATGCTGAGGGAGGGGGAGACACAGCACATAAGCAGCGTGGTGTGGGGGATCGCAATGATGGGGCTGGAGGCGCCTTACTTTGTGGGGGAGGCTGCTAGGAGGAAGGAGATTGTTGCTTTCATCATGGAGCAGGGGCAGTATAAGGCGATATGTGCCTACATTTGGGGACTTGCCGTACTTAGGGTGGAGGCCCCACTGGTGGTGGAGGCAATGGGAAGGAGGGAAATCGCGGAGGAGATCAAGAGGGGTGGGGAGGAACTCGTGGAGGTAATGGGCTGGTGTGTGGAGAGGTGAGGGGGGAG
>JGI24540J26637_10000500_pt1 | contig 16398 bp, 10 predicted proteins | sample NorSeaMetagenome_FD_26637 | JGI IMG/M metagenome (IMG submission 26637)
GATCTCGGTCTACACACACCACTCGTAGCCTCGAGCGCCTTCGTCCGCCGATACGACCCCGCGGCTCGGTCGAAGTGAACCCCGGTGAAGACGGCCTCGGACTTTGTAAAAAACAAACGTGGAAAAGCGCGAAGCCCAGACTGCCAGAGTCAACAACAGCTGAGAACAACTTTTTTTTGTCAGTCGCTACCTACGTGTCTAAAGCATCTACCTTCGCCCATCTGGACGGACACTCAATCGGCTATCTCCTCGATGACCACCCCAGCCGGCGGCGCGATCTCACCCCTCTCCCGTGCCTCGGCCTCCTCCCGCTCCCGCACCAAACGCAACTTCTCCTGATGCGCGTTGTGCTGCGACGCAATCTCACTCGCCAGCGCGCCGCCAACCTTGAGCATGCCGCCAAAGAGACTCGCCGCGAGGCTGCCCACGCCGGTGGCTATTCCCTTGAGGTCCTCCACGGGATCGCGGTCGTGCCGTCGTGCCGGTCGCTCGGAGTGGGATCGCGACGTCGTTTCCTCTGGAGCGTTCTCCTCTTTGAGCGCCTCATTCTCATCCCCTTCTTCCACCCTCTCGCCGCCAAATTTGATGTCCCATCCAGCGACATTCAGCCTCGAGGTGCGCGAGTCGAAGTGCAGCAGCGTGCGCTTCCTCTCCTCCTCCGCCTCCTCTTCCGGCAACATCGTCGCACCCCGGGGCAGGTGTTCCCGTCGTTCCGCGTACGCCCTCGTCTCCTCGTCCAAAGCCTTGAAGTGGTCCTCCGTGTTTCGCACCAGCGAGTCCACAACCCAGTCCACCTCCTCGTCGGCGTCCTCCGCGTGGTCCTTGAAGTTGTTGGACTTGGTTCGTCGCAGGGAGCCGATCTCCTTGGACGCAAAGTCGTGCAGCGCGTACCCGAACGCCCCGCCGATGGGCCCGGCGATGAGCGTCCCTAGCCCCACCGCTCCGTAAAAAGTTGCGTCGCTCACCTGCGCGCTCTGGTTCCAGCCGTACCGGGCCCATGTGGCGAAGTGCTCGCAGTTGTTCCCGAGGACATGGTACCCGCCGAACCGTTCCTCGTACACCTTGTGACCCAGCGCCTTGAGGCACCGCTCCAGGATGTGATCGGGTTTCATCGGAGTGTGCGCCGCGTCGTACTTGAGGTTGCCATCGTACGGGGTGCCGCCAACCTCGTCGACGCGGTTGTAGACCACGACCGCGTCGCTGCTCATGTCCCGCGTCGAGGAGTCCGCGGCGCCCCACAGGTGGACGACAGCCTCGGGCAACTCCGCGCCGGTGACCTCGCACGTGTCAACCATCCACGACTGGCCGTGCGGCGCCAGCTTGCGCCTGCCGATGTACACCGCCCAGTGCGTGAACGGCACGAACTGGTCGTTCCTCGGCCAGTACAAAATATCTCCAGGCGTGCGACGCTTGCCGAGCGCGGGCCAGACGTGCCGGAGGAGCATCGGCTCGCAATCGCGCCGCTCCATCTTGACCTTCTGACCATCGCTCTCGGGCGCCATGTCGCCGGCGGGCCTAGTGCCCGGGGCGCGACGCCTTTGTGGCCGTCGCGAGAGAGATCCCCTCGAAACGAAAGAGTTCTGAAGTTCGCGGTGCTCTCTTCTCGGCCACTTGTCGTGGATGTGAATGTTGACTTGGTTTCGAAACAACCAAAATGAAAACCTAAAGACTGGGATCCCATATCTGGATTTTATGCGAATCTGATTGGTCCTCATCTTCTTCAAATGACGTGTGTGGTGTGGTCCAACGAATATCAACATGGAGACGAATGTGCCCCAGTCGACTTGGGCGCGGGGGCTCCACGACGCAGGCGGGACAGCCACGTGAAAACGAGACGGAAGGTTTCCGGATGGTACGTACCCGTCGTCCACGGCACGCCCAGCACAGTAGATGCCCGATTCTCCCCGCCAACCCCGCCCGATCTACCAACCCTAACGTTAGAAAAATGTGCGTCGGATGCCAGTCGCACAGGCAAATACGCATGCGCTCAAATCCTCAAATCCCCCCTTCCCCCGCCAGGTCGTTGGAACCTCCACCGCGGTCGACGACCAGCACGAGTGGCCCACCATGTCATTCGGCGAGGAATTCCCGCTACCGGACGAAGGCGGCTCGGGGTCGGCGAACCCCGAACCAAACGGCGCCGACGACCAGCCCTCCGCCGAGGGCTCGAAGAAAAAAACCAAGGGTGGGGCGAAGCGCAAGGCGGCAGAGCTCGGTGAGGCCCCGGCGGGCAAGAGGGGCAAGAACCGCGTTTGTCAGATCATAGATTGCGAAACCGTGTACTCCTCCGCGCACGAGTGCAGGGCGCGCGCGTGCGCGAAGCACTGCGCGGAGCTCAGCGTGCAGCTCAAGGGCCGGGATGCCAGTGAGCAGTCTCGGTTCTGCTACCAGTGCCACAAGTTTCACGATCTCGACGCGTTTCGCACCCCAGACGGTACCCTCCGCGCCCGGCACAACTGCTACGAGTCGCAGGTACTGAGGCTGGACAGACGGAAGAAGAAGGACGCGGCGAAGGCGTCCAACAAGAACCTCGCAGCCCAAATAGAAGCAGCCTCGCGGACGGGGCTCATCGTCAACGCGCTCAACCTCGCGCGCGCGAACAACGACGCGGCGAGCCAACTCCTCTTCGCCAACGCCATCGGGAACCACGCCGCCAACGCCATCGGGAACGCTCAGGTGGAGAAGGCATCCGGCCGCGGCGTCGGTTTCCCCGGGAGTCTGCTCCCTGGGTCTCCGTTGACGGCGGCTCTCGAGCAGGAACTAGTGGGGGCGTCCGCGGACGGCAGCGCGGGCCGCGGCGGAGGGTCGCCGCTGGACATCGACGCTCCAGGACACAAGGCGCGCGGCGGTCGTTTCGGCGCGGGGTTCGGCGCGGCGCATTTCGATGCCGCGTTTGAAGCCACCGGGCATCGGTACGACGGCTTATTCCGCGGCAGGGGCAGGGCAAAGAGCGACGAGGGCGCGGCGGGCGGTTCGCACCCTTACGACGACATCACCGGCGTGTCCCACGAGGAGACGATGCATGATCCAAGGGGGCAAGGCGGCGGCGACTTGGATTTCTCCCCCGACCTGCTCGGCAACCTGCTCTCGGGGTGGACGGCGACCTCGAAATAGAGGCGGGTGGGGGTAAGAGTTACCTTCAAGGTACCTTTGTACCTTCGTAACACTTATAAAAAGTGGGGGTGAAGTTGAAGAATGCGCATCCTCGACAGCTGGTGACCACCACGACAATGTAGCATAACCTTTCACGAGTTGCTAATCGTTAGCACCCTGTTTCATTAATGACAGTCAAGACCAGTGCACGAATCGTACTCTCTGAACGCGTCTCGATGTCGGCGGCGAGGGCCGTCGTCGTCGACCCACGCGCGAGAAAGTCAAAGATCCAGGTGACGAGGTTTTTATCTTTCGAGGTTGCCGAGCAGAGTACGGAGGCGCTGGGGACGTCCGACGGGGTTTGGACACGGGGCTTTAGCTTCGCGGTCAGATCCGCCGCGACGCTGGTCCACCGACCATGCCCGCAGCGAGGAGGAGAAAGAGTAAAGGGGGCGGAACGAGAGATGACGTGACCTCTGAGGATACCCCCCCGGAATCGAAGGACTCGGACACCCCCGACGACTCGGAGCTGACCAACGAGAGGGATGCGAACGACGACGACGACGACGGCGGCCGCCGAAGACGACGAAGGAGCGCGCGACTTCTGCAGCTGTACGCGCCGAGGCTACCGGTGATGAGCTCCACGTTCGTGGTCATGCTCTTCGCCCTCCTCGCCCCGCTCGCGGACAGGGCGTACCACAAACTGCACACCGAGGGCAGGCTCGCGTCCGACGTGGCGAGCGTGACGCACAGGGTCGGACGGTTCCACGTGAAGTGGGACATACACGACCTGCGACTATCGGTGCGCGCCCCCGTTCATCCCACCGACGTCGTGTCGCCCACGCGTCCTACCCCGAACCAAGGAAAACCTTTGACCGTTTTCTCCGCCCCCGTTGTTGAATCATACCTAACCTCCCCGCCCTCGCCTTCTCCCCTTTCCCCTCAGGTTCTGCACACGAGAGCGGGCGGGTGCGAGCACGACTGCGAGCACGTCGCGTGGTCCACCGTCCCCGGCCTCCCGTTCCTCACCGCCGCGAACGGGCCGGTGCGGGTCCATCAGCTCATGGCCGGGCACTACCGCGTAGACATCCGCAGGCGCCTGCAGACCACAGTGCAGACGCTCGATTCCGTCGAGCTCAACACGGGTGATCCGGACGCGCAACCGTCCGTGGTGATCCGTGGGGTACTCATCAAGGAGGACGCGCGGCTCGACAGGTGGCTCGGGCACTGGGGCGACGTACGAGCCGCGTGGAACGATCTCACCCACCAGCGCCTGCGTTTCAAAGCTAGTTCCAAACTCAAGGCGCGGTATACCCTCACCTTCGCGCCGCAGTCCGATCGAAGGCTGGCGTTCGAGTTTCGATGGGAGGACGAGGTCCCGGGGGTCCAACGGTCACCCGGGGGACGCAGAAGGAACGTGAAGATCAACCAGATCTTCCTGAGGTACGCGCACACGCCCGACGAGCGTATATACGGGTTGGGGGAGCAATATTCCAGTTTAGAGCACAACGGAAAGAAGCTTCCGATCATCGCCGCGGAGCAAGGGATCGGCCGCGGGAAGCAGCCGACGACGTTCATGTTCAACCGCATGTTATTCGGTTCGGGCGGCAGCTGGCACACGACGTACAGCGCCATACCCCACTACGTCACCAGCAAGGCTAGGAGCCTCTTCCTGACCAACTTCTCCTACGCCGAGTTTGATTTCACCGACGACGAGAAGATCTCCATCCTGTCCACCACGCCGACGAACAGACTGACGGGGCAGATCATCGGCGCGAGGACCATCCCGGAGACGGTCGAGGCGTACACCGAGTACTCGGGGCGGATGGGGCCTTTACCCGAGTGGGCCTACGCTGGGGGTGTCATCTTGGGCATGACGGGCGGGTCTGAGCGGGTGCGGGACGTGTTAGCCAAGCTGCGCGCGGCGGACGTGCCCCTCGCCGGTCTGTGGCTGCAGGACTGGGGCGGCGCCAGGAACACCAGCATAGGGATCGAGCGCGTGTGGTGGAACTGGGAGCTGGACCGGAAGCACTACCCGGATTGGCACGAGCTTCGAAAAGAAGCCGCGGACCAAGGGACGAGGCTTCTCACTTACGTCAACCCGTTCCTCATGGACGCGCACGGGTCCAAGGGGCGGCTGTACCGCGAGGCGAAGGAGTTCGGGTACATGGTCCGGACGGTCCAAGGCGGTGTGTACCGCCTCGGGAGCGAACCGGGCGTCTCTTTTGGTCTGTTGGACCTGACCAACCCGAGCGCGGTGAGTTGGATCGAGGACGTCATCGTGCGCATGGTCAACGAGACTGGCGCGTCGGGGTGGATGGCGGACTTTGGCGAGTACCTCCCCTTCGACTGCGTGTTGCACAGTGGCGAGCTGCCGGTGGCTGTGCACAACAGGTACCCCGAAGATTGGGCCGAGCTGAATCGCCGGGCTCTTCGCCGCGCGGGACTGGAGACGGTGAGTTTCTTATTTTCTTATTTTCGTACGGGCGATTAGATTGACTTCAAGTGTTTTGTGTACAGGGATCCCGGGATGACATCGCGGGCGACGGCGTGTTCTGGTCGAGGTCCGCGTCGACGCTCACCCCGAAGCACGCGAGGCTGATGTGGCTGGGGGATCAGCTGGTGTCGTGGGACGCGCACGACGGCATGAAGTCCGCGCTGCTGGGTATGTTACAAGGAGGCCTGTCCGGCCTCGGTATTTCGCACTCGGACGTGGGGGGATACACGGCGACGCCGGGGAGGCACAGGACCCGCGAGCTGCTCATGCGCTGGATGGAGCTCAGCGCGCTCGCCGATGCGGTGTTCCGAACGCACCAGGGTAACCGCCCGCTGCACAACGCGCAGCCTTGGGACACGCCCGAGCTTCTCGACCACTTGGGCGCCTTCGCGCGACTGCACGGGTGCCTGGCGCCCTACCGCCGGACGCTCATGCGCGAGTCGTCGCTCACCGGCATGCCCATCACCCGCCCGCTCCTGATGCACTACGCGCACGATCCGGTGGCGAGCAACGTGGCGACGCAGTTCCTCATCGGGCGGGACGTTCTCGCCGCGCCGGTGATGGACCGATCGACCCCTCGGGTTCACGTGTACCTTCCCCCCGGCGACGTTTGGCTCGACGTCTGGACCACACAGCGTTCGCCCATCCAGCCCACGGGTGCCGAGGGTGGGGGTGCCGAGGGTGGTGCCGAGGGTTTAAACCCTAACCCCAATTACGATTCTCGCGGGTACGGCGCGTGGGTCACGGTGGACGCGCCGTTGGGTTGGCCCACGGTTTTCATCCGAAGGGGCGCGGGTAAGCCCGCTCAGGCGGCGGCTGCGGCGATGCGGGAGTGGGCGGTGGAGCGGGGCGGGCTGCCGGGGCACAGGCGGATGTACCCGATGGACCCAGTGGAGAAACTGGTGTTGGGACTGTACTGAGTACCGTAGATAGGGCGCCGCGAGGCGTGTCACGTTGTCAACGCAAGGGCGATTGTTCGTCCATTTCTTATTTTTGCCGTTATTTTTGCCGTTGGAGCTGGGTCGGTTGCCGGTTCCGGTCAGTAGGCATCGGCGCCGGGAGACGCGCCAAGGGCCGCTCGCCATGACGGACCAGGAAAATGCGTCGTCCTCCGGGAACGTGGAGATATACCTTCGCGTCCGGCCGGACGTGAGGCCGTCGCCCCTCGTGACGCTCAACCAGGTGCGACCTCCCCACGGTCAACGCCCTTCCCGATGTCGTAAATGAAACGACGACGCGTTCTCCATCTCTCTCTCTCTCCGCCCATCTCACCCCGTTCCTTTCTCCCCCGGATGCGATACAGAACGACAACAATGTNATGTGGGAGGTGCCCAAGCAGGAGACGGGCGGATACGTCAACAACCAACGGGAGAAGTACCAGTTCGGCTTCGACGGCATCATCGGGCCGGAGGCGAAGCAGGACGAGGTGTTCGAGCGCGTGGCGAGCAGGTCCGTGCTCGGGTCCTTGGAGGGGTTCAACGGCACGGTGTTCGCGTACGGCCAGACCGGCTCCGGTAAGACGTTTACCATCAGCGGCGGGCACGACCGATACGTCGACCGGGGCATCATCCCGCGCGCGATATCACGGCTGTACGGCGAGATCTCAAAGAGACACGACGCCTCCTACTCGGTGCAGATCACGTACGTGGAGATTTACAACGACCAAGGGTACGACTTACTGGACCCCGACCACGAGACCACCGCGCTGGAGGACCTACCCAAGGTACAGCTCCTAGAGGACGACGAAGGGAACGTGACGATGCGCAACGTGAGCACGCACAGAGCGGACAACGAGGAGGAGGCTCTGAACCTCCTCTTCCTCGGCGACACCAACAAGGCCATCACGGAGACGCCCATGAACCAGGCGTCGTCGCGCTCGCACTGCATATTCACCATGCAGGTGGAGCGCAGGCTGCAGGGCAGCGACACGGTGCGACGCGCCAAGGTTAACCTGGTGGACCTCGCGGGGAGCGAGCGCGTGCACAAGATGGGCCTCGACGGCCAGACGCTGATGGAGGCGAAGCACATCAACCTCTCGCTCCACGCGCTGGAACAAGTCGTCGTCGCGCTGCAGGAGGGCCCAGGCCGGAGCCACATCCCGTACAGAAACTCCATGATGACCATGATGCTCAAGGATTCGCTGGGAGGGAACTGCAGGACGGTGATGATCGCCACGGCGTCGCCGCGAGGGGATCACCTCCTGGAGGGGATCAGCACCTGCCGCTTCGCGCAGCGTATCGCGATGGTCACCAACGAGGCGGTCGTCAACGAAGAGGTGGACCCGGCGTTGATCATCAAACGGCTGAAGATGGAAAACAGGGAGCTCAAGGACGAGCTACGGATCCTGCGAGGGGATAACGACGACGGGAGGGAGACGCTGACGGAGAGCGAAATCGATCAGCTTCGTTCGCGCGTCGCGGACTACTGCAAGTTACCAACCGCGAACGAGGAGCCGACGCTCGAGCTCGGCGCGTCGATGCTCAAGATCAAGGCTGCGATTAAAATATTCCGCGAGATTGTGCTCCAGGGCGGCGGCGTGGTTAAAGGCGTCGCGGCGGGGGAGTCTGGCGAGGAGTTGAGGTCGGAGGTGAAGAGGCTCGAGCTCGTCGTCAAGCAACGCGACGACGAGATTGACATCCTCGTCTCGATGCTGCATAAAGGGGAGGGAGGAGCGGTGGGGGCGAAGAAGGCTACGGAGATACCTTGCGAGTCACGGAGCAGGGGCCTGGGCGACGGCAGGGAGAACGCCGGTGAGGAGGACGACGAGAAGTCGGGGTTCACCGCTGTGGATTTCTTCAATCGCTCCGCCGAGGACGATCGGTTCGTCGAGGCGTCCGCGCCAAAGCCACCGCCGCGAGTACCCGACGTCCCGTTCCCAACGTCGCCCGGTCAAATCGCCGCGCTCGTCGCCGACAGGACCCGCGCGTTCGAGCACTTCAAGGCTAACGACGACCGCCGCGCCGCGGTCGAGGAGAACAAGGTTGTCCTCAAGAACAAATTCGAGGATGCAAAGACGCTCGGCGAGGGCGTGCACCGCAGCAAGGGCGAGATCAACAGGCTCAAGGGACTCATCGAGCAGATGCGACAAAACCGGGCGGCGATACGGGGACGGGGAGCCGGCGCACGCGACGTGGACGGCGACGAGGAGCGGTTGGTGACGGCCATCGACGCCGAACGGGCCGCGTACCGGGCGGCGTTTGACGAGCTCCGCGACGCAAAGCGGGAGATTGAGACGATGCAAAAGTTGGCGGAGCAATCGAGCGAACGGCTGGCGAATGACTTCACGCGTTGGTTCGACCTGCTCGTCGAGCGTCACGGGACTCTGGGCGGTGACTCACCGCCGGGAAGTCCGACGGTGAGGGCGAGCAGCCCGGTGTTCTCAGCGGCGGCGCCGTCGATGTCGCCACTCGGCGACGCCACCAACTCTCCAAAAGTTAAATTGAACGATGGGCCGTCGCCGAAGGGTGCGCCGAGCACGGGTAACGCGCAGGCGGATGCGGACATCCAGGCGTTCTACGAGGCCAGGGAGAGGTTATTGAGGATGCGGCGAGAGAGCGAGCTCCTGGCGTGATCGCATAGCGGTGTAATTAGCGTGTAAAGGCGACCACCCTCGGGGCGTTTCAAAACGGACGGCACCAAGCTGACGCGGATCCTACGCTTACGTGGCGAAATTGGAAAATTGGATTCTTCCCGCCGGAAACGCTTTTCGCGGCACTTCGCCCTGCGCAGCACACCCCACACACCGTCCAAGATGGCTCTCACCTACTCCGATGCGATGGTCCCGTACTTTGGGCTGTACGCCTTCACCATGATGTTCGATCCCGACATGTAAGTTCTCTTCGCGCGACACGTCATTGCCAAACGCCGGTCCCTCGCATTTCGGCGTTTCTTAAAAAATACCTTCGTAACGACTTTGTTTCGCTGACGCGCGCTGCCTTCTTCCACGCGCCGCGCAGGTTCTGGGGTCCCAACGGCCTCGGCCAGCTCCCCTACTTCCCTACTCTCGGCGATTCCACCACCCCCGGCGGCTTCTTCGCCCGCATGGTCGGTCTCGGCTTCATGGTCATGTTCCTCGGTGCGCGCCCCCACGAAATTTGCCGCGTCGACTTTCCCCCGAGTTCCAATTTCAAATTGCTCACCGCGTCCCCGCCTTATCGCCCTCTCTTCCACAGGCAAGACCCGCTTCGGCGTTTCCGATGACGCCTGGTGCAAGTCCACCATCGCCTTCCACGTCGGCTCCCTCTGGTGGTTCTGGAAGCTCACCACCGCGGGAGCCGGCTGGACCCCATGGGTCTGGCAGCTCCAGTGCGTCCTCAACGTCGTCTTCACAGCCTGGGGCGTCCAGACCATCGGCGGCGTCGACAAGCTCCTCAAGCAGGACTGAACCTCTCACTGGCACCTCACGTACTTGTAATAACGACGCGCACGTAGTGACAGTGACACAAGTCGTATCATGACACCTATTATGTATTGTAATGACCACTCACCCCGTCTTTCTTAACACCGCAAAGCTAAACTAGCTAGTCCGAGTCCTCGTCGTCCGAGTCCGCGTGCAGCATGAGCGACATGCCAACCTCTTTCAGGGTCTTCTTCGCCGCGCCACTGCTAGGATCCAGCTCCAGCGCCTTCTTCAGCGCAGCCTTCGCCCTGCGCAGCGTGACCACGTCGCCGTACTCGCCCGCGTCACCGAGCGCCAACAGCGCCTGTCCCATCCGCGCGTACCCCCTCGCGTAGTCCGGTTGGAGCTCCACCGCACGTTCGCAGTCATTCACCACGTCCCGCTCCTTCCCCTTGCACCGCAAACCAGCCGCGGCTCTGTTCCCGAGGTACGCCACCTTATCCGGCGCCAGGTGGAGACACGCCGTGTACGCCTCAAACGCCTGTTTATACTTTTTGGCGTTGAAGAGACCTGTTGACAAACACGACGTCAGTCTAATCGCCCATGTGAAAACAAAAATAAACTCACCCACGCCGACGTCGTTGATTCGCTCCGCCGTCGCCGCGGCGCCCGCGTCCCCAGCGTTCATGTCCCTACTCCAATCCGGTACCTGCGCCGCGAGCAGTTCTTGTATATCGTCGTCGCCGGAGGACCCGAGCTTGAGCGGACCGTTCTTAAGTACGTCGCCGTCGAACCCGACGCCGCCGACTCGTTCCCACGGCCGATCCTCGCTAGCGCCCGCCACCTTCCCTTCATCCCACATGAGCTCCATTTGCCGCCGCGTGTCCTCGATGGACATCGTCTTGCGGTACCCTGACGGACCGCCCACGTCGAAGGAGGGATCGTGCGCCTTGCCCGCGGTCCACGGAACGTTGACGTCTACGCCGAAGTTGTGCGCGGGTCGGTAATCTCCCCTGGCTCGGAGCATCGCCTCGATCTCGAACGGGTCCCGGCCGCTGAGCGCCATCTTCAGGACGTCCTCCAGGGTTTGCATGGACGGGATCTCGTACGATCGCGCCCACCGTTGGTAGTCGAAGTTGTTCGTGGTTATGGTGTGGTACGCGGCGGTGATGCGCGTGAAGCGCTGCTTCGCCTCCTGCTCCTTCTCCGGCGGGTTCTTGTCGGGGTGCCACTTGAGGCAGAGCTTGCGGTACGCCTTCTTGACCTCATCTAGGTTGCCCTTGTGCGTATTGGCCACCTCGAGGACGGCGTACGCCTGGTCCAGGGTCAGCGGGCCGTCGTCCGGGACCGTGTCGGCCATCTCGATCGGCTCTTTTGGAAGGCGATGGAAGGCGCGTCACGGATGGAAGTTTAGGCGTGGACGATGACGCGCGAGATGTCGTCACGGGATCGACGACCGGACCTCGATCGACGAATGACACGCGAGTGCGACGCACGATACGACGCGGTTCGGCCACTGAACCCGCTTCCCCGGCGGCCCGCTTTGACTAATTTCTCGAGGCGACAAACTTTTGGGGAGGTGAAGAGACGACGCGAACTGAACTTACTACCTTTGCGTTGACAACACGACACGTCCACACTCAATACCCGCCAAAGTCCCCGCCGGACCTGTCGTCCCAACCACCGGCGTCGGACTGGTAGTTACCGTCGTTGTAGCGGCCGCCCCTGCCGGGCGTGGAACGCTCACGACCGCCGAACCCGCCGCGACCGCCCCTGCCACCGCTCCTGCCCCGGCCGCGGCCACCCCCGCGGCCACCACCGTACCCGCCTCGCTCGCCCCTCTCGTCGTTCCATGACCTCACGCCGGAATCCCTGCGCTCGCGGCCGCCGTAGAACCCGCCGTCGCGCTCTCCGCCGTTGTCGTACCCGCCGCCGCCGCGGCCACCCGGCGCGCCCTCGCCGCACTGCTTGCACTGCGAACGACTGGCAAAGTTTGAAAAGCCGCACCCGGGGCAGTCCCAGTCGCCGGGCCTGGGCTCAAAGGTACGCTGCGGGCCGCGGTCGTTGTACCCGCCGCGGTCGTTGTACCCGCCGCGGTCGTAATCCCGCTCGTAGCCGCCGCGACCGGCGTTGCGAATAGGCCCGTCGCCGCCGCCGCCGCCGCCGGAGCCGCACTGCTTGCACGAAGTCCGGTAGGAGAAATTGGAAAAGCCGCATTCGTCGCAATTCCAATCGCCGTCGCGAGCCGGGGGACCGCCGCGGTCGTTGAACCTGTCGTTCCTATCGAACCGTGACTCGCGCCTGTCGTTCCTATCGAACCGGGACTCGCGAGAGGGCCTGGCATCGCGTCGGGCGCTAGCCTCGGCGAGATTGTCGTATCCCTTGCGACCTCCGAGTCGGAGGATGCCCTGCGCGGCGGCGGCAGTCGCATCAGTTGTGGGCGGCGGCGACGCGGCGTGGAGCTTGGCGCACGATTCGTCGAGGGCGTTGAGGTGGTTGAGCTGCGCGCTGAACGCGGCGCACGCGGCGAGCGCCACGGTCTCCACGTCCTCCGACAGCTGGACCCTGGACGTGGCCAGGTCCTGGAGGACCATCAGCGTATCCGCCGCCAATCGGTTACCCGCCTCGGCGGGTTCGTCCCGAAAGAGAACCTTGTGCACGCACACGTCGTTGAGCAACTGCGCGTGTTTCTGCGCGCCGCCCCACACGAACGCGGCTTCTTTGTCTTCTTTCCCCGCGGTGGTGAGCCACGCGGCGCCCACCGCGCCCATCAAGCGGTCGGAGAGGGCGCCCGGAACGGCGGAGAGCTTGGCGTACGTCTTGAGCGTCCTTCGCACGTCGCCGAGGCATGATTTGACTTGGTACCCGTCCATCCCGTCGAAGGAGGACCACGGCTCGGGGTTGGACCAGGAGGAGACCTGCGCGACGGAGGCTTCGTCGACGCTGCCGTGTCCACCCGCGCGCATCTCGAGGACGAGGGCGGAGAAGGCGTCGCACACGGGTCCGCCGAGGACCTTGCGCTGGTCCTCCTCCTCGCGCTCGACGGGGGCCATGACGGGGGTGGACATGGACGGGTCGACCATCATCTCCTCGACGCGCTCGTCCTCGGGCTCGAGCGCGAATCCTTCGCCCCCTTGGTCGTCGACCTCCTCCTCGTCGAGGTAGTCATCGTCGCCGCGGGAGGCGGAGGCGAACGTGACCGTGGCGGGGCGGCCGCGGCCGTGGAAGGAGAGCACCGCGGAATCCCGGCGATTCGGGGCGCTTTTTGAGGATGCGGCGTTGAGGCGGCACGCGACCGCGAGGGGGCGGCGTGCGGCGGGGCGCGACGCGACGCCGCGAAGGGCGGTCGATATGCGAGCGTTGGGCGCGACGATGCGATCCATTTTGTTCGGTCGCTCGTGGTGCGCTCGGTTGTGAGGAGGAGCGGGCGAGCAACTGGGTTAATCCCGGCGGCGGCGCCAAGTCAGCGTCCTTCATCCATTTTGGATTTCGCTTTGAAATCTGCTTTCAAAACGATTTGCGCATGGGTCGAATGTTACTTTTTGGACTTTTTTGAAACCAAAACACGACACGCGGTGTTTCACGGTCACTCCTTTCAAAATAACACGCGTAGCATAACCTCATCGCGCGGCGATACTACTCGGAATACGCGTCGAAGGAACCGCGTCCGTTCACTCGTCCTCGTCGTCCTCGCCGTCGAAGTCATCTTCCATATCCTCCCCGTCCTCATCCTCGTCGTCGTCCTCATCGTCCTCGTCGTCGTCGTCGTCCTCGTCATCAAAACCTTCGAGATCGTCTTCGTCTTTTTCGTCATCCGTCTCCCATTCGTCGTCGTCGCTCTCCTCGTTACCCACAACCTCGTTGAGCACGTTGACGTCATCCTCACCCTCGGCGTACACCGTCAGCGGACCTTCCCCGCCATCCCCGGTCCCATCCACGCCGTCCTCGCCGTCGGGCACCTGCTGCCGCTTGTGCAGGAGCAAGTCGAGTCGACCGAGCAGGCCCAAGAGCGGTCGCTGCATGGCGACGTGCGCCTCCACCGTCTGCTGGAGCTCCATGACGGACCGCTGCGCCTTGGCGGACGTGGTGATGTAACCGGCGTGGTGCAGCATCACCGTCCGCATCCACCGCGCGAGTTGCTCCCCGCGCGTCGGCTTGGTCCTCATGCGGTCCAGCGCGGCGTTGAGGAGCCGGACGGCGACGTGCGGCTGCAACCGCGCCACCGTGTTGTTCACAGTCTGCGCGTCGCTCACGTTGAGGCACCGCTCCACCAGCGCCCTGTCCTCGGCGACGAGTGCCTGGGAGAGGAGGGTGGCGAGCGAGTCCGCCTTGGGGGGCGCGCCCTTACCCCCGAGCGCGTCGAGCACCGCTCTGTCCGTCGCGGTGAGTTTCTGCTTCTCCGCCGGGGCGGTTCCGTCGATGGGGGCGTCGGCGGCGGTCTGTTCGATGGCGCGGAGGCGCTCGCCCAGCGTCTTGCCGCCCGCGTTCTCGTCCATGTCGACGGACGTCGTCGTCGCCCACCGCCGCCGCGGACGCCATCTTCTCGGCCAGGCCGTCCGCGGCCGCCTTTCCCTTGCGCTTGCGCGCGCCTCCGCCGCCGCCGCCGGTCGGCGCGCCGTCGATTACAGCCGGAAGCGGTGCTTTGGCTGCGGCGAGAACGGGGTGGGAACGGGGTGGGATCGTCAGTTTGCGATCGTCGGGGTCGCGCGGGTGATGTACGATCGCGGGTGGGACCCGGGATTCAGTCTGGGCGGGGCGGGGACGCACCCTTCGGCATCGTGCGCGACACGAGGGCAACTGTCTTTTTCTCTCTCGGGTGCTTTTTGCGTTGCTCGATCCGCCGACGTGAGGTCGCTGCTCGGGGTCACCAGAGTGCGGAGTCTCGCGGGATGACGAACGCGCCGTTCGGTCGGTGAACGCACGTGGTATCGAGCGCGAGCGCGGCGCTTGGGTGCGACCGTGTGTGTCTCTTTGCGCGTTTTATTGCGGGTGAACCCCGATTCAGGGATCGGCGCGCAGCGCTAAAACTGTAAAAGTCGTAAATAAACAGGGCTGTTTTTGAAATCGCCGCTCGGACCTGACGACCACACTGAGGGCGCCCGAGAGGAGGAAGGGCACACGGGGGATCGGGTTTCGATGAGCGGATCGGCGCCGATGCCGAGCGGGAGGGATGCGGGCGGTTCCGACGACGGCGAACTCAAAGATGCGCGTGCCGGCGAGGGTACCGACCGGGGTGAACGCGGTCATCGGAAACCACGATCGACGCGGCTGTGCTGCCTGTGCCCGCAGGAGCGCGGGCCCATCGGCCTTCCCGTCGCGGTCGATCCCGTCGTGAGCAAGGGTGGATGCGCCCCGCCCCCGCTGGGCCACTTCGCGGGCCCGTTCCTGCCCGACCGCGACGGCATCGCGAGCACGTGGGTCCACGACTCGTGCGTCATGTGGTGCCCCGAGGTGTACTTTGACCAGCGGAAACAGCGACTGAAAAACGTCACCTCGGCGCTCAAACGCGGCTCCTACATCAAGTGCAACCACTGCGGCCTGAAGGGCGCGACCGTCGGGTGCACCCTACCGCAGTGCCCGAAGAGTTACCACCTCGCGTGCGCGCACGCCGCGGGCAGCAGGTTCAACGCCGAAGCATTCACCGTGCTCTGCCCCGACCATGGAGCCGACCGCAAACGAGCCCCCGCGCCGCTCTGGTCCAAGACCATGAACGGGGATCCCGCCACCTTCCTCAACGGCGACGAACCTCGTTCGCCTCACGCGCCCATCGAGAGGCCCAAGGCGCAGACCGAACGCCCGGGTTTACGGCGGAGCAAGCGCAAGCGGCTACAAGCCAAGGGCGAAGTACCCCGGGAAGAGGACAAGGACCGCGCGGACATGCACTCGCAGGCGGAGAAGATCCTCGCCGCGGTCATGGCCGCCGGCCAGCGCCTGCGCAAAGAGGAGGAGCACGTCAGCGACGACGAGGAAGCCTTCGCGAAGCGCGAACGGAGAAGGACGGTCAAGGACAAGTCCCGCATCCCTTGCGTCACAGTCGGCGGTTCCTTCCGTGGCGGCGGCGTCGACGGGGACGATTCGTTGCCCGGCGGTTGGGAGACCCTCGCGGGGATGGAGCGCGAGATCAAGGTACTCAAGGAGGTGGCGCTGCTACCGCTGGTGTACCCTGAGGCGTTCGAGCGCCTGGGGGTTAACCCCGGCCGAGGCGTTTTGCTTCACGGCCCGCCGGTACGTTTCTTTTTATTTGAGTTTCTTTTTATCTTCGTAAGGGCGATTAGACTGACGACGTGTTTTGTGTACAGGGGACGGGTAAGACTGCGGCGGTTCGCGCGCTGCTGGGCGCCGCGGCCAAGGGCCCGAGGCCGGTCTCGTTCTTCAACCGCAAGGGCGCGGACTGCCTCGGCAAGTACATGGGCGAGGCGGAGCGGTCCTTACGTTTGCTCTTCCAGGAGGCTGAGCGAAGGCAGCCGAG
>JGI24540J26637_10000501_pt1 | contig 16394 bp, 14 predicted proteins | sample NorSeaMetagenome_FD_26637 | JGI IMG/M metagenome (IMG submission 26637)
GCTCAGCTTCATCTATATTTTCGGCTTCTGCTTGTGCTTCAGTTTCAGTTTCGGCTTCTGCTTCTGTTTCAGCTTCATCTATATTTTCGGCTTCGGGTTGTTCAATACTTTCTGTCTCTGGTTCATCTATATTTTCTACAATGGCTCCTTTAATCTTGTCTGAAACTATTAGGTTTTTTTCATTTAATAGTCCAAAAATCTTTTCGAGGTCTTTGAAAAATTCAATATGTAAATCATAAATAATTATTTTAGAATTGGATGTTAGTTTCACAATTTCTTTGTATGTAATATTATCTTTTATCCTTATAATATTGTTTTGAACCCCCGTAACAACCCCATTACTGTCTTTTATTACTTTTTCATCAAATTCAAAAATATTAAGAATTGTTTCATTAAATAATTTATTGCGATTGGATGTATATTCGGTGAACATGTTCTTAACAATTTTGATAATTCGCTCATATACACGGTTTTCGTCATTTATAGAAAAATTGGAGGTTAATGTTTTACATAATTTATTGTATTTTTTAAATTCTTCAAATAATTTCTTCAGCTCATCGTCTTTAGATTTTAATTTATAATTATATGGTTTAATTAATTCGATTTCTAAGTTTTTAATTTTTTCAAGTATTTTTGGAGAAGTTTCGTATACTTTATTCATATTATTTGGGTTGAAGAGTATATTTTTTTTAAATGTGCTATAAATATAATCTGTATCGCATAATATATCAAATACCCCAGAATCATGTAGATTTTTGGTAAATTTATCTAAATTGGCTGGAAATTCCATATTGATATTGGTTTCGGTTTCATCAATATTCGATTCAAAAATAGCGTTGATGAATGCATGAAATACGTTATGATATTTAATTTTTTTAGAGGGTTTATCATTGTCGGGTTTATCATCATCGGGTTTATCATCATCGGGTTTATCATCATCAATTACTACATTGCTTAATTCTTCATTGTATATATCTTCATTATCGGGTTTATCCTCACTTTCCGAATTAGAATTTCCGGTAAATAAATTACGGAAATTATCAAATAATCCTCCGCCCATTTGGTTAATCTCCCTGTCATTAAAAGTTTTGCCTAATTCAGTGGTTTCATCTGATTCAGCAATTTCATCTGCTTCTACTGGTTCTACTGGTTCTACTGGTTCTACTGGTTCTCCCGATTCTTGTATTATAGCATTCTCTTGAGTTTGCAATTTATTTTTCTTGCTGGCTAATTCGGGGTGATTTAAATTATGATTAAATGTGCTATAAATACCCTTGATTAATATATATAATTTAACAAAATTAATAGCAACTATTTTACATAAATATTTCTGTTTTTTTGGTCTTATTACTCTCTGATCGGCATTATTTTTATACATAAAATCATTATTGTGTATATCATTCAAATTGAATATATATAAATCTTTGGATGTATTAAATTTAACATCAAATGGTATTTTGATTTTTTTAACAGCATTTAAATACAGTTCCTCTGATAATATATATAACTCGTTGCATTCATCACTAAAATCGGTATTTTTTTCATATACATTGGCGTAATTATTAAAGCTGGCAGACTTATATAAATAATTACCGAACGTTTCTTTAATAAATTCGTCGAATTTTTTATTTACCAGGCTCTTAGGTAATTTGTTAGAATTATCTGAATTGGAAAATAATGCGTCAAAGTTAATTAAATTAGACATATTATAATAAGTAAATAAAATTATTTATTATAAAATTGATAAAAATATAATTAAAACATATTTGGATGCTAATATTAAAATTACCTCATGGAACTTATACCGGATTGTAAAACGGTTTCTAACAAAGAATCAAATACAAGCGAACGCAACAACACTAAAAAAAATAGAGTTCGTTTATCTAACCGAAAAGATATAACTAAAATGTGGAATTTATTTGAACAAGAGATCGGGGGTGATACCAGTAGTAATAGTAAAAAAACACAATTGGAATGTATATATAGAACAGATGCTGTTTCAGATGAAAACAATGAAGATAATGATATATGTAGTGCATGTAAAACAACGCTGTTTATAGGTGACGAGGGCTTTTTGAGTTGTCCCAACCCTAAATGTGGTATTATTTATAAGGATAATTTAGATTTGGGAGCCGAATGGAGATTTTATGGTGCCGACGATAATCAATCATGTGATCCAACAAGGTGTGGTATGCCTATTAATCCATTGTTAAAAGAATCTTCGTATAGTTGCAAGGTTTTATCTAATGGAAAATTAAGCCATGAAAACTGGAAACTCAAAAGATATACAGCCTGGCAATCGATGCCATATAAGGAGAAATCTCAATATGATGAGTTTCAATTAATTACAATCATTTCACAAAACGCAGGAATATCCAAGATGATAATTAATGACGCTACAAGATACCATAAAATTATATCTGAATCGCAAACATTTAGAGGGTTAAATAGGGATGGAATTATTGCCGCATCGATATATATTTCATGTCGAGTAAATGATTTCCCACGAACAGCAAAGGAGATAGCATGCATATTTAATTTGGATAATACCAGTGCTACTAGAGGATGTAAAAACGCTCTATCTATCATCAATGATATTGAACATGAGAACTCACAAAGCGAAGGCATTATAAAATTAAGCAAAACCACGCCATTATCATTTATAGAGCGATATTGTAGTAAATTAAATATTAATAATGAACTGACTATGTTATGTAAATTCATGGCTAAAAAAATAGATAGGTTGAATTTAATTCCTGAAAATACCCCGCATTCTATTGCTGGTGGTATTATATATTTTGTATCCCAAGTTTGTAATTTGAATATTTCCAAAAGTACTATAAATCTGATTTCAAAAATCAGTGAAGTAACAATTAACAAATGCTATAAGAAACTGGAGAAACATAAATTGGATTTGCTCCCTGCGAAAATATTAACAAAATATACTTCATGAATTAGATAGTGTTTATATTATCTATTTTATGTAAATTATTGTCTATTTTATGTAAATTATTGTCTATTTTATATAAATTATTGTCTATTTTATATAAATTATTATCTATTTTATGTAAATTATTATCTATTTTATGTAAATTATTATATATATATATATATATATATATATATATATAATAATGGGGGTCCCAAAAATTGTATTTATAGTTCCTTATAGAAATAGAGAGCATGAGAAATTACATTTTTCTATTTATATGCAATACATTATGGAGGACTATGATATAAATGATTATGAAATATATTACAGCAATCAAATAGATAACAAACCATTCAGTAGGGGCGGAACAAAAAACATTGGTTTTTTGGCAATCAAAAATAAATACCCCGACGATTATAAAAACATCACTTTTGTTTTTAATGACGTTGATACATTACCATGTGTTAAAAATTCACTGGATTATATAACAACGACAGGCACAATAAAGCATTTTTTTGGTTTTACATTTACACTAGGTGGAATTTTTTCAATTACAGGTGGAGATTTTGAGAAGTGTGATGGATTTCCCAATTTGTATGGTTGGGGGTTAGAAGATAATGCAATGCTAGATAGAGTAACTAGAAATAAAATGAAAATAGATAGAGACGTGTTTTATATACCCGGAAAGGGGAACGATATAATTTCTTTAACTAGTGGTCCGATGCGATTAATAAATGATAAAGACCCGAGTAATTATAATTTGCGCAGATTCAATGATAACTTAACCAATATTAAAAACTTAGATTATACTATAATTTCCAACAAAGAAAATGCTATAAAAAAAAATACCAATGAGTTTATTATAAATATTCTGAAATTTGATAGTTTATTATCACACATAGCAGGCGAATTTTATCTTAAAGATATATCAAAGGGTTCTAAACTATATCCTAATTTACTTCAAAAGCAACGAACACGATCTCTTTGGTCTATGAATAGATTTATGAAGTGATTATTAAAATCTATATAAGATTTTAATAATTAACATATTAATATTGATATTATATATAATATCAATATTAATAATTAACATATTAATATTGATATTATAATATTTTGTATTATATATAATACTTTATACAAATGTCAGATAAATCGATTGAGTGGCATATGCAAAGCAAGGAGCTTTCGGGCGAAATGTATGATTTAACAGCAAGTTCAAGTATAAGCGCTACAGGTAAAATTAAATTCAAAGAGGCTAAGAGAAATGGTATATCAGAGACATTCGATAAATATATATACGAATTAGATTATATGACAGACGACCAGACAGACGACAAATTTTATAAACGAATGGATAGATTTAATTTTTTACAAGATTGCCAGAATATCGATAAAATGATAATGGAAGAACCCAATATTAGCAACGAGTTAAAGCAACCATATTTACAAAAATTATTCAGTTTTACTTGTAATTATTTAAATGGTGGTGATGGAATCAATCAACATACAAAACAACCTATAATTGTAATTCTCTCGGGTGGAAATGTAACCGCCATATATATAAATCTCTTAAAAAATGTACTTAGCAATGAAGATGAAATTAAAAAATTAATCTCCAAATATTTCGATGGTATAGGGGGCGAAAGCATTGAAAAAATTGAAAATATTTTAACAAAAATAAGAGAATTATTTGCTGAGGCTGAGGCCCAGGCTAAGGCAGAGGCGGAGGCGGAGGCGGCGGCGGCAGAGGCTGAGGCAGAGGCTGAGGCTGAGGCTGAGGCTGAGGCTGAGGCTGAGGCTGAGGCCGAGGCTGAGAATGAGAAAAAGTTAACCGAAGAAATAATGGAACCTATACAGCGATTAAATGTCGAGTTAAATGATACTAATTTAAAGTTAAGCGATTTAGATTTTATTATAGTCCCAAATAAGTTTGATAATATAAGGGATCTTTTTCCTTCTACCAAATCTAAAGGCGGTGGAATGCCGACGGATATGGATGAGACAAGACCCAGTTCCAGACCCATACGAGAAAAAAGAGCCCCAGACCGTTTAATAGATAAACCAGTGGAACAGGTGAAAAAGAGAAAACAAACCACCAAAAAAGATACTACTCCTGCTCCTGTTCCTAAATCAAGAACCCAAAAAAAAATTTCAAGGGTTCAAGACAATACAGAAAACACAGTTCAGTCTGATGTTAACACAGAAGGCGTATTATTAGTTAGATTAAAGACGGCCAATAAATATCTGGATTTACAAAAATCAACCAAAGAGATGCCGGAAGAAATAAAACAAATAGTTGGAAATGTAAATAAGTATTATAAGGCAAATGAAAAAGCATGCTCTGATGATTTGGATAAATTAAAGACTACCATACAGTTGCTGAGACAACCTCAATTATTTAGACACGATTACTTAGAAAACCCTGATATTGCTGTTTTATGTAAAAATTATTTGTTAAAGATGAAGGCGCAAAAAAAATTAATTTCAGAAATGACAGATTTAAATTTAAAACATCTAATTGATTATTTATCAACTCCAAACCGGAATGATAACGTGGAATTGGTCCCTGGGAGCGATGAAGAAAAACATGAAGAAGAAGACGACTCAATAAAATTAGCCAATTTTATGAAGTTTATACATATTAATGGAATACGGCAAAATGAGCTGATAGCGAAATTATGTAGAGACGAAGATACAAAATACCGAACAGCAGGACATGTTGTTGATAATTTTAAGTCTTTGGAAACTATCACCAATAGGAAAGATCCACTTGTTAAAATAATGTCTGAATTAGTATTAGAATTTTCTAATAATAATGCTATTAAAAATACACTAAAAAGAATTCATAACACATTTACGGGCAGTGAAAATAATAAAGGTACATTCGCAAATATTACACCTGCCGTATTTAATTTGTCCCGGCTACATAAAAGATTGACTTATTCTATAGGAAGTTTAATTAATCCTGAAAAGAGTAAAATAGAAAATATGATAATACCAAATAATTCAAAAATATCAACAAATATTTTTACACCTGTAAAAATAACATCAGATTCCGGTTATGAAATGTCCGACGATGAACTAAATGAACTATTAAAAGGAGCACTGGACACAGATAATGCATACGCGGGTATGTTAGAACCGGACTTGAATCACCTAATCAAACGGTTTGAAACACTTAAATTATCTCCTTCTGGTGGTCGTAAGAAAACGCATAAAAGAAGAACGAGAACAAGAACAAGAAGAAGAACAAGAACAAGAACAAAGAAATATAAAGCACGTAGAAGTAAAAAACATTAAATCAATAGTTCAAGATGATAGAATAATCCCAAAAAGGATAACAAGAGAAGATACAATTTTTTTATATGTTATTAATTCTTTAAAAATCAATGTATCAAATACGGTTGTTAATACAATACCGCCGCCACACCAAATAGTATATGCTACACTCAGGGAATATTTATTTAAAGTTTTGGGGAATGTATAAAAAGCAACAGCATAACCACTATACACAGGTAAAAACCAGCGTTTATCAGCAATTGTATATTTCAAACAACAAGTAGATAGAGTTTCAAGTAGAATAGACCCGATTAGATATAAATCTGGTCTATCTAATAATAACATTGTTATTGGTTCATTTATACGAGCAATATTGGTAATAGCGGGTGATACTAACCGAGTGGAAGTTAATACCGGTATAATTAGATGGTTGATACTTTTTTGAGCGTGCATATGTGGATAGATCATTGTGTCGTAATATATTGTGCTTATTCGTTTATTATTTATTTATATATATATAAATAATACCTTTCTATTTTATAATTTTATATTGTATAATTATATAATATAATTATATAATATAATGGTAAATAGTATAGTTGGTCAGGGAACATACGGCTGCGTAATAAAACCGGCATTAAAATGCAAAACCAGTAAAGTAAAACATGGGGATAAAATTTATAAAAATAAAGTGTCTAAAATTATGTTTGATGAAGACGCAAACGATGAATTAGAAGAAATGAAATTATTATCGTCAATGCCTGATATAGGGAAATATGCTGTATCAACGCCGAAATTATGTAAGCCAGAATTAGATAAACAATTTGATAATATTGTAAAAAAATGTAATAAGACGACGGTGAATGTTAATAAGTATTTTATTGATGATAAAAAGCGTTTGTCTCAGTTATTATTAGAAGATGGTGGTATAAATTTAGAGGAAGCAACGCAGGTGCTTTTTGATAAAGTTGTTGATGATTACGAAGCAAAGGTTTTTTATACTTCTCTTTTAAATTTATTTGAAGGGTTAATTTTTTTTAATAAAAATAAAGTCATTCATTTTGATATAAAACCGATGAATTTAGTATATAATTTTGATACAGGTATTTCTAAATTTATTGATTTTGGTCTAATGAAAACACATGAAAAAGTTGTAAAAGAATATAGCAATAATACTGCATGGTATGCTATTAGACATTTTAATTTTCCACCCGAAAACGAATATGGATTAAAATCGTTATTTTATCTGGCTGTGCCTGCTGAAAAATATAGAGACCATTTCAAAACGTACGATAGTTTTTTACAAAAACTAATCAAAACATTTGATAGTTGGGGATTATGTGTCGCATTATATAATGTTTTTAATTATGCTAAAATTAAAGATACCAAAAATAGGACATTTTTGAATGAATCAATAGAGTTATTTCTAACATTTGCCAGTGATAATATAAATAACAGAGACGACCGTTTAAATCTGTTACGCGATTCATATACCAAATTATTAAAAGATTATAATATTTATACTCTAAAAAAACAATCACAATACGTTTCACCTAAAATAAAAAAACAAGTTGATAGTATCAAAAATAAGAATATGGACGATAACGTTTTAAAAGCAAATTGCGATATAAAAAATAAAGATTTAAATCCATTAACAAAAAGATGTTTGAAAAAATGTGAGGATGGATTTCTGAGAAATGAAAAAAATAGATGTATTAAAATTAAAAAACCAAAAATTAATACTACTACTACTAAAAAAAAACCAAAAGTTAATACTACTACTACTAAAAAAAAATCTACTGGAAATAGAGAAGTTGCTTCCCTGCACCAGATTAAACAGTGGAATGATATCGAAAAAAAATGTCTTAAACAAAATAAAGATTATAATCGATTAACAAAAAGATGTAATAAATTATGTAAAAACAACCAAATACGGAATGAAAACTTTAAATGTGTTACAAATAAATAGCAATTTTTTGTTAGATATAGAAAAATTTGAACTTGTTATATTTAATGTTACTTAATAACATTAAACAAAAACAAACTAATAATATCATCAACCAACTCTATGTCGATTAATTCGCTTGCAAACATGTCTCCTTTTGCCGATAGCCAAATGATGCGCCTCGGTGTCCCCCCTCCCGTGGCCATATTTGCATGTATCATTCAGAGACTATCTAGCGAACACAATGCAAGTATCATTCAGAGTGTATTTCGCGAATACACTGTAAAAAGGCGCGCTACCGTGTATATGCAGAAGATTTGGAGGGGGTGGGAATTGAGAGAATTTTGGAGAGAATGCGTCTGTGACCGTTATTGCCCCCGGAATGTTTGTCGGTCTCACTTCGAGTACGAAGCCGAGGAGATCGCTGAGGCCGTCGCCTACTTGCGTTCCTTCAGTTGATATCCTAACTAAAAGACCCCCCCCAGTAAACTATAATTTGAAACTAAAAAATATATAATATACAAGATAATATTTAGTATATTATATATTTTTTAATGTGCTTAATTGGCGTTATTAATAATCCAATCCGGTTATTTATTCGCCGAAATCAATTAAATCTTCACAAATAACTTTTGGTGACCGTTTTATTATATTATTTTGTAATTCTATATTTAATTTCTCTAAAATTTCATATTTTTTTCTCGTTTTATCTAATTCATCTTTATATTCATAATTTAATTTTTTCATTTCTCTCAGTTCTTTACATTTATTATCAAACGCTTCATTTAAATTATTTGAAGAACCAAATTCTTCTTTATATAATTTATTTGCGGGATTAAGACATCTTTTCTTATGTTTTGCTGTATTAAAATGGCTAGCAATCATACTTGAATATTTTTTTGGATAAAATGTTGTTCCACAACAAATACAACCATTCGGAAATTTATTTTGCAAATCTCTAATGTTTAAATCAATTTTTTCTGTGTTTAATTCATTTAATTTAGCTTCATAATTAGGTATAACTTCAATTATAGACATCTCATTATTTATTATTGAATTTATAATTTTAAACTAATTTTTATAATATTTTATAAAATTTAGTTTTTTGGTATCGCGAATGATTTAAAAATCATCACCAAAATCAAAGGCTTTGTCTGGGTTTTCTACTTTTGTTGCTAAGCTATATTCGGCTGTCCTTCCCTCAAAAAAATTATTCTTCGTATCAAGTGAAATACTTTCCATCCAGTCAAATGGATTCGTGGTTCCATATATCTTATCTCCACCCAACTGAACGGCTAATCTATCGGCTATAAATTCTACATACTGCTGCATTAACATATCATTCATACCAATTAAACGACATGGCAGAGCATCATTGATAAATTCAAGTTCAATTTCAACCGCCTCTTTAATAATTTCTTCAATCTTGCTCTTTTTAAGTGGTCTCTCTAATTTATTATGTAGTAAAACGGCGAATTCTGTATGGAGTGCCTCGTCTCTTGAAATAAGTTCGTTGGAAAAACACAGACCAGGTAGAATTCCCCGCTTTTTAAGCCAGAAAATAGAACAGAAAGCACCACTGAAAAAGATGCCTTCTACTACAGCAAAAGCAACAAGACGAGTAGCAAAATTAGAGCGTTTGTCCTGAATCCATTTAATTGCCCAGTCGCCTTTTTTTTTTATACAGGGGAACTCGCCTAAAGCATTGAATAGTCGGTGTTTCTGTGTTGTATCTTTAATATAAGTATCAATGATTGTGGAATATGTGATAGAATGAATATTTTCCATCGCAATTTGTAGACCATAAAAGGCGCGTGCTTCGGCCAGTTGTACTTCGCCCATAAACCGTGTTCCTAAATTTTCAAGAACAATACCGTCGCTTGCAGCAAAAAACGCCAAAATCATAGATATGAAATGTTTTTCGTCTTCATTAAGGGCTTCCCAATGCGGCTTATCTTTGGATAGGTCAATTTCTTCTGCTCGCCAGAACAAATCTTCCTGTTTTTTGTACATTTCCCACACTTCCTTGTCCTTAATTGGAAACATAACATATCTATTATCGTCTTCTTTTAATAGTGGCTCAACAAATGTCTTGCTCATCCTAAATAATATATGTTTATATTTTTAAATCAGTTTTTTATATAATTTTCGAAATCAAGAATGAAATTTCTGGAAACAATCAATTAATATATATTATAATATTATAAATGAATGTTAGTTTTAATAGTCTAGTTAGTGTGGTAAATAACGAGAAATTAACAAATTTTGTTACATTTATAACTATAGCTTTAACAATCGGGTATTTCGTGAATAAAAATTACAACGCGATTGTATTGTTATATCTATTGGGAATGGTGATATATTTATTGTGTAAAAATGTATTATATAGTTTAGGAATTAGTATAATATTAACAAATATATTCATTTCTTCAAATATGATAGATGTTGATGATAATTTAGAAACACAGAAGAAAAAATCATAGACAATCATTGATTGTATTACATTACAATTTATCATATATTAAATAATAAAAATATAATTTATAATTTAATATTAATGAGACAGCTAGGAGATATAGGACAACAAACCGCATACGAGGATGGATTAGTGCGGGGAATATTAACTGATGTAAAAGAAAAAGAGCAAAAATTAATTAGTGAATATAATAATTTAAAAAATTTCAAAACTAATAATTATCAGGAATTTACACCACATATAAACGCCGAATTAGCTAGGCGCGAAGTTTTTTTAAAAAATAGAAAAAAATTATTAAAAGATCAACGCAGGGCATTATTAAAACTGCTAGACCATTTACTTACTGTTGATTCAAAAAAACAATTTTGCACTGAAAAATTATTAAATGAAATAAATAGGATCGAAGATGAATTAATTCCATATAATAAAATATAGTAAAATTTATATATATATTATATATAAAATGAAACCCGACGTTAATAACATTGTAAAAAATAAATATCTTCTTTATTTGGTCGCGTTGTTCGCGCTATTTGATATTTTAGGAAGTTTAAAAAGGCTAGAATTTGGTGCTGTCTTATTTTTCTATTTATCAGGAATGATTGCCTACTATTATACTAAAAACATGACATTGGTGTTGGGGAGTGCTTTAGTTGCAACCAATTTAGCACGAATGATTAAAAATATGTCAAATATCAAAGAAGGTTTAGAAAATGAAGACGAAGAAGGCAAAGAAGGCAAAGAAGGCAATGAAGGCAATGAAGGCAATGAAGGCAATGAAGGCAATGAAGGCAATGAAGGCGATGAAGGCAATGAAGGCGATGAAGATAACGAGGAGGAAATTAACTCGGATGCAGGGGACAATAAAGAACAAAATGTAAAAAAAAATACTCAAATTGCGCTACCGGGTAAAACATTAGAAATTAAAGCAACAAATAAAGCAACTGTTCGCACAGACAATGCTAATAAAAATGACAATTCAAAAAAGGATTCAGCTATTGGTGGTATTGATGTAAATAAATTGACCGAAGTAAACGATGATGCCACCTCAATACTAAATAATTTAGAGAAAAAAGGAATTAAATCGGGTTACGAAAATCAACAGAAATTAACGCCTGGTCTGTATAACATGCCCAATAAAAAACAATTGGAGAAACAACTGGGTCATGCAGACAAAATGGAAGCCGCGTACGATAATCTAGAACATGTAATTGGTGAAAATGGTATTAGATCTATGTCTGATTCTACAAAAGAGTTAGTTAGACAACAGAATGAATTATTAAAAGGACTAAAAGATATTACACCGGCCCTACACGAAGCTATGGGCGCTATTGGTAAAATTGACCTCGGTGGATTAAAATCAATGTTTAATTCGGTAACATCCAACCCACAATAAATTCTTCAATGTAATATTTTATATCTCAATATAATATATTATGTATGATTTAAAAGATGAAGCAAATATTATTTTTTTAATAGGAACAATATCGTATCTATATTTATTTTTATCATTGGTTAATAAAAAATATGATATAATATTTATTTATTTTACCATTTTATTCATTGGGTATTTTGTAGTGGGCAAAAGCATATATAAATATAATTTAATAATTTTATTGACAGATTTTTTATATTTTAAACCTACATTGAGAGAAGGTAATTTTGATAGTAAATTTGAATTGGGAAAATCAAACGCTGAAAGTAGTGATAAATTCACCAAAGAAGGCGGTTCAATTGATGTTGGTGGTGATATGAGTAAAGAAGACGGAAATGAATTAACGGGTAATTTTGATAAAAAAAATGCAGAAAATCAAAAAAAAAAGGATGCGGGTAAAATATCAAAGTAATACGATGAGAATAAAAAAAACACCAGCACCTATATATTTAATAAAAAATAAATATATAGATAATATAACGATGCCTAAAAAGTGTCCGCCCGGAGTAATATGTATTGAAAATATAACATTTATATTTTTTGGTTTATTAATTTTAACCACAATCGCTGTTTTATATATGAATTTTAATAATGGTAAAATGATGCTTGCGAAAAATCAGAACGGTTCTACTTTGTATAAAAATGAGAACAAATTCAATGATTATACTAATCACTCACCTAATCGCTGCCATTATCACAATCACAATCACAATCAAAACCATAATTCAAATAATGATATATTATTAAACCCATATAGCGCACCATTGAGAGATGACAGATTAATAAATAACGACAATTATAACGGATCAAGAATGCCGATTAATCAACCAACACAATCGCACGATACTACATATAGACAAATTGGTATTTTGACACGAGTCCAAGGAGGAGAAACGATGTTACCATTAATGGGACGCCCACTATTTAGTAATAGAGACAAATGGAATTTTTACACTATGAATGATAAAAATAATATGATAAAATTACCCATTACATTCAAGAATAAAAGCTGCACAAATGATCAAGGTTGTGACAACGTTTATAATGGAGATAAGGTATACGTAGAAGGGTATAATGATATATTCAAAGTAACTGTATATGATAATAATGTAATGCAATACATACCTTATTTATGATAATATATATTATATGCCCCCCAAGTTCATTGATAACCCTTCATTATAAATAATGCGATTTCACACAATAGAATTATATCTCAGAGAGTTTGAAAACAATAATTAAAAACAAAGTTATATATCTTAACATGTAAATTTAATTGTAATTTCAAATTAGCTAGATTAATGAAGTTACTAAATAATCACTTCCTAGAATTACAAGGAAAAAACTACCAATAAATGTGCGCGTTCTTTTATTTTTAACTGATTCTAAAAAATCCAATAAAAAATTTTATAAAGTTTGTATGATAATATTTTGAATTTAAAATATTATTATATACGGGTGAATTTAAATGGATGAATTCAGGGACTGTGTATATGGATTATTTTTGAACGCTGAAAGTAATCCGGCATCCATTCTACTCGAATTAAATTCACTGTCATATCCTGCTTGAGCGTTCATTTCACCGATAAATTGTGAGGATGGAAGATGGTTGGGTCCTCCGGTCGGCAATAACTGTCTATTATTGGTTATCATGTTTTCATCTCTGGTTATTGACATATTATTCTGGTTGTTGAATAAACTCATGGAACCCTGGTTAGTTCTCGACTCATATGTTTTATTCACGTTATTGCGCTGTGCAAATGCATTATTATAAGGGCGCAATCCACTATTGGGAGCGGAACCATTGCCGATGTAGTCTTTATTGGTGCTATCGCGCTGATTTTGAACAGGTTGATGTTGTTCCAGTTCGTATTCGGTTCGCTGGTTTTGTCCTTGAACATTAACGTAGTTCAAGTCAATTTTACCAGTAGTCATTTCACGATTAGTGGTTTTTGTAATATCATTATCATTATACACATGACCAGTCCGTGGACCACCATTAACATTACCCGATTCTCTCAAATTACCAATTGCGTTTTCTTTCCTGGTAGGTTGTAAAATATCCATTAAGGGAGCAAAAGCCGCTTTGGCCATACCATAAACCCCACCCATCGCTGGCATATGTTGTACGGTTGTTCTATTATTGGGCAGCAAGTTATAATTTTGAGAACCATAGTCGTTCGGGTTGGCTGAACTTTGACCTTTTGCCGTGGCATTCGAAAGCGGAAGACCACCTAAATTTTGTTTTTTGGACTCCTCATATGTAACATCGCTATAAGTTGCGTTCCCCGATGATGCACTTGTGCCGCCCCCATAATACTCTCGAGTGGTTTCCGATCTATTTTCCATAGGCATTATTTGACTACTTCTAATGGTTGGTGCTTGTTCGGCACCAGTAGTAGTGAACCATCTATCGGGACCCGATTCAAAATACTTTTCCGGATTGCGTTTTTCTATTTTACCGATTATATTATTTGAACCGCGAGATTGTATGTGAGAAGCGGCTGGTCCTTGGTGTCCATTTAAATCGTATGTTTGTTTCTGGTTTGTATCTACTCTTAACCCGTCTACATTTTTAGGCATCCAAGTTTCACGCGACATCATACCCGCGTTGAAACCACCATTTCCCTCGGTGCCACCAGTATTAATCCCATTTTTGTTTTGTGTGCCATAGCCTTGGTCTAAACCAGGACCAACGCGCTGTGGTTCCCATAAAGTAACATTATTCATTTTATTAGATTCATTCATTCTTGATTGAATAAATGAGGTATTATTAGCCGTGCCATGTGTTAAATTAACATTTTCATCCGGTTTGAATAATGGTGCTCGCTCGCTTTTGCTAAATGCTTGGCTCCCAGACCCTTGTTTTGTATCTAAAATTCCCTCCGAAGTACTATAATTATTGGTTGAGCCGCGTATTTTAGCACCAAAAAAAGGCTCCATGTTATTATGTTTAAAATTGTTATTGTCAACTACCATACCGTTCATAAGCTGTACGTTATTACTTGTTTTATTCGTATGTGTTTTGAAAAATGTATCAGTATCTTGATTAGAATTGTTATAACTATTGTTTGGTTCCATCATCGCGGTTTCAAATTGCTTCGCGTGTCCACCTAATCCCATATCGTTATTAGAGAACCCCTCCCGTTTATTATTGGGTTGTCGTTTATTTAAAAATTGGTCCTCCTGTTGTTTCTCCTCTTCCTCTTCTTGTCTATTTTCTATATGTTTTTCTTGTTCGGATAATATGAATAGACTTCCTAATACTACAATTGGTATAGCAATCGCCGCCATTATATAATAATAAATATATATAAATATATATATTTATATAATTTTAATTTAATTGAATGTCATAATCACTTTTTATATTTGTTATTGATTACATAATAATCTTTTTCTAACATTCTAGAGGGAATATTGTTATTGAAAGGTATAGCAACATGTTCTTGTGGGTCCATCAATAAATATTTAAAGTTATTTGGTGTATTGATAGAGTCAATCTCTCTTACTGTCCACGCAGGATTAGTGGCTCTTGGTTGTTCTGTAATTTCCCGCTTATTGGTTGGATAAACATTTTGATTGTAAAGATTATTCTTATTATTGTGGTTTTGATAACTATTTTCCTCAATTGTATCAGTATTTAATCTTCTGGTTATACCCATTAAATCACTTTCAAGTTCTGTTTTGTTTTGTGATAAATTTGCACCCCATTTTTGCGGGCGTAGATGGACATCATTCATAAACTCTGGTTTGTCACCGGTTCCAGGAACATTAATTTCATAATTTCCTATATAAGTGGTTTCTTCTAAATATTTTTGTATTCTACATGGGTCGTCATGAAAACGGGTGAACGCCATAATTATAATAATATATAATATATTATTATAATTATTTATACTTTTTATTAATTACTTAAAACTGAAAATTTATTACATTAAAATTATTAAGCTAATGTCATATGGATAAACATGGTTACTTCTTCATTATACCAACTATAACACTAAAATTCTTTGGATGATTGTTGCTCTCTCTTGATATAGTGGTAGTTGTACTCCTCGGACAGTTGATAACTTTCCTAATCATCCAAGTGGCTATTCTGGAAAGCCGATTCATTTAGGCGTGAGACAACCTGGAAAATGATATCGGGAGGTAGCCCAATCGATTACGTCTGCATAGTTAGAACAGTTTCCTCTAAAACGTTTATTTTTTCCAATAAACCAGATACTATAGTATCCAATTCTTTTACAGCAGCCAATCCAAAAATAAAAACGTTATTATATCTTACACCATACGGTTCAGTATCATTACCTGGTATTACAGC
>JGI24540J26637_10000502_pt1 | contig 16384 bp, 14 predicted proteins | sample NorSeaMetagenome_FD_26637 | JGI IMG/M metagenome (IMG submission 26637)
GGGTCTTGAGGAACAACATCGATCTCAATGGATGCGATATAGACGCTTATCTTTACGTATATACTTCCTGGATTTTGTTTTACCGTATCCTTTATGGCTAATTGAATATCGTCAGGCGAATAATCGAGAGGAATTCCTGCTGTTGCACATGACGTAAAAAGTCTTTCCACATGATCGTTAAGGCGGAAAAGAGAAACTACCCCTTCATTTTCGAAAATCGGAATAAATCCAAAAATAAGCGATCCGCGTTGATGTGAATGAGAAAGAATATGAACTTGAGCGTCTTCCCAGTTAACATAATCTCCATTCATCCAAATTTTTCTTTGCAAATACTTTCCCCTTCGTTAAGAATCAAATTTTAACTTAACCTAAAAATATTATGTTTCAAATTCTTATAAATTCTTGGATTGGTATTGGTGTTATAACCTTTTTTATTCTTCTTTTTATAAGCGCGCCTTATGGACGACATTTAAGGTCTGGATGGGGTCCTCTTCTTCCAAAAAGACTTGGGTGGATACTCATGGAAACCCCTGCTCTTTATGTCATGTGGTTGTTTTATTTTATTTATGGCGGTTTTAATAATATTGTTCTTGTTGTCTTTCTGGCTCTTTGGTCCATTCACTATACAAACCGAAGTGTTATATGGCCTTTATTAATTGATAAAAATGGATCTATGCCATTAGTAGTTGCCCTTCTAGCCTTTATATTCAATATCTTTAATGCATCTTTTCATGGTTATTGGTTCTTATTNATGGACAATCAATATGATAGTTCTTGGTTTCTAACTCCAGCTTTCTTAATAGGCTTATGTGTTTTTCTTTTTGGTATGATTATCAATATTCATTCCGATAAAATCTTATTAAAATTATCCAAACAAAAAAATGGTTATCAAATTCCTTATGGAGGATTTTATAAATGGATATCAAGTCCAAACTATTTTGGTGAAATAATAGAGTGGATTGGATGGGCAATAATGACGTGGAGCTTTTCAGGTTTTGTATTTGCTCTATGGACAACCTTTAACCTTCTTCCAAGAGCCCTTAAGCATCACTCATGGTACAAAGAAAAATTCGATGGTTATCCAAAGGAACGTAAGGCAATTATTCCAAAAATTTTATAATTAACCACCTGATGGGGTTGTAATATCGTCATCATCAATAGGAACCCAGTCCTGTTGCTTAACCCACTCACTAAATGTTGTTAGTTTTATTGGAATCTCTTTAAGAACTTCATCCATATCAACTTCAAAAGGATTTAAATCATCAGTATTGTCATTGTTATACTCATAAAACCCTTGCATAGCAGCAATATAATCCTCTCTTCCAATATCGCTAACACCTTCAAAAATATCTGCCATTCGAATAGCAAATTCATTTGGAGTTAAGGTTTTTTGCTTGATTGATCGGCCAAGATGTCCTGATAAAGTATCTGCAATCCTTTGCGGTGTTAAAACTTCAGGGCCTCCAATAACCATTGCTCTTCCTATTAAGTCATCACGCTTTAAGGCTGCTACCATAAATTTAGCAACATCATCAAGGCAAATCCAGTTTGCTTCAAGTCCAGCCTTGTGAGGATAAGCAAATTCATTTTTTTCTAAAATATCATTCCTTGCCCATTTTGTAAGAGTATTATCCATAAATAACACTGGTCTAAAAATAGTTGTTCGAGCTCCCCCTTGCTTTAAAGCCCTCTCCGTAGCTAAAACACGGTCATAATTATACTGCCCTATTTCTTCATCAGGAGCATAAGCCGCAGTTTGATATACTAAACGAACATCAGCCCTAGCTGCAGCTGCGCCAACAGCAGCACAAAAATCTATCATTTTGGTTACTTGTTCGAAGGATGGTTTATTATAGAAAGCAGCTTCTGAACCAACTAGCGCATCATCGAGGCTTTGTGGATCGTTATAATCTGCAGAAACTTCTGTTACGTTACTATCAGAAAATACACCTTTTTTTCGAGTAATCGCTCTTACCTTATAGTCAGCTAATAAAAGTTGCCTTACTTGAGCTTGCCCCATTCTNCCNGANGCNCCAAAAACTGTTACTGTTGTCATAAAAATTCCCTTTAGTTAGTTATNCTTATTTTCAAGAACTTACTAATTTGATCCTAACTTAACAAGCCATTTAGGAGTTATTTTCATAAAAAAGACTAAAACTTTATAAAACCAACCATTAATAATAATGTCTTTTCCTGACATTGAGGCAGCGTAAGATTGCTCAACAACTTTTCTTGAATCCATCCACATAAAAGACGGAATAGAGNTTTTAAATTCACCCATATCTTTGTGAAATTCAGTATGCGTAAAGCCAGGGCATACTGCACATGAATATATGTTCCTAGATTTATATTCATTATGTATCATCTCTGAAAACTTAAGAATCATCAGTTTAGTTGCAATATACATTCCTCCTGAATTTGTATAAGGAGCAAATGCGGCAACAGATGAAATATTAATAATNCTTCCATACTTTTCTGCAAGCATATTGGGTAAGAATAGTCTTGTTAGAGCTATGACTGAAGTTGATAAAACGTTAATAAAAGCATTATGTTTTTCCCAGGATAATTTATCAAATTCTCCAACCAGTCCATAACCTGCATTATTTATTAAAATGTCAATTTTCACATTATTTTTATTACAGAAATTAAAAATTTTAGACGGAGCATCCTGTTCACCAAGGTCAGCGGAAATAATTAAAATATCTACTTTGTATTGTTCAGTAAGATCGNCTGCAATTAACTTTAAATTAGCCTCTCTTCTTGCCGTTAAGACTAAATTGTAGCCTTTCTCGGCATAAAGATTTGCAAAATCCTTACCTAAGCCAGAAGAAGCTCCTGTTATTAGTACAGTTTTATTCATCAGGAAGGGCAAATGCCATAAGGTGATCAGAGGCAGGTGTGCCGATAGCCCAATGACCGCCGGCTGCAATTATAACAAATTGACGACCATTTTTATTTTTATATGTCATGGGTGTTGCGTGACCACCTGTCGGAAGTCTAAATTTTGCTAACTCATCACCAGTCTCCGTACTAAACGCCCTTAGATAATGATCGCTTGTCGCTGCGATAAACACTAACCCGGATGCCGTGACTGTTGGACCTCCAATATTTGGAGCACCCTTAATCCAATGAAATGGAAAAGGAGCAAGATCTTTTGATGTTCCCAAGGGAACATTCCATAAATGCTCTCCTGTGTTCAAATCAATTGCTGTTAAAGTACCCCAAGGAGGCTCGGTACAAGGTACTCCCAAAGGAGAGAAAAAACCCATGGAGCGTAAATTGCAATATGGCGCACCCTCATTTGGTTCTATATTTGTAAATCTTTCTTGGGTTTTATTAATCGATAATTCCTTAAGAGGTTTATTACAGTCCTCACGAGGAACCATAACGATAAGGCTTGCCATATTATTCGTATTAACAATCATAATATTTCTCTCAGGATCAATTGCTGGCCCACCCCAGTTATTTCCACCAACACCACTTGGATAATGAATACTTCCTTCAAGTGATGGAGGGGTGAAAAGACCTTCGTTTCTTAATTTTTTAGCAGTTCTTTTGCAATGACCTCGATCCCAAAAAGTAAATCCAAATGCCTTGTCAGGATCAAAATAAGTGGGGTTGAGAGGAGCTGGTTTAGTTGGAAAAGGTTGAGTTTTAGAGACATAATCACCCTCAATTGCACCTTGAGGAACCTCCCTTTCTTCCACTGGAAAAATAGGTTCGCCTGTTTCTCTGTTTAATAAAAAAACAAGACCTGTTTTTGTTGTTTGGGCTAACGCNTTAATNAATTTACCATCACGCTTAAATTCATAAAATGTTGGTTGAGATGGAACGTCATAATCCCAAATATCATGATGGACAGTTTGGAAGCTCCACTTTAATTTTCCTGTATCTGCATTTAAAGCAACAACAGAACTGGAGTATTCTTCTAAGCCTTCTCTGTGACCACCGTAATAATCAGGCGATGCATTACCAGTAGGGAGATAAACCATATTAAGCTCAGGGTCTGCAGATATAATAGACCAGACATTTGCTGTACCCCTTCTATACAAAGGATTACCATTATCATCTATTACCGTTGCTTCCTCAGGAGGAATTGGGTCCCAGTACCACTTTAGTTCTCCCGTTCTAACATCAAAAGCCCTTACTACACCACCCGGTATGTCAGTTGATAAATTATCAATAACACTACCCCCAACAACAATTTTTTCATTAATTATAGCCGGCGGAGATGTGCTCCAATAATACAAATCTGGATGTTCTCCAAGACCGTCTCTAAGATCAACCCTACCTTTTTTTCCAAAATCCTCGCATAGCTTTCCATCTTTTGCATCAATAGAAAATAATTCAGCGTCTACAGTCACACCTATAATATGATGATAGCACTTTTCATTAGGAGACTTTTCTAAATCTTTCCAGCTACTTAATCCTCTGCAGGTTAAAATAGCTCTTCCTTCCTTCTTAAGTTTTGGATCAAAAACCCATTTTTCTTCTCCTGTTTCAGGATTTAAGGCAAAAACTCTGTTGTATGAAGTGCAATAAAAAAGAGTCTCATCAATTAAAAGAGGTGTTGCCTGAAATGATGTTTGTAAACCATCACCCTTTCTTCCGGCAGCATTTGCTCCACCTTTATAATCGCCTGATCGATGGGTCCAAATATTTTTTAAAGATTTAACATTTTCAGGAGTTATTTCGGTCGCTTTAGAATAGTGACCTCCCCCTGTTCCTTTTCCATAAGAAGTCCAATCATCATTTTGGGCAAAAGAAGTTAATGATATAAAAAAACTAATAGAAAGAATAAAAAACTTCATTACAAAAAACCTCGATTACCATTTAAATCATATACAATTTTTCAATTATAAAAAGCTTTGATACAAGAGCTTATATAATTAATAGAAAATTTTATAAAAAAGTCTTAAATGGCTTTAATGTAAAATTTTTAATAAATATTTTTATAAGAATAATTATTAAAAATATAAATAATTAAAGTAAATATTTTATAATATTTTCATATATTATTGTAAGAAATTTATTAGGTTTTATCTAGCAAAACTCAAAAAAAGTTGTTTATAATAAAATAAATGGAGATAAACATATTTTGGACGAAAAAATACTAAAAAAGTGGCAAAGAAGAAAAAAAGATAGAGCAGAGGAAATTCTAGACTCTACATATAAGATTCTTAGTAAAGAAGGTCGTACTGGGCTGTCAATTAGAGTCATTGCTAAAAATGCTGGTGTTTCTGTGGCAACAATATTTAGATATTTTAAAGATAAAGATGATTTAATTGAAAAATGCTACCATAGGATTGGTTTTGATGTTGTTAATCAATTTGAAAGAGATATAGAAGGAATTAATAATCTGAATGATTGTTTGCTCCATATTGCCCGAACTCAATTTATTAGACTAAAAAGTAATCAAAATTTGTGGGATATATTTACTCATGACATCAATAAAAGACTTAAAAAGAACTCAGAGATGTATAAATTAAAATTAACTTACGAAAAATTAATAAGTAAATTAATTTTAGAAGCAAAAAAAACTGGTGAAATAAAAAGTGATTCTAAAGTATCAATTATTTTAAATATATTTTTTGGGTCAATAGAATATATTGCTATTAAATACAGAATGTATGGAAGAGACTTTGATATAGAAGAAAGTTCTCAAGATATAGTTGATACGATCTTTAAAGCTTATGGAAAAAAATAAAAAATCAACTTATTTCAATTTCTAATTTATTATATCTTATGCTCAAAAAAGATTAGCCAAAAACATATACGTAAATATAAGTTTTTTGTTAACTAGAAAAAATTAATAAAAATTAGTCTTTTGGGCTAACGTCAAGNTCTACTTCGCCTAGGGCTAATTTATGAAGCCATTCAGAATCTAAAATCCAATCAATATTTTTATCTTTATCAAAATAAGTTACTGAGCCTTGTCCACTAAAAAACATTTCAGTTAAGACTTCGCATTTTGCATCATAATGCTCAGCATAAACTGGTTCAAATCCATATGTTCCTGCTGGAGCTGAGCCGATATCATATATTAACTCGCCTTTGGTAATAAAAAATTCTCCACTTCCTTGATGTCTATGCGCCTGAAAAGCGGCACCAGGGTCCATTTGAACGTATAGAGTCCAATTACCTGTAGTTAAACAAGCCTTTAGAACTTTGAAACGTGACCCACCTCCGACTTCAATCCAATCCATTTTATTGGTATCTTTAATTATGTCGCCAGCATCTGATATAATTTCTGCTTCATTTACTCTGTGTATATTAATGCTCATACTTAAACCTTTTTTTTACGAATATAACATTTTCTTATTATTAAGTAAGCCCTAATAATAGGGCTTACTTTTATTAAGACTGAAATCCTTAATTAAAAATTATAATCTAAAGAAATTCCAATCATGCGGGGAGGCATGTAAACAGGCGCGTCTGAACTAGGTCCTAGCAAAGAACTAGCAAAATATTCCTCATTGGTTAAATTTCTGCCGAAGAGAGATAATTTAATATTTTCATTAAAGTTGGGCGTTAGTGAAACAGAAGCTGCTAGTGTATTATAGCTACCTGGGTTAACCCTCTCTAAAAAATCAAACCAGAATTCATCGCTATAGTAAAAATTACCATTCAACTCTAATAAACCAGATGAAACCAACCTTTGATAATTAAAACCTAAACTTCCGGTAAATTCAGGAGCAATGATTAGCTGGCGGCCTGATAGATCGACAACCTCATTTGATGCAAATCCTGCTGCAGTCATTGGTAACTCATAGGCAGTAGAGCTATAATTTCCATACTCAGCTTTTAAATAAGAAAAAGTACCATAAACATTAAGATTTTCATTAATGTTATAATTACCCTCTATCTCAAGTCCATAAATATCAGATTCATCAGCGTTACTTAAGATTGCAGCTTGACCGTCCCATACTTGTGCCTGTTGATCTTTATACTTCATTCCAAATATAGCAATGGCGAGGCGATAATCTATAGTACTCCTCTTTAAGCCAAACTCGATATTAGTTACATACTCGGGCTTTGTCCCAAATTCATTCTGAACTGTTCCATTATTTAAAACACTACTCTTAAAGCCTTTTGAAATAGATCCATAAATACTAGTTTCTTCATCTATGTCATAATGAAGAGCCACACGGGGAGTCCAAGCATCATCCTCAACAGCACCCTCTGCTGGATACCTTGGATTCATAGTTCCTTCACCATACTTTTCTTCTTCTGTATATCGTGCACCTGCTATGAGGCGAAGTTGATCAGAAATATCATAGTTAATTTCTCCAAAAATTGCTGTTGATTCAATAAAATCAGTTGAATGACCGATAAAATTAAATCCTGACCTAGTTCTATCAGCATAGCCGTCAACAATTACCGGATTAACATTAAATCCAAATACGGCCTCAGTGTCATAATAGTAAGCACCTAAAACATAACTTAATTTTCCTGACTGTTCTGACGAGAATAAAATTTCCTGCTGTATAGTTGTGCTCGGATAATCTTGCCAAAAGTCAAGGCATACAAAAGCAGCCTTACATGATGCAGAAGTTCCTGTATCAAGATCAACAACAAAATCAACATCATCGTTTGAATAAGCGGTAGTCGACCTTAAAGTACCTAAACCTTCAATATTATATTCCACTATTAGAGAAATATGTTCCTGATCCATTTCTTGAGGATTACTCCCATTTTTTAATTCACTTGCAACATACCAAGGTTTTGAAGATGTAATTCCATCATCATAATAACCAGAGGCGCCATTTCCTTGAAATGATTGTGTCGCCCATGACATTAAATCTTCAGCATGCCCAACTGAAAGAGATAAAAGTGCACTAAGATTTGGAGATGGCTCCCATAATAATTTACCCCTTAAATGATATTTTTCAAGTTGGCCGCTTTGTCCACCAGTATTCATATTGGTAAGAAAACCTTCAACATCCCTGTAATAACCGGAAAAACTGTATGCAAGCGTATTTTCGATAAGCGCTCCTGTAAGATAACCCTTAACAGTCATATCTCCTGAGTCTTGGTCGCTACCTGTATAATAACCATAATCTAGAGTTAAGTTTCCCTCAGTCTCATACTGAGGTTTTTTTGTTGAAACAAGTATTGCACCTCCTGTATTATTTCTTCCAAATAAGGTTCCTTGAGGACCTCTAAGAACTTCTACCTGCTCTACNTCAGCGAGCTCTAAAACATTAACTAATTGATTGGGTTGATAAACTCCATCTAGATAAATTGCAGTCGGTTGTTCATTTCCTGCTTGACCCTGTCTTGATTGCATACCTCTAATTGATGGAACAGCAATACCTCCTTGACCAGCAAAAGTTAAACCAGCAACAATACTGCCAAGATCACGAATATCCGAAACTCCAGCATTTCTTAGAGCCTCTCTATCTGCTACAGTAATTGCTATAGGAACATCATCGATATTTTCAGATCTTCTTTGAGCTGTAACAAGAATTTCTTCAATTTGACCTACTGAAGAATCAATTTCTTGAGAAAAAGAAACCTGATTTGATGATGCTATTAAAAAAAATGAAAACAAAAATAATACATATTTAATATTAATTTTAGTCATCTTATAACTCTCCCNTTTTTATTTTTTTTCTTAAAATATAATTTAAGTAAACAATGTTTATTNATTCTAATTTGATAAAAACATAAAAATAAATATATTTCAATAAAATAAACAATGTTTATTTATTTAATATAACCAATGATAAAATATTCTACTGAGGTTAATGAAAATAATGCCGAAGTTGAATGCTATGAAATAGCTACATCTACACATGACGGGAAAAGCTTAAATTTTTTTGGTGGTCGTTACCATAATAGTTTCAAGAAAACTAATAAAGATTGGTTAATGTCTAGAAGTGAATATATTTTAGATTATAATTTTAGCTCTGAAGTAAGTGACCTTGGTGATGCCATGGATCAATTACAGTCAGGTGTTGGTTTAAACCTACAAAATGAATTATACAGGAAACTTAATAAAAAAATTAATACTTAATAAATTTCTAATTAAAGTTATTAAAAAAGAAAATTTTTTCATTATAAGATTGATGGGGGATTTCCTAATGTGTATTCAACGTATTTTTGAATATCGAGGATTTCTTTTTCAATATTTCCATTCATATATNATGGGTCGATAGGTTTNCCAAATTTTATGTTATATTTAAAATCTTGTTTATTTATTAACTCTCTAAATAAACTTACATCTTTTAATTCTGTATTAACAATTTCTAAAAAATAAAAAAGAAGTGAGTTTGAACCATTCATATGAAATGGGACTATAGGAACATTAAATTTTTTAGATAGCTTTATAATTGTTGATAACCAGGGTCTTTCATATAACTTAAATCCCTTTCTTTTAGATAACCTAGAAGATGGAAAAACTAACAAAGCCNTATCACTATAAAACGTTTCTTTTGTTAACTTTAAGATCATTCGACTCTTTTCGGATGTTTTATTCTTCTGGTTCCAATCGACTGGAATAATTATATCTTGAAANCCTTTAGCAATTTTAATCATATCGGAGTTAGCATAAAGAGTATAATCAGGCCTATGCTCTTTGAGAACATCAAACATTACAATACCGTCTGTTAAACCGGTGGGATGATTTCCCGCCAAAATAATAGGCCCTTCTTTAGGAACATTAGAGAGATTCTTAACTTGATTGTCTGACTTTAAAAATTCAGTAAGATAAGTAAAACAATCAAAACCAGATTTACCCTCTATATCGTCAACAATTTTCTTGGCATCCTTATATTTAAATATTTTATAAATCGAAGGACTTAAGAAAGACCAAAAAATCTTACTTTTCATAAGATTGGGGCATCTTTCTTCCATGATTTCATCAATTGGATGCATAGTTTTCCATTAAATCTAATTATTAATTAAGTCCGGGTTTACTCTCTCTCTTTTAATAATTAATCGATTAAGGGCTCCTATATAAGCTCTGGCAGAGGCTACGAGCGTATCAGTATCGGCACCTCTTCCAACAACTGTCTTTCCGTCTTCATGAAGGCGAACACTTACCTCAGCCTGAGCATCTGTTCCCTGAGTAACTGCATGGACCTGATAAAGTTGAAGATCTGCTGTGTGAGGAAACAACTCTCGGATAGAATTAAAAATAGCATCTACAGGACCAGATCCTTCACAGATAGATTTTTTTTCCTCACCATCAATATTCAAGACAAGTTCAGAGATTTGAGGACCTGATGAGCCTGCTTGAATTTTAAGAGAAACAAGCTTTATTTGGTCAACACCTGATGAGAACTCATTATCGATAATAGCGATTATGTCATCATCAAAGATTTCTTTCTTTTTATCTGCAAGATCTTTAAATCTATAAAATGAATCATTCAACTGATTATCAGCCAACTCAAACCCTAGCTCACGGGCTTTTTCTTTAAAAGCATGCCGACCAGAGTGTTTGCCCATCACAAGAGTCGATTCACTTAATCCAATACTTTCAGGTGTCATAATTTCATATGTTTCATTATTTTTAAGCATTCCGTCTTGATGGATTCCAGATTCATGAGCAAAAGCATTTTTCCCAACAATAGCCTTATTAAACTGAACAGGAAAAGATGTGATGGATGAAACCAACTTTGAAGCTCTAGTAAATAACTTAGTATCTACATTAGACTCATAATTTAAAATATCTTTCCTAACCTTCATTGCCATAACTAGTTCTTCTAGGGCTGCATTACCCGCTCTTTCGCCTATACCATTCATTGTGCATTCAACCTGTCTAGCCCCTGCTCTAACGCCAGATAAGGAATTTGCAACAGCTAAGCCTAGATCATTATGACAATGCGTAGAAAAGGTTACTTTATCTGATGAAGGAATATTCTTAATTAAAGACTCTATAATCTCATAATATTCTTCAGGTGTTGTATAACCAACAGTGTCGGGAATATTAATAGTTGAGGCACCAGAAGATATGGCTGTTTCAACGCAACGAAATAAAAACTCACGATCAGTTCTTGTTGCATCTTCAGCAGACCATTGAACATCCTCAACCAAATTTCTAGCTCTAGAAACAGAGTCGCTAATAGCCTCTAAAACTTGGCCCTCATCCATTTGAAGTTTAAATTTCATATGAATTGGGCTGGTTGCTATGAAAGTATGTATCCTTGGGTGAACAGCTTTTTTGACTGCTGAACCAGCTCGATCAACATCTTTTTGTCCTGCCCTAGCTAAGCCACATACTTGAACATTTTTAACAATCTTAGAAACTTCTGAAACAGCCTCAAAATCACCTTCGGACGCAATAGGAAACCCAGCCTCAATGATATCAATTCCCATTGTATCAAAAATTTCTGCTATTTGAATTTTTTCACTTAAAGACATCGAGGCACCTGGTGATTGCTCACCATCTCTCAATGTCGTATCAAAAATTTTAACGTAATTATTATTTTTACTCATCACTATCTCCAAAAAATTAATTATTTTTGGCTTAAAAGTTCTCCCCTAAGACATATCGCCAAAAGACAATCTTAGAGGCTAATAAGCAGCAGTGATAAAAGAGTTAAAGTCAAAAAAACAGTATTAAGCAAATAACTATTGCTTTCAAAGAACATAATATTTGAACTGTTTTTATACATAATATATGTTAAATGCCTTAATTTTCATCAAGGTTCAAGTAAAAATTAGTTTTTATCTTTATCAACTAATTTATTTTCACCTAACCAAGACATCATATTTCTCAATTCACCNCCTACTTTTTCAATTTGGTGATCACTTGATTCCTTTCTCATGGAATGAAATTCTTTATTTGATCCTGATTTATTTTCATTCATCCAGTCCTTAACAAATTTTCCAGATTGAATGTTTTCAAGGACTTTTTTCATAGCTTCCTTTGATTGATTTCCAACAACAGCTGGTCCAGATACATAGCCACCATATTCAGCTGTATTTGATATAGAGTAATTCATGTTATTAATTCCACCCTCATACATTAAATCAACTATAAGTTTCATTTCATGAAGACACTCAAAATAGGCCATCTCAGGAGCATACCCTCCTTCAACAAGGGTCTCAAAACCATTTCGAATTAACTCCACAACACCTCCACAAAGAACGGCTTGCTCGCCAAATAAATCGGTTTCACACTCTTCCTTGAAAGTAGTCTCAATTATTGCAGCTCTTCCTCCACCAATTGCAGATGCATAGGATAATCCTAGATTTGTAGCATTACCTGTTGAATCTTGATCAACAGCTATTAGACATGGAACACCGGCATTCCTTTCATACTCAGACCGAACTGTATGTCCTGGTCCCTTCGGAGCAACCATAAGAATATCTAGATCTTCTCTAGGGTCAATTAAGTCAAAATGAATATTTAAACCATGCGCAAACAATAAAGCAGATCCATCTTTTAAATTGTCCTTGATATCTGCATTGTAAATATCAGCCTGAAGCTCATCTGGGGTTAACATCATCATTACGTCTGCCCATTTAGCTGCATCTGCAACATTCATAACATTAAAACCTGCATTTTTAGCTTTTTCCACAGAGGATGAATCATCCCTTAGNGCAACGCAAACTTCAGAAACTCCGCTATCTTTTAAATTTAGCGCATGTGCGTGACCTTGGCTTCCGTAACCAATAACAGCAACTTTTTTAGATTGAATTATTTCTAANTCAGCATCTTTATCATAATAAACTTTCATTAATCATCTCCATAAAAAGAATTTATTCTTTTGATCCTCTTAAAATAGCAGCAAGACCAGTTCTAGATATATCGTTCAACCCTAATGGACGCAAAAGGTCAATAAATGAATTTATTTTATCCATTGCTCCCGTTAATTCAAAAATAAATGAATTTTCTGTTGTATCAACAACCTTAGCTCTATAAATCTCGCAAAGCCTTAATATTTCTTCTTTACTTTCCATTGAATATAAAACTTTTATTAAAGCCATCTCTCTTTCAACAGATGGGCCTTCAATCGTAAGATCGGTAACTTTGTGAACAGGAACAAGCCTCTCTAATTGGCTTTTTATTTGAGCAATTGTTTTGGGACTACCAGATGAAACTATTGTAATTCTTGAAGTATGAGAATCTTTATCAATTTCGGCAACAGTTAAGCTTTCAATATTATATCCGCGTCCAGCAAAAAGTCCTATTACTCTTGCCAAAACACCCGCTTCATTATCTACGAGAACAGAAAAAGTATGTGTTTCTTGAGCACCCTCTTTAATCGCAATCATATTAATACCTTACCTTCATCACCAACTTCCATATCAATACCATCATCATTAAATAACATCTCGTTATGTGCAGCTCCAGAAGGAATCATTGGATAACAATTTTCATCTTTATCAACCACGCAATCAAATAAAACAGGTAAATCTGAATCAAGCATTTCATTTATTTTAGCNTCTAATTCATCAGGAGTTTGAGCCCTCACACCATGAGCCCCATAGGCCTCGGCTAATTTAACGAAATCAGGTAAGGATTCGCTATATGAATGTGAATATCTTCCGCCATGAAGAAGTTCCTGCCATTGCCTTACCATTCCCATATACTGATTATTTATTATAAAAACTTTAACGGGAAGTTTGTGTTGTACTGCAGTAGAGAGCTCCTGCATATTCATAAGGATTGACGCTTCACCGGCAATATCAACAACAGTTGCTTTTGGAAAAGCTACTTGAGTTCCAATAGCCGCAGGCAATCCATAACCCATTGTACCTAAGCCGCCAGAGGTCATCCATCTGTTTGGTTCAACAAAATGATAATGTTGGGCTGCCCACATTTGATGTTGTCCAACCTCAGTAGATATATAAGTATCTTTGTTTTTTGTTAATTCGTATAAGCGCTCAATTGCATACTGAGGTTTAATAGTCTCCTTAGATTTAGAGTAGCTTAGGGATTTCTTCTTTCGCCATTCATTAATTTGATCCCACCATTTCAGTGTATTAATTTTCAACCCTTTTGATTTCCAAAGAATAAGAATATTCTCTAAGACATGCGCACAATCTCCTATTACCGAAACATCAACATCAATTGTTTTATTAATTGATGTAGGATCAATATCAATATGAATTTTTTTTGAATTAGGAGAAAAAGCATCTAGCCGACCAGTCACCCTATCATCAAATCTTGCTCCAACATTAATTATCAAATCACAACCATGCATAGCCATATTTGCTTCGTATGTCCCATGCATTCCAAGCATGCCTAACCACTTTTCATCATCTGCGGGAAAAGCACCTAACCCCATTAATGTTGAAGTAATTGGAAAACCAGTTGCAGAAACAAGCTCCCTAAGAAGGTGACTTGCTTCTGGACCAGAATTAATAACACCTCCTCCAGTATAAAAAACTGGATTTTTAGCTTTAGACATTAACTCAACAGCTTCCTCAATTTCAGAAATCTCAGGTTTAACAACNGGCTTATAGCTNGGGTGCTCAACCTCATCCTTTGAACAGTATTCAGCATCTGCAAACTGAACATCTTTAGGAANATCTATTAAAACAGGACCTGGTCTTCCAGTTGTTGCAACTAAAAAAGCCAAATGTATTGTTTTTGCAAGATCNTCTGGGCGCCTAACTAACCAATTATGTTTAGTGCAAGGCCTNGTTATTCCGACAGTATCACTCTCTTGGAAGGCGTCAGTTCCAATAAGGTGACTTGGTACTTGACCGGAAATACAAACAAGAGGAATCGAATCCATAAGTGCATCTGTTAGGCCTGTCACAGCATTAGTTGCACCTGGACCTGAGGTAACCAAAACAACACCAGGCTTTCCTGAAGAACGAGCATAGCCCTCAGCTGCGTGAACAGCTCCTTGCTCATGTCGAACTAATATATGCTCAGGAGAGTCATCGCTCTTAAATAATTCGTCATATAATGGCAAAACTGCTCCACCAGGGTATCCAAAGATATGATCAACACCATGCTCCTTCAACGCCTTAACAATTACTTCAGCACCAGTCATTTTGGTCATTTAAATTCCTTAAATTAAAAAAATTAACAATAGATTAACAAAAATATTAAAATATGCTGAAAATTAGCCACTTTGATTGAAAAGGTCAATATTTTTTTATAATTTTTTTATAATATCATCTATATTTTTATCTGAATATTGCGCATTTACCTTATTCCACGTAATCATCTGATTATTTATCCATGTCGATTGNCGTTTAGCATATTGGTGAGTTTTAAATTTGATAAGCTTGGANNCTTCCTCAATTGAAGATTCCCCCTTTATTAAAGAAAGTATTTCGTCAACACCAATAGCTTTCATTATGGGTGAGTCTTTCAAATAATTTTTTTTTCTTAATTCATCAACCTCATCAATAACCCCATCGTCAAACATCTTATCGATTCTTAAATCACATCGATTATATATCCATTCTCTATCAGCCTCGATTCTGAAATTTACTGTTTGTCCTTCCAGATGCTTTTCTCTTTTCATCTCCCAGTAATCAGAAATTCTTTTTTTTGTACCTCTAAAGACCTCAAGAGCTCTAATAATTCTCTGCTTATCATTGGGATTAATTTTCTCAGATGCAGGAAAATCTATTTTTTGTAAATCCTTATAAAGAAAATCAAGGCCTTCTTCTGAGGCTAATGTATTTAAATCTTCTCTTATCGAATAATCAATATCGGGTATTGGCGATAAACCATCTGTAATTGCCTTAAAATAAAAACCTGTTCCACCTACGATTATTGGAGTTTTATTTTTTTTGATAATATTTTTACACAATGTTGTCGTTTCCTCGACCCACTTTCCAACCGACCACTTAGCATCTCCACTTAATAATCCATAGAAATGGTGCTTAGCTTTTTCTTTTTCAACAAGAGGCCTTGCTGTTAAAATTCTCAAATCTTTATATAGTTGAATAGAATCTGCATTAATAATTTCGGAGCTTATTTTTTCCGCAATCCTTGATGCTAGTGAAGATTTTCCACTAGCAGTTGGACCAGATATTAAAATAATTTTACTTTTCATAAGGTTTAGAATCACAAACTTTTATTTTTACATAATTAAAATATTATAAATTTATTATCCAACATTAATAATTAAATATGTTAATTAAAATAAATTAAATTTAACAATAGGACCTCTAATGCAACTTATTAAGCCATTCAAAGCTCTAAGACCTTCTTCAGAAAAAGCAAGTCAAGTTATTGCTCCACCCTATGATGTTTTAAACTCTGAAGAAGCCAGAAAAATGTCCTTAAATAAACCNTATAGTTTTTTACATATTTCAAAGCCAGAAATCGACTTAGATCCAGAGGTTAAGCTAGATAGCCAAGANGTTTACAAAAAAGGTTCCGAAAATTTATTAAAAATGATAAATGACAAAACCTTAATTCAAGAAGAAACTAACGCAATATATATATATGAAATTACAC
>JGI24540J26637_10000505_pt1 | contig 16337 bp, 10 predicted proteins | sample NorSeaMetagenome_FD_26637 | JGI IMG/M metagenome (IMG submission 26637)
TTGGATTATAAGGGCTTAACTTTTATTGTTGCGGTCTGGACGGGACTCGAACCCGCGACCCCATGCGTGACAGGCATGTATTCTAACCAGCTGAACTACCAAACCGTTTGTAAAAGATGTGCAAACTTAATAGTTTTTTTAGTTTTTCAAAACATTTTCTGTCTTTTAAGCAAATAAGTTGAAATAATATTTTCAAATCCTTTATTTATATCAACTTCAACTAAATCAATCTTGTGCTCCAAAGAAATTAATTTAAGTTTATTTAGATACTCTTTAGATTTAAGATGGTATTCTTCTTTAAAGTTTGAAGGATTTAATTTTACTTCTTCACCAGTTTCAACATCAATAAAATTATAAGGTTTATTTTCAAATTCTAAATCAATTTCTGTTTTATTTTCTGCCAAATAAAATAAAACTACTTCATGCTTTTTATGCTTCAAATGTCTTATGGAATCAAATATCTCTTTTAAGGAAGATTCATTAGTTATCATATCTGAAAACAATATTACTAATGATCTTTTATGAATACGTTCTGCAATCTCGTGTATTGAATTAACTAATGAACTTTTTCTTTGATTATCTAATGGATTAATATCTAAAATACTTTTTAGCTCATCAAATAAAACTCTTTGATGTTTTAATGAAGTTTTAGGTAAAATATGTGTTTCGACATCGTTTGCATAAGTAGTTAAACCAATTGCATCTCTTTGTCTTTTTAAAATGTTAATTAAAACTGCAGAAGCATAAACAGAAAATAAAATTTTATTAGGTTTCTCTAAAGAAGGATTATTAAAGTTAGGATAAAACATCGATGAAGAAGTATCCAAAACAATCTGACATCTTAAATTAGTTTCTTCTTCAAATCTTTTAACAAATAATTTTTCAGTTCTAGCATATAATTTCCAATCAATATTTTTAGTACTCTCTCCAGAATTATATAATCTATGTTCAGCAAACTCAACAGAAAAACCATGGTAAGGACTTTTATGTTTACCCGTTATAAAGCCCTCTACAACTTGATTTGCAAAGAATTCAATATTATTTAATTTGTATTGTTCTAACTTTTCCATAAAAAAAGGGCTAAAAGCCCTTTTAATTTAAGTAATATAAAATTACATATGTGCTTCTATCTTCTCTAGTATTTGAGATTTTGGAACAGCTCCAACAATCTTATCAACAACTTCACCATTTTTAAAAACAAGTAGAGTAGGGATATTTCTAACTCCGAATTTAACTGGAGTATCTGAATTCTCATCAACGTTTACTTTTCCAATAACTGCCTTTCCTTCAAGTTCGTTATGAAGTTCATCAACTATAGGACTAATTGTTCTACATGGTCCACACCATACTGCCCAGAAATCAACAAGAACTGGTTTATCAGAATCTAAAACAACTTCTTGAAAATTTGCATCTGTAATTTCTAATGCCATAATATTTTTATTTATTTGTTAAACTATTTTATATCAAAAATTAATTATATATTATTCAAAATTAATTAAATAATTTTACGCTATTACTTTTTTTTTATTATTTATTTTATTTTGACTTTTATTTGTTTCAAATCAGATAAGATATTTAAAAAATCTTTATTTAAATTAACCTTAAATTTTCTTGATAATACGTCTGCATAATAATTACTATTACTATCTATTATATTAAAAATTATCGCGTGTTTTCCTTTGTTTTCAGAAATTGCAGAAATTAAATTATCATTTAACTGCTCATTTAATTGATCAATATTAAGACTTATTGAGATATCTCTAACTTCACTGTCTAAAACTTCTGATAATATATTTATTGAAGAAATTTTAAATTCTAATTCTTCATTATAAAATTTCTTTTTAACCCTTCCCGAAATATGAAGTAACCAATTTGGAGATAAGAAAGCTTTATATTTAATATAATCATCTCCAAAAAGAAAAAATTTAAATGAAGAATAGTAATCTTCAAAAAAGATAACACCATATTTTTTACCATTCTTAGTTTCCTTATGCTCAACATCTATTACAACTCCTGCAAAATGCATAAGCTTTCCTTTTGAGGAGTCTAAATTAGAAAGTGCTGAAAGATTTGAATTACAAAAATTATCTATTTCAAACTTATAATCATCTAAAGGGTGTCCAGATATATATATTCCAACTACCTCTTTTTCGTTTGATAGTAGCTGCATTGTGTCCCATTCTTCAACTTCTAAAGGACTAGGAGGGGTAATTAAAACTTCATCGCTATTTCCAAACATATCAACCTGATTAGAATTTTTAGAATCTTGTATTTTATTTCCAAATTTTATCATCTTTTCAATATAATTGAAATCATTTTCTTTTGCAAAATACTGTGATCTTGACAGTTCAAATGAATCAAAACCTCCAGAATATGCTAAACTTTCTAAAGTTCTTTTATTAGCAGATCTAAGATCAACTCGTGAGACAAAATCATTAAAACTTGTATAATTTCCATTTTCTTTTCTTTCCTCAACAATAGCATTTACAGCACCTTCGCCAACTCCTTTTACAGCCCCTAATCCAAACCTAACCTCTCCATTTTTATTAACTGCAAATTTGTAAAAACTCTCATTAACATCCGGACCCAAAACCCTAACACCCATTCTTTTACACTCTTCCATATAAAGTGATATATCTTTAATATCATTCATGTGATTAGTGAGTATAGCTGCCATAAGCTCAGACGGATAATGCGCTTTTAAATATGCTGTTTGATATGCGATTAAAGCATAGCATGTAGAATGGGATTTATTGAATGCATATGAAGCAAAGGCCTCCCAATCTGTCCATATTTTTTTAACTGTTTCAATATCAAAACCATTTTTATCACACCCCTCAAAAAATTTAGGTTTTAACTTATCTAGTACAGATTTAATCTTTTTACCCATTCCTTTTCTAAGAAGATCTGCATCACCCTTAGAAAAATTGGCTAATTTTTGAGATAAAAGCATTACTTGCTCTTGGTAAACTGTAATTCCATAAGTATTAGACAGAAAACTTTCCATTTCAGGAAGATCATATTCAATCTTTTCATGACCATGTTTTCTTTTAATAAAATTTGGAATATATTCCATAGGGCCTGGACGATATAGTGCATTCATTGCAATTAAATCATCAAATTTATCAGGCTTTAATTGTTTTAAGTGTGCTCGCATTCCATCTGAAGAGAACTGAAATATTCCTTTTGTTTCTCCAGTTTTAAATATTTCATAAGTTTTGTCATCCTCGAGCTCTAATTGATCAATATCAATTTCAACACCATGAATATGTTTTATTATCTTAACACAGTCCTTTATAATAGTTAAGTTTCTTAGACCTAAGAAATCCATTTTTAATAAGCCTGCATCCTCAACAACACTATTATCAAACTGTGTAACCATTAAGTCAGAGTCTTTAGCATTAGTTACAGGAATTAAATCAATTAAAGGTTCAGGAGTAATTATCACTCCACATGCATGAGTACCAACATTCCTAATAGATCCTTCTAACTTACGAGCATGATTAATAGTTGTAGCAATTAAATCATCTCCTTTTGAGAGATTTAGTAATTTATTAGCATTTTCATATTGATCATTTTTGATATTCTTTTTTAATTCTTTTGTATCATATTTAAATAGTTTGGCAAGAGAAGTTAAATCAGGAACAAGTTTTGCAGTTCTATCTGCTTCAAATAAAGGAAGATCTAAAACTCTTGCAGTATCTCTTATAGATGATTTAGCTGCCATTGATCCATATGTAATAATTTGAGCAACTTTGTCTTTTCCATATTTATTAACTACCCAATCTATAATCCTCCCTCTTCCTTCATCATCAAAATCGATATCAATATCTGGTAATGAAACTCTTTCAGGATTTAGAAACCTTTCAAACAGAAGATTATACTTAATTGGATCAACATTTGTTATTTTGGTACAATAAGCTACTACTGATCCAGCAGCTGACCCTCTTCCTGGACCAACAGAAACATTCATTTTTCTAGCCTGTTCAATAAAATCCTGAACAATAAGAAAATACCCAGGATATCCAGATTTTTCAATTGTTTGGAGTTCAAAGTCAATTCTCTCCTTTAAATCGTCATTTATCTCAATATAGCGCTTTTTTGCTCCCTCATATGTTAAAAATTTTAAATAGGCATTTTCACCTCTTTTCCCTCCATCTTCCTTATCTTTTTCATCTTTAAATTTTTCTGGAATATCAAATTCTGGCAATAAAACTTCTCTGGCCAAATCAAAAACTTCAACTTTTTTTATTAGGTCTTCTAAATTTAACATCGCTGATGGAAGATCATTAAAAAGAGTATTCATTTCATTAATAGATTTAAAATAATACTCATTATTTTCAAACCCATATCTAAGCCCTCTACCCTTTCCTATTTTTGTACTTTGTTGCTCTCCATCCTTTACACAAAGTAAAATATCATGTGAATTAGAATCTTCTTTTTCCAGATAGTAAACATTATTTGAAGCAACAATTTTTACATTATATTTTTCTGCAAATCTTAATAAAACCGTATTTACATGATTTTCTTTGTCTAGTCCGTGTCTATTTATTTCAACATAAAAATCATCTTTAAAGTTTTCTACCCACCATTTAAACTCCTCTTCTGCCTGTTCTTCTCCTATATTAAGGATTAAATTAGGAATCTCTCCGTAAAGACTACCTGTCAATGCGATTAGACCATTAGAATACTTTAAAATAAGCTCTTTATCAACTCTTGGGACGTAGTAGAAGCCATTTATAAAGCCTAAAGAACTAAGTTTAGATAAATTATGATATCCAACTTTATTTTTTGCCAAGAAAGGAATTTGAGCTCCATTATCTTTAACTGATTTATCAGTATGATTGCTACAGACATTTAATTCACATCCAAGAATTGGTTTTAATTTTAAATTCTCATGAGATAGGGAATCATTAATTGGATGATTTAAAACAGCATTAATAAACTTAAATGCACCAAACATATTAGTGTGGTCAGTTATAGAAACAGCACTCATTTTAAAATCAGCTGCTTTATCTACAATTGATTGAATATTTGCAGTTGCTTGTAAAACTGAATATTGAGAATGAAGGTGAAGATGACCAAAGACTAAGTCAGAAGAGTTAATCAAATCTTCAGTCGTTTCATTTTTAATTACTAACGCAGATTTATTTTCAACATCTTCAATTTCATCTTGTTCTGCATCTTTACTAATTTCTTTGTATGGCTGAATATTTAATCCAATTAACTTAAATGGATTAGGATTAGTACTTTGAAAATTCAAAAAGTCATTTTCTAGCATACCAACTACATTAAATGAAATTACTTTAATTCTAATTAATTCTAAAAAACACCTTGCTGTGGCTTCAACATCTGCAGAGGCATTATGCGCTTCTGAAAAGTTTTCATTAAATAATTTAAAATATAATTCCGAAAGTTTTGGCCATTTAAATCTACCTCCTCTTCCTCCTGTAATTTGACAAAAATCTGTAGAAAGTTCTTTAGTGTCAATTGATTGAATTTTTGATAAAACATTTTCTCTCTGTGATCTAAGAAATTCACAACCTAATACATTATTATCAAAACTTACATTATGTCCAATTAGGAATGAAATATTTTTAAGATCATCAGTGAATTCATCTAATACTTTACTTAAAGAAATACCATCTTTTTTTGCTCTTTCTGTTGATATTCCATGAATTTCTTGTGAATTATAAGGAATACTATATCCGTCTGGTTTAATTATGAAATTCTTTACTTCTAAAAGTTTTCCACTTACATCATGAATTTGCCACGCTAATTGAACAACTCTTGGCCAGTTCTCAAAATCAGTAATTGGTGAATTCCAGTTTTTTGGAAAGCCAGTTGTCTCACAATCAAATATAAGATACATCTAAAGGTTTTTTAAAATTACATCTAGCGTAAATGTAAAAAAAAGAAGGTTTGGAAGATGCTTTAAGGAAAGAGATTTTCTAATAAGTTAATAACTTTTAGTAGCTATATAAAGCCTTGCTCTTTCATCCACTGATCGTTATATATTTTTGCAATATATCGTGAGCCATGATCATGTAATAAAACAACTACTACATCAGAAGGGTTCAGTTTGTCTTTCAACTGATCTAAGCCAGCCATTGCACTACCACATGAATACCCACAAAAAAGTCCTTCTTCTTTAGCAAGTCTTCTAGAATATATTGCACCATCTTTATCAGTTACTTTTTCAAAGTGATCTATAATATCAAAATTTACATTTTTAGGTAAAATATCTTCACCTATTCCTTCTGTTATATAAGAATAAATTTCTTTTTCATCAAACACTCGCGTTTCGTGATATTTCTTAAAGACTGATCCATATGTATCAATACCCCAAAGTTTAATATTTGGATTTTTTTCTTTTAAAAATTTTCCAATTCCTGAAATTGTACCTCCTGTTCCAACACCAACAACAAAATGAGTTATTTTTCCTTCAGTTTGTTTCCAAATTTCAGGACCAGTTGTCTCATAATGTGCTTGCTGATTAGAAAGATTGTCATACTGGTTAGGATAATAAGAATTTGGTATTTCTTTGTTTAACCTTCTTGCAACTGAATAATACGATTCAGGATGATCAGGGGCAACATTTGTTGGGCATACATGAACAATAGCGCCCATAGCCTGTAAGATATCTACTTTTTCTTTTGACTGTTTGTCTGAGGTTGTACAAATTAACTTATACCCTCTATCAATGCAAGCCAGAGCTAGACCCATCCCTGTATTTCCAGATGTTGCTTCAATTATGGTGCCACCTTTTTTAATTAGCCCATTTTTCTCAGCATCTTCAATCATCTTTAAAGCCATTCTATCTTTAGTAGAATGCCCTGGATTAAAACTCTCAACCTTTGCAAGAATCAAAGCTTCTGAATTAATTAATTTATTGATTTTAACTAAGGGAGTATTTCCTATAGTTTCTATTATATTATTGTAGTATTCCATAATTATTATTAGAGTACAAAATTAATATATCTATTCAAACCTTAAAGCCTTTACAGGGGATATTTTGCTTACAATAAAAGATGGTACAATCAAAAAAACATAGCAAATTATAATTGTACCAATATTTAAATATAATAAGGGTAAAAAATCAATACTTACAGGAACTGTATCCATAAAATAAATTTCAGGATCTAGAGAAATAAAACTAAACTTCTGTTGTAAAACAGCAAAACCTAAGGCAATTAGATTACCAAAAAAAAGCCCTCTTGAAATCAAGTATAATGAATTGTAAAGAAAAACTCTTCTAATAATTTTATTGCTAGCACCTAAAGATTTTAAAAGACCAATAAACTGTGTTTTTTCAAGTATTATAATAAGTAATGCAGTGATCATATTAACAGAACCAACAATTAGCATTAATGTTATTATAACTATTATATTTAGGTCCTGAAGAGCCAACCAATCAAATATTTGAGGGTAACTCTGCTTTATAGTAGTAGTGTTCAAATTAAAATCTAAATTTTGATAAATTTTTTCAGCTTCGTCTTCAAGAAATTTTAAATCTTTTAATGAAACTTCATAAGCACCTATCTGACTTGAATTCCAATTATTTAATTTTTGAATTTGCTTTATATCACCAAAAACTAATAAATCATCAAATTCTGATAAACCAGTATTATACACTCCAATAACATTTAATTTTCTTACTCTTACAGGATTATCCATAAAATAAATGGAAAGCTTATCCCCAACCGAACATCCTATCTTTCTAGCAATTGATTCAGAGACTACAATATCATTAGATTTTTGCAATGAATCTTCTGAAATTAAAAGAGTATTTCCCTCAATTAAATTACTTTTTAGGAAACTATGATCGTAATCATTACCCACACCCTTTAAAACAACTCCTAATATTTCCTCATTATTTTTAATAATACCAGCCTTTGTTGCAACTGTCTGTATGTTAGTAACATTGGCATTGTTTAATATCTCACTATACAGTTGATCATCAAAATTAATTGGATAATTTTCAAAGGACTGATTATCAGTTAATTTCGTGATTTTGATATGTGAACCAAAACCTGTTACTTTATTATATATTTCATTTTTAAACCCTTTTAAAATAATTAAAGAAATCATCATTAAGGAAACAGAAAGAGAAATAGCTAAAACTGCAATACTAATTATCGGTCTAGTATAATTATTATTGTTTTCTTTTGTAGAAAATAATCGCTTTGCAATGAAAAAAGATATATTCATATATGGCTAAAATAAAACAAAATATTATCATTCTAATGATCCTATCATGTTTTGGGGTTAATGCGCAAGAACTAGTTTTAGGGGCAGAAAAAATAAATGAAATAATCTCTTATACTAAAAGTAAAAATATTGCCATTGTAGCCAATCAAACCTCTTTAATACAAAAAACACACCTTGTTGACACACTAGTTTCATTAAATCAAGATATTAAATTAATTTTTTCTCCTGAGCACGGTTTTAGAGGCAAGGCTGATGCCGGAGCATACATTAATGATGGGATAGATAAAAAAACAGGTATTCCAATTTTATCTTTACATGGAAAGTACAAAAAACCAAAAAATGAAAATTTAAAAAATATTGATATTATAATATTTGATATCCAGGATGTTGGTGCAAGGTTTTACACATACATTTCTACTCTACATTATATTTTAGAAGCAGCTTCTGAGCAGGAAATACAAGTTTTAGTTTTAGATAGACCTAACCCAAATGGACATTATATCGACGGGCCTGTATTAGAAGAAAAATATAAATCTTTTATAGGTAAACATCCAATACCTATTGTTCATGGCATGACCATAGGAGAATATGCTAAGATGATAATTGGAGAAAAATGGATTGAAAAAAAATGTAATTTAAAAATTATTAAAATGCTTAATTATAATAGAGAAGATATTTATGACCTTCCTATTAAGCCCTCTCCCAACTTGCCAAACAAAAGAGCAGTAAACCTTTACCCTTCTCTATGTTTATTTGAAAGAACTACAATTAGTATTGGGCGAGGTACTGATTATCCTTTTCAACATTTTGGAGCGCCCTTTCTTAAAAGTAATTATTCATTTGAGCCTGTTAGTGGTGCTGGAAGCAAGTACCCTAAGCATGAGAACAAAGTTTGCTTTGGAACAGATTTAAGATTTCAAACAAAAATTCTAAACTCTATTAATCTAGATTGGTTAATAGAATGCTATAATCAAAGTAATGATAAAGAAAATTTCTTCACACTAAATTTCGATCAATTAGCTGGAACAGATAAATTAAGGTTACAGATTATATCTGGAATGTCAGCTAAGAAAATTTCAGAAACATGGTTAGAAGGCTTAAGTAAATTCCAAAAAACTAGAGAAAAATACTTAATTTATTAATTGATTTCTAATTTTAATTTTTCAATAACTTTATATACAGCAGGACATATCTCATAATTCTTTTGTGTTATTTGTAATAACTGAGATTGCTTTATTCTATCAGTATGAGGAAAATCTCTACATGCTTTTGGCCTAGATTCATAAATTGTACATGAGTTATCATCAGCTAAAAACACACATGGTGTAGATTTTAAAACATAATCTTTTTCTTCATCTATTCTCAAATACTTCTCGACAAAAATTGAGGGCTTAATCTTTAGATATTTAGATATTGAAAAAATATCTTTATCGGTAAATAATGGCCCTGTTGTTTTGCAACAGTTTGCACATTCTAAACAATTAGTACAAGAGAAAACTTCATCATGTAGAGGATGAATTAAGCGATCTAAAACTTTAGGTTTTATTTTTTTAAGTTTTTTAAAAAACTTAACATTTTCCTTTCTTTTCAGCTTAGCTTTTGGCAGATCATCTAACACAACTATTATAATCTACCTGGATAAATCTTCAGAGCTTCTTCGAGGCATTTTACTGCGTTCAATAAAGATTCTTTATTTAAAACATATGCTATTCTTACCTGATTTAACCCTTCTCCAGGAGTTGAATAAAACCCTTCAGCTGGAGCAACCATTAATGTAGCACCATTATAATCGAAATCTTCTAATAACCACTGAGCAAATTTATCGGCATTATCAACAGGAAGTTGAGCAATTGCATAAAATGCACCTTTAGGCTTTGGACATATTACACCATCAATTTTATTAAGTCCGTCAACAAGTAAATCTCTTCTTGATAGATATTCAGCACTTACTTGATCAAAATATGATTGCGGTGTGTCTAATGCAGCTTCGCCTGCAACTTGTCCAAATGTTGGCGGAGATAGTCTTGCTTGAGCAAATTTTAAAGCTGTTGATATAACATCTTTATTTTTTGAAATAATACAACCTATCCTAATACCACACATACTATACCTTTTAGAAGTAGAATCAATAACAACAGCATGATTACTTAATCCATCTAAATTAAGAATAGAGTAATGCTGAAGTCCATCATAAGCAAACTCTCTATAAACTTCATCTGCAAATAAAAACAAATCGTATTTTAAAACAATATCTCTTAAAGTTTCTAATTCTTCTTTAGAATATAGATAACCTGTAGGATTTCCTGGATTACATATTAAAATAGCTTTAGTTTTATTTGTAATTAATTTTTCAAATTCTTTAATATCTGGAAGAGCAAAACTATTTTCAATTTTTGTAGTAATAGGCTTAACTACAACGCCAGAAGATTTTGAAAAACCATTGTAATTAGCATAAAATGGCTCGGGAATAATTATCTCATCACCATGGTCAAGACATGAGTTTAGACCAAACAGCAGTGCCTCAGAACCTCCTGTGGTAACCATTAAATCATTGTGATCAACGTCTATACCGATATTTTGATAATATTTAGACAAACCAATTCTGTATGATTCAAATCCTGCTGAATGACTATATTCTACAACTTTTTTTGAAAAATTTGANATGGCATNAAGAGCAACTTTNGGAGTTTGNATATCTGGTTGACCAATATTTAAATGAAATACTTTCTTTCCTTTCTTTTTTGCTTTTTCAGCAAAGGGAACTAATTTACGAATTGGAGATTCAGGCATGCTTAGACCTTTGTTAGATATTTTTGGCATAATTTAATTTTTATAAAAAATCCCCCAATTAACTTGGAGGATTAAATTTCGTAATTATTGTTTTTAAAAAACTACTTTTTTTCTAAAGGAGATCCATTAGGAGTCCTTACAGGCATAGATTCTTCCTTGACAGGTGGTCTAACCTCACCCTTAATAGTTAAAATAACTGGACGTTTGTCAGCATTTGTAGTTAGAGTTATAGTTTTAGTGAATTTTCCAACTCTATTTGTTGCATACTTAACCCCTATAGATCCACTTTCACCAGGATTCCAAGTTGAAGAACCATCTTCTTTCCTCCATGAAGGAACAGTACATCCACAACTTCCTTTAGCATTCTTAATAACTAAAGGCTCTGAACCTGAATTAGTAAATTTAAATTCTCTCTGACCATCAGAATTATGATCAATAATTCCGTAATCAACTACTTTTGATTCAAATTCAATAACAGAATTACTAGAGATAGCAATATCAGTCTTTTCTTGTACACNAACAGGTGTTTGAGCACAAAGTGTTAAAAATGATACTGAAAGAAAAAGAGAAAAAATTAGTTTTTGCATTTCTTAATATTTATTTATTTTTTAATAGAACTTTAACGTCAAAAGTACTAAAATATTTCCTTTTATCAAATCAATTATTTTGCAGAATAGATTTTGTAGATTTGCTTACTTTAATCCAAAGATTCTAAATGAATATCCCTAAAATATACCTTCCTAAAGAGATTGAAAATAAGTGGTACTCACATTGGATGAAAAAAGGTTATTTCAACTCTGTTCCAGACAATAGAAAAGCATATACAATTGTTATTCCTCCTCCAAATGTAACAGGAGTTTTACATATGGGACATATGCTTAATAATACACTTCAAGATGTTCTGATAAGAAAGGCTCGAATGCAAGGCTTTAATGCCTGCTGGGTTCCTGGTACTGACCATGCCTCAATTGCAACTGAAGCAAAGGTTTTAAAAAAACTTGCAGATCAAGGAATCAAAAAATCTGATATTTCTAGAGAAAAGTTTATGAAACATGCATGGCAATGGAAAGAAACGCACGGAAATATAATACTAGATCAGCTTAAAAAAATTGGTGCATCATGCGATTGGAATAGAACAAAATTTACCATGGATGACAGTATGAATGAGTCTGTTATAAAAGTATTTGTTGACCTTCACAATAAGGGGCTAATCTACAGAGGTATAAGAATGGTTAATTGGGATCCATCGGCAAAAACAGCTATCTCAGATGAAGAAGTAATTTTTAAAGAAGTAAACTCTCATCTGTATTTTATTGAATACAGTATTCAGAAAAGCAGTGATAAAATTACTATAGCAACAACAAGACCTGAAACAATTTTAGGAGATACTGCCATATGCGTTAACCCAAATGATAAAAGATATCAGCATCTCAAAGGTAAAAAAGCAATTATCCCATTATTAGATAGAGAAATTCCTATTATTTATGATGAATATGTTGATATGGAGTTCGGAACAGGTGCATTAAAAATAACTCCAGCTCACGATATAAATGATTATGAGATTGGTGACAAGCACAGTTTAGAGTCTATTGATATTCTTAATGACGACGGAACATTAAATAAATCAGCAAAATTATACATTGGTGAAGATAGGTTTGATGTTAGAGAAAAAATATCTGTTGATCTAAAAAAAATTGGTGCTTTAATAAAAAAAGAAGAATATAAAAACAAAGTAGGATTTTCTGAAAGAACAAACACAATTATTGAGCCTAAACTTTCCATGCAATGGTTTTTCAAAATGGAAGAAATATCAAAGCCTGCTTTAGAAAATATAATGAATGATGGCATTCAATTACATCCAGCAAAATTTAAAAATACTTACAGACACTGGATGGAAAACATCAAGGATTGGTGTGTTTCCAGACAATTATGGTGGGGACAACAGATTCCTGCATATTTTTATGATGGAAATAAATATGTTATTGCTGAAAATAAAGTGGAAGCTTTAAGAAAAGCAAAATTACTTAAAGCAGATATAAGAATTGAAGATTTAAGACAGGATGAAGATGTTTTAGACACTTGGTTTTCATCTTGGCTATGGCCAATATCTGTATTTGATGGGATAAGAAACCCAAATAATGAAGAAATAGACTACTACTACCCTACTAATGATTTAGTTACTGGTCCAGATATTTTATTTTTCTGGGTAGCCAGAATGATAATAGCTGGATATGAATATAAATCAGAATTACCGTTTAAAAATGTTTATTTAACAGGTCTAGTAAGGGATAAAGAGGGTAGAAAAATGAGTAAATCATTAGGAAACTCTCCAGATCCCTTAGAACTAATAGAAAAATATGGTGCGGACGGTGTTAGAGTTGGTATGCTTTTATGTGCACCAGCTGGAAATGACCTACCATTTGATGAAGGGTTGTGTGAGCAAGGAAGAAACTTTTCAAATAAACTATGGAATGCTTTAAGACTTATTAAAGGTTGGAATATTGAAGAAAAAGAACAGCCACAGTCATCAGTTGATGCAATTAAATGGTTTAATATAAAAATTGATAAAGTAATAAATGATATAAATAAATCATTTGAAAAATACAGAGTATCTGAAGCATTAATGCTTACTTATAAATTAGTTTGGGATGATTTCTGCTCACTCTATCTTGAAATTATAAAACCTGAATATGGAGACTCTATTGATACAAAAACAATAGAATCAACAAATGAAATTTTCTCCAAAATCTTACAACTTCTTCACCCATTTATGCCTTTTATTTCTGAAGAAATATGGCATTTAATTTCTAATAAAAAATCTGATATTATTGTTTCTCAATGGCCAAAATCTACTAAATTAGATAAAGAAATGTTAGAATGTTTTGAAGATACAATTGAGATTGTAAGTGGAATTAGAAATATTAGAAGGAAAAAAAATATTGCTAATAAAGAAAAGTTAGAACTTCACATAATTCAAAATGTTGAGAAAAAATATAATTTTAATTCTATATTGTATAAGCTAGCAAATCTTTCAAAAATAAGTCTAGGTAAAAATAAAATTGAAAACTCATTTTCTTTTATGATACATTCAAATGAATACTTTGTGCCTTTATTAGAAAACTTTGACAAAAAGACGGAATTACTTCAGCTAAATAAAGATCTAGATTATACAAAAGGATTTCTTAAAATAGTTTCAGGAAAACTAGCAAACAAAAAATTTGTTGAAAATGCACCAGAAAAATTAGTACTTAACGAAAAAAACAAGCAGGAAGATGCAAAAGAAAAAATCAGAATTCTAACTGAAAAAATTAAATTACTTAGCTAGAACTCTGATTTATATTAAAGTTTCTTTATTCTATTACTACTTTTTTGTAGATATATTCTCCATCTGAAATTACTTTCATTAAATAAACTCCAGCATTAAGATTAGTTAAGTCAATTTTTACTGTACTTAAGCTACTTATTTTCACTAAATCAAATACTTTATCTCCTAAAGAATTAAATATCTCAATATTAATTTCATCATTATTTTTAGATGATATATTAAATAATCCATTTGAAGGATTTGGATAAATTGTGAATGAGCTTAAATTCTCAAAATTAGTATTACTTACGCATGAATCAACATAAACCCAAGTATCGTTATAAGAGCTACAACCATTCTCATCTACTGCAGTAACAGAATACAATTGATCAGCTATTGGGGAGTCAATGATAACAGCAGTACTCATTCCATTACTCCAACTATAAGAATTAAATCCAGATGTAGCAGTAAGTAAAACCTCATCTCCAATACAAATCTGACCATTTGGTGGATCCGTAGAAATATAAACTTGTTCAGGGTCATTAAATGTTACAAATGAATATACAACACTATCACATGAGTTTGAAGCGCTTAGTGAATCAATATAAGAACCAGAGCTAGTATAAGAGTTATTTCCTACTAAAACACTATCACCTGTACATAATTCATATTCTTGAGCATCTCCATGAGGCATTAATTCAATATCATAATAGAAATAGTAATAATCACCAAAATTTGCGACACTTGACTGAGTAATTGAAGCTATATTCCCAAAGTTATATGGGAAATTTACATCTGTGTTACTTCTAAATAAAGGAGCATTATCTAAATCTCCTGTTCCAAGTTCATAATCATTCCCTACTGGCATGTAAAAATCTAAAGCTACCCTCTGACTACCAGGAAAAACTTGTTGAATAGAATTATCTATTACATTTCCATTATTATTTCTTAACTCAAAGGTTACAGTAGCAGTATCTTCAGAATAGATTAGAGCTGAAACTATTGTGGAGGGAACATAGCAGTCAAAAAGTAAATGCTGATCACCATCGTAATAATCTCCTGCAGCAGAAGCACTATCTGTAATACCACCAAATAGAGTTAANTAATTAGCAGATAAAACTGNTAAATTAGTTGTAATTACGCTATCACATCCATTTGCAGCAATAACTGTATCANTATAAANTCCAGAAGATGTATAGGNACTATTTGCTACATAAAAAACATCACCAAAACAAATTGTTGNATTAATAGTACTTGAACTTGCAGTAGTTGTATCAACTANTAGATTAGTTGTAATAATACTATCACAGCCAAAGGATGTTTGAAGTGTATCAATGTATGTTCCTGTAGAATCATAAATATTAGATCCAAAAATATAAACATCATTTGCGCAAACTGTCTGATTATTTATATAAAAAACTGTTGGGTTAACAATTACATTGGAACTTACAACACTGTCGCAGCCTATTGAAGAAATTAAAGAATCAATATAAAGACCAGAGGTTGTGTAAACGCTATTTCCCACTAAAACACTATCTCCTTGACAAATCGAATATTCTCTAGAAGCATTAGATCCCTTAATTTCAATATTATAGAAAAAGTAATAGAAATTCCCTCCTGCAGAAGAGGAAGTAATAGATGCTAAAGAACCAAAATCATAAGGATAATTTACTCCTTGATTATTTCTGTAAAGCCCATCAAAGCTAGAAGCAGGAGATATCCCTAGTTCAAAATCATTTCCTACAGGTACCTCAAAATTTAGTTGAATAGTATTTGCTCCATCAGATAAAAAATAAATAGTATCAGCAATGGTATTACCATTATTATCTCTTAGTTCAAATTCATATATAGTAGCACCATCAGAATACACAGTTGCGGAAACAATATTAGATGGAGAATAAACATCTAATAATAGATGTTGATCACCAGTAAAAAAACCTCCAGCACCAATATTATTATCGGCAAGTCCTCCAAAAATTGAATTAAACGGAGAGTAAACTGTTAGATTAGTAAATATAATACTATCACATCC
>JGI24540J26637_10000507_pt1 | contig 16317 bp, 15 predicted proteins | sample NorSeaMetagenome_FD_26637 | JGI IMG/M metagenome (IMG submission 26637)
TTTTTTGTAGGAATATTATTTTTGAATTCTTTTATTCCATATGTAGTAGGAATACCTTTGACATCAAATAGATCTTTTACAGCTAATGGCAGACCATAAAGTAGTTTGAGTTTACTATCAGGGTTTTTAATTAAGTCTTTTTTTTTAGCCTCTGCTATTATTTCTTCTTCATCTTTAAGTGAAACAATAGCATTGATAACTGGGTTATACTTTTTTATACGTTGGAGATAATAATCAGTAACTTCTTCAGCGCTTATTTTTTTTTCTATAATATTTGAAACAATCTTATCAGCAGGTAAATTTTCAAGCATTTATAATTCTACACATCTGCTAGATGTGGCCTCAATAATTGACCAATCAACATCAAGTCCTAGACCCGCCTTTTTGGGTGCAGAAACGTGACCATTAGAATCTAATTGGAAGTGATCAACACCTTGAATGAGAAAATCATCGATGGGAACGGGTACTTCAAAATAATGGCTATTGGCATTGGCTAGGGCCAGGTGAAGATTGGCAGCGGTAGACAGTGAGCTACCCCAAGACTGAAGTTCAACATTGAGTTCAGACTTTGCAGCCATGGCAAAAATAGCCATAGCGGGACTGATGCCACCTGCCGTAGCAGCGTCAATGCGTAGGGCGCTCCAGCAATCGGCGGCAATGGCCTGTTGTACATGGGCTAAATCTACCACACTATTACCTGCTGGGATGATAGGCACAGAAGTGCTGCGCTTTAAGGCACGATAACTCGCCCAATCATGGTCATCAAATGGCGCCTCTAGCCAAATGAATCCTTGTTCCTCCATTACTGCCGCTACCTTAGCCGCTCCTTGGGCTTCATAATGACCTTCAGCGTCAAACATAAACTGACAACCCTGATCTTTGAAAACATGGTAAACATCACGCATCAGTGAAATATCAGCTTCGGCTATAGATTTATAGTGGAACTTAAAAATCGAAAAACCAGTTTGACGTAACGTGTTGATAAGCTCTATATACTGGGACGCTTGTTCCATCACTGGGATACTAGCGTAGGCACGGATACTATGCCGCTCACCGCCAAGCAGTTTATACAGTGGCAAGGCTTGTCGTTTTGCAACAAGATCCCACATGGCAATGTCTAAGCCCGCAATTGCAGTGTTAGACACGCCAGGTCGACGTTGCTGCATCCAAGCCCATTGATCCTTTAGAGACTGTGGCTTCTGTTCGAGTAGGCCAATTAGCAGTGGCCGCATCGATTCCAGCACCGAATTATCAACGCCATGTTCAGTAAAAGTGCACACGCTACTGATGCCATCCTGTCCACTATCGTCTGTCAAACGTACGATAGTATCTGTGTTAAGNACCTTGGGCATGATGGGCGACCAGGAAAACTCAGGTGGCTTTTGCGCTACAGTGTAGACTCGAATACGAGTAATTTGGGGTGCGGTTTCAAGGGCATTAAAGGCCATAATCTTAGTCCTTATCAACTACCCTAGTTTAGACCCCATGTAGGGTCTTGGTTTCGAGGTAATCTTCAATACCCATATCACCACCTTCACGTCCATTACCAGATTGTTTATAGCCACCAAAAGGTGAGCCATAATTATAACCGGCACCATTTACATGAACCGCACCAGCACGAAGCTGTCTTGCAACTCTATCAGCGCGTTCTTTACTACCAGTTTGCATATATGCTGCTAATCCATATGGAGTATCATTAGCAATTTTAATAGCTTCAGCCTCATCCTCAAACGGAATTATTACCAACACTGGACCAAATATTTCTTCTTGAGCAACCCGTTTATCATTTGTGACATCAGCAAAAATTGTCGGTTTAGTATACCAGCCAGTTTCAAAACCTTCAGGCTTACCAAGTCCTCCAGTTAATAATGTTACACCTTCATCAATACCAACTTTAATCATCGTTTGCACTCGATCGTATTGAATCTTATCAAATAGTGGTCCTAGATGATCACCTTCTTCTTTTGGGTCACCAAGTGAAATATTTTCAGCAGCTTCTTTTGCAATCTTTAANGCTTCTGCATAACAGCTTTTTTCTACTAATAGTCTAGTGGGTGCATCACACGATTGGCCGGTGTTAAACATGCACTCATTTACAGAAGCAGCAACTTTTTCATTTAAATCACAATCGGCAAATACTAAATTTGGAGATTTACCTCCAAGTTCCAAGGTAACTTTTTTAACAGTGGAAGCAGATTCTTTGGTCACTGAAATTCCACCGCGGGTTGAACCAGTAAAAGACATCATTTGAATATCAGGGTGTCTTGACATTGGTACTCCTACATTTTCACCGTCACCTTGTACAAGATTGAAAACACCTGGAGGTACACCGGCTTCATGTAAGATCTCTGTATATACTACGGCAGAAAGTGGAGTATGTTCTGAAGGTTTTAGGATACTCGTACAACCAGTAGCAATAGCAGGCAATACTTTTAGAGTAATTTGATTAATTGGCCAATTCCATGGTGTTATTAGTCCACACACACCAATAGGTTCTTTGCAAAGAACATCACCATTTGGAAGTGTTACATAATCTTCTAGTTTTTTTAATGCTTCAATAAATCCATCTAGATGTCCTATAGCAGCATCAGCTTGAGCGTCTCTAGCCATCGTCATTGGTGCTCCCATTTCTAAACTCATAGCTTGGACAAGATCTTCAAATCTATTTTTTGTAACTTCTTGAATTTTTAAAAGTAATTTTAAACGCTCTTCCTTTGATGTTTGAGAGAAAGTTTCAAATGCAGCATTTGCAGCACTGACAGCAAGATTTACATCATCAGTATTTCCCATGGCCACAATTCCAATTTGTTCTTCTGTAGCCGGATTCATTACAGGCATTGTATTTTTGGACTGTGGAGTAACCCACTCGCCGTTAATATAAAANTTTTGAAGATTTTCCATTATTTATTCCTTTTATCGCGCTTTAATTATNCTGGCCAGAACCAGCTTTTTCATATCATCAATCTTTGCTTCTACTGGATTGGTACCAAATGCTGTATCAACCATAGATTTTTTTGCAATTCTGTCTACACAATCTTCTGGCACACCAATTTCATTAAGCCCCTTGGGTATATTGAATCTATCTAAAAGTTTTTCTTGATTAGCAATAAATGTGGCTACAGTAGCATCTTCATATTGCAGCGCTTCAGACATGCGTTTTACTTTTTCTTCTAACGTAGGTAAATTATATCTTAATACAGTTGGAAGTATTATCGCATTTGTTAAGCCATGATGAGTATTATACTCTGCACCAACCATGTGTGCAATTGCATGGACTAAACCTAAACCTTTAATAAAAGCAATACCGCCAAGCATAGAAGCAACTAGCATAGCCCCACGTGCAGCAAGATTATCAGGTTCTTCGACTGCTAAATGAAGGGATTTAGAAATCAAAGATAGACTTTCAAGAGCAGCACCATCACATAAAGGATGAAATCCAGGCACGATATAACCTTCAATTGCGTGAACCATAGCATCAACACCTGTCCATGCCGTAAGGTTTGCTGGTAATTTTAATGTTAACTCCGGATCTAGTATTGCAACAGCAGGTTTAAGTTCTGGATGACAAATACAAAACTTCATCATTTGTTCAATATCGGTAACCATTGCAGTACTCTCAGTTTCGGCACCAGTTCCTGCGGTAGTTGGAATTGTTATCAGCTTTGGAAATTGATTTTCTTTTCCAATTTTAGGTGCTGGTTTTTCCCAATCAAAATCAAATAGTGGATAATCATTATTAGCAGTTAAACAAATAGATTTACCNCCATCCATTGCACTTCCACCACCAATTGCAATTATAGCATCGTGATTTCCAGATTTAAACTCAGAACAGCCATTTGCTATTTCATCACTTCGTGGGTTAGGGGAAATACCATAAAAAAGACCTGACTTAATATTTGAATCTGTCAAAACTTTTATTAAATTTTCAATAAAGGGCAAGTCTTTGCTTCCACTGTCGGTTACTATCAATGGATTATGAATATTTAAATTTTTACAAAAAGAAGAAATCTCTTTAACTCTTCCTGGTCCATATGCAATTGGTACAGGAAATCCCCAATCTTGGGGTTGTAAAATTTCATCTATATTTAAATTAAACTGTTTCATAGTTTAGGTTCTTCACAAATTAAAAAAAACTATAATTCTTTTATTTATTTATTTAAAGATAATAAATGATAGCTTTCAAGAGTTAACAATATTTATTATTAATCTTTATGCAGAAATATACATTTAATTTAAATACTTACTTAGCAGTAGGGGCAATGCTTTTGGGGATAATATTAATTGATTCCTATGGTATAATTATTAAAAGTCTTGGCGATACTTATTCAACTACTCAACTCTTAGTATTTAGAAATGTATTTGCAATTATTCCACTTGTAATTTTGATCTTATTTTCACAAGATGATTTAAAAATATTCAAAGATTTAAATAAAAAATTTATTACCGTCTGTCTAATAAGAGGCCTTTGTTTTACTGGAGTAAATGTTTTTTTCTTTATTTCTGTAATTAATATGCAGTATGCGATAGCAATGACACTAACTTTTGCATCACCTTTTTTTATAGCGCTTCTATCAATTATTATTTTAAAAGATAAGGTGGGAATATATAGATGGTCCGCAATCGTTATAGGATTTTTGGGTGTAATTATGATTATGAAGCCTACAAGCGATGTATTTGTTATCTATTCAATTTTCCCTATTTTAGTTGCATTTTGCTGGTCATTATCAATGATAGTTTTAAAATTTATTCCAGAAAACATTTCAACTGCAAAAATACAATTTTACTCATTGTTTTTTTCAATTGTTGGCGCCTTTGTATTGTATTTCATTTCATCTGATCACCAGCCAATAGAAAATATGAGCCATTTGTTTTTAATGATAATGACAGGAATACTTGGTGGAACAGCGGGGATTTTATTTATTTATGCTTATCGCCTAATGCTACCAAGCAAGCTGGCACCATTTGAATATTTGGGGATTCCATCTTCATTTATTTTAGGTTGGATTTTTTTTAAAGAAGCTCCTATAGACCAATTATTTCCAGGCGTTCTAGCTATAGTATTGGCAGGAATGATTATTATTTGGCGTGATGCACTTCGAGAAAACCATCAAAGAGATAATAAGAAATTTTATTGATATTGTTATTTTGAAGTCATTGATTGCATAATAATAGTACGGTCAATTTCACCAANTAATTCACCAGTTACACTATCAACAACAGGAAATGTTTTATCATTTTCACAACACATATCCATTAATCCGTCTATTTTAGAAGTATTGACAATACAATCATTGCCTTCTTTGAAGGTTTTTTTTGTATCTTCACACACTTCTTTTCGACATATTTTACCTGCACTAAGTACCTTATATTTTGGTACATCTTCGGTAAATTCTCTAACATATTCATCAATAGGATTGGCAACAATTTCTTCTGGGGTTCCTAATTGTACAATCTCTCCATCCTTCATGATTGCAATTGTATCACCCATTTTAATTGCTTCTGCAAAATCATGAGTAATAAACACCATTGTTTTTTGTAGCTTTTCTTGAAGCTTAAGAAGTTCATCTTGCATCTCTCTTCTGATTAAAGGATCTAAAGCAGAAAATGGTTCATCAAAAATTAATATTTCTGGATCAACTGCAAGAGCTCTTGCCAATCCAACTCTTTGTTGCATTCCTCCAGATAGTTCTCTTGGATAGTGATTGTCCCAACCTTCTAAGCCAACCATTTTGCAAACTTCCATAGCTCGTTCTAATCTCTCTTTGAGCTTAGCTCCTCTAATTTCTAATCCATAGGATATATTATCAATCACTTTTTTATGCGGAAACAAACCAAAATGTTGAAAAACCATACTCATTCTATTTCTTCTTAAGTCAGTGAGTTCATTCTTATTCATTTTGATGACATCAATATCATCAATTTTTACTTCTCCATGTGTAGGCTCTATAAGTCTTGAAATACATCTTGCTAAAGTTGATTTTCCACTACCAGACAAGCCCATTACAACAAAGGTCTCTCCTTTTTTTATTGAAAAACTTACATCTTTTACAGCTATAACGTGACCAGTTTTTTCTTGAACTTCATTACGAGACAAACTCTTATCTAAATTAGATAAAATAGATTTTTCATTTGGACCAAATAATTTCCAAATATTGTTACAAATAATTTTTTCGTTATTTTGCATGAGACAAAATACTATTGTATTAATGATAAGATGCAAGGTTGCATTTAATAAATTTATAATTGATAATAAAATAAAATATCAATAATTTTACCCATAATGACGTTTTTAAATAACACAATAAATAAGGTATCAAATTCGAGTTACTATAGGTTTCTACTTCCTATTCTAATTTTTGTTGCATTTGCACTCTCAATTTATTTATCTATTCAAAGTGAAGAAAAATCAGTTTTTCCAGAATTGGCAACTGATGCATTCACTTTTACAGCCTGGATAAATGCTGGAGAAGACTATTTAAAAGATCACTACAAATGGATTACAAGATTAGTTGCAAGCTATGTAAAGCTTGGTTATTACGGATTTGAAGACTTCCTTTTAGACTCTTCTTGGTTATTTGTAGCAGCTCTTATGATTATACCTGCATTTATGGTTGGAGGATTAAAGCTAGCTATATTATTTACATTTGGAATTTATTTTTGGGGTGCCGTAGATATGTGGGAACCTGCTATGGAGTCTATGGCTTTAATGAGTTTGTCAGTCTTACTTTCAGTAATTGTTGGAGTTTTTTTTGGAGTACTCTCTTCACAGAGCGATAGGTTTGAGTCATTTTTAAAACCATTTTTAGATACGATGCAAGTTATGCCGGCATTTGTTTATCTTATCCCAGCAATGTTTTTCTTTGGTATAGGTGCAGCTCCAGCAATATTAGCAACTATGATTTATTCAATGCCTCCAATTATTCGCTTAACTAATTTGGGTATTCGGCAGGTACCGAATGAAACAATCGAAACAGCCGTATCATTTGGCTCATCCAAGACTCAAACATTATTTAAGATTCAAATTCCTCTTGCGCTTCCAAGTATTATGATGGGCGTCAATCAAACAATTATGATGGCATTGGCACTTATTGTTTTGGCTACATTTATTGGAGCCCAAGGTCTAGGAGCAGAAATATGGATTGCGATTAGAAAGCTTGATGTTGGTTTTGCTATGGAGGGTGGTTTATGTGTTTTATTTATGGCTATCATGCTTGATAGATTTAGCAAAGCGTTAAGCGCAGAGACAAAAACACTACCATCTGAGAGTCAAAAATTTCATTTACTTCCTCAGGATTGGGATATCTATCCTATGGCAAAAATTTTTGAAAAACCACTAGATATCATTCACTCAATTATTGAAATGACTTTTAAAATTGTCGTTGGTCTTGTTGCTTATTTGTCTAATAAGATAGTTAGTATAATAAATGCTGATTATGGAGAAACTATTAGTAGATTTCTTAACAATCATTTTTATTTTTTCTCTGGCATCTTAATTTTATACTCTATTAGCCTCTATGATTCTATAGGGCCTGGTATTGGCCAATTCCCAGAATCTTGGGCATTATCAATTAGAGAACCAATTCAGTCTAGTGTGCAATGGCTTACGATAAATCCGACCTTCATAGCATTTACAAAAGGCATTCGATATTATGTGACTATTTATTTAATGCGACCGTTGGATACGTATTTAACTTTTATGCCCTGGTGGTATGTTATGTCAGCATTTGTAATAATATCATGGATTTCCGTCGGCGTAAGATTTGCAGCAGTAACTGCTCTTCTTTTACTTTTTATTGCCGCTTGTAATATTTGGACTCAAGCAATGATAACCCTGTCATCAGTCATGATTGCAGTTTTTTTCTGTTTTATTATTGGAGTACCAATTGGTATTTTGGCATCTTATAGTAAAAGATTTCAAAGTATTAATGAAGTCATTCTAGATGCTATGCAAACCCTTCCATATTTTTGCTATTTAATTCCTGTGCTAATGTTTTTTGGAGGTGGAGTTGTTTCAGCTCTTATTGCAACAATAATTTATTCTATACCTCCAATAATAAGACTTACAGTTTTAGGCCTATCTCAAGTTTCCGTAACCTATTCAGAAGTTTCAAAGTCTTTTGGAGGAACAACATTACAAACGTTGGGTAAAATTAAATTTCCACTTGCTGTACCTAGTCTCGTTATGGGCTTTAATCAAACAGTAATGATGGCCTTTGCAATGCAGATTGTAACACCATTAATCGGTGGAAAAGGTCTTGGAAAAGAGGTTTTTGCCGGTTTAGCAAGATCTGACACTGGAAGAGCTTTGGCGGCAGGAATAGGGATCTGTTTATTAGCTATAATTATAGACAGAATAAGCCTTGCATACACTAAAAAACAACGTGATGCCCTTGGTTTATAGTGATAAATTTTTATTATTATAAATTATTAATTTACTGATTATTAAAATGATTATTGAGTTTACATAATAAGACTTTTCAGTCTAAAATATTTTTTTTATAAATAATAAATGGAGTACTAATTAAATGAAATTTAATGCAAAAACATTTGCAGCTTTCATATTCTCGTCTTTCCTTATGATTTCTAGCTTTAGTTCAGCAAGTGCTGAAAGAATGACTAGAGCAGTAGCGGATTGGACCGGTGGAATGGTAACATGTGAAGTAGCTGAACAAATTCTAGAACAAGAACTTGGATATAAAATTGACTCAATAGTTTTTCCGTCAGGAACTGGACTTTGGGAAGCAATAGCTGATGGTAGTGATATACAATTTGGTTGTGAAAGTTGGCCAAGTTATGCAGAGGCTGATGATGTAATGATCAACATGCCACTTAAATACGATGGTAAAGTTGTAAAAGAGTACTCAGGTGATGGTTCTATTGAAGCTTATACTACAGGCATTATAGGATCTTCTGATTATTTTGTACCTAAGTATTTTGTCGATGCAAATCCAGACTTTAAAGACTGGACTGACCTAAATAAATATAAAGATCAATTTGCAACTCCTGAAACAGGAAGCAAAGGAAGATTAATCGGATGTGCGGTTGCTGGTTGGAACTGTCATGATCAAAAAAGATTAGACTTGCTTGGAATTGATTTTGAAGCAGTTGAGCTTGGTACTGAAGTTGCCGCTCTTGCTGAAGCACAAGCAGCTTACGCAAGAAAAGAACCTTTCCTTTTATATTTCTGGACACCACATTGGTTCCAAGGAGCATTTGAGATGGTTGGCGTTAATCTTCCAGCAAATGTTGATTGCCCAACTTATACAGAGGCAGAAAATTGGAAAGATTGTGGCACAGATGCATGGCCTGCAACTGGCTGGGCTAAGGATTATACTATGAATTATATGAATCCTGCAGTTTTTGCTAAACCAGAAAATGCTGCTGCTAAAGCTTTTTTCTCAAAAATGAAACTAAGCAATGATGACCAAGCTATTATGATCAATGAAATTGATAAAAATGGTAGAGACATTGTTGAAGTTGTTCAAGAGTGGAAAGACAACAATAAAGATCAGTGGATTAACTGGCTTCCATAGTCAATTATTTCTATAATTAAGTAATTAAAGGGCTTTGTCTTATGGCAAAGCCCTTTTTTATAATCTAAAATATATAATATGAGTGATCCATTGTGGACTCCGACAGACATTAGAAGTGCATCTTCCAATCTCATAAAATTTTATCAATTTATTGAAAATAAGTATGATGCATCATTTCAAAATGATTATGGCTCATTGTGGAACTGGAGTGTTAAAGAAAATAGTAAGTTTTGGCCCTCTCTCCTTGAATATTTAAATATAGAATATTCTGGAAATATTCTGCCCACAGTTACAAATGAAACTGATATTTATGATCAAAAATATTTTCCTAATATTGACATAAATTATGCCCAAAATATTCTTAACAAACTCAATGATGTTCCAATAGTATTTAGGAATGAAACTGGTTTTAGGATTGAAATTGGCAAAGATGAGATTTATGAGAAAGTTAATAAGCTTTGTTCTTATCTTAGATCTATAGGTATTAAAAAGGGCGATAGAGTTGCAGCAGTAGCTGCTAATACACCTGATACTATTATTTCTTTTCTAGCTACAAATTGTCTTGGTGCAATATGGTCTTCTTGTTCACCAGATTTTGGAGAAAATGCAATACTAGATAGATTCAATCAAATTCATCCAAAAATACTGCTGTATTCAGAAATATATCTTTATGGTGGTAAAAAAATTAATATCAAAGAAAAAATTAAAGCAGTATTTGGTAAAATTAAATCAGCTAAACTTTTAATACGCATTAATTATCCTGATAGTAGCCAGGAAGATTCATCAGAAATTAAAGACCTTAACTCAATTTATGATGGCGAGATTAAAACTAAAGAAATTAAATATGAAATATGTAAGTTTAACGATCCTATGTATATTTTGTACTCAAGTGGGACTACTGGAAAGCCTAAATGTATAGTGCACAATACTGGAGGTCCTTTGATACAACACATGAAAGAACAACAACTTCATTGTGACCTAAAAAAAGATAATAAAATTTTTTATTTTACTACTTGTGGTTGGATGATGTGGAATTGGCTAATTTCAAGCGTAGCATCTCAAGCAACAATAATTTTATATGATGGTTCACCTTTTTTCCCAGAAAAAGATTCCCTAATTAAAATTGCTGATACAGAAGCGTTAGATATATTTGGAATTAGTGCAAAATATATCGATGCATTAAGAAATGAAAATATCCAAATAACTAATAGGTTTAAACTGCAAAACTTAAAATGTATTTTATCTACTGGCTCACCATTATCCAGTGATGGATTTGAATACGTATATAATAGTATAAAAAAAGATGTTCACTTAGCTTCGATTAGCGGGGGAACTGATATTGTTTCTTGTTTTGTAGCAGGAAATNCTATGTTGCCAGTGTATGCAGGAGAAATTCAATGTAAATGTTTAGGAATAAATGTGGATATTTTTGACAGTAAAGAAGCAAGTACAAATGAAAAAGGTGAACTGGTTTGTAAATCAAGTATGCCAAGTATGCCGATTGGATTTTGGAATGATGATAATAATCTTAAATATAAAAAATCTTATTTTAGTCAGTACAGTAATATTTGGTCACAGGGTGATTATGCTCAGTTTACAAAAAATAATGGCATAATTATTTATGGAAGATCAGATGCTACATTAAACCCAGGTGGAATTAGAATTGGAACTGCTGAAATATATCGAGTAGTAGAAGAAATCAATGCTATTGAAGAATCTATTGCAGTAGGGCAATATTGGGAAAATGATACAAGGATAATCCTCTTTATTAAATTGCGCACTCAGTATCAAATGTCCAAAGATCTTGAAATAGAAATATCTAACAATATCAAAGAAAAGCTCTCAAGAAGGCATGTTCCTAGTCACATTATTCAAGTATCAGACATACCAAAGACTAGAAGTGGTAAAATTGCTGAGTTAACTGTACGTGACACTATTAATGGTGAGCCAATAAAGAATATTGAGGCATTGGCAAATCCCGAGTGTCTAAGTCAATATCAAGATATTGCCGAAATAAAAAAATAATATAATATTTATTTGTTATGAATATTGAGTTTGATTCAACTGAGCTAAGACTACTAACTGACAAAGAGTCTATACGATTGCATCCACTTTGGATGCGTGAAAGATCTAAAGAGGAAACTGCGGTAGACCAAAGATCTTTTCAAAGACTTTACGATCCGGAAACTCTTGCAGATAATTTAACTTTTTCAGATGCAAAACAATTAGATCATGATGAAATTCTTATAAAATTCTCTGATCAACACGAGGCCAAATACTCATTAAAAGATTTACTACTTGAAGTTGAAAAAAAAGATAATTTGCCACAAAAAGTCTATTGGAGTACTAGCAACTTAGAATTCAAAGAGTTTAATTTTGATTATAGTTTAGAATCCGAACAGCAGATGTTGGAGATACTTGAGTATTTTCATAAATATGGATTTGTTGTTGTTAAAGAACTGCATGCACAAGAAGGAGAAATCATAAATTTTGCAGAAAGAATTGGTTTTATCCGCGAAACGAATTTTGGTAAAACTTTTGATGTGAGATCAAAACAACAGCCTAATGATTTAGCTTACACTTCTATTGAACTTGGCCCACACACTGACAACCCTTACCGAAGACCAGTTCCATCAATACAGTTCTTATTTTGTGTTGAAAATAGCTGTGTAGGAGGAAATTCCACTTTAGTCGATGGCTTTCAAGTAGCTAAAGATTTGAAAGCTCAATATCCTGATGCCTTTAAAATTTTATCTGAAACCAATATTTTTTTTAGATTCACAGATCAAGATACAGTCCTAGAAAATACTGGAACAACAATAGAGTTAGATGATGAAGGAAACTTTGTTCAGATACGTTTTAGTAATCGACTAGACTTAGTGCCTTATCAGGCGCCTGATAAATTGGCAAAATACTATGAAGCAAAAAGAATTTTTCATGGAATGATTAATTCTGACAAGTATTTGATTAATTTTAGATTGCCTGCTGGTGGTTTATTAATTATGGACAATTATAGATTGCTACATGGCCGTACAAGCTTTAATACTTCTGAAGGCAGTAGGTTTCTTCAGGGGCTATACATTGATCACGACTCAATAGAAAGTAAATATAAAATTTTGAAAAAAAATAAAAATGGATAAAGTTAAATTTACAGCAATGAAAGATGGCACTAAAGAAGATTATGATCTTCTTAGCAGGTATGAAGAAGGCTTTGTTGAGGGCTTGCCAGATAGAGTATTAAAATTTCTTAAAAATTTAGATGGTTCATTAGATGGTTATCAAATAACTAGATTAGAACATAGTCTTCAAACAGCAACTAGAGCAGAAAAAGATGGAGCTGACGAAGAAATGGTAGTAGCAGCCTTACTACATGACATTGGGGATGGCTTGGCGGTATTTAATCATAGTCAGTTTGCAGCTTCTATTTTAAGGCCATATGTTTCTGAGAAAGTCTATTGGATTGTCAAACATCATGGATTATTCCAAAATTATTACTATGCGCATCATGTAGGCAAAGATAGAAATGCTCGTGATCAGTATAAAGATTCACCTTATTATCAGGATACAATTAATTTTTGTGAAAATTGGGATCAAGCATCTTTTGATCCAACCTATGAGAGTTACCCCTTAGAGCATTTTGAGCCTATGGTTAAAAGAGTTTTTGCAAAACCCATTCACGATTTTTAACCAAGTTTTCTAACAATTACATTGCCAATAGAATATCCTGCTCCAAACGAACAGATAATAGCTAGATCATCCTTCTTGAGACTATTATTATGCTTATGAAAAGCAATTATTGAACCTGCTGAACTTGTATTTGCATACTCATCCAAAACAATTGGAGCAAAATCTCTCGATGCTTCGTGTCCAAGAATATATTTACTTATAAGTCGATTCATATTTTCATTAGCTTGATGTAAGTACATTGCTTTTATATTAGTAACTTCAATACTATTTTTTTCTAAGTGTTCTTTTATTAAAGAAGCTACTTTAGGAACTACCTCTTTAAAAACCTGCCTACCATTTTGGTGAAATAACTTATCCGCTTTGCCAACACCATCGGGAGATGACGAATTAAGGAATCCATAATTATTTCTTATATTATTTGAAAACTGCGTATAAAGTTTTGTACTAAGAATTTCATATGAATTTGAATTGCTTGGGACCTCTTTTAACTCTTCAATAACTACTGCCGTAGCAACATCACCAAAAATAAAATGGCAATCACGATCTTTAAAGTTTAAATGTCCACTACAAATTTCAGGATTAACCATCAGTGCCGATCTAATCGAGCCGCTTTTAATCATATCATAAATAGTCTGGATACCAAAAGTTGCTGAAGAGCATGCAACATTCATATCAAAGGCAAAACCTTCAATATTTAATGCATTTTGTATTTCTATAGCAATAGCTGGATAGGGACGCTCAAGATTAGAGCAGGCAACAATAACAGCATCAATTTTTTCAATATCTATATTTGCATTTTCAATCGCTTGTTTAGCTGCGATGACGCCCATTTCTGCTAAATTTGATAATTCATCTTCTTTGCGTTCTCGAAGTAGTGGACGCATAAATTTTGTATCTAGTATACCTGATTTATTTTGTACATATCTAGCTTTTACCCCTGATGCTTTTTCAATAAACTCAGAACTTGATTTTTGTAACTCTTCAATTTCACCAGTCTTAATTTTGTCTTCATTTTCTATATTAAATTCATCTACAAATTTATTATATGAATTAACTAGCTCATCATTAGTCAGAATTTCTTTAGGTGTAAATAGTCCCGTGCCTGAAATTTGAATTCTTGTCATTATCTTTGACTATACTCTGTATGAAATTTTATAAAAATATCGAAAAATTAAAAAAACTGACTTTATATTAAACTATAAAGTCAGTTTTTTTAGACTATATTCCAGGTATATATGGAACGCCGTCGCCTTTAACAGTTTCATTGATACCTTGTAACGTTGTACAAGCTGTAATCATAAAACTAATGGCTAAAACAGTAAGTGTAACTCTCATTTTTGATCTCCAAATAAAATTAATAATTTAACTATAGGTAATTTAATCACTAATACAATTAATTTATTATTTTAAATCCCAGGAATTAAAGGGATATTAACACAACTTGATGTTAACAGGCATACTAGTAGTATTGAGAATATAGTTTTCATTATAAGTAAACTATAAACATTTAAAAATAACACTCAATGACTTGTTTTGTTTATATTATTGGAAGTTTCAAAGCGAATAAGCTTACAACTTATGTTGGTTGGACTAATAATATTGACGAAAGATTAAATAAGCATAACTCGAGCAAAGGGGCTAAGAGTACAAGGGGTCGTCAATGGGAATTAATATATTATGAAGAATGCAATTCTAAATCTGAGGCCTTAAAGAGAGAGTATGAACTAAAAAATGATAGAAAGTTTAGAAGCTATATAAAAGATGAGTATCTTAATGCTCAACCATAGCCACTGCGTCCGCTCTTTCTAAAGCCATAAGGTCCCGCAATAAATATTGTTAGCGCTTTAATACCGGGCTGTAAATCAACTCTATGTAGTTGGTCTGCAGATCTAAAGCCAATATAGCCTGGACCCCTCCATTTTTTTTCTTTCACTTCATTAAGTGTTTCCCAATAACCACCACTAATTATAATTGTAATAAAAGGAAATGGATGATTATGAGTTCCTTTTCCATGGTCATCATCAATAATATGATTAATAATAATATTGAACGGAAACCATTTAGGTCTTTTTCTTAAGAAAGGATAATATCTAATAGTCCATGGCTTAGCTAAGTGAAACTCAGGATGAGATGCTCCTCGATCCATAACTATTCTTTTTCTTCCTAATTTATCTAATAAATTTAAAAAATTCATATTAAGTAAAAACTATATTATATAGATTAGATTATATACAATAAGCGCCCGTGGCTCAACCGGATAGAGCATCAGATTTCGAATCTGAGGGTTGCAAGTTCGAGTCTTGCCGGGCGCACCATAAGGAAAAATATATGAAATTATTTAAACCATTTGGACCATCGATAGGTAAAGTTGAGCTAAAGAAAACTATAATAGGTAATGTCAATGATTACTGTGATAAAGTTATGGCTAGTAAATTAAAAAGCAAAAAACTAGACCATTCAAGTAAACTTATAGGTAATGTTGAGCAGCAATTTATTATTACAAGATCAAATTTTAAGAAAATTTTAGAAAAAGAAATTATCTTTTCAATAAAAAAATATTATTTAGGTGTGCTCGGGGTAAAAGTAAAAAAAATCACAATAGATTCAGCTTGGATTGTCTGTCAATATGCTGGAGATTTTAATCCACCACATATTCATAGAGGCAATATTAGTGGAGTAGGNTACTTAAAAATTCCACAAACAATTACAAGTGGAAGGGAAAAAAAACTAGCTGGACATATTTCATTTATGGATGGAAGAGTGTCAATGCCAAGAAATAGCCCACCTTTAGTTCAACACAGACAAACATTTAAACCAAAAGTAGGGAACTTATTTATATTTCCATCTTTCTTGATGCATGATGTACATCCATTTAGAGGTGACGGTGAAAGAAGAAGCTTTTCTTTTAATGCCTTTGTAGATTCTTAATTTGAGCTTCAATCATAGGTTTGCTAATCCGACCTGGCCGAAGAATATTAATTTTATCATTAATCATAGAAACTATAGTTGATTCAGTGCCTGTTATTTTATGATTGCTAATTAGTGCGTAAGCTATTTCTTTATTTGAAATAATATCTAATTCATCGATATTTCTTGG
>JGI24540J26637_10000508_pt1 | contig 16301 bp, 8 predicted proteins | sample NorSeaMetagenome_FD_26637 | JGI IMG/M metagenome (IMG submission 26637)
AACCTCCCCTNCCCGCCGCTCCGGGCGCCGTGCCCCGTCGCCGACCACCCGAATCCCCACCCGGCTTGGTGTACGCATCCTTTGGATCGGCGTACCCCGTCATGTCGTAGTTTCGCCTCTTGTCCGCATCGGACAGCACCTCGTACGCCTTTTGGATCTTCACGAATCTGTCCTGCGCCCTCTCCACGTCCTCCGCGCTTTTACCCTGCTGCTTGTCGGGGTGGTACCTCAGCGACAGCTTCCTGTACGCCCTCTTGATCTCGCCGTCGTTCGCTCTTGGCGACACGTCGAGTATTTTGTACGGGTTCACATCGCGCGCGCAAACCGCGGCCGCCCACAGCAAGAGGACGAACGCAAGGAAGCGGAACCTCATCGCGCCGTCCAAAGTGCCGAGTCCACAGAGAGGGAAATCCCAAAAGTCCAAAAGACTGCGCGAGATTCCAAAATCGAAAATGTGCGAAATCAAACGCCAGGACGCCAGCCACAAATGGCAGCACCCCGCCAATACCTTCAAACTAAAAGCCCTGTGTTCGAATTCGTTATTGCGATTAAGCGATTGCATTTTTTCGACACATGAGAACCAGTCACAAAAGAGGCGCGTCCCTTGGAAGATGGGAAGTCCGTTGGATGTGACGATCGATTTGTTGACCTCCACAGCAAGGCGCGGGCTGGCACGCCTGTCGCGAGCTGTGNGNAGGACGGGATGAATCGGTACGCACCATGACCCGTCAGATACTACCGCACCGCGCTTCACCCTCGTTCGCCCCCGAGATCCCTCTAATCGCGCGCTACTCCCCCGTTCGTCGTTCAGGTACAAGGTGATAAAGCAACTCGGAGATGGGACCTACGGGAGCGTGTGGAAGGCGACTAACAGGCAGAGCAACGAGGTCGTCGCCATCAAGAAGATGAAGCGCAAGTTCTACTCGTGGGAGGAGTGCATGGCGCTGCGGGAGGTCAAATCGCTGAGGAAGCTGAACCACCCGAACGTGGTGAAGCTCAAGGAGGTGCGTGCCGTCTCGGTGCCTTTTCTTTTTTCCCATCCGCGCCCCTTCGCTGACGCGCTCCCCGCTCGACTTCTCTCAGGTGATTCGGGAAAACGACGAGCTGTACTTNGTGTTTGAGTACATGACGCANAACNTGTACCAGCAGATAAAGGATAGGGACAAGTACTTCCCCGAGAGCCGCGTGCGGAGTTGGATATATCAGATTCTGCAGTCCATCGCGTATCTGCACAAACACGGGTACTTCCACCGAGACCTCAAGCCGGAGAACCTCCTCATCACCAACGACATCGTCAAGTTGGCGGATTTCGGACTGGCGAGGGAGATCCGGTCCAAGCCACCGTACACGGATTACGTATCCACGAGGTGGTACCGAGCGCCCGAGGTGTTGCTCAGGTCGCCGTACTACAACGCTCCGATCGATATCTTCGCAATCGGCGTCATCGCAGCCGAGCTGTTCACGCTGCGGCCGCTGTTCCCCGGCAGCAGCGAGCAGGATGAGATTTATAAGATCTGCGCCGTGAATGGAACTCCCGATAGTGAATCGTGGGCGGAGGGGATGAAGCTGGCGAACGGGATGGGGTTCAGGTTTCCGCAGTATCAGGCGACGCCGCTNGAGAAGCTGATTCCAAACGCCAGTCCAGAGGCTTTGGATTTCATCCGCTCGTGCATACACTGGGACCCGACGAAGCGCCCGACGGCGCAGCAATGCATTGATATGCCCTTCTTCAATGGCATGGAACCGCTCCCGCACAACGTGACTCCCCCGAAGAAGGCAGATCCGGAACGCAGGTCCACCTCTCGGGAGGGGAAGGAGAGCGAGCGGGAAAAGCCGAGGGTGGACGCCGCAAAGAAGGCGGAGCCGGCGCCGTTGCGTCCAAAGTCGGCTCGCGCGCCGAGGAAAGCGGACCCGGTGCCCTCGTACCAGGAGACGGCCGATAAGGAACGGCGGCAGAAGGCGAGGGATGAGCAGGAGCAGCAGCACAACGCGGGAGCGGCGATGAGGGATCCTCTGCTCAGCAAGCCTCTCGCGTCGACGTCGAGTTTCATCAAATCGGTGAAGCCTCCCTCCTTGGTGCAGCCGACCATCTCGGCTCCGAGCCAGGGATTCTCTGGCTCAAGCGCCAGCTTGGGGGTGAAGAAGAAGTACGACGACTTCGGGAGCAGCAGCAGAGCCACGGGATCCCTCGGTGCTGTGAGCTCCCGGTCGCCCGGGCACTCGTACGCTCGGGAGCCGGAAGGAACGGGAAGGGGACTGTACGGGGTTCGGTCGCACGCGACGCAGGACTCGCTCAGCAGCCCCACCAGGCAGAACGGTTACGGGGGCGGTGTGCAGGGCATGGGCCTGACCGGGTCTCGCATGTATGGCAATGGGTCTCGGGATCCCGTTGGGTCGCGCATGAACGGTGCAGCCTCCCACCTCAGTGGAGGGAACAACTTGAGTGCACCGCTGAGCAAAATGGGCATTTCAGGAAATGCGGGCGGAGTTTCGACGGGCGGGTACTCAGGGCACCGGGATTCGAATTACCGCGATTCCTCGAGTTATCGGGATTCCGGTTACCGCGATTCTTCCGGTTACTCGAATTCCAGCCACAGGAGCTCAGGATACGGAAATAATTACCCCGGCGGTAAAGACAATTACGCGGGGTACATGCCTTCCCATCCACAACCTTCATACAGATATGGGGCGGGGCAATCGCAATCGAGCTATTCTCGAGATCCGATGGCTCCAACCAGGGACCCACCAAATGCCCGATCATCTGGGAGTTACGCACGAAACGCCCGGTACCTTTCTTCGATTGGCGGTAATTCTTCCGAACTGAAGCTGCCTACGATTGAGAAAAGAAATCCTGTTGCCGGTCTCGGTGTGACGGGCGTAGGAAGCTACCGGAATCCCGCGAATTCAAATCAATATGGAAGCGGATACGGTGGCGGATCTGCGGGGTATAATAGTTCTGGTGTGCGGAGGGGAAATGCGGGCTATCGCAACGATAGTAAGGGTGGATACTAGCTAGTCATTTCCGGCGTCCGAAACATACTCAAAATAGCTCAGCGGATTTAAACATCGGCGAAAGTTTAGCTAATATCTCGGTCGCCGCGTTACTATTCGAGCGTAAATCATAAAGTCGCAACAATCTTCATCAAGGCAACGCGCCCCTGAAAGAAAAAAGTCAAATGCGCGGTCAAGCATAAAGAACGCAATCTTTTTAAGTTGAAGTCTTTGAGTATCCCTCAGTTGATCATCATTTTGATGACGACGAGCACAAGTTTCGCACGCGTTTCGTTCGACAAGCTATATTGACGAAGGCAACGTAGCCGAGCATCTGCGGAATCGCATACTGCACACGCACGGCATCGATTCGCAGCTAGTTCTTTCGCCGTTCACCAGCACTGACGCAGTCTCAAAGTTTCGCTGAAAGGTTTAAATCCTTTTAGTCTTCTCCGAGTAAGAAGCGCAGTCAACAAACACATTTACGATCGGCCTCGATGTCGAAGCTCTATACACGAGATGTTCGATTAGGCGCGTATCAGTTAGGCGTCATCGGCGTCGGCGACGCATTGTTGTAGCTAATCTACGATCAAAGTCTTGCTAAGGGGGCTCGACTAAAACTATTGTTCTGCTAAAGCCTTTACCTTGATGTTCTCGTCGTTTTCGACCGGATCTTCACAAGGACGCTTGAGATTTGAGACGCGTTTACGCCCGATGATGTTCGCTTGGATGTTGAAAACGCCTGCGACATCTTCGAGGCTCTTTGTCTTGTTAAGCGCCCAGCCTTCCTCGTTTTCTAATCCGGTCGACTTGATCAGAATCTCTCTTGTGAGGTACTTTGTGTTCTTCAAGGAATGATTCCACTCGAAGCACTTCTCGAGAAGGGAGTTTAGATTATCGCGTGCTGGTATCACGCCTTCTTTTCGGAAAATCGACTGATTCCACATCGCGCCGCGTCCACACATCGCCGCTGCGGCTCCTGTTTCAGCTCTGAGCTTGTCAAAGTCTGTGTACTCAAAAACATCACCATTAGCAATAACAGGACAAGAGACGGACTCTACGACTTGTTTNATCTGATCCCAATGCGCAGGNTCTCTCGGTCGCTGTCCAACATAACGTCCGTGCACTCCAAACGCGGAAACTCCGCATTTCTCAATGACGCGCGCTAACTCGACGGTTTTTTCCATCGTTTCCAAAAGCCTGATTTTGCACGTCACGTGCGTCTCGGCCGGTAGATTTCTTCGTAGAGTAGTCAGAATGTCGTGCACCGTCTCCGGTTTTTTCAGCAATGCCGAACCTGCCCCACTCGCAGTCGAAAATTTTAGCGGGCATCCCATGTTTATATCGATTGCAGCCACGTCCTTGGCTGCGACCATCGCACTTTGCAGTGCTCGCGTAGCATCTCCAGTTCCCAACTGCAAAACCACNCGATTTTTTTCCTGAAATCCGGTTGGGGGAAAAAGTCTCAGTTTTTTTGCTGGCGTCNCAGAGGCAAAGTTTCCTGTGTGGCCTGCGGACGGAAACGCGGGATTTTTTTCTTGGCTTTTTCTGGGCTCGACTCACCTCGGGAATAGTTTGGAAAACCACAGCCGAGTCATCGTTGTTGGCATCCGGGTCGATGAAGTCCACCGTACCCCATGCCGTGTTCTCCACTCGTTTGACCTTCATCATCCTGAGAGGAAAGAGGAATGGTGGGAGGGTCAGAAGGGGCAGCAGGACACACGCGTCAATGGGTTCGAGCTTAGTCGTCTCCCTCCGCATGCAAATCTACTGTGGTTTTCTTGGGCACCTACTTGCGGTCGATGAGCTCCTCTGAGTACACGATATCAGCCCCGTACTCAGCAGCGAGCAGCCTCGTGGGCATCGTGTTCACCCGAACCATCGGAGCCAGGATGTTCTTCCCTTTGTAAAACTCCCAGGCGTCCGACATGGTGCGCTCTCGGTCTGAGTACAAGGGTAGAGGGTGCCGATGAGAGAGAGGACGGCCGAGCGCTTGACCTCTCACGTCGCCCAACTGGTTTCTTCGGGCGAATCGAGGCCGCGAAAGTCCTGTTCAGGAGTACCNCAGAGCCTGGACCCTCGCCGCTTTCGAACAACGAGATGTGTTCTGGCCAGGACCAGCACCAGGAAGGCTGCAAGGCGGCGGCGTTTTTGGGCTCCGTTTCCTTTGATTTTCCCCTTTTTGCCCGAGCGATTTTCTCTGCCAACTGCCATCTGCGTGAATCCAAGATGAGGCTCAGGATAACTCACGGGTGACGTGCCTTCTCCTCGATGAGCCCATCACTTCAACGCGCGGGGCAGAGCGTGAGCCTGTGTAGGAATTCACGAGGCAACGATGATGTTTGCCGGTGTTAAGCAGTCTGGTGTTGCCGTGAATGCGCCTCGGCGGCTCGGGGCCGCCTCCCGTTCGGCTCGGGGCAGGGCGAACAGGGCGGCGGTTCGATGCGAGGCTGGAAAGGACGAGAAGCTTCCCAAGCTGCCCAAGTCGCCCCGTGAGCAGGTGGGACAGGCGGCGGAGGCGGTCAGGAGGGCGTCGGCGGATGGCAAGAAGCAGCTCGCGATCGAATTTACCCTCCCCCTGATCGGCGCGACGGACCTTGACGACTGGCCGGGAGGCATCAGGCAGCAGTACCAGGCGGTCGCGCCGATGGTGGGCGAGCTTCTCAAACAGATCGGCACCGACGGGAACGCGGCCGAGGTCAGGCAGAAAATCGTGGACGACGCGGACGCGGTCGTGGTACTCAGCACGGGCGGGGTGAAAGCGATGGTGTTTCCCACGGCGGAGACCCTCGGCGACCTGAAGAACATCGCCAAACAGAACGACGGCCTGCTCGCCACCATCAACAACCAGATCAGGACCAACGATGACGGCTCCAACCTCATCTCCGATCTCGGCATCGGACCGTGGAGGAAGAAGAACGAGGAGTTCCTGGCATCGTTCGAGCTGACGTACTGGATCTCGGAGCAGCGTATCCAGGGAGAGACCGTGCGGCTGCTGAAGTCGTACCCGCACCCGTGGCAGCTGTTCGTTCTAACCGATATGGCTGTGGGCAAGGCTGAGCCGGAGTGCATCAAGACCTTCGACGAGAAGCCCTCGTACAAGGAGCTCGAGAGCCTCCTCATGGCGCGCGAGGGTTCGGTGGCGGCAATGAGCATCGTCGATCGCGTGAAGCGCGAGGCCATGTTCAACGCGACGTCGGTCCAGACGCCGCCGAACAACGTCGATCAGGAATAGGAAAATGACGCTCTAGGATTACAAGTTATTATTACACCATTTTACTCGGACACACTCATCGCCAGTACTGCGCCCAGCGGTGAGTCGTCTCGAAAATTTGTGGGAACAATGCGTTCGTGGACTCGTTTATGAGCACCTGGAAGTGCTGCATCGCCGCCTCGTCGTCGAGGTCGAGCGCAAACTTGGACTCGAGCTTCAGCAGCGCCTTGTCCAAGTCCGTGCTGATGTCCGGGATGTTGGCGTCAGCCATGAGACTGAACAGGTTCAGGATGAGGACCACGCTCTTGCGCAGGATGTTGTACGCCTCGCAGCAGTATGTCTTGAACTTGCCGAAGTACTCGCTCTCCGTGCCGCCCATGGCCTCGACCATCTCCTTGCACAGCTTCATCGGCGGCGGGAAGATTTTAGGATCGCGGCCCATGATGAACCCAAAGTCGATGTGGAACATCCTGCCATCCGGCGCGAGCATCAGGTTATCGAGGTGACGATCGCCCACCCCGAGGATGTAGGTGATCACGCAGTACCCCGCGCAGCTCTTGACGAACGACATGAGCGACTCGTGCGAGCAACCGTAAGGACCGTCGGGATCCGGGTTGTTCAACGCGATGAACCGCGTCAGCGTCTTGTGCTCAGCCAGGATATCAGCCACGGCTTGCGACGGGACGAACTCGATCAGTCCGGTGTCGCTGCCGGTGGCCAGCACCCTGTACGGGGTGAGTTTCAGGTCCAGGTTCTCGCGTCTAAGTAATCGGTCCATCAGCGAGATCATCTGCACGCAAAGCTGATCCTGCCTGAGGTCGTCGCCCTTCTTGAAGATCATATTTGCCCGCCCGTTGCTGGTGGTGCGAAACGCGAGCTTCAGCGGGCTGAGGGCGGATTTGAACACCTTACTCTCGTCCGGCACGATACCGCTCACGTTGGACGTTGGATCGATCGGTAGGGGAAGAGCTCGGGTGAAGGATGCCAGCTCGCTGCAGGACCCGTCGTCGGAGAGTATCGTCCTGAGCCTCTCAACCTTCTTCGGCTGGCCCCTCATGCCGCTGAGCTCCCGCGTGATTGCCGTCAATTGGGCCATCAGTTCGCTCTGCCTCCTGAGACTGTCCCATAGTTCCTCGCCCTTTGGACCCATAGCCATGCACGCCTCCTCGAGGAGCTGGTGCGTGTGCGATGAGCGCGGCGCGAAGCTGGGATCCTCCCACTCCACCACCAGATACCAGTGCAAAAAGTTTGCCAGAACCGGGTTCACAACCGCCCGATTCACCAAGAACCTCGCGAGCTGGCTGTCGTCCTCGCTCTCGTACCTCAGGGCCTGCACTAGTTGCAGCAGATAGCACAACAGCTCGTCGTCCGCGGCGTCGGAGAGGACGGAAACCGCGTACTTTCTCACCTCCGAGTCGGTGAACGTCGGAGAGAGCAGCTCCAGCGCCGACGCGGGGTCGATGGGTGCCCACTGATACATGAGCTCGATTGAAGCCCTCGCCTCCTCGCTGTCCCCCCAGTCCACGCTCTTGAGAAACTTGGTCAGAGCTCCGGACTCAGTGCGGAGCGAAAACCTAAACTTCCACAGCAGAGCCTTGTGCTCCGCTCCCAGGAGTCTCGTGGGTGGTAACGCGATGGCTGTTGCCAGGCTCCTCCTCTCCTCGCCGTTTGGTTTCAAATCGTGATCCACCACCCCGCGCGCCACGCTGCGCGTCAGTTTCTGGTGCTTCCGCTCCGTCGGGTTCTCCAGTCCCAGGTTGACCTCGCTGTCGATGAGCCATATAAGCTGGTCCCACTTGGTGTTGTGCGAAGAGAGAGGCGTCTGTTCCTGGAAGATCACCGGAGCCGAGAAGGTCGGTAGCTCGACGCGGATCTCGAGTTGCCCGCTCGCGAACTGCGCCGCCCTCTGCGCCTTCTGGATCTCACCAATGCGCGCGAACGTCAGCTTGTCCAGCCAGTCGAGCTCCGGCATCTCGCCCTGCTCGTAGCTCTTCAGCCTCGCCTCGATTTTGCCCAAATCCCCCAGGCGCTGGGACGACGTCTCGGTCGACATCGCCTCCTTTGCGATGACGCCCCCGTGCGTGCGCTCGAGGAACATGCGCTGATTCCCCCTGCGAAGCGACTGTTTCTCGTCGAACATGCGGAACGTCGCCCTCCCGATGACCTCGCGGCGAAGGATGTCCCTCGCGTCGTGGACCTTGATTTCGAGCCACGCCTCGGCGGACAGATCTCGATACTTGAGAGGGAAGAAGAGGGTCTCTGACCAGTCCACCGAACCGTCCTGGTACAGCGCCGCGGCGGTGCTGATGGCCGTCGTCAGGGGCTGGTTCTCGGAGAAGAGCTGGAAGCTGACGCTCAGCTCGGTTCGCCCCTCTCTGGTCAGGTGGTCCGCGGGCAGTCGCCCATGCAGCCCGGCGACCTTCAGCCTCACGTCGAGGTCCACATCGCTGCTCAGAAACACCCCGACAGAGTTTGGCTCCGTCATGTGGGCAGAGAGAGCGTCGCCCGCTTCTCCTCTTGTGGGTCCCCCTCCAGCTCTGGGCCCCTGGTTGTGTCTCCCAAGCGGTCGAGAATTTCGAGGATGTTGTTTTCTCGCCGTTGAGGGCCCGTAACAACGCCAAGAAGGCACCCCGCCCCGCCCCGGCCCTCACACTGCAGAGGCGCGACGGACGTACCGGCGCCGATACAGGCGACATGGACATGGTCGCGATACTTCATAGGAAAGGTGATAGGGTGAAGTAGTGCCGATAGGCTAGGGAAGAGGTTGCAACAGAGCGCCATGGCGGGGCACGCGAGCGTCGTTGAGGAGGAGTGGCTTAGGTCTGTGGACCACCTGCGGGACATGGCTCGCCAGAACGAGGAAAGCCTTTTGAAGAATAAGAGGCTGACTTCTGTGCTGAGCGTCCCGAACCGGGAACTCATCGACGGCATCGAGCACGTCGTCCCCGCCCTGGACGAGCGCAGAGCCGCGTGGGCGAAGGACATCGCGTTCCAGCGAAGGCTCCTCGACGAGCGTTTCAGCCGGATAGACCAGAGCCGCGAGGACGTGGTGCACTTCCAAGATATCGGGATGAATTCGACGGAGGACGAGGAGCACGAAAGGCGCGTGGAGGCGGCGGCGGCGGCCAGGATGCTCAAGAGGCGTGGCAAGGGCAACAAGGCCCCAAAGGTGCTGGGGGTCCTCGAACTCCTGCGAGTAAAAACCGGCGGCGGCGCGTCAACCTCCGTGTTGGCCCCGCCCCCTGACCTTCTGCAACACAAGAAGAAGCCCAAGCTCCACGATGGCAAGGCGGCCGAGGCACTCACGCGCATGAAGCAGCGTCGCAACGAGGAGTTCATCGAGGCTAAGGTTTGCCGCGAGAGGGAAGCCGCGGAGGCGCTCGTCCGCAAGGAGGAGGGGGAGCGGCTGTCGCACGAGGAGGAGGAGGCCAGGAGGAACAACACGGTCAAGTCAAGAGCCGCCCGCGCCGCTGCGGCGATGGCTAAGATGCGTAAGGTGGGTAGGGAAGTCGCCATGGGAAGGAAGGTGGCGACGGCCGTGCAGGATAACTCGACAGAGGCCATCGCGGCGAGGGAGGCTGAGCGCGCGCAGCAGGAGGCATCCGAGCAGCTCATCGCCGCGGCTGAAGCACTGGAGGCGGAGGAAAACGAGGCTTCGCGACAGAGCAGGGAGATGCGCGAATTACGCGACAAGCTATCGCACGCACAAGCCGCGGCGGATGATGCAACTCGGATGGCGCTTCACGCGGAGGAGATCATCACCGACCTCATCGAAGACGGTCAGGAAGACGCCGCGGAGATGGCTTCCCAGACCGTCGAGGCGTGGCGGGCTCGCTCGATTGCTCTTAAAGCTGAGGCGGGTGTCATGCGTGCGGAGTACGAGGCGCTCGAAGAACGATACGGGCTGGCGGAGGGCCGAAAGGCCCAAGCAGAGGCGCAGCTTGAATCTCAGAACCATCTTCTGAACGTGCTCAAAGGCGATGTTCTGGAAAAAGATTCAGAGGCTGATGTCGCGAGAGCAGCACGAGCAAAAGTCATGGTGCACATTGCGAACGAGGTCATCTCGTACATATACAGCGCCGAGGCGAACGATGACCGGCAAGCTGTCACTGAAATAGTCGGAGCGGCGGCGGAACTCGGCGTGATGTCGGACGCGGCTGAGACTTTTGTTTCTCGCATCGACGAGGCTTCGGAGCGAGCTTCAGACACCGTCGCAGCCTCTCTCGCAGCCGCCCACGCCGCTAACAAGGCCGCAGCAGCTGATGTCAGCGCTCGCTCCGATTTAGCCGCAGCGCAAAAGAATGCGGATGAAGCTCGAGATCGCCTTCGTTCGGCTCTAACTGAGATGTATGCTGCCTCGTCAAACGCAGCGGCTGGGTGCGAGGTGACGCTTGCTCATGACGCATCCGCAAGCTCTGCTAAACGCCTCGTCGCCGTCGTCGGGGCTCCGATGATGTCAGCTATCTTCACCCCGGGGAAGACTAGGGTGTGCAAGGTCAAGGGCGGGTTCAACTTAATCGGTGCGAAGGTGCCTGCCGGAGAGGATCGAGAGAGTCCACCGGAAGACTTGATCAACCTCCTGTCGTTGGCGTTGCCCCCGGCTCCTCGGGAAGGCGAATACAACCTCGAGGAACTTGTTACCGAGCGAGTAAAGGCGACTAAGCGAGGGGTAGAATCCACGAAATCGGTGATACAAGCGTCGACGCTGGCAAAGAGAACAAAGAAGTTGGCAGCGGTTGCGAAGAAACTCGGTCTCGTCTCTGAAGAGGCTGGTGATGCCAACCCGGCGTTTGTGACCTCAGTGTTCAAGCCTCCCGGTTCTCAGTCGGCCAAACCCAAGCCGAAAGTCAAATCTACCGTGGACAGAGCACCTAAGGCCGCTGCAAAGAAGCCTGCTGACGTCAAGCTCGAACCCCTTGTTCGTGTCCGCGTGGCTGTGGAGCGGTTCAACAGAGCGCACTTCACCGCGTCTCGGGCGGAGGAGGCGATTCGCGCCGCACTGGACGATCTCGTGTCTGCGTTTGAGACGGCACCCGCGAAGAGGCGAGACGCGGACACGTTCGCGACCAGGGCTGAGTTGTTCGAGATTCGCAGAGTCATGGTGGAAAGGGTATTTCTTGTTGGCGTGCGCCAAATGGCGGAAGTGCAGCCTCGTATCACGCGATTGCAACAGACATCAGTCGACCCAAGAGAAGCCACGATGGCACTCTTAGAGGCTAGCAACTCTGCCTATGGTGCCGTGGCGGTTGAGGCCGAAGTTGTCGTCGGTGAGTTTCGAGGAAAGATGAAGGCTGCGACCGCGGCACTGTCAGATGCTGAGAAAAGTGTCGCTGCTGCTCTGGACGCTTTGAGCGAGGCTGAAGCTGCTGAGCGAATCGCAAAAGATGAACACCTCGCCGCAAAAGACAGAAGGGCACGTGGAGAAACGCGACTCAAAAACCTCTTGCAGGTGATGAAAGAAGACAAGGGCATCATTTGGAAGGTTGAGATCGATGCACCAAAGGTCGATGCCGCGAAGGAAGCGGTTGAGGCACTGCGAGAAGTCGAGCTATCTGCGAGCCTGGCATCCAAGGAGGCAACCAAGAAAATTGAGAAAGCACGCCAGGCNATACCTGAGGCTGAGGCTTTCATCCCACCTGCCGCTGTTGCGCGCGAGCATGCAAGCAGAATCCTCGCATCTATNGAAGAGGAGAGGGATGACATACGTCGGCTGGTGTCCGCAGCTTTAACAGCACTCAAACTTGATGCCGAGGGTGAACGTCTNGCGATCATCGCAAAAGACGCAGCCGCTGAAGCCGCCGTCGCCGGTGAGAGCGACGCGGACATTCATCGTCTGGCCGTCGAGGCCGCGACTGCTGCATCCAAGTCAATATCCGAGGCAGCACAGGAACGCGCCGCTGAGGCTGCAGAGGCCGCAACCGCCGCCAACGCTGACATTGCCGCTGCGGATGCTGAAGTTGTATCGTGCAAGGCTGCGGTTGAGGCTCGCGAAGCAGACCTTGCACTGGCCAAGTACGAGATGACTCGCGCGCGAGATGAAGAACGTCGAAATCTGGCCGCTGAGCGCGAGGCTAAGATCGCGGAGCCCGTCGCAAAGCAGACCAAACCATCGCCAGAGAAGCCAAAGCGGCAGGTTAAAAACCCACGAGCACTTGCCAGATTCAGGATGGCTGTGAGACTTGTGATTGCTTCCATCGCTTTCGTCACACCGGCGCAACGAGCCGCGGCGGAGGTTGCGGAANTGCGTCGTAAAATCGTAGAGGCCGAGAGATCTCTCGAGGCTGCGATAGACGACGCGGAGTATGCCCGTAGAAAGGCTAAAATCGCCGAACGTCACTGCGAGGATGCGAGGAGGGGGGCAGCCGCGCTTCGAGAAAGGGCCAACGCCATCACGGAGAGGGAAAGCAGGGACAAGAAGCGGGCATCCAAAGCCACTTTCGTTCGCAAGGTGAGTGACGTCGACTCCCTGGCTGATTCGATTCTTGCCGAGAAACACGCGGAAGATGCGGTGCAGCGGGTCACGGAGACGCTGGATGCTGCTCGCGATGCGGTGGCGGCGGCGAAGAGTTCCGTGGAGCAGACGTCTCAGGCTGTGCGGGACGCGGAGAGCACCCTCGAGTCTGCTAGGTCGGATCTCGGCGAGAAGAGAGATGCCGGCGCACTCGCAGAGGCGGAAGCGCGTTTCGCTGAATCGCACGCTACTGCAGAGAAGCTTCGTGCCGAAGGACCGGGCCTGGAAGCCGCTGTCGCCGCTGCGGATGAGGCTGCAACCAACGCCATGGAGCTTCGCGACGAGCTGAGGCGGGTGCACGAGGACCACGAGCGACGGGTTAAACGCGCAGCCGGCACCCTTCGCGCGGCGCGTGAGATGTCTGAAGCATCCACGCAGAGGCATACGGCGGAGCTTAAACGTTTGCATGACGCGGAGCGAGCCTTGAAGAGCGCGAGGAAGGTATTAGCAGAGGCGACAAAACTGCGAGAGAAAGCTGAAGACAAGGCGGCAAAAGAAGCAGAAAGGCGGCGTCGCATGGCCGAGCTCGACAAGAAGGCACGCCAAAGAAAGCGTGAAAAGACGGTGAAGGCAAGCGACATTGTCGCTGATGATAATTCGTCGCAAGCAGTCGACGATTCGCGTCAGATGAAGCAGCCGGAACTCACCGAACTGGATGTCGAGGTGATCCATCGCATGTTTGAGGAGGCTGACGCGAGCGAGGCGGAGGGCATGCGTGAGAAACATCGGGATGACGAGGCCGCCATGAAGCATCGTCACTCCAAGGAGGTGTATACACTGGCGGACTGGCACCGTCGCGGCGGCGGTGCGGCTCCGAGACACTTATCAAGACGGAAGCACGAGCCCGGAAAGATGGTGGATACCCTCATGCAGAATTTCAAAGAGGACGTGTTCCGTGGCGGATCCGTGGCGACGCGGTTCGAGGGCGGTAACTCGTTCGGTCCACCCCCGGACCACGCCGTGGACAAGGTTTTGAGGCGGCAGATGATGTCGCGTGGGGATTGGCTGCCGGAGATGGACGACCAGGACAAGCCGCCCGGCGTTGCGACAAACGAACTGGCCCGGAGGCACGCCGAAGAGACGAAAGCTGCGGGCCAGGCACGACGAGAGGAGCAGCGCCGGCACGTGGCGTCGCGAGAGGCGCGAAAGGAAGAATTCATTCGAAAAGCGAGCGAGGAGAGGAAGCGGGAGAAATTAGAAGCCGTCAAGGCGTTGTTAGGTAGGCAGTAGAGAAGCGCACCGGTAGGAGCGATTAAAAGTGAAAGTTCACGTCGCTTTGGATTCGATTCGGCACGAAGGGCTGGCGGGATCTCGCCGGGTCCAGTTGGCGGGCTCCCAGGCGTCTACGCATAATCAGAAGAGACCGCACCGCTGCATCGGTTGCACCATGGCCGCTCTCGCCACCTCGCTCTCCGCGATCGCGCGCGTATCGTCGAATGCCCCTTTGAAGCGTCAGCAGCGTAACCAGCCCCGTGGTGAGTGCTCCAACCCCCCGCGCGCGATGACCGCAATGATCCGATAATATCTGTTTTGGTTCTGACGTGCCGATCCCTGTCTCATCGCAGCACGCGCCCATCGCGCTCGGGTCATCTCCGCGTCCGCCGATGGACCCATCGTCATCGCGGGTGCGACCACTCAAACCGGCAGGCTCGTCGCCGGCCTAGCGGTCAAGGCGTACGGGGGCGCGAACGTCACGCTCGTCGTGAACCAGGATGCCCAAGAGGGATACTGGCCGGAAGACATGCCCGACGACATCGTGGAGAAGAGGATGTACGCCCCCGCGCCCGAGCTGGTGAAGTCCAAGCTCGTGGACCCGAGGAGCGCGGGTGATGCGCTCAAGTCGGCGAAGCAGGTGGTATTCTGCGCGGAGTGGGGCGCCACGCAGGCGGAGCTCGCCGAGGAGCTCCTTCCGTCCGTCGGCTCGGGGACGAGGGTCGTGATGCTCTCCCGCGTCGGCATCAACCGGAAGGACAAGGTGCCCTTCGAGGAGCAGAACAAGCCCCCGAAGAAGCTGCAGGAGGTNGCCCTCGGGCTGAAGCTNCCNACAGGTGAGAACTCCGGCCAGCCCGGTACCCTGGACGGCTTCGGCAACGCCGAGAAGATCCTCACGGCNGCGGCGGCGAAGCAGGGCTTCTCGACGCACATCGTCCGCAGCGGCGAGCTGAGGGGGAACGGTCCTCTGCTCCTCGCGGATCTTTCGGCCCGCTTGGTGGATAACCTGTACGACGTCAAGTACCAGGACCTGTACTTCAAGAAGGGCGACGAAGGTCAGGGGTACACCAAGCGGTTGAACCTCGCGGCGACCCTGCTGAGGATGGCCACCGTCGACTCCACCCCGCCCGCCGACTGCGCCGCGCTCAGCGTCGTGTGCGAGATGATCGATCCGTTCGGTCTGCTGGGAGAGAAGACCCTAACGGAGCCTACCGGGGTGGAGAGGAGGAAGGGTTACGACATGGCAAAGGGTAGGGCACCCGCGCCCATCGCCGACGAGATCATCGACGATCTCATCGCAGCCCTTTGATCTGAGAGGCGACAAACTACGCCCGCTACATAAATATTTTATTCCTCGTCGTCTGAGCTCGACATGTCACTAATATCTCCCAACAACTCGTCCATCATGCCTCCCCTCTGAAACGCGGTCTCCGTCGTCTTCTGTTTCTTGTTAGCCTGCGCGAGCCCGTCAGCCACGGACCGCTTGAGTTGCTCCGCCTGCTCGGCAGCCTCCCGGTCCAACCGAGCGCGGGTTTCTTCTTTGGTCTCAGCCTTCATCCTCGCCGCCCTCTCCGCCTCGCTCTGCGGTCTCAGCCTTCATCCTCGCCGCCCTCTCGGCCTCGCTCTGCGCCCTCTCCATCCTGAGCTCAGCCGCCATATGCAGCACCCCACCCGGTGCATCCGCGGCTCCAATCGTCGTGGTACCGCACGCGGCCACCACAGTTTTCTTCTCCGGAAAGAACTCCCCGTCAACCTCGGCGTCCGAGAGAGCGGCGAGGATCTTATTTCCTCGAACGACCCTCCCAACCACCTGTTGCTTGCCGTCGAGATGAGACGCCGGACCGAGCGTGATGGTGAACTGCGCGGAATCCGGGAACAACGAGATGATCCCCGCTTCGGAGTGGGTCAGACGACGGCTCTCCTCGACCTTCACGCCCCCCTCCTTCCCTGGAGGCCCGCCGTCGAGGCGGACCGAATCGACGATGCGAAAGAATTCCGTCCCCTGGTACGAGACCTCCTTCCCGCCCCTTCCCTTCCCTGATCCCGTGCACCGCAGGACGAACTCACGCGACGCCGACGGTGCGATATCCTCGAATACCTCCGCGACGATGGTGCCCAACGACTCGGAGTCGGCCGTCAAGTCCATGTACACGTGAGGCCTATTCGCATCGGCACGGGGCAACCCAGCTGAAGTCGTAGCGGCCGCCTCCTCTGCTCTCCGTTCCAGTTCAGGATGCTGTCCCGTGGCCTTGAATATGGCCATGTTCTTGCGCAGCTCAGCAGTAGTGTAGGAGCTACCCTTCTCCTTGCCGCGATGGCTGATCTGCACGCTGTCGAACTTCGTCATGTTGGCGGCGTGGGTGTCAGAGTGTT
>JGI24540J26637_10000516_pt1 | contig 16258 bp, 7 predicted proteins | sample NorSeaMetagenome_FD_26637 | JGI IMG/M metagenome (IMG submission 26637)
AGAGGAGAGGTTTTGAGCGGCGTGTTCGATTTGTTCTCTACTCGTTGTCATATTTGTTAAATGTTTTCCGATTCTGATTTTTGATGAAAATAATGTTTCTTTTTATTCCTTCTCGATCGATGACTCCTCTTCTCTTCTCTCTCTCTCTCTGACGACGCCAACGACTGCTCTGTTTCTGCTGCTGTTTCTGTACTGTTGTTGTTCTTCAGGGGTTTGTAAGGTCGTTTTTGATGACTGCAGCTTTTTAAAAGGCTGCAACAAAGTAGAAAGAGAAAGACTGAAGAAAAAGGAGAAGTTGAGAAATTTGGATGAAAAGAAAGGAATTTAATTGGAGAAAAAAGAAAGAATTTCCACACACACAAAAGACACAAACTTCGCTTNNCGTTCACNACNCNCCTACTCATAAATAAATGAATAAATAATGTTTGCGACGACCAAGAAGAGTTTTATTACGACTGACGCGAACGCTTTTGGTGGTGGAACGCTGCTGTTGTCCTCGTCGTCTCTGTTGTCGAGGCGAAGACCGAAGAAACAGACGGGAAGAGGCTTTGAGTTTCTGACGGCCCGGCGGGATGAAGACGACGAGGATGAAGTTGAAGTTCAACAAGAAAGACGACATAGACAACAAAAACGACGTAAACGACGAGAGATTATGACCAAGACACTCGCGTCGTGTGCATTGACAGAGATGATGCTCTTTATTACGCGAGAAGAACAAGAAGGAGAAGCTCGAGCGGCTGATGAAGGAGGAAAAATGTCTGACTTCAGCAATCTGAAAATACTCCTCTCGGAAATAAAGCGAGCGGACGCGGAACTCTCGCAAATGATTGGGCAGCTACAAAGAGCGAGCGATGTTGGCACGGACGCACCTTTAGAGCTCATGTCGTACGTGTTTGAAAACAGAGACTCGGCGATTTACAATTTCCAAAAGAACGCTCTGAAGCTGGACGCGTTCGTCGACGCGGAAGAGTTAACGCCGATTGAAGCCGCCGTGTGGGACTCTATCCCGCAAAAGAACGGAGGGGGCGTGCACACGCCTTTTATAGTGACGCCGAACGAGTTCGTGTGCGCGCTTTATTCGTGCGTGAATAGTCCAGACGCACCGCCGTCGACGGAAGCGGCGTTGACGATTGACATGTTGAGAAAAGGCGTAGCGATGGGGAAGAGGAAAGATAAACGCATCACCTCGGAGGGGTTGTTGTTGACCGCAGAAGACGCGAGAGGAAAAGTGCAACGGTATTTAGAGATTTTAGAAAGTAGCGGGATTTTTAGTAGAAGCAGCAGCAAATAAGTACAGTACTAGTGAATAGACACTTGACAACAACAACAAGTACTACGACACATTTAGGTTTCTCGTCGTCTACATTCCCTCGGATTCGATAAGAGTTAACATGGCTTTAACGATTGAGTTGTCCATGGATATGGGGCCGGGTGAGTTTACTTTATTCGTCAAAAGTTGATCAATTTTCTTGCGCAACTCACGCGCTAACACGCCAATCTTTGCCGGGGCATTAAATTCGCACCAATCGTCGAGAACTAATTTGCCTTGTTCGTGTTTCACGTCTAATTCGCCTCCGAACAAGAGCAGCGGATAGCTTCCGACCATGGTACAATCGCGAACAAAAACCTTCGAGGTTTGAACGCGATCACCGTAAACTAACCACGTCGATTCGTACTTGCCGACGTTGAAATTTACACTCGTTGGGTGCAAAAATACTCTGCCGACGTCTCGAGAGTAGTATTTCATCTCTCTCCCCGAGGCCATTTTCTCGACGGCGCCGCCGATCGTCTTGGCGTATTTTGCAACGGGATGTTGCGCTCGTACGAGTTTTGGGTACAGTCCAGCAACGAGCGCGGCTTTGATGATTCGAGAAACGTTCGAGTTCACGTCCACTTCGTCTTTTAAACCACCTCCGATGTTGCCATAACTACTATTCGTCGTGTCGTCTTTCGCGCGCCCAAATCGTTTGACGCGAAGCGCATAGTTTCGCGAAACAAATCCCAAGTCGGACAAAATCTGCGCAAAGTCCACTCGCGATTGCAACACAGCCTCTAAGGCTTGACTCGAGAGATAATTTTCGTCGCAAAAGCGTCTCTCTGCGCCTCTTCCGCCGCGTTTCTTGGCGTTTAACCACCCATCAAAGGCATTGACGACGGCCAAGTGGTCGGATTTACCAACCGCGAACGCCCGTTTTTTCTTCTCGGCGTCTTCTCGATTATCTTTCGGAGAGTAAAACAAAGGACGTCCGGACATTGCGCTCACGATGGTTAACATCGGGTCTAAACATCCCAACAAAGAAGCGTAGACGAGCATCTTACCCAGTCGCGGGTCGCACGGCATGTGCGTTAAATGCTTACCTAACGGCGTGACAATTTCTTCGGTGTTATTTACGAGCGCCATCGCTTTCAAATCCTTCAATTCTTGAACGGCGAGGTCCAGCGCATTTTCATCCGGAGGCGTCAACGCGAGCGAAAGCGTTTCTTTCGCCGTTCCAGATTCTGGCGCCATACTTTTAATATTCAAAACTAACGACTGAAGTGGCGTTCTCAACATTTCCGGTGCTTGCGTCTTCTCGAAGTTTGCAAATTGCGTGCGCGAGAACAGTCGAAAACACGCGCCCGGCGTCGTTCTCCCGGCTCTCCCGCGTCTCTGCTTCGCTTGAGCTTTGGAGACCCAGCAGTCTTCCAAGCAAGATAGACCTCTCTCCGAATCGTATCGCATTTCTTTTTGCCGTCCCGTATCGATAACATATCGAATATCGTCGATTGTAACTGAAGTTTCTGCGATATTTGTCGCCACGACAATCTTACGCACGCCGAGCCTTGGCTTTTGAAAAATTCTTCGCTGTTCCGCCGCAGAAAGCTGACCGTACAAAGGAAGAAAGTCTAGCTCACCGACTTCGGAAACCTCTAGCAAGCGCGATTGCTCGAGGACGCGAATGAGCTTCAAAATTTCAGCTTGGCCAGGCATGAAGATTAAAAATGCACCGTACGTATCTTTCTCCATCGGTTTGCCTCCTTTCGGGACGATGCTTTCCATGCCTTCTTTGAATTCTTTACGAATAATCGCAGAGAGTGTATTTTCAATCAGTTCATAGTTCAAAACGGATTCGTCCACGTTTTGAATGGAGCGCTTTACATCATCGCTGTAGTTCTCTTCCAAATGCTTTCTCGCTAAAGCGAGTTCGGTTTGACGCTCTCGTTCTTCCTCTTCTTTCCTTCGTTTCATGTTTTCGTCCGCGGTAGTTTCGTTGTTGTCGATGTTGTTATTGTTCGTCACGGGAGAAAGCTTCGGAATAGACGCACGTTTTTTTGCAGCCTGGTTTTTATTCAAAGCCCAATCCTCTGCATCATCGTCGTCGTCGTCGTCGTCACTATCCGATGTGTCATCCTCGTCGTCTTCATTATCTTCATCATTTTTGTTCTTCTTCTTTTGTTTCTTGGAAGAAGCGACAATTTCGTCCAGCTCGGCTACGTCCCAGCTTTCTGGGACTTCACGATCGGCTTGTCGGTTGTCATCGTAATCCTCGTCGTCAGAGGAAGACAGAAGTGCATTCGGATCAACGATGTCTTCCTCGTTTTCAAGCAGAGCTAGTTGCCTTTTCTTTTCCACCGCGGTCTTGGCGTACTTTGATTTTTGACCAACTAAAAATCTCGTCTCTTGGAACACGTCTTCTAGGTAGTATTCTTTCACGGGGTGCGTGAACCCAGGAATGGTGATTTTGGACGTTTCCACGGCTTTGATTGCATTTTCGTTCGCTCGTTTTGACGGTTTTTGAAAGTAGTCAGCAAACAAATCCGCATCGGCAGTCGCGGACATGAGAACGAGTTTCAGATTTGGTCGCTTTTGGACGACGCGTCTGAGAAGTAGAAGTAAAACGTCCGAATCGACGGAGCGTTCGTGAACTTCATCTAAAATGACGTGCGTGACGCTTTCTAAAGTTGGATCGCTCAGCAATCTTCTCAGTAAAATACCAGTCGTGCAAAACAACAAGCGCGTCTCTTTACTCGTTTTCGATTCCAAACGCACGGAGTAACCGACGACGCCTCCAACTTTTTCGTCTCTTTCGTTTGCCACGCGCTCGGCTAAACCAATAGCGCTAATCCTTCGAGGCTGCGTACAAATAATATTCGTTTCGCCACCTTTTTGATTAAAAATCGCGTTCTCGAGAATAAACTGCGGTACTTGCGTCGACTTCCCGCATCCAGTTTCCCCGGAAAGTACAACCACGGCGTTACTTTCGACGAGTTTTGTAATTTTATCTCTGGATTCCGACGCGGGTAAGTTGTTTCGAACGGTTTGCATTTTAAAAGCCGCCGAGTGCTTGTTGGATTTGCAATCGCGTTGCCATAAATCATACGCATCTTTCAAACGCGCGCTTTCTTGTTCGATTTGAGCTCGCGAAAGTTGATTTCGCGCGTTGTTGCGTTTTTCGTTGTTCTTGTTTCTGTTCGTGTCTCCTTGCTGGTTTGCCAAAAGTCGCGGCGGCGGTGTAAATGCTGCCGCGTTTACACCTCTTGGTTTTGGTACCGCTGAAGACGACGACGATAACTTTTGCGTTGCTTTTGTCGTTGCAGATGATTCGGTGTTGCTGTTGGTAGATCTCTTTTTGCTTAACTCCGTGCTGATTGCATCGATGACTGAATACATGCACGGCCCCGACCCACTTTCCACGCATTCCAACGCCGCTGCGACCGCTACTTCCAAACACGTCGCAATCATTTCCCTATCACTACTATTACTGCTACCACCACTACTACTACTGCTATCTATATAAGATAAATATATCAGTGGAGGTGCGGTTTGGGGATAACCAAGCACATTCGTAAATGTTACGAGCACTTTATTCTCCACGGATACAGAAATAGCGCATTCCTTATCGTCTTTCTTCACGTTCTCATCTCCGTATATAGATTCAATCGCGACAGTTTCGTCTTCCCAATCTTCGTTCTTTTGTTTCTCTAGACGAATCGTAAACTTTGGACCAACTCTATTTCGATACGCAACAATCATCGGCGATACTGAAGAAGAAGCAGGAAGAGAAGAGGCAGTTTTGACTGCATTCTCTGATTCTTCGACGGAAAATCCGCGTTCCCAAAGAATTCTAATATCTCCGCTATCTTTCGCGGGAACGCTATTACTCTCTTTCCTAGACGCCTCCATCGGTTTATTAGCGTTGTTCAACAAAACTATTGGATCGTTCATAGCTTTTGGCGCAAACTTTGCCGGTAATCGCGATTCTGGAATGTTAATGACTAACCAGTCCAAGGCGCTCTCGTAGGCAAAATCTTTCGATTGTTTCACGGCGATGGTCGCGTCTGATTTCTCAAAACCACACTCTTCCAATCTCTTCGTCAGCGCTTCGACTTCCGGGTTTGCAATTTCTTCGTCCGTTTCGTGCAACACGGAAAAGTCGTCGTACGATCGGTGATGTTGCGTAATCGTCAAAGACTCTTCGCTTTCAAACGTTCGGAGTAGTTCTTCAACCATCAACCTTTTCTCTTCGGACATGTGTAACGTCGGAATGACCCGTTTCGGTTTCGGTTTCCTATTTTTCCTCTCTAACTCTCTCTTTTCTCTTTTTTCCTTCTTCTCTAATCTCGTTTTCTCTTCTTTCTCGTAATTTTCAAACCTCTGTTTATAGTCGTGCGGAAGCAACCTTTGCAAAGGGAGATTCGTCGCGTATCTCGCCAACGCCAACGTCGCCCCTCTCTGAATCGCCTCTTCTTTTGACGGCGCCGCGTCGTTCATCCACAACACAATATCTGAATCTGGTTTATATTTATCCGGCAAAACAACCTTACAAATCCATTTATTATCACCGGTAGTAGTACTAATCTCTTTCTTCTCTTGCGGCACGTATCGCGGCTTCCGGATGTCCTTCTTCTTATTCGCAAACTCCTCCAAGATCGTTCTCGGTTGTTTCACCGACGCTCTCACCACCGGTGCCGTATCCACGATAATTTTCTTCGCGCTTCTATCTTTCGGATTTGTTGTCGTTGTATTTATATTTATTGCGGACGGATCGATGCCTTTCGCTTTATCGCTTTGCTGTTTGCTCTTTTCCGCCAACTTCATTTCTAGCAAATCTTTCTGCTTTTGCGCCAACATCTTCACCGCATCTTTCGCATCTATTTTTACTTCTTTCCCACCACTTTCCGCATTAAATTCCTTCTCTAACTCTTCCTTGTGATGTCTTTCGATGTGCATTTTCAATCGGTCTCTCTGTTTAAACGGATCTCGATCGCAATACGGACACTGTAAATCAATTTTCTTCAACTCCGACCAATTCGCGTCCGCTTTGTTGCTCATCCCTCCGGTGGCGACGATGCCTTTTTTCTTCTTCATCAGCTCTTTCCTCGGACCGCCCATTTTGTTTTTAAGATTACTCCTCTTTAAAACTTACTTATCTTCGTATTATTGTTGCGCGATGATGCCATTCTTTATGTCTTGGTGAGGTGATGATATAAAGAGAGAGATACTAATTATGTGGACGTTTCTACTAAATATTACAACATGGCGGCGAGTTCATCCGCGGCGGAACTGGTCGCCTCTTTCGCTTTGACTTGATTTTTAATCGCGGTTAAATCCCTGGGCATTTCATCTTTCGCGAGGAAGTTTAACCATTGATGTAAAATAGCCTTCTTTTGCCCGCGGTATCGGCAGACGGTTTTCAATCGCAAAGCTTTGAGTCTCGTTTCGTTATCGTTGTTGTTGTCGTTCTCGTCGAGAATAGAAACGCACTGCTCCATGATTTGGACGTCCTCTTCCATGGACGTCGGTAAGCTTTGCAGTAATTCTGTGATTCTTCCGATTAATACTTGTCGGTAGAGCTGGTCGTTGTCGTTGTCCGGTTGCATGACGTTTTGCACGATGAAGGAAAACATCGCGTGGTGCGCCTCGTCCCTCGCGAAATTCCATCCTGCGCGTATGCTTTCGTCTAAACCGGACTTATCCCAATCAAACTTGTTCACGTCGGCTTTATTCTGACCCATGGCTTCTAAAATGTGCTGACGACGTTGTTCGACGATGGCATACGCAACGCCTTTGGAGTATTCGAGAGGAATAGCCATGGCGTTTTGCTCGGAACTTCCGGCGTCGACGAGTTTTTCCGAAAGCCAAGTGGCAGATTCCGGTAACGTTCTCCATAACTCAACCGTATCGCGAGGGTTTCTAGATTCCGTGACGAAACCACCGAATAGGAGAAAGGTGTCTGAATCCGCCACGGCGTACGAGACGGTAATTTCATCTCCGGGTTCTAAATCTCTTCTGGCGACGAGTTCCACGCCGTCTGGTTTGTTCTTTTCCTGTTCTTGTTCGGACGGAGCTTCTTCGTGTTGTGACGTTGTTTTCAAGTTCATTCCTTCTATTTCCTTTTTCTTCTTTTCGCTATAAGCNGGCCGCCAAAACGCCGCCGGGTCCACGTGCGTGTGATTACACATGTCGATAAACGGCGCCACGAACGCTCCTGACGGAGGCATTCGTCCCTCGTTATTCCCCACGTCTCCAATGTCCGCGTCAATCTCAACCGCTCTCGATCGCGCGTTCGCCATCGCCCACGCCCACTCTTTTTTCGTCCAATTCCTACAACTCCTCGTCGCGGTCGTCTCTTCCTTTTTAAAGTGCATCTCCACGTTCACCGAATCCCTCGCCAACGTCTTCGCACACGTCCCGATGGCGTCCGCGAATTGCATCTCCTTGATCTCCTCCGTCGTCCACGTCCCGCACGTCGGCGAATCGATAACTTTCGGCAACGCGTTAATGTACGGGTAAAACTCCGATTTCTCTTTCAAATCTCTCTGTCTCAATAACTCCGCCGCTAACCGTTCCGACGACGTCGCTTGCTCGAACGGAGGTAAAGAATCACCGCCGGTGCCAACGCGTAATCCTTGCGTCCCGACGCAACACGCAAAAGGGACGAACAAAATTCGCTCTCCTTTTTTAATCATCGTCGGGGCGTCAACATTAGTATTACTGTTGTTGTTGTTATCATCATCATCATCCGCAGTTCTGCAATACACTCTTCGATCGAACTCTTTCTCACCAGTAGTTTCGTCATCATCACCATCATCGAGGAGTGCGAGGTGTCCTTTAGGGGTTTCCACTTTATAAGAGTCGATGGATTTGATGTGGACTTTGCTCAACTCGCACCCTTTTTGTTCGCACCAGAGAATAAACTCTCGCAGACGTCGATCGTTTTTATTCCCAAAAGCGAGAGTGGTAGCAGTCGCAGTCGTAGTATCTGACGACATTATTATTCGTGTCTGTTCTTATCGTTTTGTGATAGAGTAAGAGATTGTATTCTAGAAAACTTCTTCTTTTTTCTTCTTCTGCGCTTTCGTTGTGAAAAAAATTGAAGGTTGAATTTTGCATGCACAGTAAATCACATTATTAAAAACGATAAAAGTAAACGCTATATCATCAATCACCATCATCTATCTCTCTATCTATTTTCGCATCATCAAAAATTTAGATTCCGTCAAAGGAGTAATGCACATCGTCGTCTCCTCTTGGTCTTTGACGAACGCTTGTTTCATCTTTCGCATTTCCTCGCTAATATTTTCGAGAGATTTGAACGCCGCTCTCGCCTGTTTTTTGTAGTGTTTGGCTTTTTCGTCCGCTTTGCGCGAGTTTTCGAGAACGAGTTTTGCCGTCAAGGCGGTTTCTAACAGGACGGAGGAGTTTTCGTCGTCGTTGGTATTCATTGGAACTTCCGTCGTTTCCGCGGGTGTGTTTTTAGGAGCTTTGTAATCGTCGAGGATTTCGGAGGAGGAAGGTGGTGGAGGAGGAGAAGATTCGTCGTTCTTCGCCGCGCCAGTTTGCGACGGCGTCTTGAACGAGAGCGATTGCGCCGGAAAGTCCACCGACGTCGCAGTCGTCGTGGCAGAGCTGCTGCTATTCTTCTTGCTGTTGCTCTTTTTCATTTTTGTCGACTTCTTTTCTGATTCTTTGTTCAAGGAAGAAGAGCGTTTCTCCTCCTTCATTCTCGCCGATAATATTCTCTTCTCTTGTTTCATCCGTAACAACTCTCGCTCTTCCAATTCGCACTCTTTACGTAAACGCATTCTTTGCGCGTCTAAGTGATAAGATTCAATGGCATTTCTGTGTAACGGCGGTAATTGTCCTTTCGGTGCGAGTGGATACACGGAAACTCTTTGAGCGTTGCGACTTTGGCGGCGGTGCTGATGGAAATCGTCGTCGACGTCGTAAAACATTTCATCCTCTTCAGTCGTCGTCGCGTGTCTCGCGTGCGGTGGAAGATGCTGCGGTGGATTATGCACGTAAATGATCTTTTCGCGAACCGCAGTGGCGTTGGCTTCAGATGACGATGGACGTCCATCTTCGATGGTTTTCGTCGACTGCGACGTCTCCTTCGGCGCCGGAGACTTCATCGCCTTCAACTTTTCAATTTCCGTCTTCAATTCTTTCACAACCATTTGCATGTTTTCTATCGTCGTCTCGTAGTGTTCGCAGGACTTTTCTAAAGCTTCCTTCTCTTCCATAGTTGCAGTCAATCTTTCTAACGTCGCTTTATGTCGAACAGCGAGCTCGTAATTTTCACCTCGAAGCGTTTTCGCATCCTCTTCCAAACTCGATTTGTTCTTCAAAATTTCAATTTCAGCTTGCATCTGCGTCAATTCGCTCGTCTTGGACGCTAAAAGTGCCGTTAACTCTTCGTTTTGCGCCTCGAAATACTCTTTGATGGCGCTCGTATCCTCTTCATTCTCATAGATTGGATGCATTTCTGCTTCTTGATGAATCTCTCCTCGTGGCGCGGCGAGTTGCTTTTCAAGCGTCTGTACTTGCCGTCTCGAAACCGTCAATAAATTTTCGAGCTTTTGTATTTCATTCGTCGCTTCTTCCAACTCGCTGGTCATTTGCGCCGTTTTCTCCACCGCATTTTCAGTCATTTTCTGCATTTCAGATGATTTCATGAGCGCAGTCTTCGCTTCATCTTTCAACCCGTCGGTTTCGTGCATAGTATTTTCGAGTCGCTGCGATAAACTCTCTTCCACCGCTTTCGAGGCGGTCAATTTCTCCATCAATTCGATATTCTCGAGCTTCAATTCTTCATATCTCGCGGGAATCTTAGCGTAATCGTACGAATCAGAGATATTAGTATCATCGTCGTCACCATCATCAATTTCACCGTGAACTTTTGTCTCTTTACACCACGCTTCGAGAACTTTCACTCTCGAGTTTGCTTCGTCGACTTCTTTTCGCAAGAAATCGCGATCGCTATTGGCGGATTCAATCTCTTTATCCAACTCCTGTATTCGCTCGTACGATTTCTTCAAGCGAACGTTCAACGTTTTATTCGTCGTGTCGACTTTTTCCAAGGCTTCGTCGACTGCTCGCTTTTCTTCCTTGAGTTTCGCNACGTCCAAGAGTAATTCCGTGCGCTCGTCCTGTTCTTCGTTGACGCGTTCGAGCTCGTCTTGTAAGCGCTCTATTTCGTCTTCTAAATCAGCTGCGCGCGTATTTTCGAGCTCTGCTTTCGTCCACCAAGTAAACGCTTCGCATTCGTACTTCTTCATATCGTTCCCGAGATGATTTATCATTTCAAGCATGTCTTCCTTCTCTTCGTTGTATTTCGAGATTAAATCTATTTTCTTTTGCTTCTCTTCTTCAAAGAGATGTTCAAAAATTTCCACCTCATCCGCCAACAGACCGTTACGACTTTCCATATTTTCGACTTCCTTTTCGTTCGCTTCTAATTCTGCAAAAGACTGCTTCAAAGTCTCCAACGCGGCGACTTTGAAAAGCATTTCAGACTGTAAATCTTCGTATTTTTGTTCCCACTCGGTCTTTTCAGACTGCGCGATGTTGAGCTCGTGTGTGCGTTCGGTCAACGCCTCCTTCAAAGATTCCATCTTCATCTCTATTTCGCCTCCACCTTTTACTCTTTCTTTCAACATCTCAACCTCGTGTTCTGCAGACTCCAAAGCATCTGCGAGGGTAGCGCACGCGTGCGAAAGTTCGGAAACTTTCTCATCTTGCTCTCTGTACTCCTTCGCGAGTTTCGAAAGCTCCGCGTTCTTCGCGGACATCGAATCCGCCAACTCTTGCTGCAACTGAAGCATCTGCACGTCTTTACCTTCATTCTCTTCTTTGAGCGATGCAACTAACGATTCGTACTCGTCGAATTTACTATTACTGTTACTTTCTTCCACTTCTTCTGTTTGCACGGATACACTCGCGACGCTTTTCTTCTTATCTTCCATCTCCTTCATTTTTTGGCCCAATTGCGTCCGTAACGCTTCGTTTTTCCGTCGCTCACTCTCCAAAGTCTCCACCGTTCGTTTCGCTTCGTCTGTTTTCTCGTCTAAGAGTGACTGAACTTTATTCAAAGCTTCGACTGCTTTCTCGTTGTCCTTCTTACGCTCGTTTTGTTCCTTCTTCAATAATCGATTTTGCGCATCATCGTTTTCCTCTTCGAACGTTTTCAGTAAATCCGATTTAACCCGGTCAACTTTAGTATCGACTTTTTCTTTCGTCGCGATAGCTTCTTTTTCTCCTTCCTTCTTTTTGTTGTCTTTAATAAATAAGAGTTGGAAGAGCGATTTTATCGAAGTGTCCGCTTTATCCGCAATTTTCAAAACTTCTTCTTCCTCGTTCTTGTCTCCCGGCTGCTGTTGCTGGTCTCGCGCAGGAGCAGAAGTACTCGCTTCTTCACCACTGTTCATCGTCGTCGTCGTCGATATTCTCTCTCTGAGCGTCAGAACGTACTCGTCTAGGGAAGCGAGCAAACTCTTAACTTCAACTTCGTTGTTGGAATCTCTCAAGGCGTCGGCTATGGAGTTTTGCGTCTTTTCGATCGCCCTGACTGATGGTTTCGCCGTCGTCGGCGCCGTCATTCTTTTACTACGATGGAGTTGTTGCGTCTGTGCGACCGTGTTCAACGCGTCGACGAAAATATCCTCCTCTTCATCTTCAATCACCATCGTTCGCGCTTTTCCGCCGGTAAACGGAGAAGCCGCCGTGCCTTTCTCGCTCGAAAGCGCTCTCAAACGTTCTGCCGTTTCCGTCGCTGATTTCTTCACCGCTTCCCATCTCGGCGAGGCAAAGATTCCAACGTTGTTGTTACCATCGTTGACTGTCGAAGTTGTTGCAAAACGAAACGAAGATGACGACGACAGCGATGATTGCTTCGCTGGAGCCGTTAAAGGCGTCTTGGCGCCAAAATCGGTATCGACGCTCGCGCTTCTCGCTCGTTCCGCCGCCGTCATCAAACTCTTCTTCTCCTCTTCCAACTTCGCAATCTTCATCTCTGCTTTCATCTTGTCCTCTTTTAACGTCTCGTACACTTGAGTCACCTCGCTCATCTTTCTCGACGACCTCAACGAATATTCCACCTCGTCTGATTTCATCCGTTCCAGCATCAACTTGTAACTCGCGTTCTCTTTCGCCGTCTGTAACAAGTCCATCAAAACCGTCTTCGTTTGACCCTCGTTCGATTCCTTCAACAGCTGCTCCGCGATTTCCTCCACGCTTTTTGTTGTTCTTTTCTTATTATTATTATCATCGTCAACGACTGATGGTGATGATGATGATGGAGGCGGGGTCGTCATCTGTTCCACGTACACTTTCAAGCTCGGTCTCGTCAATTCTCCAGTCGTCAAATGCCTTCTCGTTGGCGTCGTCGCGTTGCCTCCTCCATCAGAATACTCCCCGGAATGTAAGGGCGACGATGCGTTATTCGGAGAGAGCACTTGCGAGAGCGGACTTCTCCTCTTTCTCATCGCGTCGTTTTCGTCGTCCTCGTCGTTGCTCTTCTTGTTCTTAGTAGTAGCATTAGGGGACTTTGAAGAAGCGGTCGTTCTTTTTTCATCCTCTCTCGTCGTCGTCATCTTCGAGACCGACGACGACGAAAAAGACTTTGCGGTGGTGTTCAAACGACTCTTATTCCTCGTCGTTGTCATCTAAAATTCTTCTCGTCTTTTTTGTCTTCTTCGTCAGAGCAGCTTTCGCGCGGTTTGTTATTTGGAGGATAAATACGCGGGCAGTAGAGTAGTAGTAGTGTGCGTTGCTTCGTAACGAGACAATTTTGTGACCGTTTAACTCTTCTCTCGCAGAAAAAAAAGAACAAAAATCTGAAATGAAATTTTGAGCTGTCGCTTGTGTTTTGAAATTTTTCTCATCAGTCAGTTTCTCTGCTCTTTTTTTTCCTTCTTTTTGCGCTCACATTTTTGCTCTCACTCACATCGTTTGATTTCTCAATTCTAAATTATACACCATCATAAACGACTCCGCGCTTTGCGAGTAAAAAGAGCGTTTGATATCGTTTTACGGCAGAAGAAGAAGGTTTCTTCCTCCCAGGAGCAGGAGAAGAAGAAGAAAAAGAAACGATGATGAGAGCGAGATGCCGAAAGGAAGCGTTCGAGTATTCCGGGGTGATTCCTTCGCAATTGGTCGGGAAACATTTATCAGCATCATCAGTTCTTCTTTCTCATCAGAAGACGAACGATTCATTAGTAGTGTCGTCGTCTTCGTCTTCACTTTCTTTCGAGCAGCGCGTGATGCAGACGCAAGAGAGGTTGTTAGAACGCTGCGAGAGAAGAGAAGAAGAAGAAGACAAAGAAGAAGACAAAGAAGAAGAAGAAGACAAAGACGAGAAAAAGAGAAATTCAAACGCCAACACCACCACCGAAAACACCAACCCGTTCGTAAAAACGCTGGAAAGAAGACGAGTCGAGGACGTTTTGAGAGAGAATTTTGAAGAGAACAACAACACCACCGCGAGCAGCGCGACGACGACGACGACGAGCGCAGCCTATCGACGTCTAAATAATAATAATAATAATAATGGGAAGAAGCTGGACGCGAACGTCAAGTGTATTCTGGACGCGTACGAAGCGTCGTTGGATACTAGAGATTCTTCAACCGCGGGGGGTTCACGCGTGAGAGTAGATTTCTTTTGCTTGTTTTTGTTTATGCACGGCATAAACTTACCGTCGGCAAAGTCGCCGATGAAAGCAAACGCGGAGTGGTACTCGAGCTTAGGAGGCGGGAACTCCGAGGAGGGTAATGATTCAGCGGAACAAAACAACGAACAACAACTAAAACAACAACAACAAAGAAGCGAACGCGATAAAGAAGAATTCGTGCGAATGAAGTTTTTAATCTCGCATTGGAACGATATTAAAACGATTGCGACGAAAACGGACGACTTGATCGATTCTCCCGGGCTTATTAGCGCAAACTCGTGGGAGTGCTTCAAATACGTGTTTCAATTTTACGACGCGAACGAGATGAGAGAGATTGATGCCAAGAGCGCGAAAGAGAAATTGCAAACGGTACAAAACATCTATCGATTATTAGAGGACTCCTTGTCTTCGAAGATTTCATCTTTTTCCGGCGCGTTGAAGAAACCGTTCGAGTTGCGCGTGGAAAATTTGAAAAAGCAAACGTTTGCGCGCGAGTTAGTTTCCTCCGCCAACACTAAAGAAGAAGAAAGCGATGATGATGAAATAATCTCCTCGTGCTTGATTGCGAATTGCTCGGAGAGTACCGTGTATGTCATGGCGCCCGTGAAGCACGTTCGAATCGATAACGTGGTGGATTGTTCCCTATTCATCGGCTCGGTATCCTCGACAATATTTCTCACCAGATGTGAGCGCGTCCACGTCGTCTCGGCGTCGAAATATTTATTTAGCAAAGCGTCGCACGATTGTAACTTTAACGTCGCAGTGGAGAAACGTCCAATTTTCGTCGGTGACTCCCGAGGTTGCGTCGTGGGACCGTACAATTCCTACTACGGCGGGTTGTCGACGCACTTGAAAAAGTGCCGGTTGCATCCGGATTCGAAGGACATGACGGAGAGTTGGAAAAGCTCTCGGGTAATTAGCACAAATCCCGATCCCGATTCAGGTTCAGAGTCCGATAGCGACCTTAACAATAGTAACTTTAGCGTCTGCGTGCAGAAACCGGAAGATTTCGGGCCTTTCATCGTTCCGTTTTTGCCGTCCGAGGAGATTGCGTCGGGAACCGCCGCGGCGGCTGGCGAAAAAGGAGGAGGGGAGTATAATCAGTCGCACGATCTCGCGCCTTCCGCATCAATAGCATCACCNGTAGAAATTACGAGGGCGAACCCATTTCGCATTCCNGGTGAATACGTCACCTCTATGGACGAAAAAAACGAGCTCGTCGCCACTTTTCGCAAAGACATGGTTGAGAAAATGTCGAGCGGCGCGGACTCGGAAAAAGTCGCCATGATTCAGCGCGAGTTTCGAGACTGGTTGAAATCCACCGGTAATGCCAGACACGTCGGCGATTTGCTCAAGATGGAACGAACGTCGACGAGATAGAAGATACATTTTGTATTGTATTGTTGTTGTTGCTGATGTAAAAGTTGTAAAAATATTTGTGCTAACAGTATACTAGTAACTCTAATGCGTTGCGTGCGATAAAACACCCCTAAAACTACTCATATCATCGAGATGCCATTGGATTCGCGTGAATAGTCACCCTTTCTATCTTCACGTCCGTCAACGGTCTCATGGATTCGTCCACCTTCGCTTTCTCCATCATATCCAAAACCGGAAATCCATCGATGACTTTCCCGAAGATGGTATTCTTCCCGTCGATGTGCGGCGCTTTCGCGAACGTGATGAAAAACTGACTTCCATTCATATCTTTCCCGGCATTCGCCATGGCCACTATCCCTCTGTTCGTGAATTTCAAGTGCTCCCGTATTTCGTCCTCGAACATTCGTCCTCCGTCGTAAATCGATTCGCCTCCTTTCCCAGTTCCGGTCGGGTCGCCGCCTTGCGCGATGAACTTCTTGATGATGCGAGTGAAAATCGTGCCATCGTAATAGTTGGAGGCGGCTAAAGCGAGAAAATTAAAGCAGGTCGCAGGCGCGTCTTCGCAGAAGAGTTCGAGTTTCAAGTCGCCGAGGGAGGTGTGTAAAGTCACCGACATTTATATTATATAAGAGCGGGCTCGTTTCTGAAGAATTAATTAGGGGAAAACAACGGACATTTATGAAAGAATGGAAACGATTCGAAAATCTTCACTTTACTACTCTAACACTGATACACACTGAACNNCATCAACATCAACATCAACATCAACAACGAGAAGTACTATGAGACGAAAGAATCCGCATCCTAAACGAGCGGAAAATGCGAGGACGGTTTTGAAGGTCCCGAAGGGGGAGAGAGAAGAGTTAAGGGAAAAAGAAGAAGAACCGTTGGTGTTGTGTTTGCAAATACCACCTGACGATGATGATGATGATGATGATGATGAAGAAGA
>JGI24540J26637_10000517_pt1 | contig 16247 bp, 18 predicted proteins | sample NorSeaMetagenome_FD_26637 | JGI IMG/M metagenome (IMG submission 26637)
TCGTTTTATCATATGTTTGTGGTTGTAATTTCCTAATTATTTCTAAGCCATTTGTTATAATTTTTTCATTATGTTTGTAACGGTCATCCGAAATACTCACTACTCCGTCTGGGGTAAACAAAAACCCATTAACAGATAAATCTCCAATAACTGATAATTTTTGTGTAAATGATATATCACTTATTATTTGTTTCGCATATATATTATTACAACATAAATCGTTTGTATATATCGCATTACAACTTAAATCGTTTGTATTTATCGCATTACAACTTAAATCGTTTGTATTTATCGCAACACAACTTAAATCGTTCGTCAATTCCAATCCCCTACTAAATCTTAAAAACAATTTCTCGTAGCTTACATCAAAACTATCTGTCGGATTAGCTGAGTTATCTATATTAATAAAATTTGTATTAAGAGTTCCGCTAATATCAATCTCGTATTCTGGAGAACCATTTTTTACTCCTATTCTATTATTTTCTACATCAATACAGACAACATTATTTAACTCGTCGATTGGTATGGAAACATTATTAACTAAAGCATTTACACTTGTGATTACTTTATTGAGACTCATCTGTTAATTTATAATATTAAGAGATTTTATTATATTAATATTTACATAAAAAACCATTTAAAGTTTTAATTTATTGTTTAATATAATATGTCCAGTGAAGAAGAATATCCTCTACCACCAGCGAATGTGTGGAAGCATGTGTGTAAACAATCCATAACATATGACAAACCCATTATGCTTGATTATTGGGTCGCGTCTCTCAAAAAAAAAGTATTTCTTGGTATTAGAGATAACGAAGAGAAACTACTTGTTAAAAGTGCTGAAGAATATACTAGCCCTATCACCAATATGGCGAAATTAGATGATGTATATATCATCTGCACGGAGAATTCTATTTATATTGTCTCATCACATATTGATAAGCGTAAAATCTCCTCTTAAATTATTATTTATTCTTCGTTTTCAATATAATAAATAATATCACAAGACTTATTAAAATGATATCTTATTAAAATGATATCTTATTTTTTTGAATATTTCTATGTTTTTAATTTGAACCCACTTCAAATTTTTTCATACAAAAACTATATATCTAGCTAATGTGATACATTGAAAATTTTGCTAATATTATTTGTTAAAAATATTAACTCTATTGAATCTTCGTGAATATTATGAAATATATTTATGTATTTACAAATTAATTTTATAATATCATACTTATATTTATCTTCTATTTCGCTGTATAATTTTATATACAGAAAAAACTCTTCTAATATATCAATTACAGAAAAACCATTATTATACACATTTAAAATATGTTCAATACTTTCTTTCAAATTATTTTTTTTACACAAATTTATATATTTATACATATCTGTAATAGTTATATTGCAGCTTACTCTCTCTAATAAATTAAAATCTATATTTTTCTCCATACTTATTAATTTAATTTTATCTATATTGTTTATCATATTTGGTATAGAAGTATTTGACGCCCTAATTATTAATTTTTTACATTTTTCATCCATAATTATATCTTCATTTGATATTATCTTATCTAGAGTTTTTTTTATAAAGTCATTAGTTAAATTTTTAATTGTAATCAATTCCAGCTTATTAATTATTGTAGATTTTATTTTCTGTTTATCATTACAACTTATTATAAAATTTATATTTTCGTAGTTATTTATGAAAGTGTTGAAAATTTGCTGACATTGTTCGTTTAACAAATCTAAATCATCAACTACTATTGTTTTTTTTTCTTTTATATTTGATAAATTGTTGATTTGACAATAATTTTTTAATTCATTTCTGTAATAATTTATACCTTGTTCTTTGAGTAGATTAATAATTACTGTATTTCTATTTATGCGTGCTTTGTCATTATCATAATATTTATTTAATAATACATTTATTAATGATGATTTACCAAAACCGGTTCCCCCATGTATTAAAAATAATAACTTCTTATTATCTAAATATATATTTATAAGTTCCTTCGTATATTCTGATATATTGAAGTCATCTAATTCTGTTGGTTTATATTTTATTATTAATGAACTCATCTATTAATAATATTCGGCAAATATTTAATATTAAATAATTCATTTAATATATGTTTAATGTCTTCGTGTCAAAATAAAAAATATTATGATATACTTAAAATTAATACTGGTTCAGATATAGATACTATTAAAAAAGCATATCGTAATTTATCACTCATCTATCATCCCGATAAAAATAAAAATGATACTGATGACACGTTTAACAATATAACAATAGCATATAAAATTTTGATAGAAGATATATTATCACCTGATAATGAAATCAATAATTCACCAATCAATGTTTATACCCCGCCTGCTAAAAATCCCAACAATGAAGATATTATTGTTTATCTTGATGTTATGTTTGAAGATTCATATCATGGGGCGAATGTACCTATTAATATTAAACGTAGCATATTAAACAATGATATGATGGGCTACGAGGAAGAAAAAATTTATATACATATTCCTAAATCTATTGATTGCGGTGAAATTATTAGAATTAATAACAAAGGCAATTGTATAGATTTTAAATATTCAGATATAAAAATCATAATAAAATTAATAGAACATGAATATTTTTTGAGAGATGGGCTAAATCTTATATATACGGCATGTATATCACTTAAAGAATCACTCGTAGGTATCGATTTTAATATTAAACACCTCAATAATAAAACTTATAGAATTCGTAATAGTAATAGAGAGATTATTCACACCAATACCACTATAGTGTTGAGGAACTTGGGTTTTGAGAGAGATACTTTTTGTGGTAATCTCATCATTAAATTTAAAATAGACTACCCCAAAACATTACCGGCATACACTATAGAAAAATTGATAGATATTTTGTAATATGTATTTTTTGAAAAATACTTAAACATATATAATTAGACAATGAAATTACCATTAGACAATGAAATTACCATTAAACAATTATATATATGCCGGTGGCGGTTTTTTATTTTGTTCCGGTATATTTACACAGTATATTTTATATGTACGAGGTAATAATTTGACAATAAGGAATTCAAAAAAATTAAATGTTATGGATGCAAAAATATCATCCATAGAGACTAAATTAAATTTTTTGGCAAGAAAATGTAATTAGTTATATACTGTTAAAGTATCTATTAATAATTTAATACACTCTAAACTATTATCAATTTTGTTAACAAGCCATATAATACAAGTGTTACTCACAACAAAATAATATTTTTAATTTCAACAATATAATATTTTTAATTTCAACAATATAATATTTTTAATATCAACAATATAATATTTTTAATATCAACAATATAATATTTTTAATATCAACAATATAATTTATTTAAACAACAATATAATATTTTTAATATCAACAATATATATATATATAAAATGACGGAGACAGATTTACATAACCACTTAGACAAGAATACAGGTCAGTCCAATTACACTGAAACAGCAAAAAGGTTAATCAACAATAAAGAAATGAGTGCGATTAATACTGAAAGAAATGGGGATGGAGATTCTTATATGCATTTAGCAATCAAGGCTAATAATCTTGAATTAGTGAAATTCTTAGTAGGGAAAGATTCAAATATTGACGCTATAAATAATATAGATGAAAGTGTATTTAATTATGCTGCAAAACACAAAGATGGTAAAATCATGGAATATTTATTGAAACAAAAACCGGAAAGTGGTGAGTTTGATATCAACCTAGATGATAAAGCTAGAAAAATCCCTTTAAACTTTGATTATGATAAAGCTAGAAAAACCCCTTTAGATATCGCATATGCTATCGCGGATGCGGATACTAAACCAGCTGACGCGTCTAAAATTTTAGACCCCAATAAGACGGATGAGCAGTGGGAAGCTTATAAAAAAGNTCAAAATTTGAAGAATGATGCCAGAAAGTACAATTATATGAAATTTGGTGTTTTAGCACCGACGAAAGTGATCCATCATATACAAAGCCGAATTAAACAAGAATCCATGCTCATCGACGATGACGAGAAGGAGGCTTTTTTTTTGGACTCACTCGTACAAGCACTGACGCCGCAGGAGGTCGCTGCGCTGGTCGGGCCCCCTGCTAAATATAAAGGCAGGGGCGGTAAAAAGAAATATGGCAGTAAAAAGAAATATGGCAATAAAAAGAAATATGGCAGTAAAAAGAAACATGTCAGTAAAAAGAAATATGGCACTAAAAAGAAATATGGTAGTAAAAAGAAAATCAAAACAACTCGCAAACAATAGATGATACAATATTTTTACACATTTTAGACATTTAAAATACTGATTTAATTACTGATTCATCTGATTGCTCTGCAACTGTTGTATCAGGTAATTCTATACACCCATTAAATGGTTGTGATAAAGCTATAAAAATTGGTTTGTAGATTTTATCACTGGACTCTATATATAGCCATTAAATCAAATCTGCTTGGTGAAAGAGATTATAATCATTTAATTATTTTATTTTTAAATGATTATTTATTTACTTTTTTTGATGAGCATCTATTAATAATTTATGATTTCTCACCAACACCATTGTTTATTCCCGTATTACTTTTGTATTCATTGAGAAACATTCTTCATTTCCTCCTGTAAAATTTGGATTATTATTAATATCATATCTTGGTGCCTCCCTGTTTATAACAGTTCTAGAAGTTCTTCTACTTCTAGAACGGGAAGAAGATTTTTTTTTTCGGTTTTTTATTTTTTACTGTTTTATTATTCATATAATTATATATATATAATAAATACTAAATACTGAATGCGATTACCAGTAAGTTATATATATGCTGTTGGCTCATCTTTTTTCGTATGTTCAATATTTATTCATGTTATGGTTTTAAATGTACGCATTAATACTTTGAGAAATAATTTAAGTGTATTAGAAATGAAATATAATCAACAAAAGCGGGAAATACAATTATTAAAAAAGAATAATAACTAGCTATTATATACGCTGTTTCGTTATGTATTTCAATAAATTTTATTTTTTAATATTAGTTAAAAAAAATAAAATTATCTATCTATCTCCGTCGCTGGCTACGGCCACCGCGGGTGTTCCGGTTGCGGCGGTTGTTCTGCTTATTCTGTCCCCCGCGTCTAGTCTGGTTCTTGGTGCGGCGCTTGTTCTGGCCACCGCGTTTAGTCTGGTTCCGGGCGCGACTCTGGTTACGGCCGCCACGCGATTTACGCCGACCACCAACCGATTGTGGCGACATTAATTCAGTTAACTCCGAGTAATTCATTTTTATATAATATAAATATATTTTATTTTTGTTCATTTGATATTAATAAATATTTTCCAATATTTGTGTTACTTTCTAATACTTGCTGAGTATTCAAATATACGAACCAATTATATGCCGTTCTTTTCAATAAATCATTTCGTGGTATATATAATCCGTACGCGTTCGTATTCATATCTAAATATGAGGAACCCAATAAAACCCCTAAATCTATGGCCTTATTTCCCGAATCACGGGTTCCTAAAAACTTTCCGTTAATATAATTGATTTCGCCGGTTTCAGCTTTATTATATAACCAATTTGAAAGTTCTCCCTTCAATTTATTGCTAAATGTATGATCTTTATTTACCATGATTTCAAGATGTTTTCCCAATTCATGGATTTTTGGACAATTTTTTAGAGCACCGATAAATTTCAACGATGGTGCAAAATTCATAATATGGCTATCAACCGATTCATTTACAAATTCTCCTACGCATGGCTTTCTAGTTGCAATTATATTTTCATAAATAGGTTTGATGCTTTTTAATAAAATATACGATGGCTCCATCAATATTCCTCCGTATTTATATAAAATTTTCATTAATCCCATTGTTCGTATATTTTCTTTTTGAACATTTCCAATTTTTGTTAAATCTACATTCCAATCATCGATTAATTTATCAAACGAATAATCATCAATCAATACTATATGAAAATAATCACTACATTTATTTATAATAGAAAGGAGCGTTAAATATAAATAATCTTGATTTAATTCTTCACTGCTTCGTGAATTGAATGACTCCCATTTTCTTAAGTTTCTATCATATTCTATATGAATCCATAATATAGGTTTGTCTATAGACATTAATTGTTCTATCGCACCAACATGCGTTTCATCTAATAAATATTTTTTTATTATATTTAATTCTTCTAATTTGTCGTCTCTAATAACGTTAATCTGGAATTTCTTGTAAATATATCCCGTGAACAATAATAATATTATACTAATCCCTAAATTGATGTAGCCCATATTTATATAATAAATATAAATAAATTCTCTCGAACAAATGACCGCTTATTTATTTTAATTGTTTCAAAGACGACCAGAAATTATTAACACCTCGCGATGCTTCTCTCTCTTGGGTTACTAATTTAAACGCTCTCTGTGCGCTAATTGTATCTTCGTTTGATTTTTGACTATTCAAAAATTTATTGCCTTCTTCTTGAGACAATGGGTTTAAACTCTGTTGGTTCCGTTGGGATTTAATATCTTCCATTGAATTATATTGGGGCTTAAAATCTTCATCGGTGACTGGAACAACACTCTCGATATGTGCTTTGCGTAGGTCTTCGAACTGTAATTTGCTGAACAAACCAGACGAATATTCGAGGGGCTTACTATTTGCTAAATCATTGTATCCTGAATCATTAAATCCATTTATATCTTCAAATTTTGTTAATGATCGTAAATTTTTCTTTCGTTTATCTATAATTTCATTCATCTCATTTTTATTACTACAAACTTCCACATCTTCTTCATTTTTCAACCAATCACCATAACCAGTGTCTTCAAAATCATTATCTAATTTTATTTTATCAAATTCCTTATTAAACCATGCATTGAAATCTTTACTTGAATTGTATTTTTCTCGTAAATCATTTACCAATCCTTCATTTTCATTATTCTTTTCTACTGTATATTCTATCTCTTCGTTCAAATTTGTGTTTGCCTTTTCTTTAAATTCATATACGGAATGCAGTATCTTAAATAATGATGTAATGAATAAAAAATATTTTTTATCTAATCCAGATTTATCAGGATGCATTAATAATACTTTACGCTTTGCGTTTTTTATGTCTCTCGCTGTTAAATTTTTATCAAGTTCAAATAAATTAAGTATATCTTCATATTCATAATTATCTATATTCAAATCGAGATCCTCCATGTAATATAGATAATATCCAGTTTTTATATTTTTATATAATTTTAAATATTTTTATATAATTTTGAATATTTTTATATAATTTTGAATATTTTTATATAATTTTGAATATTTTTATATAATTTTGAATATTTTTATATAATTTTGAATATTTTTATATATTAATGACTTCACAAATAACCAAAACTAAAAACGGTAACCTAAAAACGGAAACCTAAACACTAAAAATAAATATTTATTTTATAGAATAATAAATATTGATTCATTAATTCATCGCGTTACTCTTTTATTTCCTTAAGTTTTGTGCTATTACATAGGTTCTTTATAACTTTTACATCTATACCTTCCAGGGGCTTTCCCACACTTGATATAGCCTTTGCGTAAAACAGTTGTTTATTATCGTCTTTCATAAAATTTGGATTGGCTTTGGTCCAATTGGTTAATGCTGTATAATTCTTATTAGAAGTTTTCTTTATTGCCTGTTTTATTTTGGATTTATCAGTATCTTTCTCCCATATGTTGTTGTCTTTTATGTATAGTGTTTCCCTTTTGGTGTCTGTACAATGTATTGGGCGCTCGTATAAACTTAACTTATTCATATTTTCCATTATTACATTACTAATTCCTTTCTCTAATCCATTTGTCTTGGTGAAATCTAATTGTTCTAACGATACTTCTATAGATTTTATAAAATCACTCATATTTATCGCACCTTTACATTGTTCATTCAAAAATACATTAATGTTGAATTTTTGATTAATCGTATTATTATTTGTTGTAGAATTATTATTATTACCTATGATAGGTATCAGCTCACCGATTGTTTTTTGCTGTTCCATCATCATATTTCGCATTTCTTTATTCTCATTTACAAGTGTCATAATTATATCTTTATAATCGCCCGACCCAGAAACCGAATCTGATATATCTACTTTCTCTACTATTTTAGATTCTTCTTCTGTTATTTCATGACATATCGGATTACAAATTTTTTTATGTCTCCACAATCCAGAATTACATTTATATCGCTTGTTACATAAAACACATATATATTTTTTATCATACACTATCTCTAATATTGGTTTATCTATACTCTGAATTTTTATACTTGGCGTTGCTACTTGGACATTGACGCGACGTTGATTTGTAGCACGTTTATGTTTATCGGTTTCTAAATGTTTATCAAAATTAAATTTTTTAATACAAGTATAATCACAAGTTTCACAACAATATGATTTTGCTACTTTTTCGATTGATTTCATCGTATATATTATTGACAATATTATCTTTATGTTGATTTTAGCTATTTTGCTACTTTTGCTACTTTTGCTATTTTTGCTACTTTTACGATTGATTATTAATTGTCATGGCAATTAATATTGTAATTTACAATGATAATATATGTATTATCATTATGATATATTTAAACTTATATATTTTTATTATTGCTACTTTACGATTGACAAAATGATGGATTATCGTTGACAATATTGATAAATTATTGCTAAATTAATCAATGTCTAAACTAGAAAAAAGTAGCAAATTTTACTTCTTATTTTTGCATAACAATTTTTTTCTCATATTTGTAATATTTTATTACCTTAAAGATAAAGATTGTTGAAAAAACCCCTTTTCGAGCGATATTTCGTAAAGGTAAAATCTATAGTATATTTGGACATTTATTTTTGTCCATTTTCAAAAAAATTTTTACTTTATCAAATTCTCATATTTTTCAACTTTAATGCATACGATTAATTATAACAGCATAATGCAGTAGAACCCAATTTCACATATTTATGATGCAAATAAATACACGGATGAAAACTTATACACAGCTAATATGCATAGAAAGATTTGCTAACCTATAATGGCAAAAAGATAAAATGATAGTTTATCATTTTTCAACGTATTATATAGTATGTTGACAAGTATTGTTATTGAATTTTATTGTGCTTCGTTTGTCTTCAGGCTTTATACAATGGAAAACAAGTAAAAATTAATATTTACTACATATAAGAAGTGATTAAAAATGAAAAAACTAGGTATTGCAAAAGAATCTATTAAAAAACATAATAAACACCCACTATGTATGTCCGGTATAACATACGAACTCTCATTATGTAAAGTAAATAATGATAACCAGAAATATAATATACGTGATATATTATGTCATCAACAACAAGATAAAGTCAGTTGATACAAATATAAATCAAAGTTTTTAAAGTATTTGTTTGATACTTTAAAAACAAACAATCATTAACATTGCAGGAGTTTTATGATACAAATTATTTTAGTTCATTCAGTATGGCATATGGTATTGTGATTTTCATTTAGTTCAACTATAAAATAATCTGCATTTTAAATTTCCAAAGATGCAAAAAGATTTAGCAAAGGAATTATATAAAGAATATGAAATATAAACAACAGCTATTAAGTCTGTAATAATAAATTAAAATATAAAAAATAGATAATAACCGATTAATAAGTTTAGAAAATCAATATAAAAATAATTAATTATAATATAATAATGGGTGATATGATATCCGAGAAACAACTATTAGATTCACAGAATCTATTAACTAATAATCAAATGATTATTATTAAATTTACAGCTGAATGGTGTGGTCCCTGTCAAGTAATTAAAAGCTTAGTTCAAGAATTGGTATCAAAATTACCCCCGTCTATTAAATATTACGAGATTGATATTGAAAAATCCATCGAATTATATGGGAAACTGAAAAGAATGAGAATGATAAACGGTGTTCCGGCAATTCTTGGTTACAAAAGTGGGGAGAAAGCTCTCTGGTATGAACCCGACGATAGTGTATTGGGAGGTGATAAGGCACAAATCACTGCTTTTTTTGATAGGTGTATTGAATATGGTAATTAAATAATTTTTATATAAAATATATAAAAAAAATTATTATAGATGAACTACGATATGAATATAAGATTAGATTAAATTGTTAATATCATTTGAGAATTGTGTGAAATCAATTTTTGGAAATATCACATGTCCCTCCCAAAAATACCTACAGAACGCATATTGGAATTTATAATCGTTTTTATATTGTTCTGGGAATTTTTCGAGTAATAATTTAATAATTTTATCATTTGGAATTAAGTTTAGACTATTTCGAGGTAATACATAGGCAAGCAGTAGATGCGGGTGAATAATACTTTTATTTGGAGGAATAACTAATTCACTATTGAAGTATGGAATATTTTTATACAAGTCTTCAAGCAGAGGTGGATAGTGGTATTGATAGGAATGTTTCCAACTTACACAATCACGAGAGTAATAGTAGAACGTCCATTGAAGCGTCTGTAAATAATTATTACATACGGAAGAGACCGCATTATTATCGGTATCAGTATTAATATGAAATAGTGAATGATAATAACGATATTGCCAGTGGTTTTCATATGGATTAATGAACAGTTCAATATTCCTTTCCCATGAAGGTGTGGTATTAAATTTTAATTCCTTTTCTTCGTCGGTGGCTTCTGGATAAAATTTCTTAGATAGTCTATCTCTAATTTTGTAATTTTCTTTAATAAATTGATGTTCGTTTTTGGCTAATTTGAATATATATTTCTTGAAGTTAACCCAATTAATTTCACCATCTTTAATTATATTTTGAGAGACGCCGAAAATCTCCCTGTATAAATCAAGGAGAATGGTAATACCATTGTTGCGAAGATTAATGGCTGGAAAATGCTCGTTAAAGTCGTTACCGAGTAAGAAACAGATAAGAATATAATCTGAAATCTTATTATAATATGCTTCAACACTTTGTTTCGTGTTGTCAAATGTTTTGTCTGTTAGTAAATAATATATTTGGTCGGCCAGATGGTTTATATCAATAAAATACTCCTTCAATGGGTCAAGTGTGGAATCAAGTGAAGATATGAAATGTGGTGTTTCGCGGTAGAGGTAAATTGAATTTGTATATTTTTTATGATTAAGCGACAACATAATTAGGTCTGAATCCATACCATAAATGACCGTATTATCGTCTTCATGATTATTATTTCTAACAAATTCAAATAATTTGTGCTCGCCTTCGCCGGGAATGTCGGTAAGGGATAAGATAAGGTTATTAGATTTATATTTATTAGCGAAATGTTTTTTGAGAGTATCATTTAATTTATCCATAAATACAGTTCCGGGTGTAATAGCGGTGGTGTCCCATGGGACATTTTTATTGAATAAAGCGGATTGATACGAGGTTTTATAACGCCTATTCTTCTGTTGGTTTAATTTGGCGAACGGGGGAACACCGTCAAAAGCAAGAATGATATTTTTACTTGGTTTCATGGTTGCGATTATAAGTTCAATTTTATCAATAACGAATCGAATAATATGATTTTCAAATTGCGATTTGTTTTGAAACAATTTGAAATCTATGGCGTCATAAATAATAGAATTGCTGTCTAAATACAGATTTTGAATATTATCAATATGTGACAACTCAACAACAATATTTTTATGACTTCTAATAAGGTTAGCGAAATAATATGGAATGCCCATATTTATAAATATAAAATATCATTATATGGTAATGATAGAATCTTAAATCAATTTTATAATATTTATTTATTATAATAAATAAAATATGTCAGACACACCTGATAGTATGAGACCATCGAGAAAAGCGGCGGCAATAACATTTACATTGACTAATTTATTTACATACACAACATTGATGTCTCCGTTTTTTTTAACCTTTTTTATGGTTATGTTGTCAATTGTAAATAATACTATAGTGAAGGGATTATTATTTTTAATGGGTTTAGCCATAGTTTCATTTTTAACATATTTCTTGAAAACTATTTTAAAAGAAAAACAGAGTATTTTAGCAAGCCCACTATGTAACATTTTACCAATGCCGTTTACAGTAAGAGGGAATGTATCGGGTGAAAGAACCATATTTAGTTCTCCACTTTTAAACCCTGCACTATTGGGTTATATTTCTTCCTACTTAATCTTTCCTATGTATATAAATAACGATGTAAATCATCCTCTATTGGTATTTTTGTTGGCAATATTTGCATCAAGTTCAATGGTTGAATATTCGAATAAATGTGGTTCGGCCGGTAGTATTATATTAGGTGGTATATTAGGTGTTGGGTTTGGTATATTGTATTATGGATTGATAGCGAGTAGTGGTAACAAAGATTTAGCGTATTTTTCTGAGATAAAAAGCAATGCTCAAGGGTGTAAAAAACCAACTGACCAAAAATTCAAATGTGTCACATATAAACGAGGACAGAGACCAGTGTGGTAACTTTATTGTATTATTAGTTTTATACCATAAATTGATTAATTGAAACCAGATATAATTTTGTCTAAAGCAATCCTAATTTTTGATAAAGTGTTTTGTCGACGAAAAGAATGGCTCATCATCTGTGGTATATTAGTATTTCTAGAATATATTTTGAAAAAATTATCACAAATAACGCGTATATTGGCAGTGGCATATTTTTCATCCAGATCATTGATTAGATAAATTGGCTTACCGAGTTTAACATTGACCTGATTATGGAAATTAAATAATAATAATTTAAATTGTTCTTTAGAATGTATCTTATCAAAATCAACTCTGTTCAATCTAACAACAGCTTCATCCGAACATTCCGGACAAGGTAGATTAGAACACACCGATTTGACTACGTAAATTAGATCAGATTTAACAGATGAAAAATTAGTTTCTTTGATATTATGGGCCAATGTATGAAATAGATACCAGGTTGTATTTCCCCATATACTTTTATCAAAAGCCATTTTAATATTATAAATATATATAAATTTTAGTAACACTACCAAATTTAAATAATTTAAATAATATAAATACGAACCAATATATATATTCAATGGATGAAGTTAGTAAATGTAATAGTGTGTTGTTTAAACAATTAATACATGAATGCGACCATGATGTTGTATCTGAAAATGTCGCATCACCGCAAAATGTATGTTTAATTACCAACGAAAAATTAGAGGATAATTCCATCAAATTAGAATGTAATCACGAATTTAATTATCTCTCGTTATATAACGAAGTTATATATCAAAAAACAAAAAAATTATTAGATAATTCACGATTGAAGATTAATGAGATGAAATGTCCATATTGTAGGAATATTACCAAAATGCTTTTGCCATTTTATAAATATTATTCGGTTGTACCGGTGCGTGGCGTGACTTATCCTGAAGAGTTCTCTATGAAGTTTCATGAGTGTCAACACGTAAATGTAAAAAACGGCAAAAAATGCGCTAGTTCTGCGTGTATAACGGATAATGGCATATTTTGTAATAAACACATAGCTGCGACAAAAAAAGAGAATGAAATTTTGGCGAATGAATCAACTACAATAATCGATATGTATAATAAACTTAAAATAAATGATTTGAAAGAATTATTAAAATTAAATAAATGTAGAGTTGGCGGGAAAAAGAGTGAGCTAGTTAATAGAATTATAGTGAATAAATCAAAAAAAGGTTGGGTTGATAAATAATAAATAACATATAAAAGTAATATATAAACTAATTAATATATAGATTAGATATGGCTGATTCAAAAGAGGCATTAATAAATAATATAAAAGAGTGGATTGCAATAACAAATAAAATGAATGACCTACAAAAAGCAGTAAAGGATTTGCGAATAAAGAAGAAAAATATTTCAATTTCATTAATAAATATAATGGAAAGCAACGAGATCGACGGTATAGATATTAAAAACGGCAAGTTAGTTTATAAAAAAACCAAGGTGAAAGCACCAATAAACAAAGACTATTTATTATTGGTGTTGGACAGTTATTTTAAAAAAAATCCAGAAATAGATACACAAGATGTAGGTAAATATATTTTAGAAAACAGACCAATAAAAGAAACACCGACACTAAGTATAAAACAAAATAAATAGTATTAAAATTATTATAATAACTAATATTATAATATACTAATATGAATAATTTATTTATCTCGATATCGGGTATAGTTTTTACTGGTTCATTACTGGGGCTAATAGGCAAATTCTTCGATATATCTCCACATTATTATGTGCCATTTATGATATGGTTTATCTCATTGTTCGTATTTAATATTTTTTTGGAAAAGAAACACCGCAATGTTTTTATGAGTGAAATAAAATGACCATTGAACCTGGAGCATTTTGGTGATATTATTATTATTTTAAATCGTCTCGTTAATTATAAATACAATATACTGTATTTATAATTAAATACAATTTGTTATATATTATAAATACAATATGGGGTATAAGGTGGGTGCATTAATTTTAGCAACTAGTAAAAATAGAGATTCTTGGAAAATGATTCAGGATACATATTTGTTCAATTTAACGCTAAAATCTTTTTTACTAACACATGACAAAGAACATGATTATATTTTTTACATAGGTATTGATAAAGGCGATAGAATATTTGATAATGAAACACAACAGAGAGAAATTACACGGTTTTCAAAAGTATATAAAAATATCGAGTTTAAATTTGTTACAATAGAAAACATAGAAAAAGGACATGTAACCGTGATGTGGAACAAACTATTTGATTATGCCTATGCGGGTGGCTGTGATTATTTTTATCAATGTGGCGATGATATTCAATTTAAGACGAATGGTTGGGTAAATGATAGCATTCGTGTTATGATTGAAAATGATAATCTCGGCATCACTGGACCAAAAAACAATAATAATAGAATTTTAACACAGGCATTTGTTAGTAGAAAACATATGGAAATATTTGGTTGGTTTTTTCCAGCCGAAATTAAAAATTGGTGCTGTGATGATTGGTATAATATGGTTTATCATCCAAAATATTTATTTCCACTAAACAACCATCTTGCCGAAAATAATGGCGGACAGCCCAGATATGATATCGATAATAACCCAAATTTTACAGGTGGGAATAATATCCGCTTTTCTATGAATACAAAAGCGTTACGTGAACAAACAATGAAGTTGGCGACAAATCATAAATTGTTAATAGAGGCTCATCTAAAAAAAAGTAAATAACAAATAATTAAATCATTTATATATAAAATAATGCGATAAAAAAACTACAAACCAATTTTTTTGAATAGCTTTATAACAACCATTTTTGTCGTCGTCTGTCGATTTAGCCAGTTTTAAAACAAAGGCTCTTTTATAATCTTTAAATAAATAATTCTTCCGCCGATAAAATGTTTAAATAGTCGTGAATATAAAATATTATAATAACAAATAATTATCGTTTGAAATATAATAATTATTATTTAAAAATATAACTATATTATAAAATGGGAACACGAATTCCTACGTTACAAGAATTAGCACTTGGAACAATAGTAAGAACTGCCGAGCCGGAGAACGCAGCAACTGTATTAAATTCACTCCCNGAATCAGTATTACAAAGCTTACAACACCGTTTCGCAATAAAGATACAGAGAGCAGCCAGTCAAAAAATTGGAGTTTATAGACAAGGAGAGCTAATGACAACAGACGCAATGAAAAGAAACTTGTATATTGGAATGGGGGGAACAGGAACGAGCAATATATTTATAGAAATAGGTATCAGTTTAAAAGAAAGTTTAAAAGAAATTATGTGTAAAAATAACTATGACAACATATGCGTCGAATATTTTAAAAGTATTATAAAACCCAAACAGGATATTGACGCCGAAATACTTGGTAAATATGAAAAATTTATTGGTGATTACGAGCGTTTCATTGCTGATCCAGGACCACTCGATAAAGATACAGAAACAGTAATGGAATTTTTAATAGATAATTTAAAAGAACCATTAGTAGAAAAATTAGCACGTTTTGCATATGTGCGCAGGCCAAGACCCACATACCATTTCCCAATAGATAACATAAAAAAGGAAATTGAAAAAATATTATTAGGTAAATTTGCACCGCCTCAAGATCCGGATATGAACGACCCAGGGCGTAGAAAATTAGCAATTAGATATTTAATAGATAATTTAGATAAA
>JGI24540J26637_10000519_pt1 | contig 16237 bp, 13 predicted proteins | sample NorSeaMetagenome_FD_26637 | JGI IMG/M metagenome (IMG submission 26637)
TATTAAATTAAAACTAAATTTTAATCCAGAAAATATCGTCACACTGAAACCTAAATAGATTTACAATCTATGATTGCATACTACATTATTATTGTTCTAAATTAAGTAAGATGTTAGCTTTCTGAATAATTAACTAAGAGGAATTAATAATGAATAATGTATTTAAATTGATATCAGTTTCACTGTTATCATTAATGATATCGTTTTCATTTGCAAATGCATCAAGTGGGACTTTTAAAATTTCACATGATCTTGGATTTGGAAAAGATACAAACTTAGACGCAATTACTAAAGGTAGATTGTTTCAAGTGGTAATAATGACTCAAAACCGTTTAGTAAGAAAAGATCTAAAAGGTAAAGTTTCTGAAGAACTAGCTACAAAATGGTCAGCTAATGCAGATGCAACTGAGTGGACTTTTAACCTTCGTAAAGGAGTTAAGTTCCATGATGGATCAGATTTTGACGCTGAAGATGTAAAATATTCTTTAATGAGAGTTAAAGATCCAGAAATTGGCTCACCTGCAAAAAAAAGCTTAAGTGTTGTAACTGATATTGAGGTAATTGACTCTCATACAGTAAAAATGAAATTAAGCACTTCTTTTGCTGATTTTCCTCTTAATTTAACTGATTACAGATTAAGAATGATACCTTCAGGATCTGGAGATACTATTGGGCAAACTGGAATTGGAACAGGACCTTTTATAGTTGAAAAATTTGACGCTGAAGGAACTACAATTTTAAAAGCTAACCCTAATTATTGGGAAGGTGCACCTGGACTTGCCGAAGTTCATGTAATTGCAATACCTGATGGAGAAGCAAGAGTACAAGCTCTTTTAACTGGTCAGATTGATATGAACAGATACGTTCAGTTTAGTCAGAAAAAGATCTTTGACGGTAATTCTAAATTTAAAACTGCAGTAATACCAACTGGTAACTGGAGAGGTATGGTTATGAATACAGAGCGTGCCCCTTTTAACGATCCAAAGGTTAGAAAAGCTGTACGTTTAGCTGTAGATAGACAAGAGCTTGTAGATACTGTTATGGGTGGAGAAGCAATTGTTTCATGTGATACACCTGTATCGCCTGCAGATCAATATAGACTGAAAATGAAATGTCCTCAGAATATCAAAAAAGCTAAGAAACTTTTAGCAGAAGCCGGATATGCTGATGGAATTGATATGGTAATTCATGTTTCAACTAAAGAACCAACATGGCCTACAATTGCTGAGGTAATTCAGCAACAAGTAGCTAAAGCTGGGATTAAAGTTGAAATTAAAATGACTCCATCAAAAAGTTACTGGAAAGAAACTTGGATGAAAAAAGATGTTGCTATGACGCGTTGGAACGAAAGATCTGCGATAGTGTACTTCATGAAGTTTATCACAGTAGTGCAAAATGGAATGAGTCTTACTATAAAAGTTCTGACTTTGATAAAAATCTAGCAAGTGCGAGAGCTGAACTAAACTTTAACAAAAGAAGAACAGCTTATAGAAATGCACAAAAAACTTTATGGGAGGAGTCTGGAACTATGATCCCTTACCACGTATCTAAATTAGTAGTTACTAATTCTAGAGTAAAAAACCTTGATGAAGTTGAGGTTTTTTCAGTTCAGTGGCATAAAGTAAAAGTAGATTAGTATAAAACTTATATTATACAGGCCTTTAAGGGCCTGTATAATCACTTTCAATTATAAATAATTAATTTTAATATTTGGGTTAATAATCTTAATTATGTTTTTTTTAATTTTTAAAAGATTTGTTTTAGGTTTAATTACATTATTTATTGTATCTTTAATTACCTTTATAGGTGTTGAAATATTACCTGGTGATGCGTGTACTTCATATCTTGAGAGAGAAGCATTTGGTGAAGCTCTTGCAGCATGTATTAAGAGGCTAGGATTAGATGTTCCAGCACATGAAAGATATTTATCTTGGGCATTCAATGTTGTTCAGGGAGATTTTGGATATTCATTAAGTGGACAAATGCAAATTAACGAAGTTTTAGGTCCAAGAGTAAAAAATTCAATGGTTTTAGCATCTGCAGCTATAATAATTGGTATCCCATTAGCTTTGATATTAGGAATAGTTACTGCTCTCTGGAGAGATAAGATGCCTGATATAATTATTTCAACAATTACAATATTTTCAATGACTATCCCTGAGTTTATTAGCTCTACCTTATTGATCTTAATAGTTGCTATCTGGCTAGAATGGTTACCAGGCATAGTAATTGTACCAACTGATGTAACATTTTTTGAATTACTACCAAATATAATTTTACCTGTAATTGCTATAGCAATGATAATGACTGCTCATATGGCAAGAATGGTTCGTTCAAGTGTAATTCAAGTAATGGCGAGTGACTATATACAAATGGCAATTTTAAAAGGAGTGCCTTATTGGAAAATGGTTTTTAGACATGTTTTACCTAATGCATTACTGCCAGCAATTAATGTTGTAGCTTTAACTATCGCTTGGTTACTAGGAGGGGTAGTAGTTACCGAAGTTGTATTTAACTATCCAGGACTAGGAAGATTAGTTATCGAGTCGATCTCTAATAGAGATTTACCTGTTGTTCAGGCTTTAGGAATTATTCTTGCTTCTATTTATGTAAGTATAAATTTTATAGCAGATTTATTGACGCTAATGTTAAATCCAAGATTAAAAACGTTGCAAACTAGAAAATAAATATGGAAGCTAATAAAAATATTTTTGATGAAAAACCTAAAAGTTCTTTAGCTAAAGTTGTGGATATAATATCTACAATGGCCTCAAAACCATCTGGGTTTATAGGTTTGGCAATTTTAATTTTTCATGTAACATTGGCTTTTGTTAGTCCGTGGATTGCTCCATTTGATTATAAAGCAATAAACCCTTCATTGATGTTAAATGCACCATCATTAGAATATTGGTTTGGAACAGATAGCTTAGGAAGAGATGTTTTTACTAGAACTATTTTAGGAGGCAGAACTGCACTTACCATAACTTTTTTTGGATCTATAATTGCACTTTTATGGGGTGGTCTTTTAGGTATTTTTTGTGGGTTAGTTGGGGAAAAATTGACGATATAGTAATGAGAATAGTTGATGCATTTTTATCAATACCTTGGATATTAGCTATGTTGTTAATAGTTTCTCTTCTTGGAACATCTACTGAAGTGCTTATACCTGCTCTTGGTTTTTTTTATGGAAAAGGAATTGTGCGTGTTGCGAGAGCAGCAACCCACGATGTCATTGCAAAGGATTTTATTGTATCTGCTAAAGCTAGAGGTCATAGCAATCTTTCAATTATTTGGAATGAGATATTACCTAATGTGAGAGATGCTATTTTAGTTGAAGGGGCTATGAGATGGTCTTGGATGTTGCTTGGATTTAGTTCTTTGTCTTTTTTAGGATTCGGTGTGAGTCCGCCAACTCCAGATTGGGGGTTAATGATATCAAATGCTAGAGGATTAATGTCTTTTGCATGGTGGGCTGTAATTGCACCCGTTGTTGGATTAAGTTCATTAATTATTGGAATAAATTTAACAGCTGATGCTTTTGCTAAAGCTTTAGGAATTGATAGATCAACAAAAGCTCCTGTTTGATAATATGAAAAATAATATTCAAGAAATAAAAAATTTATCGATCGGTTTTGAAAGTCAAAAAGGTAACCAAATATCAATACTTAGAAATATAACAACAAATATTAAAAAAGGTGAAACTGTTGGCATAGTAGGTGAGTCTGGATCAGGAAAAAGTACTCTTGCACTTGCAATGATGGGGTATATTAAAAATGGTCTTTTTACTATTGGGGGAGAATGTTTATTTGAGTCTTTAGATCTACTTAAATTGAATGATAAAGAGTTAGAAGAAATAAGAGGTAAAAAAATTGCTATGATACCTCAAAATGCTGGACAAGCATTAACACCTAATCTTAAGATTGGTTATCAAATAGAAGAAGCTCTTAGTCTTCATACAAATTTTACCAAGACTGAGAGAGATGAAAAAATCTCAGAATTATTAAATCAAGTCAGACTTCCTTCTCCAAAAATAATGGCATTAAGATATCCTCATGAACTTTCAGGTGGACAACAGCAGCGAGTGGCAGTTGCAATGGCATTGGCAGGAAATCCTGAATTATTATTATTAGATGAACCAACTACTGGATTAGATGTGACGACTCAAGCACATGTCTTGGAACTCTTAAAAGATATTGCAAAAGATACAGGAACATCCATGGTTTATGTTAGTCATGACCTTGGAGCAATAGCGCAAGTTTGTGACAGAGTGATTGTAATGTACGCAGGAGAAATAGTATTAGAAGGACCGGTTAGGAAAATTTTAAAAGAACCAATTCATCCTTATACATATGGATTATTAAAATCAATCCCAAAACTTTCTTTGTCAGGACTACCCGACTCAATGCCAGGAAGTCAACCACAACCAGGTAATGTTGGAAGTGGTTGTAGTTTTTATGATAGATGTAATTTTTCAAATGAAGAGTGCAAAGTTAAAGTTCCTAAATTAGAATATTTGCCTGAAATAGATACAAGCGTAAGATGTTTTAATCATTTAGAGTTAATCTCAAAAACTAGAGAACAAGAAAAAAAAAATCAGTCACAGAACAAAGAATTAACTATAGACGAAATTTTAGACTTAAAAGATGTTTCTATATCTTATGCGAAACAAGGTATTATAGATCAATTCTTAAATAAAGTTACCGACACAAATCCAACAGTAAAGGATATAAATATTAATATAAATAAGGGGGAAACCATATCACTAGTAGGAGAGTCAGGTAGTGGTAAATCTACAATCTTAAAATCTATTGCTGGACTATTAAAAACTAAAGATGGGTATATAAAATTTAATAAAGAAAAATTGTTATCTGGTGATTTAAAAAAGAGAAATTCAGAGGATTTAAGATCAATTCAATTAATATTCCAAAACCCAGACGAGTCATTAAATCCAAATCATACAGTAGAGCAAATACTGTCCCAACCCTTAAAATTATATTTTGGTTTGACAGGTAGTAAGCTTAAATCAAGTATTGTGGAATTACTTGAAAAAGTAAGACTTGGTGCGTTTTATATGAGTAGATACCCTAGACAATTATCTGGAGGAGAGAAACAAAGAATAGCTGTTGCAAGAGCTTTTGCAGCAAGACCAGATATTATTTTATGTGATGAAGTTACTTCTGCTTTAGACGTATCTGTGCAAGCTGCTGTATTAGATTTATTACAAAAATTAAAAGAAGAATTAGGAACAACTTACGTATTTGTTTCACATGATCTTGCGGTTGTAAAAGCTATCAGTGATAGAGTGGCTGTTTTATATCAAGGAAGATTATGTGAAATTGGGCCATCAAAAAATGTTTATCAATTTCCATCTCATCCTTACACGGAAGTTTTAATTGGTGCCGTGTTAGAGCCTGATCCAGATATAAAACCAAAACTAGTTGCAGAGGACATAGTTGAGGAAAAACCACCTGAAATAGGCTGTTCTTTTCAAGGAAGATGCCCAAGAATTATTGGCGACAAATGCAGAAATGAAACTCCACCATGGCAAATTGGTGATAATGGTAATGCCATTCGATGTCATATAAATATTGAAGAATTAAAAATCCAGCAAACCTAATGTTGAGACGATTTATTTATTTCAAGTTTGATTTAATTTTAATATAAGAAAATTCTAATTTATGGAAATCAAAAAAGTAGTAGTTATTGGATCAGGCACAATGGGAAGTGGGATTGCTGCTCATTTGTGTAATGCAAATATTCCAGTTACTTTATTAGATCTTACTACAGATATAAGTGAGAAAGCTAGAGAAAGAATTAAAAAATCAAGACCGCCTCTGCTAATAGATAAATCAAAAATTGATAAAATCAATGTTGGAAATATCGATGATAACTTTAATGTTGTTAGTGAAGCTGACTGGGTTGTTGAAGCTGTTGTTGAAAGAATTGATATTAAACATAGTATTTATGAAAAAATTTTCAAAGAAAGAAAAGCTGGATCTATTATATCATCCAATACATCTTCGATCCCCATAAGTATTCTTTCAGAAAAATTATCTGCTGAAGATAAAAAAGATTTTTGCATCACCCATTTTTTTAATCCAGTCAGATATATGGATTTGCTTGAAATTGTTAAAAGTGAAAAAAGTGATTTAGTTAAAATTGATTCATTAAAAAAATTTTGTGAAATTAGCTTAGGAAAAGGTGCAATAGTTTGCAATGATACTCCTGGTTTTTTAGGAAACAGAATTGGAGTTTTTGCAATGCAAGTTGCTATGACAGAAGCTTTTAAAATGAAATTATCTATAGAAGAAGCTGACGCCATTTTTGGAAGACCAATGGGTATTCCTAAAACGGGAGTTTTTGGATTATATGATTTAATTGGAATAGATTTAATGGCTGATGTTCTTAAAAGTTTTATAAAAGAATTGCCTGAGACAGATGAATTCCAAGAAGTTGCTAAAGAAATACCTCTAGTAAAAAAATTAATAGAAACTGGTTATACGGGACGTAAAGGTAAGGGTGGTTTCTATAGAATGAATAAAGTTGATAATAAAAAAATTCTTGAGGCAATTAATTTAGAAACTGGAGAATATCATCCAACACAAAAAATTAACATTAAGTCTGAAAAAGTAGATCTTAAAGCATTAATNAATAGAGATGATAAATATGGTNAATANGCATGGTCAGTTATTTCAAANATTATTAATTACGCNTCTTCTTTAGTTCCAGGAATTACAGATGAATTTAATGACATTGATGAAGCAATGAGACTTGGATTTAATTGGAGCAAAGGACCATTTGAAATGCTAGAGGAAATAGGTGTCGCTAATTTTTTTGATAAATTCAAAAACTATGAAGGTAATAAATTTTTAGAAAATTTATCTAAAACAAAAAATGAAAATTTTCATGGTATAAGACAAAAATATACAGAAATTGAAACTTTAGGAAAAGTTAAAAAAACAGCATCTAGTATTGATGGGAATAACTCTGCAAGTATTTANAGATTTAAGGATTATAATATTGTTGAGTTCACAACAAAAGCTAATGCATTAGATTACGACTCTATGGATGCATTAAAAAATGCAACTGACAAACCTTTAATAATTATAAATGAAAGTATGCAATTTTCTGCGGGTGTAAATTTAACGTATACTATGAATTTTGCAGATAAAGGTGATTTTAGATCTATTGAAAAGTTTGTAAAATATTTTCAAGATACATGTAAAGAACTTAAGTATTCAAAATATCCAGTAGTATCTGCACCATCAGGTTTAACTTTGGGTGGGGGATTTGAAGTTCTGGTTCAAAGTAATTTTGTAGCGGCTCACACAAATATTGTAGTTGGACTTGTTGAAACTATGGTTGGATTAGTTCCAGCTGGAGGAGGGTGCAAAGAAATGTTGTGGAGATGGTCACAAACTGAAGAGGCAAAAAAAGATCCAGATTTTGCACCACTTAAAGTTTTTGATATTATTGGTTATGGAAAAACAGCAACTTCACCTGTTGAAGCTGAACCATTAAAATATTTATTACCAGAAAATAAAAAAATTATGAGTAGAAACAGTCTTTTAGAAGTTTCTAAATCTATATTGGAGGACAATAAAGATTTTACACCACCTAAAGAAGCTAATTTTAATTTATCAGGCAAACCTTTGAAAGATAAAATGGTTAAGATGTTAGAAAAATTATATAATGATAAAATAATCTTAGATCACGGAATTACTGTTGCGACTGAACTTGCTAACGTATTAAGTGGTGGAGATACCAATATAGATAAAACTTTATCAGAGGATGATTTATTTAAACTGGAATTAGATGCTTTTATGAGACTGATTGAAACAAATCAAACTCAAAAAAGAATTAAACATACGCTAGCAACTGGAAAACCTTTAGTTAATTAATTTTTTCTTATACATTCTAATTGTATTAATAAAATCAGGCCTAAGAATGTATTCGGATCTGTGAGAATACTTAATTTTTTCTAAAATCTTTATCCCATAAATTACTTTGCCTATTGGTGTGTATTCGCCTTCAAATAAAGGCTCATCTTCAAGAATAATGAAAAATTGACTGTCTTCTGTGTCATATTTTAATGACCTTGCTAACCCCACACTTCCTTTTTTAAAATCAAACTTAGCTTCTATTTCAGATTTGATTAATCCTAATCCAGATTTACCAGTTCCTATCTTTCCATAATCTAATTGATCTTTTTTACCAAACTCAAGGTCTCCAGCTTGAACAAGCTTATCTTTAATTACCCTGTGAAAAGCAACATTGTCGTATGCTTTTAAATTAATTAATTTTTTAAATCGCTCAACCCCATTTGGAGATATTTCAGGATAGAGTTCTATTATGATATTTCCACATTCAGCATTAAGAACAACAATATTATTTGGTTTTTCAAAGTTAATTTTTTGTGGATCAAAATTTTTTATAAACAAACATTTATTTTTTATTATAATAGTAAAACTTAAAGTAAAAATTCCAAGTAAAATTAAAAAAGTTAAAATTAATTTTTCATGTAGTGATGCTTTAATTTTTTTTATCATATCTAAAATACAAAAGTATTATCAACTTTTTTTAATATATCTTTTATAAATTCGATTTTTTTACTAAGAATTTTATCGTTTAAATTTTTATAATTTCCTGTTATTAAATGTGAAAATACTTCAGCCATATCTTCAGATGGAATTGTCATCGAATATTCAGTAAAAAAGCCATTAGTAGTTTTATAAGTATCAAGTCCTAATTTTTTTGAGCAAGTGGAACAATCTGCATATTTAAAATTTGGCTCATTAAATTTTTTCCATTCATCTTCATCAAATAAATCCCTAAAACCATCATTAATAATATGAAATAATTCATGGTGTATTACTCTTTCAAAATATTTTTCATTAAATTTTAGATCTATAATTAATGTTTTCATTACATGATCTGGAATTCCAGCTGTGTTTATTCCTGAGATACTAAGGTTTTCACACATAACAATATATCTAAGATTAATTTTTCTTAAAAATTCTTTTGAGTATCGATTTAAATTTTTAGATATTACTTGATATTTTTTATCATAAGTTTTTTTATCAGAGTTATTGCAAACAATATTTTTTTGAACTCCTAATCTAAATGGTTTTGTGGCGTAAAAATATTTCAGTTTATTGGGTGTTTTTAATTCATAGATTTCTAAATTTGGTATTTTGATAATATTATAAATAGAATTTGAATTTGCTGAAGATATCAAAAAAAATGATATTAAAATCAGCTTAAAACACTTCATAAACATAATTTAGATGATATTCCATTTAAAAAGAATGTGGTACATTTTGTTTATAAATGAAAAAAGATCGTAACAAAAATCCTGTTCAACCTGTAAGTGGAACAAAAGTTCCAAGATTTGCTGGACCATCTACTTTTGCAAGATTACCAGAATTAAGAGATGTTGAAAGTTGTGATGTTGCAATTGTTGGGATACCATTTGATGCTGGAACTAGTTACAGACCGGGTGCAAGATTTGGTCCAATGAGCATTAGACAGGCATCAAGACATTTAAGGACTAATTATCATCCAAGTTATGATGTCGAACCTTTTAAAGTTCAACAAGTTGCTGATGCTGGTGATATTACCTGCAACCCTTTTAGCATTGATGAATCGATAAAACAGATTGAAGCTGGTGCAACAGATTTGCTAAATAAAGTTGGTGGTATAATTAGCCTAGGTGGAGACCATACAATCGCTGTACCTTTATTAAGAGCAATTAATAAAAAATGTAATGGCCCAGTTGCTCTAGTGCATTTTGATGCACATTTAGATACTTGGGATACATATTTTGGTGCTCCTTATACACATGGAACACCCTTTAGAAGAGCAAGGGAAGAAGGTTTGTTTTTAGATGATGCTTCAATGCATGTTGGTATTAGGGGTCCACTTTATAGTAGAGATGATATTAAAAATGATGAAAGTTTTGGCTTTAAGATAATTCATTGTGATGAATTTCAAACAGAGGGAACAGATAAAATAGCAGAAAGAATTAAAAAAAGAGTAGGTAATAATCCATTATATCTATCAATAGATATTGATGTGTTGGACCCTGCCTTTGCTCCAGGAACAGGTACACCTGAAATTGCAGGAATGACAACAAGAGAAATGGTAAATGTTTTAAGAGGATTATCTGGTTTAAATCTTGTATCTGCTGATGTGGTTGAAGTTTCACCTGCTTACGATCATGCTGAAGTTACTTCGTTAGCTGCAGCTACAATTGTTTACGAGTTAACAAATTTATTTGCAAAATCATAAAGAAAGGGTAGTTATAAAAAATGTTAGATAAAAAAAATTTTTACATTAATGGTAAGTGGGTATCNCCNAAAAATCCAAATGATTATAAAGTTATTGATCCCTCAACAGAAGAAGAGTGTGCAACTATATCTTTAGGTGGGGTAGAAGATGTTAACGATGCAGTAAGTGCTGCAAAAAAAGCTTTTGAAACTTGGGCTTTCTCATCAAAAGATGAAAGATTAAAATATTTGGAAGATTTATATATCGTTTATAAAAAAAGATGGGCAGATATGGCTGAAGCTATTTCTTTAGAAATGGGATCTCCAATTGATTTTTCAACACAGCTGCAAGCTGGAACTGGTGCCAGTCATATAAAATCTTATATAAAAGTTTTGAAAGAATATACATTTGAAGCAAAATTGGGAGAACATGCGCTTAATAATAATATTTTACATGAGCCAAAAGGGGTTTGTGCTTTAATTACTCCATGGAATTGGCCAATGAATCAAGTTTGTCTTAAAGTGATTCCTGCTATAGCTGCTGGCTGCACAATGGTTCTTAAACCATCTGAGATAGCCCCACTATCATCAATAATTTTAGCTGAAATGATTGACGAAATAAAATTACCAAAAGGTGTTTTTAATTTAGTTAATGGAGATGGTGCGGTTACTGGTAACGCATTAACAAGTCATCCTGATGTTAATATGGTTTCATTTACCGGGTCAACAAGAGCAGGCGCATTGATCTCTCAAAATGCTGCAAGCGATTTTAAGAGAGTAAGTCTTGAGCTTGGAGGTAAAGGAGCAAATATTATATTTAAAGATGCAGATTCTGAAGCAGTTGAAAGAGGCGCGTTAAGATGCTTTAGAAATTCAGGTCAATCTTGTAATGCACCAACAAGAATGTTGGTCGAAAAGTCTATTTATGATGAAACAGTAGAAAGAGTAAAAAACTTTGCAAATTCAATGAAAGTTGATGTGGCAACAAAAACAGGTGATCATATTGGCCCTGTTGTATCAAAAACTCAATTTGATAAAATTCAATCTTTAATTCAAGTTGGAATTGATGAGGGTGCAAAATTAGTTGCTGGAGGAACGGGTAAACCAGATGGGTTAGAAAAGGGATATTTTGTTAAACCTACGGCATTCGCAGATGTAAATAATCAAATGCAGATTGCTAGAACAGAAATATTTGGACCTGTATTATCAATTATACCATTTGAGACAGAGGAAGAAGCAATATCAATTGCAAATGATACTCCTTATGGTCTGTTAAATTTTATTCAAACTCAAGATCAAAAAAAAGCAAATCGTGTTGCTAGAAAACTAAGATCAGGAATGGTAGATATTAATGGTGCTGGTTTGGCACCAGACGCACCTTTCGGTGGTTACAAGCATTCTGGCATTGGACGTGAAGCAGGTAAACTAGGATTGGAAGAATATTTAGAAGTTAAAGTAGTTAGTGGTTGGAACGATTAATTAAAAATAGAGTTATTTTTAATTCCATCTAATAAGTCTAAACATTTTTTAAGTTCATCTAAAACTATATATTCATCAATTTTATGTGCTTGTTCAATTGAACCAGGTCCACATACAACAGTGCTAATACCAATTTCTTGAAACAAACCTGCTTCAGTTCCAAATGAAACTACTTGTCTAGAATTGTCACCTGTCAAGCTTGAGATAAATTCACAAGCATCTGATTTATCTTCTCTGTCAAATCCGACTATTTCACCAATGATATTTTTTTCAATTGAAGCATTTGGAAAAATTTTTTTCATATCTGGAAGTAATACTTCATTTGCATATTTATCTATTTCTTGATTTAAAAATATTCCATCTTCTTTCACCACAGGTCTTGTTTCCCAATTAATATGACATTTGTCTGCTATTACATTGTGAGCAATGCCACCAAATATACCACCAATTGATAGTGTGGAATGAGGTGGGTCAAAAATGGAGTCTTTAGGCTCTCTTTCTTTAAGTTTTTCTCTTAATTCAATTAATTTATTAACGTATCTTGATGCGTATTCAACAGCACTTACACCTTTGTGAGGTGCAGAACTATGTCCTGCCAAACCTTTAAAATAAGTTGTGTATTCGTAACATCCTTTATGGGCATCAATAATTTTCATATTAGTTGGTTCTCCAACAATACAAATACCATCTTTAATGTTTCGTCTTTTTAATTCTTCAATTAATATAGGAGCTCCTATACATGCTGTTTCCTCATCAAATGTAAAAGAAAAATGAATGTCTCTATCTAAATTAGATTTTGAGTAGGTAGGTGCATAAGCTAAAGCGCATGCGATAAATCCTTTCATATCACACGAACCTCTTCCGAATAGCTTATTATCTCTAATTGTTGCGGTAAAAGGATCTGAACTCCAACCTTTTGAAACTGGAACAACATCAGTATGACCTGATAAAATTATTGGTTTTTTATTATTTGAATTTTTAGCCTTAAGAGTTGCAAATAGATTTACTCTTTTTTTTTCATCATCGTAAGTTCTAAAAGAGGTGGCACCTAGTTTTTTTAAGATATCATCACAGTAGTCAATTAAAGCAGTATTATCCTCTCCAGATATAGTTTTAAAACTAATTAAGTCTGTTAAAATTTTAACAGAATTATTAAACAAAAGATCTGAATTATTTTCTGTACTCATATTTTTCATCTATTATATATTAATTATATGAAAGAACAAATTACCTTTGAAGATTTTGATAAAGTAGATATTCGAGTTGGAACAGTAATCTCAGTTAAAAAAAATGAAAAAGCTAGAAAACCATCATTAGTAGTTGAAGTTGACTTTGGAGAAGAGATTGGAATAAAGCAATCATCAGCTCAAATTACTCATTACTATAATGAGGAAAATTTAAAAGGAAAACAAGTCATTGGAGTTTGTAATTTTGCAGAAAAAAATATTGCTGGGATAGTTTCACAAGTTCTAATTTTAGGATCAATTGACAAAGAAGGAAAAGTTATTTTAGTTCATCCATCACAAGACTCTAAGAATGGTTTACCAATCTCTTAATAAATGCATCCAGAAATTTTATCTATAACATTATTCGGAATTGTAGCTGCATTCACTCCAGGACCAAATAATTTTGTTGCATTTTACTCTGGTTTCAATTTTGGGATAAAAAAAACACTACCACATATAATGGGTGTTACTTTTGGTTTCCCTTTTCTTTTACTTTGTATAGCTTTAGGATTTATTAATATTTTTAAACTTTATCCATTAATTCAACTAATATTAAAATATTTAGGAACAATATTTTTAATTTATTTAGCATATAAAATTTCATTTTCAGGATCACAGAATCAAGAAAAAAAAAATCAAAATCCTGTAAAGTTTATAGAAACATTTATCTTTCAATTTTTAAACCCTAAAGCCGTAATTGCTTCAATAATTGTTGTCTCTACATACATAAATCCAGGAGAAAATTTTGTGAATTATACGACTCAAATTATTATTTTAGCTTTACTAGTTTCTGTCACTAGCATCACTCTCTGGACATTTTTAGGCAAATTTCTTAGGAAATTCGCGACAAATCAGAAATTTATTAATTATTTTAATTATGCTATGTCACTGCTTCTTTTATTAAGCATAATAACTTTTTATTTATAATATGACTCCAGGAAAAAAAAATTCATATAATTCACTCTCAAAAATTTCAATCGATAATAAAGAATATAAATACTATTCTTTAAAAGAGGCAGAAAAAAATGGATTGGAGGGAACTTCTAATTTACCAAAATCTCTTAAAGTTCTTTTAGAAAATCTTTTAAGATATGAAGATGATCTTTCAGTAAATAAAAATCAAATTAACTCCATTAAGGAATGGTTAAAATCAAAAAAGTCAAATACTGAAATAGCATATCGACCAGCTAGAGTTTTGCTACAAGATTATACAGGTATACCAGCTGTTGCAGATTTGGCTGCGATGAGAGAAGCTGTAAAAGATAAAAATATAGATCCAAACACTATTAATCCATTATCTGCTGTTGATCTTGTAATTGACCACTCTGTTCAAGTAGATCAGTCTGCTAAATCAGATTCTTTTGAAAATAATGTTGATATAGAATTTGAAAGAAACGGAGAAAGATATTCTTTTTTAAAATGGGGGCAGCAAGCATTTAATAATTTTAGAATAGTTCCACCAGGAACTGGAATTTGTCATCAAGTAAACTTGGAATATTTGTCAAAAGTTGTTTGGTCAGAAGAATTTGAAGGAGAAAAATATTTATTTCCTGATACTTTAGTTGGTACTGACAGCCATACTACAATGGTTAATGGATTATCTGTATTAGGTTGGGGCGTTGGTGGTATTGAAGCAGAGGCAGGGATGCTAGGTCAGCCGATTTCAATGTTGATCCCAGAAGTCATTGGTTTTGAAGTTACAAATAAAATGCCTGAGGGAACAACAGCAACAGATTTAGTTTTGACCGTAGTTAAAATGTTAAGAGATAAGGGTGTGGTTGGAAAATTTGTTGAATTTTATGGTGAAGGTTTAAAAAACTTAACTCTTGCTGATAGAGCAACAATTGCAAACATGGCTCCAGAATATGGTGCAACATGTGGTTTTTTTCCTATTGATGATGAAACATTAAAATATCTAAAATTCTCTGGAAGAGATCAACATACAGTTAATGTAGTTGAACACTATGCAAAAGAACAAGGTTTATGGGCAAGTGATGAAATAGAATTTACAGATACCGTCTCTTTAGATATGTCTACAGTGGTTCCAACAATTTCTGGACCTAAAAGACCTCAAGATAAAGTTTTATTAACAGACGCACCAACTATATTTAAAAAAGTTTTAGAGGAAGCAACAAATAAGAAAGGTCACTCAGTTTCAAAAGTTTCAAATACAGATTATGAAATTAAAGATGGTTCAATTTTAATTGCAGCAATTACTTCCTGTACCAACACTTCAAATCCAAATGTTTTAATTGGAGCTGGATTACTTGCAAAAAAAGCTGTTGAATTAGGATTAGATGTAAAACCTTGGGTTAAAACATCTTTAGCACCAGGCTCTCAGGTAGTAACCGATTATTTGGCAAAAGCTGGATTAAATACTTATCTTGATAAACTGGGTTTTAATCTTGTGGGCTATGGCTGCACAACATGTATTGGAAATTCAGGACCGTTGCCTGAAAATATAGTAGATGCAATTCAAAAAGAAAATATTTATGCAGTTTCAGTCTTATCTGGAAATAGAAATTTTGAAGGTAGAATATCTCCTCATATTAAAGCAAATTATTTAGCATCTCCTCCATTAGTGGTAGCTTATGCAATTGCTGGACATATGGAAGTTGATTTATACAAAGATGCACTTGGTAAAGACAAAAATGGAAATGACATATATTTAAAAGATATATGGCCATCAAACAAAGAAATTGAAGATACTCTAAAAAAATCTTTAAATGCTGAAATGTTTATTCAAAGATATTCAAATATTTCAGAGGGACCCAGCCAATGGCAAAAAATTAAAACAGAAGAAAGTAGTATTTACAGTTGGGATGAAGGATCAACATATGTAAAAAAACCTCCTTTCTTTGATAACTTATCAGATGAACCAGAAGGATTTAAAGAAATTAAAGACGCAAGACCTTTATTAATCTTAGGAGATATGGTTACTACAGATCATATTTCTCCAGCAGGAAATATCCAAAAAGAAAGCCCAACTGGAGAATATTTTATGGAACATCAAGTACTTCCAAAAGATTATAATTCTTATGGATCAAGAAGAGGAAATCATGAAGTAATGATGAGGGGAACTTTTGCGAATATCAGAATTAGAAATGAGATGGCGCCAGGAACTGAAGGTGGATTTACTAAGATATACCCTGAAGAAAAAGTGCTACCTGTTTATGATGCTGTTGTAGAATATAAAAAAAGAGGAACTGATTTAGTTGTCATAGGAGGTAAAGAATATGGAACTGGCTCTTCGAGAGATTGGGC
>JGI24540J26637_10000521_pt1 | contig 16224 bp, 8 predicted proteins | sample NorSeaMetagenome_FD_26637 | JGI IMG/M metagenome (IMG submission 26637)
TGGGGGGGGGAGGGGGGGGATTAGCACGCCTCCCGTGCACCTTGCTGGTTGTGGCCGTCGTCTCCGTCCTACTCACCTTCACCTCCCTCACTGGATATTGCGCAGTCACTGCCTCGTTCCCCCACACGGGATGTTTCCCCAAGAACTGGGTGTAATTTTTCATTGCCATTTGATAACTCTCTTCATTCCCCCAAACTCCCCCATGGGGGGTGGGATTAAACGTCATTCGATCTTTTTCCTTCTGCGATGCTCCCTGTGTGCCTGGAAGAGAAGATAGAGGTTAGGGCAAGCGTTAGAAATAAAAGCAAGCAAAGACTTATCCGTCGGTAGTGAATCTATTTTCGGGTTTATATTAACATATATCCGCGATTAGATTGCCAGAAATTTTCTAGCACTCGCTGAATCTCACACTAGCCCATCCCAACTTCGTCCCACCCCCGGACCCCACCCCTCAGCCTCACCATCCCCTCCGACTTTTGCGCTCTTGAATGCGTCCAGTTGTTCTTGGACGTCGTTTTTTGCCATCTGTACCATCTGTGAGACTGTGGCCATGGTTAGAGAGAAATAAACTGGCAAAAACTGATTTTCAATGACTAACAGAAAAGACAGTTGTTCCTTGGAGGAATGTCGCGGCCAGCTTCGCCCACTCCTGACCCTCCGACTGTCGTTCTCTTAGCGTGGTTAGAGTCGTGCGGTGCTTCGTTCCCATGTGTTTCCTTTCCCTGCCTCCACCCCACGCTGGGGTATAGATGCGCCTTGGCAAAACAAGACATAGAGCCTTACCAGCCCATCGTGAGTATACCTTTCGAGTGCATGGTGTGTGTTCCCAACTGCTTGAGGGATCCCCAGGACAGCTTAGCCATGATTCTTCGAGAAATGTGGACGGGACAAACCTTGGGGGGAGACGGTTTGCTTGCACTTTGCATCAGCAGGGAAGTTGTGAAAGGAGAATCATCATCATTCCACCCTTACTTGTCCTTTTTAATCGAGACCGCCGACCCAGGGACTATTTCGAAGTGGCCTGAAAACGAGAGGGCAATGTTGCAGGATGAAGGTGAGATTGACAAGGAACGAAGCGACAGCTAATGCCCAAAATAACATGCCGCAGTCATCTCTCGCAGGGCTGAGGAGAGAAGTGTTACAGAAGTTAGGATGCACTCCAGAATAGTCGCAGGGGTCAAAAAGTATGCCCAACAGCATCATCCAGCCGCTTACCTTGATTTGACTGAAGCGCTTGACAGGATCTCCTCCGATATCTTTGTTTGGTCCTACCATATTATTCAAGCACGAGCTTTCGGCAGACGACTGCCTTGGACAAGCCTCGTTCCCCTAGCCGACTGCTTCAACCATGCCAACCTCCCTGTTCGTTATGCTTTGGACACAGTCGGCGACGGGACGGTCGGAGGGGCCAGGGGGGGCACTATTGACCCAGGAGAAAATTCGGGGGTCTTCACTCTGTTTCCTAGCGGTAACAATTGCTACAGTCGGGGGTGCGAAGTTTTTAATTCCTACGGCAGGAGAGATAATTCTCACCTTCTTTTAGATTACGGCTTTGCCATTATGAACAACGAATGGGAGACAGTGAGCATTCGGGCTTCGTTAATCAAGGGCGAAAGTCCCAAAGAGATTGCTGCTTACGAACTGCGTAGATCCGCCCTTCGAGACTTGGGGTACCGGAGTGTGAGAACAGTCAAGTTGCAGAAAAGTGTGTTTGCGGATGATGGCCTGCTCATGTTCAGGGTTTCGAACGTGCACCCTGATGAGACCGGGAACGACCTAGAGGTCAATATTCTTGATCTCCTGCAGCCTTTCGACAAAAATGTAGAAGTACGGGCACTGAGCGGATTAATGGGTCTGATTAGGGAAGTTGGCCAAGGGGAGTGGACAACTTCAGTAGGAGATGATGAGGCTGAACTTGCCTCTCTCAATTTGGGAAAGGAAAATGCGGAGGCGTCATTACGGAAGAAGACTGCGGTTGAATATAGATTGACAAGGAAGAGGATTGTGAGGGAAGCAGTACAAAAGCTTGAGAGGGCTTTCATAATTCTTACTAGCAGCGGCGACTTCGACGACAGCGAAAACGGCAAGGATGACAGCGATCCTGGTGATAAAAATGACGAAAATTGCGGCTATGATGAGAAGTACTTGGCATACCTTGCAGCGCTCCGTCAGCTTGTGAAGGAAGGTTGAAAGAATATACAAATCTTTTGAACAAATTTTGGTTTTAAATTCCTAATCGAACAGCGTCACGAACAGCCGAGACGAGGTCCTCCTCCCTAGCCGTCGATTTGACTTCCTGTTCCCTCATCTTTCTAAGTCGTGTTTCAAGGAGAGGGCATATCTTGCACAGTTCATTGAAAGATTCTGCTGGAGTCCTAAGCAAGACGCAGTGTGACGTGGCCTTGACAGTTGCGAGAGCACCAAGAGATTGGGAAAGTAGCCATGAACCTCCGAAGAAATCGTTGATTCCCAGTACGTCCTTGACGACGCTTCTCCTCAACTTTATGCCCAAGACTTCACCCACGCTGACCTCCATCGTTCCGGAGAGAATGATGTAGAAACCATCGCATTTTCCACCTTGCTTGCAGATGACGGTGCCAGCAGGCACTTCATCAAAATGCATGAACTCTGCAAACTTGCTTGTTAGGGCGTTCATCCCGAAGAAGAGAGGACACTTCGACATAGCTTGTGCCAGCCTACCACTGACGACCCTGTGTATGCTATTGTTAAGGTCTGAACCTCCGAGTTTGAGTACCTTTTCGAACCCCGTTATGCTGCAGGTGAGCACAAAAACAGTGTCGCTCACAGAGGTGAGGTCCACAGCGTAGTTCCTCCCCTGTCTGATTGCCTCGTCGTTCATCCAGTCCCCGCTGCTGTACAGACCAACGATTTGTGTCCCACTGGGCGTTTCGTGGGTTGCTTTGGCAGTCCCGTTCATCACAATGACAAACTGCGATGAGCGAAGTGAATCGCCAAAAGGGTTAGGATGAGGGGTGAGGATTATTGTGGCGGTTACGGAGGAGGAGCGTCTTTTTGAAATACGAGCGCGCGCGGTTTTCGTCACTAGAGATGTCGTTGCTAGCTTGTTGCTTCGCTCCTCGCTCTGCCTCTCACCTCTGCGGCTTTGGCATGGACAGAAAATATCCTATCCTTTTTGAGGAACTTTTTTACTTTGAATTCAGCCGCAATCAACTTGAGGGTGGTGGGGAGGAGGTCGAGAAGGAGGGGCACGCAGGAGAGCAGATCTGATATGAAGGGAATGAAGAAGTCAGGGAAACTTGTGTTGACGCCCTGAGATGTAAGGAAGGTGCCAAATCCAGGGGCGTCGAGTTCAAGCACGACCCCGTGGCAACCCGCGACAACTGATGTTATGTAAGACCCCAGAGATAGGGTGAAGAACTCTTCAATGCTGGAGAAAGCTCCAGACTCAAGAACTGAGATTCCGTATTGATCTCCGTGAATATTTTTCTGGCGCAAAAATTCTCCACTCATGATGATGTGAATAGACTTTATGGCACCGTTTTCCTCTACGATGTAGTCTCCCTCCTTCACGAAAACTATTCTCGACTTCAAGTCAAGGAACTCCTTGAGCTTGTCTGCTTCGCACCCCAGGCGCGTGAGAGTGCGAAAGAAGGGCATAGCTGGGAAATCGAAAGAAGCGCAGATTGATGGGCAGTCAAGGGGCAAGTTTCCTGTCATGAAAGCTTGTCCCTTCCTTGCCCTATAAGGCTCGACGATTTCCTCCTGCTTCTCCATATCACCCCCATAGGGGCTTGTTGGCGACTTGAACAGTCTCGTCATTCGCCTGTTGGTTTCGCCTGCTGTGTCCTTCCCCTCCTTCTCTCCACTCTCTTGGCTCTTCCCCCCAAACATAGTGACAAGGCGGCTGCGATGAGCGAAGCGAGGGAGATAGATGTTAGAAGTAGCTCTTGCTGTCGCTTCGCTCCAGCCTTCCGTCCTCCGCTCCTCGTCCATTCTCACCTTCCCCTTTTCTTTTTATTCATTGAACGGATATCTTCGTGAAATACAACGTCCACATCTGGGCCATTCTCTGCCTTCCTGGCCAGAGTATGCTCAATCTTGGTAGCAATAGACTCGTTTGTGCTGACCCTGCTATTTTTGCCTTTGACGCTTTGAACGATTGTACTCTTCTTCTTTTCACCGGCCCCGGAGTCAAAAAGAGAATGTGCGGCTGTTTGTGGGGAGAGCAGGTTCGCTGTAGTCCCGTACTGGGGCTGGAAAAGATGAGTGTTCTGAAATATCATCAGCTGCATGCACTGGTTCCAAGCTGCTTGCTCCTCCCCCGTGTTACAAACAAAGGTCCAGACCCTGTTTAGAGTTGTGACGTTTAGGACGTACTCTGTAGGAAGCTGTGTGAGGTCGCTCTTATCCTTGACATTCGTGGACACTGCAGTGACGGAGGTGAGGTCGACCGTCCCCAAGAGGGGAGACTTGGAAGTATCTGGGTAGTAGAAGAGGGTCTTTTGACTGGGCTCTAGAACAAAGTACCTTCTCTTAAACAGCGACTGGTGAGGCGTCATCATGCGAAAAATCGAAGGCCTGTCGCTGTCCGTGTGCCTGGGAGCACGCTTGTACATGAAGCCCTCCATCTTGCGAAAGGACAGCTCTAGTGTTTGCAGCATTTTCATCTGAGGGAAGAGACATTATGGAGAAGGAGGGGAGTGAAATGTGGAGGGATGGTGAGGTAAAAGACGAGGGGGCGAAATTTTGAGGAGATGAAGGCAGAGATAAATCATCCTTGGTGCTCTTCTCAGTCCCACCCTCACCTTCTCCTCCAGGGACAGCTTCCACTTGACCTGCTTCTTCTCGTTGAAGTAGTATGTTCGTCCATCTGCTGTCTGTGCTTGATTCCAGTTCCAACTGCTGTCAACAGATGAAAGTGAGGAAGAAATTGACCTGTTTGGGGCGGGAGACGCAGATCCAGATTCAGAGTGCTCCCCCATTTCTTTCACGTTTGGGCTAACGCAAGATGTAGGGGCTGACGGTCGGGTGGGAGGCTCCATCCCAAGAGTTAAGCGCAGATATTTCCGGAATCTGTTGATTTACTGGGTTCTTTTCAATTCGTTTGGATCCTCATACCGAACCCACCATTTTTTACATTCTGAGGCCTTGGATGCGAGCACAGCGTCGTGACAAAAGTTGTGCCACTTTATCGTTACTATAGTTTGACGAGATATTGCAAAAAGTTCCCGTTTAATAACATTATATAGCGAAAAAAACACGCTATTGAGATAAGAATCAATAACAACCCCGTTGCACCCATGCCGCGGTGGCAAGTGTTGCCTCGTCGCACTTATCATGAACGTTTCGTGACCTATCCGACCGTATTAATAATATCTACATCCGTAAAAGATAAAAGAATGTAAAAGTGATCCCAACCTGAAAAGTCCGAAGGAATGCCCCATGCCAATCGCTTCGCGTGTTTGCTCTCGCCAAAATTTTGTGCCGCTCTTTGAGAAGTCTGTTATATCTGTTGAAGTCTTTTTTGCACGAAAAGGCTTACGACGTATTTGGAAGGTTCTTGAGCTAGGCTAATCGGTGAGTTATGCCTCCGGATCTCCTTCATTCGTTGTGGAAATAGGAACATTTTTGATTCGAGTTGAGAGCTTGCGTCAAGGGAAGGTTTTGCCTCCTCTGGCCCTTGGAAGTTCAATTTGTTGTGGTCTCGTAGTTTCATATGTCGACAGAGAGCTTGTGGCCTAATATGGGGCGTTCTAAGTTGCCTAGTCCATGAGATTCCATTCCCCCCGTAAGTCAAAATGTTTTATGTGTGATGTTTCTCCTAACCATTTGTTGCCCTCTTTCCCTTTCAGACGATGAAGTTCTCCGTGCACGCGAGTATTGTCCTTCTCTTTCAGTTTGTAGCTGTTGTTAAGTCAGCTGATGACTACCTTTGGGGCCCTGGAGGTGAAGAAGAGGCCCCTGATGGCAGTGTTGAGGTTGGTGAGGGTAACCTCGCCAGTAACCTCTTGCGAAGGACTCAAGAGTGGGACTACTGGTCAGAGGACTACGACAGCGACGGGACGTCTTACAACTCAAACTACGATTCAAGCGAGGTGAGGCTGAGCGAGGAGCGAAGGACGACAACGTGCCATCTATCTTTCTTTTAAAAAGAACCAATAGCTCGTCGCTACACTCCTCCCGTATACTACTACATCACAATAACTAACAACCTTCCACTCGTCGCTTCGCTCCTTGCCTATCCCTTTTCGCGATTCACTTCGCTCATCGCAGTACGACTACGGCTACTCTTCCGAAACCTGGATCTATCCTCCGACTCCAGCCCCTTACGTCTGGTCTGAGGAATCTGAAACCTGGAACCAAGGCGAGGGTGCCTCCGGTGGCGCAACCATGTCTACTTGCTCTGGCGTCGCTGATACCTCCGATGGCTGGGACCTTGTGACCAAGGATGCTGATTGCGCGATGGTCAGATTTGAGAGTAAAATGGATATTTACGGCAGTGAGCACAGGCTCGAGTTCGTTTGCTACAAAGATAGTGGCCTTAAACATCAGAACACCTACAACCAGGAGGTAAGGCGACGCGAGTTGAAGAGCGGGGCAAAGAGCGAAGCGACGAGGAAATTATCATGTAAGGCGGTGGCATGTTGCTTTTGCTGTCGCTTCGCTCCAGCCGCAACAAACTAACAAAACTCTTCCTCGTTACAGACCTGGGAGGAGAAGATCTGCATGAAACCTGGTGTTTACCAGCTCAACGGTTTCGACTCTTACGGAGACGGATGGAACAATGGAGAGTTCCAAGTTGTCCTTGTCGCAACCGGTGAGAAGCTTGTTGATTGGGTGTCCCCCCCTAACCCTGACCCCTTTGTTTCGGGTGGGGCAAACTTTTACGTTAATTTCACTGTCCCTTCTAGGAAGGTCTGCGGCTATTCTAATTGCGGCACATGCGTGAGGGACACCATGGAACAGAACGCACCAGACGGTTGCGCTTACTGCGCAGCTACGAGTGAGTGTGCGGCAATCGACTCCAGTGGGGATTTCATGGACGGCTTTACGTGCGGTTCAAGTGCAAGTGATACGTTAAAAACCACCGAAGAATGCCAAGTCGCTGCTCCGGCCTCCGTCGGATCCCGATTCGCTACGGACCCTGATGCTCCTGAATATTTCACCGAAGGATCGGGCAAAACCATAGACGTAACCTGGTATTCCACAAAGCTTTCTGCAACGAAGATGCTTCGCTTTGAGCTGGTAGAGAACCCCCCTGGCTGTTACTATGAAGATGCGGGGTGCAAATCCGGCTCAAGGAGGACCCAGAATTACGGCTCTGACTATTACTACTCTGATTACAACTCTGATTACAACTCTGACTCCGGTTTCGACGCCTACGGGGGATTCGACCCCTATGCCTCGTACGACGGGGAAGGAACGTATTACGACCCGTGGATGTCGTCCTCTGAGACTTACGAGTCCTACGACTTCTTCGGTGGAACGGCGGCCGCCGAGGCGGTCTACAGGGTTGCCTATAACTTCGGCGAGTTTGCTAATGGAGACTCCGGTACTGGTACCGAGGATAACCCAGTATCGGTAACCAGGTCTTTTGAAATCCCCGCTAGCATGTCTCGTTCTTCCAACTATGCTATCAAGATCTCCGACATGACCGATACCAGAGTCTACGCTTACACTGGAAAGTTCTCTATTGGACCCTTCTGCTACCAAATCAAGCTTGAAATCGACACTACCGATGAGAGTTACCCCAACGAGCCTTACTGGATGTTCGAAAACACTGTTGACACCGTTTCCTTCGGATCTTCCCAGGGCACTGTCCCTGGGCAGTCAGGTACCGTCAATACCATCGATATGCACGGTGGAATTTTCCAGGAGGATATGAACTTTGGAATTTGGGCCGGGACTTACAGCAACGATAATAAGGGAGTGCACACCTACGAGGCTTGCTTTGACCCTGGTACATATTCTTTCCTGGCCTCTGATACCTACGGAGATGGATGGAATGGGGCGAAGTTCTCCATCCGTGACGTTACCTCGGACCAGTTTTTGATGACCTCCACTGGCCAGCAGCTCAAGAACCATGGCGTCTCCGGCTCCGGGGAGACCTTTGTTTTCGAAGTCACGGCCGTCCAGGGTGTGGACTGCGCTGCCCTCTTCCGTCAGAGCTGCTCCTCTTGTATCCTAGCTGCGAGCGGAAGTGAAACGGATGCCCACCCTGGATGCACCTGGTGTGAAAACGACCAGAATTGTAGGGATGCCAATCAGCAAGATGCTTGCACTACGGTTTTGTCTGATACTGGCATCTGTCCCGCTCCAAAATTCGACGCCATTATTGTCATGGACGCCGCAAGTGAAACAGTCAAGAGTGCCTACCCTATTGGGTCTCAAATCAAGATCGTCTGGAACTCCGTTGCCGTTTCCGAGTCCAACATTGTGAACATCCACCTCCTCTACTACGACACTAAAGAGAGCAGCGCTGTCAAAGAAGCTTGCGAACCAGATGATTGCTGGCACACTTGCGACACCTGGATGTCGTGTAATGACAACAACGCTTGGCCTCAGCAGAGTCAATCCATCATGAATGATGGTGGCTCTGGAGTTACGATGGACCTTATGAATGCGTACGAGGGCAAGTGGGTCCTCAAAATCGAGTACTGTGAGGGCATGTCTTGGTGCACGGACTCGGGTGAGACTATTATTTCCGCCGTGTCTGAACCTTTTATCATGCAGTACGAATACGACGAGTGTACGACTTCTCAGAACAATGGCTTTGCCAACGGAAAATTCACCGACACTTATTTCGCCGCTCAGATGGAGTGCTACATGGATCAATGCAGAACCTTAGATACTGCCCATCCTAACTACGCTGATTGCCTCGAGAAAACTAACTCTAACGCCATCATGAACACGCCCTCTATGAACACTTGCCTATGCTACTACGATAAAAAGAACGGAATCGGTATCCACACTATGCAGCGTGAAGAGGCGACGGAGCTTTTCCACCAGTTCCTAGATGATTGTGACTATGAATCCACGGGCTCACCATACTACATGCCTGGGGACGATTGGTGCACTTCAGACTCGGGTGGGAGTGACTCTGGCATGTCATCTGACATGTACACTTCCGAAGGCGTGGCCCTAGGAGCAGAAAAGAAATCCTCATTGACCAACTGTGGTGTTCCCCCCTCGACATGCAAGAACTTCACCGTTGCTGTTGAGCTTTACGAATGGTCGGTGGAGTCCCATTGGGAGATTGAACTCCCTGTCAAGGACGGTGCCCCAGGCTGCTTCAGGCAGATGGCTGGGCCCTGGGTGGACAGCGGAGAGTACACCAGTACTGTCTGTTTGACTGATGGTGACTGGAAAATTACCGGATACGATTCGTATGGAGATGGCTGGAATGGAGGCGGCAAGATGTCCATCCTTGACGCTGCTGGGGCCTTTACTGTCTCGCCGACTTCTGTAGAAGGCTCTTCGACTGTGAAGGAATTCACTGTGTCCTCGGCAAAGTGCCAGCATTCCACCTGCGGGCTGTGCGTTAGCGACGATGGGGGTAGCGCAAACTGCGGTTACTGTGCCACCCTTGCCAAGCCAGTGTGCATGGACACGGATGAAACTGGCTTCGACGCCGGCACTTCGTGTCCCGGCATGCTCACGGGAAGCGTGGATACTGCCGATCAAGTCTGCTCTCTTTATCAGTCTGAGATCACTCTCACTGGCCCTGCTCCTGCCAATACCTCCACGCTTATTGGCGGTGATAACACGACCATAATTGAATGGACGTCTCAGAACATCGGCGGTGCAGTTGCCGTTGAGCTAATCTTGCACACAAACAGCTACGTGTGTTCTGAATTTGATGGTTCTGATTGTACGTCTTTGAAGGAGTATGAAATCACTGCTGGTACCCCTAATAACAGGGGAAACGACATTGACTCACAACAGCAAGAGCCTGCCGACCCTGGAGGGCAGTCGTTTGTTTGGAAAATCGATCCTATGTATCCTTCCGGCGATAATTATATGTTGAAGGCCAAGGTGAAGCTTGGAGCAAGTCTCACGATTGAGCGTGAGATTGGCCCTTTCACTATTAGGCAGCCCTGTGTTGACATTGTCATTATCTCAGAGGCAAAGGCTTGGAGTCAAGAGATGGAGTTTAAGTTGTGGGACGGCATCAGCACCGAGCCGATCCTGTACGCATTTAACGATCCTGATACAACTGTTGATGCGACAATTGAGCACGATGTCTTCATCGACGGTGAGACCACCTACCACTACGGCGCGGGGACTTACAGCTGTAGCGGCACAAATAAAAATTGCATCACAAGTGATGTTCTCTGCCTGAAACCTGGACCTTACATGCTCGAAACTATCGACACGTACGGAGACGGCTGGAACGGAGGAGGGAATATCAAGGTGAAAAAGGCCGCCAACGACGTTACTTTCGCGGGGCCCCTCTACCCTGAGGGGCTCAGTACCTACATGGACCTGTTTGTGACTCCTCCTGAGGATGTTGACGAGACGAACCTTTGTCCCTACTACGAGGGGTGCGGTGCTTGCCGCGAGGGCTCCTGCGGTTGGTGTCTTAACACTGGAAAGTGCACTGCCAACGGCGGTTCATGTGACGGTCTCTACATTTCCCAGACTTCCTGCCCCACTAACATTCAGGTCCCAGACCTCGAAGTCGCTGAATACAAGGTTGGTGAACCCATCAGTATTAAGTGGACAGGAACTGGTTTCACGACCTACAGTTCCACCTCTGTCAGCATGTTCAAGGGAAATCCCCAAAACTGCTCAGAAACTCAGCTGGAGAGCCTTGGTGGTTTCCTCGATTGTGAGTCGATAGAGTGGCAATATGATATGACCACGAACACTCAGATGGAAGTAGGAACTTGGGGATACTCTTCTTCTCTCACATGGAGCAGATTCGTGAACGACGATGACTACTTCGTTGTCATCAGCTCAAACGTTGAGGACGGTATTTTTGGATACAGTGGTGGTTTCACCATTACGGACCCTGACGCTGGGCTATGTTCTGGAACCAAAGAAATTCAGCTCACCCACAGCTCCCTTGTTGATGACGGAACCTACGGCATCGTCACTGAAGCCTTCATCACTGATGGTAGTGGGACTGCCCATTACTCAAACGAGATGGCGTGCGAGTGGGTGATCCATGCCCCCCCTGGCTACAACGTATTTTTGTCCTTCTTGGATGTCCAGCTGGAAACCGGCTGCTACGATAGGATTACAGTGAGGGATGGAGTTGATGCCAACGCGCCTGTCAGGGCTTACGTCTGCGCTCCCACCTCAGCTGACACTGAAGTTGTCGAGGCGAGCACCCAGAAGAGTGTCGCCCAGAGCATGCATCTTGAATTCTTGACGGATGAGTTACAAGGAAGTGGAGGGTTCGAGGCAATTGCCACCGTTGTGGCTATGCCTGCTGATGCCGTTGCAGCCCAAGAATCCGATAGCGGTACTGGCGGCAACGATAATACAAACAAGGAAGAGGAGATTTCTTATCCTCCTTGTGCTTATGGAGACCGCAACGGTGCTGGCGTACTTGAGCACGAATTTTTCTTCACTAATGCCGAATCTGCTAAGGGTGCTCTGTTCAGCGGATACATGGGTGACAGCCTCGAGTACGAGACGTCAATGGACTGCATTTGGCACCTTGAGGCTCGTCTTGGATACGTCATCGAGCTTGAATTTGAGTACTTCAACCTAGAGCCCCAACGTTCCTGTGGGTACGACTTCTTGTCTATCAAAGATGTCAACTTCCCCGATGGTGATGGAAAGAAAGCGGGCACAATCAAGGAATGTGGAACGAACCTCCCCCCCACCTTCACGAGTATTTCCAACCAGGTTGACGTTCATTTCAAGAGTGATGAGTCTGTCCCCTTTGGCGGTTTTATCGTTAAGTACACGAGTTATGCGGCGCTACCATCGAGAAGGAGGATGGATGAGCTACCTGCGCCTGTCCCTATGCCTAACTTGCCCTTCCCTACCTCTGAGGAGCTGGATGAAAAGCTGAAGCTGCTGAAAGAGGAATATGAGAAGGAGGAGTCCGAGGCCTTGGAGGAGCTTAATGGAACCTTAATGCCCGTTGTTGCCCCTATCCCTGTCGTCGTGGAGGTTGAACGTAAGCTTGAACAAACCCCTCCTTACTGTGCAGCCGAGAAGGAGATCGTTCTCACTAGTTCCAACAACAAGGACTACATCTCTGACGGGATCGCCAACGCTTACAAGACGAACACTGACTGCAAGTGGGTAATCAAAACCAATGAGGCGGGCATGGGAATCAAGTTGGACTTTGAAACTTTCCACGTTGAGGGAGGTGAAGAGCCGATGCCCTGTGAGTACGACTACGTCAAGATCTTGAACCAAAATGGAGAAGTTCTCGGCAAGATTTGCGGAAGGAAGAACGAAGCTGATGGATTCATCTACTCCACTTGCTCGGAGGGAGTCAAATGTGAGGCCAACAAGTTCACTGGGCCCTCCACGTCGACTTTCTACACACATACTCAGGAGCTTGTCATTGAATTTCACAGTGACGCGTCTGTGGATCTGGCCGGTTTCCATGGTAACGTGAAGCTCATTCCTACATCCAAGCTGGAAGAAAAGGGTGTTGAGGAAACCAGGAACTGGGTCTACGAGGAATGGAGCGAGTGCGTTCCCTTGAGGTTCGGTTTCAACGAAGGAGAAAGGTCAAGGTCGGTGCAGTGTGGATTTGATAATACCAGTTCAGAAAAATGTCCCAAATGGGACGGCTTCCCAGCTTTGGGATCTGAGTGGGATGCCCCGACAAAGGTCTACAACTGTATGGTCGAAGGTAGTAGCCTCAGGTGGAGCGGAACTTACTTTCTTGAGAACGTGGGTTGCGGAGAAAGTACATTCTGCTGCTTTGAAGGCCACTTCTTGGTGCAGCAGAAGAACTCCGACCAGAAGAACTCAATTCACATCACCGACTTGGTCGGATACGGACCCATGAGTAAGTGCCAACCCATGGCGGGTGACAGTGTTGACTACGGGTTGGGCGAAAACATTTACTTCCCCTTGAACGGGGAGGGAGATAACGCCCAGAATGAGGGATCCTTCATCGTCTATGGTGTCGAGTACACTGTCTTGAAAAGTGGTGGCTTTGTGGAGTTCAGGGGCAGTGATCAGGGAACCAGCCTGGGAAGCTGCACCTCTGGTGATTGCATTCCTAAGAGCATGGAACTTGCGAAGCTCCTGACCATTGTCGGAATTGAGGGTGTTATCATAGTGGGAATGCTCGTGCTCTGGTTCATTTACAAGGGTATCAACCCCGACAAAGCCAAGAATCAGGCACTCAAGACCGCTCAGAAGAATGAGAAGGAGAAGGGTGAGATGAACGACATTATCGGGAAGAAGATGGAGAGGGCCAGGCAGCTTAAGAGGAAGAAGAATAGCGTCTCCAAGAAGAACTTGGTGAAGAAGGCCTCTGCTGACGACATGGCGCTTTTGGCGGAAGAAAACTTTGACAACTTTGAGGGAGTTGATTTGTGCGGAATGCAGAAGCTCCAGAAGATCGACAAGAGGAACCCTCAGGATAGGAAGATTTTGCAGGCCTTCGACAAGGCTGACACGGACCGAAGTGGATTCATTGATGCTGAGGAGCTCCACAGGGCCATGATCGAGACCACTGGCAAGCCCTGGACAATGACCCAGATCAACGATATCTTGGAAGAATTCGATGACGATGGAAATGGTGAGCTTGGAGTTGAGGAGTTCAAGCTTCTTGTCAACAGCACTGCCGGTGGAAGTCTGAACTTTAACAGGAACAAGTACTCGCCCGATGACTACAATGCCCCTTACGAACCACCAACCTATGAGCTCGCCGAGGAGTACTCCAGGCAGGACCTGCCCAGGTGCCCTGAGGGCGAAGGGGGGGTCCTTTGGGCGAAAGAGTTTTGCCTCACGAGGATCCTATTCGGCGATAAGAAGAAGGAGCTGAGGCCCGTGTGGATCACCGACATTGACGACTGCGACTACGGAGTTGGCATCTCTCTTTACTTCAAGAACCTTCTCTTCTTGTGCTACATGCTCTTCGGCGCTTTCCTGCTTGCCCTGCCCATCATCATCAGTAACGGCATGCAGCAAAGCAGCAACCTTGCCCTCCAGCTCCAGGGGAGTTATGTCAGCAGTGAGAGCCTGCATATTGGCGCTGGTGTCACTGACCTTGCGATTTGCGTGTTGTTGGCTCTGGTCCTCGTCCTTGCCGACGAGAAGGAAAAAAAGCTCATTGCTAAGATTGACGCTGGCGTCCAGACTCCAGCCGACTACACCCTTGTTCTCAAGAACGCTCCACCCACCAGTGAGGTCACCCTCGGGCAGTGGAGGAAGTACTTCGAGGACATCACCAAGGGCATTGTCAGGGAGAAGGACGACTACGTGCCTGAGGATCGTGATTTGGTTGAGGATGGCAGCGTAGAGGATGGAAAGGTTGTGAGCATCACGTACTGTGTCAAGGGAGCTAGGGAGATCTACAACCTTGTGCAAAAGAGGAGGGCAATGGAGGACGCTTTGTACTTCAAGGTCAGGGCTTTGAAGAAGAAGGACCCCGAGTACAGGCTTCCCGTTGCCAGTCACTTGGACCCTCCTACTTTCATGCAGCAGGTTCTCTGCAAGGGATCTATCGAGCCAGCCTTCATGCTGAGCCAAATTGACACTTTGGACCAAAAGATCAACAGCCTCCAGATGAGCGATAAGCCAGCGATGGGTAGCAGGATGTTTGTTACCTTCGACACTGAGATTGCCTTGGACACAGCTTGTTTTGAGAGCTTCAAGTGCAAGGACCCCAGGGGCAAATTCCCCAAGGTAAAACAGGCTTGCGAGGCCTCTGACTTGATCTATGCCAACATGGCCACCGGAATCTGGAACAGGAGGGTGAGGGAATACATGGGATATATTATTTGCTTTGGCTTGATTTTCGGTTCTCTTGCCATCCTTGTCTACCTGAACGAGCTCAGGATCAACCCAACTTACGGAGGTTACGCCGTCGCCGTGGCAAACAGCTTCTTAAAGGTCTTCTGCGAGTTCTGGGTGAAGAACATTGAGAGGCCCCTAACGTACTCGGACCAGCAGTTCAGTTTGATGACCAAGCTCACCTTGGCTCGTGTCTGTAACACTGCTATTTTGTTGCTCTTTACCTGTGACAAGAGTAGCATCAACGGACAGTTCCTGTACCTGAACACGGAGTTCGTTGCGAAGGTGCAGAGTACTATCCAGGCCGACATCACCCTCAGTCTTGCCAGGGTTATGGACGGTCCTCGTCTAGCTAAGAGGGCCTTGGCGAGGTTCGCCAAGCCCGCTACCCAGACGCAGCTAAACAAGATGTACGAGCCTACGAAGTGGAACCTCGCCGAGAGGTACTCTGATTCGATTAAAACCTTGTTCACCTGCCTTTTCTACGTGTCTGTCCTGCCCACAGGACTCGGATACGCCACTGCCGCGTTCGCACTTGCCTACGCGTCTGATAAGTACTGCATTCTTAGGACGTGGCAGAGGCCCCCGGAGTTCGATTACAAGATGAGCGTGACCGCGAGGTACATCTTGGAGTGGACTCTCTGTGCCCACCTCGCCATCACGTGGTACCTCTACAGAAAGTGGCCGTTCGTGGAGATCAGGACTGAGATGGAAAAGGTCTACACCCCTGATCAGGCCATCTTGGTCTTCATCTACGGTTTCGCCACGATGGGTACTGGCTGCTTCTTCGGTGTGAAGCAATTTGGTAATGTCATAACTTCCATGATCACCGACTCTGTCGGAGAGCAGAGGTGCGAGAGGAGCTGTATCGTCAGATGGTGCTCTTGCCTTAGGCCGCCCGAGCAGAAGTTCCACGTTGAGAGGTACAGTCAGCTCGAGGGCTACGGCTTGGCCAGCTACAACCCTCATCCCGAGAACGAGACTGCAGCTGACTTTGAATCGTTCCACGTCATCAACGACAAGGGACCCGCAGGCGTCAAAGAGAAGATCCTGTCGCCCAAGATCGTCGCGTTCATGCCCAAGAGCGAACCCAGCGAGTTCAGCACCGTCAACAAGAAGGTTGACATCGTCGAGGACAAGAAGTTCACCGTCATGAAGCCAGAGGATAAATACTCGGTTGAGGTTGCCAGCGGTGCCGCCGAACCTGGAGATGTCGAGTTGCTCACTTTGGCCCGTGTCAAGGAGGGTGGCGAGGCAGCTCTGTAAATATGAAGACGTAGGTTAATATAAAGGGGGGGG
>JGI24540J26637_10000525_pt1 | contig 16177 bp, 16 predicted proteins | sample NorSeaMetagenome_FD_26637 | JGI IMG/M metagenome (IMG submission 26637)
AATGCGGGATTTTTTTTGCCCAGGTGCTGAAATTGGTAGACAGGCATGATTGAGGGTCATGTGTTCTAAGAACGTGCGGGTTCGACTCCCGCTCTGGGCACGATAAATTTATGTTTTGGTAAATCATTTGAATTTATCCACCAACTCTTTTGTAATTATACCCTTCTTTTTTTAGAATTTCCATTATTTTATCTCTGACATTTCCTTGGATTATAATTTCTCCTTTTTTGGCTGTTCCTCCAACACCACAAAGAGATTTTATCTTTTTGCTTAGTTCCTTAAGGTCATATTGATTACCTATAAACCCTTTAATAATAATTGCAATCTTTCCTCCTCTATGCTTGTCAATACATACTTCAAGATTTTGTTTATTATTTGGAAGTGTTATTTCGTCAAATTCTGATTCATTATAGCTATAATTTGAATTTGTTGAATAAACTACACCATTTCTTTTTTTACCTTTATTTTTCATTTGGTACAAATATTTTTAATTTTTTCTCTTGTATTTTTACTTTTATTGGATTTGAAAGTTCTTTTACTTCTCCATCAACATGTACAAAAGGTTTTACTGCTTTTATTTCAATTTCCTTTGTTTTAATTATTTCAACAAATTTACTTAGGTGAGTCTTTCCTTTTAAAACTTCTAATATGAAAAATGGTATTTTCCAATTTGGGAATTTTTTAATAACTACAATATCTAGTAATCCATCTTCAACATCTGATAATGGAGAAATCATAGCATCATTTCCATATTGTGATGCATTTGCAAATACAATTGCGAATGCATACAATTTAGTTTCATTATTATTCATAATGATGGTATAATGTTCTGCTTTGTAAGATAATTCCTTTATGCATAATTTTAAATAATTAATAAACCCTCTTTTTTTAGATTTAGCAAATAATTTAGCTATGTGAGCATCAAATCCAATACCAGCAACATTTACAAATGGATGATTATTAACTGAGCAAGAATCAATTAATTTAACAATGTTATTATTAAATTGTTTTAATGCTTTAATGAAATCCCTTTTAATATTGAAATGATAGGCAAAACCATTACCAGAGCCTATTGGTATTATAGCAAGTGCAACATTTGTGCCAATTAAAGCCTTTGAACACTCGTTAACCGTCCCATCACCTCCAACTGCAACTACTATGTCATAATAATTATTTACAGAACTTAAACTAAAATTATAAGCGTCTTTGTTAGAGTTAGTAAATAATATTTCAAAATCAAATTTATTGTTATCAACATATTCATTAATTTTAAAAGTAATATCTTTTATTTTTCCTCCACCAGCGATAGGGTTTACAATGAATTTTGTTTTTAATTTTTTGATTTTATTTTTATTCTTATTTGTGAAAATTATAATATTTATCCTAAANTAAATTATTTTTTACAAAGTAAAGAATTATTCAATACTTTTGAAACAAATTTAAAGTCGATGATATTCAATAAAGCTGATTTACATAATAAAGATTTAATCTCTTTATATAAATCAATACTTCTTCCTAGGCTTATTGAAGAAAAGATGTTAATTTTATTAAGACAAGGTAAAATTTCAAAATGGTTTTCAGGAATTGGACAAGAGGCAATTTCAGTNGGTATCGCTGAAGCACTTGCAAANGATGAGTATATTCTTCCCATGCATAGAAACCTTGGAGTCTTTACTTCAAAAAATGTACCACTTGAAAGACTTTTTTCACAGTTTCAAGGAAAAGCTAATGGTTTTACCAAAGGAAGAGATCGATCTTTTCATTTTGGATCAAAGGATCATAATATTGTTGGTATGATATCGCATTTAGGTCCTCAGCTAGGAGTTGCTGATGGAATCGCTCTTGCAAATAAATTACTTGATAATAAAAAAATAACAGTTGTTTTCACTGGAGATGGTGGTGCAAGTGAAGGAGATTTTCATGAAGCATTAAACATTGCTTCAGTATGGGACCTACCTGTAATTTTTGTTGTTGAGAATAATGGTTATGGATTATCTACACCAAATTCAGAACAATATAATTGTAAAAAGTTTTCTGACAAGGGTATAGGATATGGAATGGATGCCTATACTATTGATGGTAATAATATTCTTGAAGTTTATCAAACAATAAAAGAATTAAAAAAAGAGATTGCTATCAATCCTAAGCCAGTTCTTTTAGAATGTATGACATTTAGAATGAGAGGCCATGAAGAAGCTTCTGGTACTAAATATGTTCCAAAGGAATTAATGGATATGTGGTCCGAAAAAGACCCTATCTCTAATTATGAAAAATACCTTCTTGATAATAAAATTATTTCTATTTCTTTTATTAAGGATTTGAAATTAGAAATAAAAAAATCTATAAATAAAGCATGGCTAAAAGCTGATAATGAAAATGATATTTCTTCATCTGCTATTAGCGAAATTTCTGATGTTTTTAAGTCATATGATTTTAAGGGAATTAAAGAAAATTGTATTACTAAACCACTAAGATTAATTGATGCTATTTCACAAGCTTTAGAACAAAGTTTTGAAAAACATGATAATTTAATTATTATGGGACAAGATATTGCAGAATATGGTGGAGTTTTTAAGATTACTGATGGTTTTGTTAAAAAATTTGGTAAAGAAAGAATTAAGAAATACACCCATATGCGAATCTGCAGTTGTTAGTGCTAGCTATGGTTTGTCTATTAACGGCTTTAAATCTGTAATGGAAATGCAATTTGCCGATTTTGTTAGCTCAGGATTTAATCCTATAGTAAATTTACTTGCTAAATCTTTTTATCGTTGGGGTGAAAATGCTGATGTTGTAATAAGAATGCCTACTGGTGCAGGTGTTGGAGCAGGTCCATTTCATTCTCAATCAAATGAAGCATGGTTTACAAATACTCCTGGATTAAAAGTTGTATATCCTGCCTTTCCTGCTGATGCTAAAGGTCTGCTAATTTCTTCAATTAATGACCCAAATCCTGTTATGTTTTTTGAACATAAGGCTTTATACAGAAGCATTTCTGAAGAAGTTTCTGAGAACTATTATTCTATTGAACTTGGTAAAGCAAAATTATTATCAAAAGGAAATGATATATCCATTATATCTTATGGAATGGGAGTTCATTGGGCATTAGATACCGTAAAGAGTTTAACACATATCTCATTTGATATTATTGATTTAAGAACACTTATGCCACTTGATAAAGATGCTGTTTTTCAATCTGCTAATAAAACAGGTAAAGTAATTATTCTTCATGAAGATACCATGATTGGAGGTTTTGGAAGTGAACTAGCTTCTTTAATAAATGAAAATTGTTTTGAAAGTCTAGATGCGCCTGTTGTTAGATGTGCAAGTTTAGATACACCAGTTCCATTCTCATTAAATCTTGAAGGAGAGTTTTTAGCAAAACATAGACTAAGAGATAAAATATTAAAACTATATGAATATTAAAATTATTTTAAGTGATGTTGATGGTGTTTTAACTGATGGAGGGATGTATTATACCGAATCTGGAGATGAGTTTAAGAAGTTTTGTGCTCATGATGGGATGGGAATGAAGTTATTACAACAAAAAGGCTTTAGAGTAGGAATTATAACATCTGAAGATAGAATAATAAATAAAAACAGAGCAAAAAAATTAGATCTTGATTTTGATTTTCATGGCATCATAGATAAATTAGCTGTTGTTGAGAAATTGTGCAAAAATGAGGGTGTTTTAATTTCTGAAGTTGCTTATATAGGAGATGATGTTAACTGCTTTAGTCTTTTAAGTAGTGTTGGTTTAGCAGCTTGTCCATCTAATGCTGTTGACTTAATAAAAAAAATACCTGGAATTATAAAACTTAAGAAAGCTGGAGGGCAGAGTGCATTCAGAGAATTTTCCCAATTGTTTTTATAAAAATATTTTAATTGAAAATTTTAATTTTAGATAATTATGATTCTTTTACATATAATCTTTATCATTATGTAAATCAATTTTGTGCTAACGTTTCAGTTATTAAAAACGATAAAATTAAGCTAGAATCATTAAAAAACTACGATAAAATTATACTTTCACCCGGACCTGGACTTCCTAATGATCATTCCAATTTAATGGATGTAATTTTAAATTGTAATTTAGAAAAACCTATTTTGGGTGTTTGTTTAGGACATCAAGCTATAGCAAGTTTTTTTGGAGCAAATCTTGTTAATCTAAACTGTGTAAGACATGGAATTGCAGCTAATATTGAAATTATAAGCGATGATTACATTTTCAAAAATTTACCAAGAAAAATTAAAGTTGGACTGTATCATTCTTGGGTTATTGCTGAAGAAAATCTTCCAAATTCATTAATAGTTACTTCAAAATCTGAATTTGGATATATAACATCTTTTAAGCACGAAAACCTTGACCTTCATGGAATTCAATTTCACCCTGAATCCATCTTACACAAAATGGTTTAGAAATTATTAAAAATTGGGTTAAATTTTAGTTAAAGTCTGTATCTATCCAATCCCTTTTTCTTTCTAATTTTAAATCTTGTAAAACTGTTGCTTTTACTCTAATTGTTAAGGTATAGCTTTTGTGATATCCTATTGGAATCAGATTAAATAACAATTCCCAACAATGCAGGTCTTTGTAGAAGTTAACTGAAGTGTAGGTTAATTTTTTTGTATCAAAATCATAACCAGATTGAAAACCAATTTTCCAATTATTTATAATATTTAAATTTCCAGAAAAGTTCAATGACTGTGTAGTGTCAGAAAATTGTGATGATTTATATCCTTTAAAGTAATTTATTCTATAGTTTGCATTTAGATTCCATGTTGATTTATTTTTAAGATTTTCATTATTTTTTAGTAATAAAAGTTTTATTATTTAAGTTTAAACCAATTGAGGCTTCTGCATTTGTAAATCTAGCTAATCTATTATTTTCTTTTAGTTCAAAAATATTGATATTATTATTATTACTTTTATTACTTATATAGGGGTCATATCTACTGCTAAAATTTAAGTCAATAATGTCTAATATTCTTGTTCGTCCACTTATTAAAATATCATTCATCCTTAATGAATCTGCAAATAAATTGTAAGCAGAGCTAAAATTTATGTTTTCAAAAAGTTTTATTTTTTTATTTTTAATTATAGTATCTTTTCTAGATTTAACTTTCATTTCAAAGATATTTGAAATATTGAAGTTTAAATTGCCATTACGTCCTCTTGAAGGTGACCCAAAAATTCCGTTCTGTGTAGTTGAGTATATTTGGCTATCTCCATTTGCAGATGACTGCACTTCTTTATAAATACCATATTTTTCATGTGAAAAGTCTGGTCTAAATGAAAAACTTACATTAGGAGTCATTACATGTCTAATGGCTGTAATTTTTGATTTTTTAAATTGTACTAGTCCATAAATATTTGTCTTCAATGATGTAGAAAAATTATATTCAGAATTTCTAGTAAATTTATTTACTGTATCACTTTGAATTATTTCATTTTGGTTGTCCCAACTTTTATTTATTTGATTTACATACCATCTTTCTGTAAAATTTAATCTTGGACTTACTACAAAATATTTTAAAAATTTAACTGAAGTACTAATAGGAATTGTATGTTTAATTCCATTTCTAAAATTACCCAAAGCTTCTGTTTTAAATAGTAATGAATCTGCTATTGAAATATCATTTTTAAAATTTAATAAATAGCTCATTCCTATTTTTTCGTACCATTTGTTTTTAGTGGATTTATTTAATGTCTTTAAAGGAAATATCCTATTCATACTTAATGAGACATCTGGAAGAGAAAGGTTTATGATTTTTGTTTGAGTATTTTGGCTATGTCTTATATTTGTTGATAGGCTAAAGGGAGAATTATTCCATTTTTTTATAATACTAACACTTGATTGAAATGTATTTGTTAGGTAGTCATTTGAATTATATGTATTATTTCTATGAAATGTACTTGAGCCAGCATTNACATTAGCTGAAAATAAGATTGATGGTGATAATTTTGGATCCTGTTGATGATTCCATCTAATAAAAAAATCTTGTTTAATGCTATAATTTGGTAGACCTTTTTCGCTGTTTACAATATTGCCAAAACTAAGGTTTAAGTTCCCACTATATTTATATCTGCTCTTGTATCGAAGTAAAGATTTTAGTCCCCAACTTCCTTTCGTATAAATATCTCCCTTTAATGATAAATCTAATTTTTCGTTTAATGCAAAATAGTACCCTCCGTCTTTTAAGAAAAACCCTAAATTATTAGATTCTCCATAAGAAGGGATTATTAATCCAGAGCTTTTATTATCATTATTTGGGAAATATCCGAATGGTAAAACAAGAGGTGTTGGTATGTTAAAAATTCTAAGATGAGCGGGACCTGTAATTATTTTTTTTGAAGGAATAACTTTAATTTTATTTGATCTAATAGAGAAGTGAGGTTTTGCATGGTTACATGTTGTGTAATCTCCTTTATGAAAGTAGAAAATATCATCTTCGGTTTTTTTAACGATTCTTCCAAGAATAAAACCATCACCTTCCTTTGTGCTAATTTTTTTTATTATACCTTTTTTGCTTTTTAAATTATACTGTATCTCATCAGCTGTAAATGAAGAACTATTTTCTGTAAAAACTGGTCTGCTAAAGAATAAACCTAAGCTATCTATTGATGGTTTTGCTGTTATAATATTATTATTCCAATCAATCTCTATAAATCCTGATTCAATTTTTATACCATCATAATTAATTTCTGCACCTCCATAAAGTAATATTTTCTTATTGCTAATGTCAATATTTATTGAATCATTTGCTTTTTTATCAATAATATGCAACAAATTATCATCATTTGAAATAATTGAATCATTCTTAATTTCCTGACAATAGACTTTACAATTATTAAAATTTAATGTTAATAAGAAAAATATTACAATGAATTTAATGACTTTCAAGTTAATTTCTTAGTATTATATTTGTAAGGTTTGCTATCTGTATAATTGTATTTCAAAACTAATTAATTTATACCATTTAAAAGTGTTAAACGTTAAACAGTTAATTTTCTTATTTTACGCAGTTACAATTTCATTTGTTTTTTTAAATACTGCATATCTTTTTTCATCTAGCGTTACAAATTTTTCTCTTTTAGACTCTTTGGTTAATCAAAATTCAACAATAATTAAAACTATTGTTATTGATCCAGGTCACGGGGGAAAGGATTCTGGTACGATGGGCACTAAACGCTACAAAATATATGAAAAGCATGTAGCGCTTGCAGTATCATTAAAGTTAGGAGAATATATACAGAAGACATTTCCAGAAATAAATGTTATCTATACTAGAAAAACTGATGTTTTTTTAGAGCTTAATGAAAGAACTGAAATAGCAAACAAGAAAAATGCGGATTTATTTATTTCTATACATTGTGATGGTTTTACTAACCCAAATCCATCTGGAGCAAGTGTTTTTGTGATGGGTATGAGTAAACTTAAGGCGAATATGGAAGTTGCAATGAGAGAAAATTCTGCTATTTATATGGAAGATAATTATCAAAAAAAATATGAAGGTTTCGACCCTCAATCACAAGAAAGTTACATTGTATTTAGTTTAATGCAGAACATATATTTAAATCAAAGTTTAAAAATTGCAGAAGAAGTAGAGAAGGAATTTTCAACTAAAGCAAATAGAAAAAGTAGAGGAGTTAAACAAGCTCCTTTTTATGTAATTAGTAGAACTAATATGCCTAGTATTTTAATTGAATGTGGGTTTTTAACAAACCCTCAAGAAGAAGAGTATTTACACTCAGAAATAGGACAAGATTATATTGCATCTGCCATTTATAGAGCTTTTAGATCATACAAGAACGACATAGAAAAAAAAGAGAAAAATCAAAATAAAGAAATTAATAAATTAGTTAATATAGATAAAAATAAAGGTGAAAATATTGTTGTAGAAAAAACTGAGACTATCAATAGTAGTTTAGATTTTAAAATTATTTATAAAGTCCAAATAGGAACTTATCTAAAATCGATGCTTAATATTTCTCAATTTAAAGAAATTAATGCCATCGAAGAAAAAATTAATGGAACATTTAAATACTACGTAAACGCAGGTAGCATAAAAGAAGAGGCAGATATATTAAAAAATAATTTAGTAGATTTAGGATTTAAGGGTGCTTTTATAATTGCACTTTTTAATGGAAAACGTATATCTACAAAAGAAGCATTAAATTTGCAAAATAAATAAATACTCTATGAAAAGATTATCAAAGGAATTTTTAACTGGCTTTATTTTTCTTTTATCTATTGTCTTATTAATATATGGGATTAAGTTTTTAAAAGGAATTGATATTTTTAATTCAAATAAAACCTACTTTTCTGTATACTCTAATGTTAACGGTCTTCAAGTTGGAAGTAACATCACTTTAAATGGATTTAATGTTGGAATTGTAAATGATATTATATTATTTAATGACAATAAGGAATTGCTTGTTTCATTTAGCTTAACTAAGATAGATAGTATTCCGGATAATTCTAATTTTAAAATTATTAATCAAGATTTAATGGGAACCAAGGGTGTATCTTTAATTTTAGGTAATTCTGTATCTTATGCTAATTTTGGTGATACAATTACAAGTAGCGTTGAAAATAGTCTTCAAGATGAAGTTAATGCACAAATTTTACCTTTAAAAAATAAAGCTGAAGAATTAATAGGGTCAGTAGACTCTTTATTGACTATAGTTACCGCTGTTCTAAATAAGAACACTAGAGAAAACTTGTCAAATAGTATTAGTAGTTTAGATCAAACATTCTTACTTATGTCTAAAACTATGGTAAAAGTTGATAGTCTTGTTTATTTTAATGATAATCGGATTTCAAAAATACTTTCAAATATTGAAGCTATTTCATCAAACATAAACAACAACAACAATAACATTAAGCAGATAATTGAAAATGTTTCATTAATTACAGATTCAATTGCTAAGTCTGATATTATATCATTTGTCCAAAATATTAATGAATTAACTTCTAACATTTCAAATGGAAAAGGAAGTCTTGGGAAATTAATTAATGATGATGCTTTTTATAATAATTTGGAAAAATCTTCGCAGAGATGAATCAATTAATTGAAGATATTAAAAATAATCCAAGTAGATATGTTAATTTTTCAATATTGGGTGGAGCAAAAAAACCTTACAAGAAATAATTTTATTTTATGATAACTAATTTTATTTTTCTGTTCATTTTTTTATTTGCTATTACAGTATTTTCTCTAAATCTTAGAAAAATTATTCGAAATATTAATTTAGGAATTGATGTTGATAGATCAGATAATAAAAAAATTAGATTAAAAAATATGTTTAGAGTTGCTCTGGGTCAATCAAAGATGTTTGATAGACCAATAGCAGCAGTTTTACATCTTTTTCTTTATGTTGGTTTTATTATTATAAATATAGAAGTTGTGGAAATTTTAATAGATGGAATATTTGGTACTCATCGTTTTTTAGCGCATTACGTTAATAATACTATTTATAATATTTTAATAGGATCATTTGAAATATTAGCATTTCTAGTATTTTTTTCATGTATTATTTTCTTAATTAGAAGAAACGTTATTCGTTTAAAAAGATTCTTTAGTAAAGAAATGACTTCTTGGCCAAAAACAGATGCTAACCTTATTTTGATTTTTGAAATTCTACTTATGGGTGCTTTTTTATCAATGAATGCTGCAGATGGACTTCTACAATCAAGGAATATTGATCATTATATTATTGCCGGATCCTTTCCTGTTTCACAATTTATTACTCCAATTTTTTCATCTTTAAGTTCTGAAAATTTAATTTTACTAGAAAGATTTTGTTGGTGGTTTCATATTCTAGGTATTCTTGGATTTATGAATTATGTTCTATTTTCTAAACATCTTCATATCTTTTTTGCGTTTCCTAGTACCTATTATGCAAATATCAATAATTTAGGTCAGTTTAATAATTTACAATCTGTAACAAATGAAGTTAAGTTAATGCTTGATCCAAATGCTGACCCTTTTGCAACACCATCATCAAGTGATGATAATAATTCAAAACTATTTGGCGCCAAAGATGCTACAGATTTAAATTGGGTTCAATTATTAAATGCATACAGTTGTACTGAATGTGGAAGATGTACATCTGTTTGCCCTGCAAATCAAACAGGTAAAGAATTATCCCCGAGAAAAATTATGATGGATACAAGGGACCGTATTGAAGAAATCGGTAATAGTAAGCAAAAAGATAATAAGAGTTTACTTGGAGATTATGTAACAAGTGAAGAATTATGGGCCTGTACAACATGTAATGCGTGCACAGATGCTTGCCCTATTGATTTAGACCCTCTATCTATCATTATGGATATGAGAAGATATTTAGTCATGGAAGAGTCCTCTGCTCCAACTGAATTAAATAATATGTTTTCAAACGTTGAAAATAATGGTGCTCCCTGGAAATTTTCAGCTGCAGACAGATTAAATTGGACAAAAATTAATTAATATGTTCATTGAATTAAATAAAGATAAATTTGGAAATAATGTAAGCCCTGTTTTTAAAGATGGAAAAAAAAATTATTTAATAGATATTGATGGCACAATTTGTGATGATATCCCTAATGAAGAGCCTGAGAGAATGCTTACTGCAAAATTATATGATGATGCATTATTTACTCTTAATAAGTGGTATGATCAAGGTCATATAATTACTTTTTTTACTTCTAGGCTTGAAGAACATCGAAATGTGACAGAAAATTGGTTAAAAGAAAATGGTTTTTTATATCATGCTTTGTTGATGAATAAGCCAAGAGGTGGTAATTATCATTGGGTTGATAATCATATTGTTAGAGCAACAAAATTTAACGGTAAGTTTACTGATTTAGTTGATGAGCAAGTAAAAATACAGGTATTTAAAAAATAAAATGGATTTATTAAAAGTTAAAAAAATGTCTGAGTTTGTTGAAAATGGAGAGAAGCCTGATATTCTTTTTTGGGTTGGTTCTGCTGGAAGCTTTGATGAAAGAGCTCAGAAAATAACAAGGGCTTTTGTTACTATTTTAAATAAATGTAACGTAAATTTTGCTGTTTTAGGAGAAGAAGAAAGTTCTTCTGGTGATGCAGCTAAAAGAGCTGGAAACGAGTTTCTATTTCAAATGCAAGCCCTGATGAATATTGAAATTTTAAATTCATATGATGTTAGAAGGATTGTTACTACATGTCCTCATTCTTACAACACTATAAAAAATGAATACAAGGGTTTAGGAGGTAATTATTTTGTACAACATCACACTGAGTATTTAGAAGAACTTATAGATAATGGAGAACTATCTTTTAACAATAATTTAAAAGGACAAAAAGTTACCTATCATGACCCATGTTATCTTGGAAGGGCCAACGATGTATATGATCCTCCCAGAAGTCTTATTAAAAAACTAGGAGTTACATTACAAGAAATGCCAAGAAATAAAAGAAATTCTTTTTGTTGTGGGGCTGGTGGAGCACAAATGTTTAAAGAGGCTGAGAAGGGAACTAATGAAATTAACATTGTTAGAACTCAAGAAGCGCTTGATACTAAACCAGATATAATTGCCACAGGATGTCCCTTTTGTAACACAATGTTGACTGATGGGGTTAAAAATATTTCTGAAAAATCAGCAAAAGTTTTAGACATAGCCGAATTAATTGCAGAATGTTTGTAGATTTTAATGAAATAAGTGATAACTCAAGAATTTGGATTTACTCTTGTGAATCAAAAATTACTGATGATCAATATTTATATATCAATACTCAATTGTTTACTTTTTTAAATTCCTGGCAGCATCATGGAAAGAATCTTTTTTGTTCAAATAAAATTTTTAATAAACGTTTTATAATTATTGCTCTAGATGAAGATTTAAATTCAGTTGGGGGTTGTGCAATGGATAAACTTCAAGCTTTAATAATTCATTTTGAAAATGAATTAAAAATTTCTCTCCTAAATAGACTTAATTTATTTTTAATTAATAAAGAAGATTTAAAATGTATTTCCTTAAGTNAAATTAAAGATGATAAAACTATAAATATGGATTCACTTTTTTATGATTTAACAATAACAAAAAAGGAACACATTAATTCTTGGATAAAAAGAGTTGGAGATGGGTGGTGCTCAAGTTATTTATAGAGCCTTTCTAATTTTTAAGAGTTTTACTAATAAATTTTCTAAATAATCAAGTTTTAGCATATTAGCTCCGTCAGATTTGGCTTGAAATGGATCAGGGTGTGTTTCAATGAATAATCCGTCNACACCTGTAGCTACTCCAGCTTTGGCGATTGTTTCAATCATCTCAGGATTTCCACCTGTTATACCAATATCCTGATTTGGTTGTTGTAGAGAGTGAGTAACATCAAGTATAACAGGAAAGTTTAATTTTTTCATCAAAGGAATTGACCTAAAGTCAACAATTAAATCTTTGTAACCAAACATACTACCTCTCTCAGTGAGCATAATATTTTTATTATTTGTTGATTTTATCTTATCAACAATGTGCTGCATTTGGTTAGGGGATAAAAATTGTCCTTTTTTAATATTTATAAATTTTTCTGTTTTTCCAGCAGCAATTATTAAATCTGTTTGTCTACAAAGAAAAGCTGGTATTTGTAATATATCCACATAATTTTTAGCTTTCTCAACATCTTCAATGCTATGCACATCTGTGATAGTAGGTATTTTAAGCTCTTCTCCAATACTTTTAATAATCTTAAGAGCAATTTCGTCTCCTAAGCCTGTGTAAGAGTCTATGCGGCTTCTATTAGCTTTTTTAAATGACCCTTTGAAAATAAATGGAATTCTAAGTTTTTCACATATATTTCTAATCTGTTTTGCAATATCAAATGAAATATCTTTATCTTCGATAGCACATGGTCCAGCTATTAGAAAAAAATTATTCTCTTCTGTAAATTTTAAATTCTTTAATTTATCTATCATTAAATATCTTTTATAATGCTTAAATATAAACTAAAATATTGTTTGGCATTAGTTTTTAGTATTGGTTAATTGATTTTGAGCCTATTATGTATGTAAATTTTCTATTAATTTCTATTCCTAAATCTAAATTAGTTTTTTTTGTATATCCACCATTATTTAAATTACACAGTAAACTAAAATTTTTATAAGGGATTTCAGTTGAAATATAAATTTTTGGTTTGTAATTTGATTCAATTATTCCTTGTCTTATTTTTTTAAAGCTTAATTTTTTATTATCCAAAAGTGGTTGCCATTTTGAATTAATGCCAAACATTATTTTTTTAATATTGTATAAAGTCACTTTTTGTTGAAAATTTATACCAATATCAGCAGTAATATAAGTCTTGTATTTGATGTTTTGATCTGTAATATTAATGCTGTAACTATCATTATAATCTAAAATTGAATCATATAAATTGTTAAAGTTATTTATTGTGATTCCATTAAAGTTAAATGTACTGTCTATGCTATTATTTATTGATTTTCTATTCCATTTTATATAGCCTAAATTATCGACATAAAAATTAATTTTTGATCTATTAAAATTAATAGTTGAAGAGAAGTCAATTGCTAATCCATTGCCATTTGAATTAAGAAAATTATATGATGATGTATCTGTAATAAATGAATTTATATTGTAATTTAAGTCTAGACTTTCTCCATTTGTATAAGTGAATAATGATCCTTCATTAACAACAATGTTAATGTTATGATTTCCTTGTAAATATGATATTGCAAGACTTATTTGATTTTTTTTAAACCTTAAGTTGTATCCAATCTTATATTGCTGAAATCTTGTAACTCTTAAATTACTAGAGTTAAAACTAAGTAATTCTTCTTGATATTCATAATTACCATTAAGAATTAGTTTAAGAAGATCTTTATTAATATTTAGGTTAATATGGTTTTTATCATAAATTGAGAATAAAAGGTCTCCTGAGCTTAAATTTTTAGTAAAATTTATCCCATTATTTAATTCTAGGTTAACAATATTGTTTTTTCTAAATTGGCTTAACCAAATATTTTTTAATTCTTGGTTAATAGTTCCGCCAAATAAAAATTTATTTAAAATATTATTATCTAATGTGTTAGATTCAATATTGATTTCTGAATCAAATGAAATTTGGCTTGAAAATTACTTGATTTATTTGCCATAGAAATTAACTCATCATTAGGGCTTGATTGAGGATATAAGCTTTTAATTGTAAATAAAATAAATAATATTATTATATTTTTTTTCACTTCCCTAAAGTTTGAATTATTTCTCCACTTAAAATTACTTCTAAATTGTAGTCACTATAAATATCTACAAAATCATTGATATTTGAAGTAGAAAGTTCTGTTGTAAATACTAGAAATGATACATCTGAAATTTGTAAATTACTAATCTCTAAAGTTGTTTCAGATTTCTGACTAACTAGATTATCTACAATAATTGCTGACGGAACTATATAGTCATTTATTATTGAATCTATTAAGATTTTATTTTCATCTAGTGAAACTAAATTACTAACTGCGCTAAGAGGAAATCCATTTAAGATTTTTAAATAAAGCTTATTGAATTCTAAGTTATTAGTATTATTAATTTCAATTGTATCTTTTAAGATAATTCTATTTGCTATTATCGATAATGGCAGTTTTATGTTTATGTTTGAATTAACTATATTATCTAAATATATAAACTGATTAAAATCAATAATATTTTGATTATTTAATATAAACTCTCCGCTATAATTTATTTGGTTTGGTAATATATCAAGTAATAAATTAGCATCTGTTTTGATATTATTTAAGCTTGAAATAATTGGTAATGAATTATTACTTAATGTTGCTGCATCAATTAAATAGTTATTGTTTATGATATTATTGCCAGTATTTTCATCAATACCAATATCAACAATTGTTCCATCTTCAGTATTTTCACTATTTAAATCAAAAAAAGTTAATTGACCATTTGCTCCAACAAAATTTTCGATAAAAACATTTAGTTCAACTGACTCAAAATCAATATCACCACTTAAAATATTATTAAATTGATTTAATTCAATTGATTCTAGCCCAAACTCAATAGTATCTCTTCCAAGATACCCTTTAGCATACTCAGGAATAATATTAAATTCAGTGTAATAATAAAAGCTATCAGATTGATTTAATGTAACAAGTTCTCCTGTTGAATCAATGTATGAAAAAAACTCTGTATAAATTGTATTAATAGTATCACCACCAATTCTATTTTCTTCTCCAGTTAAATCTAATATGTACTCATCAAAATTAAAATCAAACTGTGAAAATTGACCGTTTGTAGTAGGGGGGACGATATTTTCAGTTGTAAACTCTATACCATTTTTCTTTAAAGATGGAATATTAAATACTATTCTTCCTGTATCTTGAATTGTACTTATAGCATATATTGATACACTACCTTCTTTTATACCAATTTCATGAATTTGAGCTCCTTTTAAATCAAATACATGCTCTTGTAATTTTTGAGAAATTTCTTGATCTGGGAAATATGCAGTTGCTTCAAAAATTTTAATATTTTCTAATACTAGCTTAGTTTTTATTGCATCTTGATAGTCTATTGTGACATTACCATTGCTCTCATTAACATCAACATTATTTAATATTGCTAAAATATCTTTATCAATAGTTTGACCAGCAATTGAAACTGTTTGAGTTTGAAGAGTATTTGAGGGTATTAATGGATAAGTAAAAGTTCCTAATATATTTTGATTAATAGAATTAACTAATGTAAAAGAAATATTTGATAAGTCTGTTGGAAAATCATTTCTTATTGTTAAACTTAGGTCACCAGAATTGAGTGTCATAGTTTCAAAATAATCACTTGCATCAATTATAACAGTATCATTAGATATTATGCTTTGAAGGTACGGTATTGTTGTGGAGCTTCCGTTGGGGAAAAGTGTAGTTCCAAAAGGTAAATCATTTAAAAGAGTTCCTAATGTTGTTGTGTCTCGTATAACAATTCTAGAAAATTTTAATGAGTCTAGTTTTGTAGATGTTTCTCCAACTATTTCATTAATATTTATAAAAGAATCAATATCTAAATTTATTAGGTCTTGTTCAAAAACAAATGAAACTAAGCTATTATTATCTTCTTCTAAAGTAATTGAACTATCATTTACAATATTATAAATATCAATTTTTGTATTAGCGATAGGAAATATTAAATCTACATCCCAA
>JGI24540J26637_10000526_pt1 | contig 16175 bp, 17 predicted proteins | sample NorSeaMetagenome_FD_26637 | JGI IMG/M metagenome (IMG submission 26637)
TGGGGAGGGAGAGGAGGAGGAGGGAGAGGAGGAAGAGGACGGGGTAGCGGGGTGGGGAGGAGGAGGAGGGGGAGGAGGAGGTAACTCGGAAGGCGTCAGCTTCGGCCGCCTTGACGTCGAGGACTTCATCCTCATCAGAGTCCTCGGACTCGTCCTCCACATGGGCGAGGTCTGACGTATCGTGGAGGAGGATGGCGCAGGTAGATACCACGCAGGTAGATGCCGTGGCAGTCCCTTCATAGAGCGAATCAAGTGCGAAGATTGGATCCCTCGCCTTCATCTCTCCCCTCCCAAAATGGTCAAAGAATGCCTCAGGGATGTACCCATCGGGAATTTTATCCACAGCCATTCAAACCTAATAGAAGGGGGGGGGGCGACGGTGGGAAAGTGTGGGGGGTTAGGATTGTGGAGAGGATAGGGGCGAGATCGAACTATAACATAATTCTCATTTTATACCCTTTAACACTGACTTCCATGCTCAAACTCTACATTATAATTTTCAAATAAATACATCTTAAACGACATGCTACAAATAATATTCCCAATATCCCGTAATTATCTTAAAAACCACTCACCCTAGATGCTTGTCAAATCCCTTCCTGTTAATGGATTTTCCTACCACTCCAAGCTATACTCTTAAAAAATAAGTTCCCCCAACCCCCCCTAATACAAACCGAATCCCATCGCAGGCAAACTCCGCCCCGATATCTCTCGTTTTCATCCTCAAAAATATACTTCTTTTGCTCTCCTCTTCTTCAAAACCAACCTCTTCATCTCTCCATTCCCAAAAACCTCTCCCCTTCTGCACACAATCTCCGCAAACGCATAACTTTACGGTGTACCGAATCTACCCTTCTTCCCTGTAGTACGTTTTAACTCACCGCTACCTGTCCCTAGACCCTCCCATATGAACCCTAACAGACCCTCATTCTTCTTCTTTGAACCATGAGGACGTTAACTCTCACCTCATGGTCTCTAACAAAAAACCGCAACCGTCGATTCTAATTTAGACCGACTTGAAATAAAGGTGTTCACGTTGGGTGCACTTGTGGGGGCCCTTTGAAGTTGCCTAAGGGAGGTTGTTAACCCTGGTGCTATTATTTCTCCTTGAGGTCGGTGCTGCGCTGTAGAATACTTGCGAATCTTATGTCCTTTCCATTTGATTCGCAAGAAAGGCAAGGAACCGGTTGTCGAGGATGTTGCGGAAGTCAATTTGAAGGTCGAGGTTGAGGTTGGGGTTGACGACATGGTTCGGCACCAGCGGAAGGGGGGAGGGGGTCAGGGGGGTCGGGAGGGAGCTCAAAACGGACAGTAGGAGCTTCTGTTTCACCGACGGGTATTGATTAAGCGCGTTGAGCAGCAATTTATTTGACGCTGCCTCATCCCAGTTGGTCAACGTCGACGAGTTTGGTTGAGGGGGTGGTTTAGAGAGGCTGTAATTATATTAAATAGTATCGCTAGAATGCTCATAATCTACCTGATGACAGACAGTCTTAACTTATGTCAAAACGAATGAAATTTTAGATTCAGCATTGCCTTCTTCTGCTCTGTACCCCCTCCGCGCCTCTGAATTCCACAGTCAGCCACTCCTCTTAACTTCTCTCTAATTTTATCCACACCCTCTCAAACGTCGTATAAATTTGGTATATCTATATTATAACATAAGACATATCTTACATTATATTCACCTCCCCAAAGGAAACTTTTTATTTAATAAATAAATATAAGTGTGAAAAAATGGTGAGTTTTTTCTCTCGCTTTCTTTGGCTTTGACGCTTTGCGTTGTGTTATTGCGTATTATGCCCCAATTATAAAAGCAGCTGAGTGTTGTCTTCGTGGATCTTCTGTGAGGAGTTTAGTTTTGATGGGGAACAAGGTCGAGTGGTTCCACAAATTAGCATTTGCTTTTGCCTAACCTGTCCCCGCCTTTGACGTCCTTTAATGTTCTAATGTATTCGACGGAAGTCCAAAAAGGGTAAGGGGTCAAAGTCTTGGAGAGCCCCATACAAACATCCTATCAAAGGCGTTGAGAAGAGTTCGAGATTATCTTGGTTGAAGTGGGCATTTGCGATCGTTCTAATTGTCGGAATTGTCACTAGCTACTACATAGAAAAAGTTGGCGAGGGAAAGGTGCCTGTAAAGTTGGGCTCTAATGGCTACCCTAAATCCCTCTCCGATACCCATTTCTCTCGCGCCCGTGCTTTGGTCTCTCGTTCTATCCGCCACGGTTACGGTTTCCGGTCGTCGCACAACATTTTCGTTGTCCCTCACTTCTTCACTGATGAGGAGATAAATGACATTATAGAAATATGTGACAGGAAGGCTGAGGCTTCCGCACACCTATCCAAATCATTCTTCTATAACAGGAACAAGTATACATCCTACGCTCAGTATATTGCTCGGGTTGAGGTCGAGATCTACGAAACAAGAAGGGATCTGTTTGACAGGATTGTGGAGACTTCATGGGTGATGGATGAACTCAAGTGGAACAAGTTCGGAAAGAAGGCCAAATCAGCCAAACCTCAGATAGAGTATATTGACTACGATGTGAAAAGATTGGGAAAAGCGGGATCCTTCTCTCAGGTAAAGATTGGATGAGGGGCAAAGGACGGCAAGAGCGAAGCGACCGAAACACACTGCATGTCTGCAAAAGCAACCTCCCGCTCGTTGCTTAACTCCTCGCCACCCATCATCCCACCCCTTTCGCGATTCGCTTCGCTCATTGCCGCTTCACTCATCGCAGCATGTCGATAACTACTCCACTGTCACCGTCATATGCATGCTGACTCCAACGAACGAGTATACCGGAGGGTCAAACTACTTTTTCGTCAACGATACCTACTGTGAATACGACCCATCACTTGACAACACCGCCGACTACGTTGAAATTAAACTCCAGAAGGGGGAGTGCCTCTTCATGAGAGGGGAAGTTGTTAAACACGGAGTCAACGACGTGCACAGTGGAAGAAGAGTCGTGCTGCAGGCGGAAATGAACGAGGTTAAGTTACCGAAAGACGATATTTTCAACATGGGATGGGATGGGGAGGTACCGGGAGTAGACTGCAAACCCAACCCTTAGAGAGGGGGGGGTGGCATACGAAGCCGGCTTTCACGTGCACGAATGCAAGAGAACTAAACGTGATTCTGCAAAACCTATCAAACGATTCAAATAAAATTCCTTCCTTCTTAAAAATAAATTTTTTAAATACAAAACAAGAACAAAACAGGGGACAAAATGGGACAAAATGGTGCTCCTGACACCGTTCTCATTGGCATTGTCGTTACAATCTCATCTATGCTAGGATTATTTGCGATAAATAAGGTTGTCAAATATGTAAAAGTGAGTAGTAAGAATTCCCCTTTCGGACAGGGTCAAATCACTATATCCATCATTGGAGACTCACATTTTAATACACGAAACAAATGAATCCAGGCATGTTTCGGACCAAGCTGTCACGCATTGTTAGAGCTTAGGACAAAACTTGATGCTCATCCCTTGGATGTTGAGACCCGAGAGGAGGTGAGGGAAGAAGGGGGTGGTATTGTATTATGTAGTTCGTATATCTTATTCAGAGACTTCCAACCTTTGTCCCTTGCAGCTTGGAGTTGAACTCCTTGGTATCGCACAGTACGACCAGGCCGTTCACCATTTCAAGGTTGCTTGCCTGATTGACCCTGAGCTCATAGAGGCCAGGGTGAACGTTGGAGTGGCATTCGCTCATGCCGGTCAATACGAAGAGGGACTGGCAGAATTCAAGAAAGCCTTTGAAATTGCCACAGTTGTGTCGAAAAAGGTTGAGAAACTTCAAGATGAGCACGCCAAGTTTGAGCGCATTATCCAGATGCGCGATATTTTTTATCATATGGCAGACGCGTACGAGGGTCTCTCCCGATTTGATAAAGCGGTCGAATTCTTTGGAGAGAGCTCGATTTTGTGCTCCGAAGCAGAGCATTATGATCATGAGGATGAAAATACTTTGTCTCACATTGAGGAGAGGATGGCGGTGGTGAAAGAAAAGAAAGAGCAACAAGAAAGCATCGATAACCACAGGGGGATTGCGAGGGGCAAGAACTGCCAACTGTCGTGCGGGTGTTCACTGTCGTGCATGAAGTTCAACAGGACACCTGTGTCAATCCATTGGAGCTGTGTTCTACTTATCGTTAGCTCTTACTTCGCCGATAATGAAGATGGGTGGAAAATAATTATCGTTTCAGCCGGTGCATTTGCGTCGGTTTTCTTTCACGAGCTCTCTCACGCCTTGTGCTACAATTTGTTTCACGAGGGTGTCGAAAAAGTTATTGTTACTTTCACGGGAGGAGTGACTATTCCGGTAAGTTTGGTATTGCGAAAAGCAATACGAGGCAAAGACAAGGAGAGGGGAAGCATATTTCTAAAACGACTGATTCTCAAACCCTCCCCGAACAGAAAACTAAGCTTGTGGGTGCATTTGTAGAGGTCGCGACCTCTGTGAGCGGCCCTCTTGTGAACATCTTACTATGGGCCACCTTTAAAGCACTCGCCGAGTGCATTGGGGCCTCTGAGAACCATGTATTGAGGGCACTAGGAATGACAAACCTCTGGATGGCCGTCCTTAACCTCATTCCAATTTTCCCTCTGGACGGGGGGAGGATTCTTAGGGGACTCTGTAGGCTATTTTTTCCTCTCGCAACTTCAACCGTCTTTGCATCGGTCCTTAGTGTTATTTTCGGAGGTGAGTTGGGCAGGGGGGGGCGGCAGTGTTGTCAGTTTTCGCAGGAAATTTGCGAAGCCATTTTCGTCCGAAGAGTAGCACTAGCGAGTGTCCCCTACCCCCGTATTATTGTTCCTATCCAACTCTGCATTCTCCACTCAGTTCTCCAGGTGTGCGTCATTACTTTAAAATCTTGGTCACAGGAGAGTGGAGATGTCCAAGTTTCGACTCCTGTTAAGCTTCTGCAACTCGGATTTGGCGTGTTTGTGACTTTTGTGATCATTGCTGGTGCCGTTGCAAACATCATGTTCGTAAAATACCTTGTCTATGACGATACCATGTGCTACGAGAAGGTCATCCTTCAAAGCAAGGGGCTCAAAATGGAAGAGGAATACTGGAAGGGTGGGCAGCAGATCTTTACGAAGCACCACTATCTTTTGCAAGTGAGGCGAGAAATTGACGGCAACGTAGTCGTTGGGGAGGGCATGCATTGAGGGGGGGGGCTTATTCTAGCTGTGTGTTCTTCCGTTTTCAGTATCTATCTCACACCACGCTCTCTCTCTCCCTCTCTCTAACAGGCGGGGAAATTTGAAAGGAACGAGTCCGCACAGGAGAAATTTGATACCTACAAAGTGCCAGGATTTTGTGGGTTTGAATTCACGTTCGCCAACTCCCGTTGCCTCTCTTTGTGCTGCAGGGAGAAGGGGGGGGATGGGGTTGAAACGAAGGACGGAAGATCGAGTAGTGACAAGGGACCTAGAACAAGTGTTATCGAGGTGCGAGAGAACCCTCTCCATGTTTCTCCGGTAAATAGAAGGACAACTTTTGCCACCAGTGTTGAAAAAGCTCTAAGCTTCATTGAAGGCAAAGATGCCAAGGAAAAGGTGAAGAAATCCCTGAAAGACGTGTCCGAAAACAAGTCCGATAGTATTTTTTCTATCGACGAGGCAAGCCCCAACTCAACAACTGGGGAGGCTCCGAGAAACAGTACCTTAGGGATCGATGACAGCCCAAATTCGAGGGCAAGAAAGGGCTGGAGAACGCCAAAAACACGAAATTTGGAAGAAGACATACAGAAAGAAATAAGCCCGAGGAAAAGTTTGCGCAGGGGATCTCTTGAATCACAGGATTTGGAACAAGGAGCCCAAACGGGAAGGAAGCTCAAGAAACTCCAAAGCATGAGGCTCATGAACCAGGTAAAAACCCTCAAGACTCACAGGCAGCGCCGGCAAACGAAGTTAATCTACGAATTTGCGTGAAGATGCAAGGATATAATATAGTCGACGAGGATGGTGGTTGAGGATAAAACAAGAATTTAGTTCTAATATCGCGTAGATTGTCGATCATAAATTCCAGAGGAACTTCCTTGCATTCTAGAAACTGGAAAGTGGTCGCAGTGTGACCCCTCGACGCGACCCCGATAAATTCTGGTGAATTCATGTATGTAGAACACTTAAAGGTCCAGTCTCTGTCTGGGTTCCAAGGGATTCTCAACCTTTTTAGCCTTTGTGACGAAATCAGCAACGAAGTCTTCCAGTTCTTTTTTTTCTTCTTGGGACATCGACTCGATTTTATGGAAGCGATAAAAGAGATCTTGGAAGTCAAACCTGTAAGTATATACTTTCGCAACATAGTTAAGTGCGCGAAATCTATTCACTCGCCCAGAAAGATCACTACGAGCATAGATTGGAGTGGAAATGGGACCTTCTTCGTCAAGTTCTTCACAAACAGCGAGTTGCTTGGCTAAATAGATAGCAGTAGAATAGTGCCCCAAGGACACGCTATTGTTCAACGCGTTGAGGTGGGATTGCATGGGGGGCGCAAAATTTCTCAAATCTTCGCATCTAAGAGTTCCGTCGACGCTTCCGGTATCCCTGGTAAAAGGTACGCTAGGCGTTTCTGGCCTACTGAGTATGCAATGGTACGAGTGCTGGGCAGCAATTACTGTGTTTAACATCCACCTGTAAATGGAAGTAAAAATTGACGGTTGTGTCAGTCCCAGGGCCAAGTTGTACACGTCGTCGCAGAGCAGGTTATGTTCGCTCATTTTAGTCCCGACTTTATTGCTCTTCGTGCATCGACTGCGCAGTACAGTAGCGGTTTGTGCGTGTGCATTGGACATTGCCCTTCCAGTAGTTGCTAGGGCCCGCAGTTGCTCTCGTGCCTTGTGAAGCGCAAATGAGAGCTCAACGATATTGTTATTTCCCCGCCACGTGCCTTCGGCATCTTCAGGTAGGTGGCTTTCACTTTCTGGGACCTTTTCGCCTTCCCAGAACAAGGTGATGACAGGATGAAGGAAGATGCCAGGATTCCTATCATTCCTCGAGGAGTCCGCAATGGTTTGAAAATCCCATACGTCCTTGTTCGTATACTTAAATTCGACGGTGATGAATCCCATTTTTTCAGCGCCACCGGGGAAAATATCGGTCATCCACCACTTTGGTACTTCCTCGTAGTAAGAGAAAGTTCCATCTGCATCTGCCACGAGAATATCTACGAGCACGTCCTGCATCTGGTATAGGCCAGCTGCCTCCTGGACACGGCGATTCGTGTATTCGACAGCTTCCTCATAAGATTCAAAAGTGACAACCGGCCAGGACCCGTTAAAGTGTTCTTGAAGGATGTGACGAATCTGAGCTCGAATAGAGTAGCGAAACCCGTGTATGAAGCCTCCAGCCGATTGACGGTAGTCAGTTCCGTGCATGGCACATCCTGCGTACCATTTACGAGGAGCAGAGATTACTTCCTTGTCCTTCCACCAAGAAGTTAATTCAGGGAAACGCTTGTTGAAGGTAGCATTAACGATACCGTCCCTCTCAGTCGTGAAACCACCACTATAAACAACGGTGACATTATCTTGTAAACCAAAAAAGAGATTCTCAAAGGCTGCGCACTCCTCCGAGTCGATATCAGGAGGGGCCCTCTGGGTCTCGATCCCAGTGTGTGCCGCTACCAAACTTTCAAAGCTGCCGGTACCTGGCGTCGGGGTGGGTTTTTCAAGGTCTCGGAGATTGAAGAGCCCATCCAAGGACTTGAGCATGTACCGATCCAGAATGGCGGCGTTATGGATCCGCACGTCACCAACGTAATGGGTGAGGAAAGAAAAGCGGGGCATTCCTTTATGAAAAAGCTTGACACTCTTGGCACAAGGGGCGAGCATGTCTAGCGTAGGAGGGGGGAGGGGGGGGGATCACAATCATTAGTAAAGTCTCGTGAGCTATACTGAAACATTTCGCGTCTTACCCGTCGTCTCCCATGCAGCATTTCCTCCGCCGAACACCCAAATATCGCGGTTCGAACACCACTCTTCGTCGCCAGTCTCCATCTTGGGAAAGTTTCCGTAAGTGTAGAAAGTAGCTCCATTCTTCTCCGCTTCCTCCTTCAAGCACGAAGGCGGTTCAATAGGTGTGTATCCTGAAGCAATAACAAGATGATCAGCACTAAATTTGCGACCATCTGCGGTCTCGATCTTCCACCTCTCACTCAGTTTATCGAAGAAAGTGTTGGTAACTTCGGTATTTAGCTTCAGATGATCTTTCAATGGTCTGGCTGCCTCGTTGAGGTATTCGACTAAGGTGTCTGCAACCGGGTACCACTCACGTGAGTAGTTGCCACTCGCAGCAAAGGACACGTCCGTGTCGAGTAGGGAATGCCAGTCGTGCCTCATGCCGAACTCAGCGCTGATGTGGTCAACCCCCTTGAACTTGTTCGCCGATATAAGCTTTCTCTTGCGGGGGTAGGTATCGAAGAAGCTCCCGACGCCGTCGTTCTTCTCCAGAATTGCAAAGTCTGTGATGTTGGAAGCCAGCAGAGATAAACCCCACTGGACGCCTGCAGGTCCCGCTCCGACAACCACAAATGTCCTGTGGTCATCATTAGCCGTGTCACATAGCATCAAGGGGATGCTGAGCATTGCCAATAGGAAGAATTGAGGGCAGTTGATCCTTGTTTGGGGTAGCGCCATAGGCATAGATCTGCCTGTAGTGGGGTTGGTTAACCCTAAGAATGGCAATGGAAGAAATAAGTTAGGGTTGGACTTCACGGTGCATAGATCGTGTCATGAACTGGTCTATAAGTTGGTGTCATAAAGATGGCCTGATGACAACAGAAATAGGTCTCTTGGACCGAGTGTTGGAAGGGGGATCTTATTTCTTACCTTCTCCTGCTTTATGTTCGACTTTTTTGACTTCAACCCTTGCTGGTCTCCTGATGCGAGCGGATTCTTGTTACAGGATCTCTCCACTGAGAAGGAAATAAGGCTGAATGGATCAAGAGAGGGGGCAACTGTTTTAGAGCCTCTGGATCTGTCAATGTTGGCCTGGATCTGTTCATTTCTTTGGTCGTTGTCATAAATTTTTTTGTATTATGGAAGTGTTCCATTATCCTTTTTCGCCGTATAACCGTTGGATACGGAGCCGTTAGAATGAGCGACTGGCCTAAAAATAATTGAGGTTTATTTCTTTGATTTACATATGAGTTTTTGTTTCAATCTTTTTTGGGCATCATTCAAGAAAAAGTAAGTAAAGAATAAAATCAATGCCGATTTACGCATTTTGTTGTGTATTCCCCTTCTTTGTCCTCCTTTCTTGGTCGTATTTGTGTGGTTAAACCATAGTCCACTGGATCAGGTAAAATCCCAATCCCAAATCCAAATAGCAGTTTTTGCATTTAAAGGTGGGGATGTCCACTTGATTGACGTCCGGGAGGACGTTAATCACTCGATATGATGGACTTGCTGTCAGGGCTTGGAGGACGCAAGAAGAGGTGTAACATTAGTATTAACTAGCTGCCCTACCTGTATCAACAACCTTGCAACAAACTTTTAGGACAAGACTAAACATCTTCGTAGCATGAGTGTCGATGACGTCGAGTCACTGAAAGAAATGGTCAAAGCGTTGAACTTGCTCCATGGAGAAACTTAGGAAATTGAATCAAGAGCTCATTAAGACGAACCAAAGTCTTGAACAAGAGAATTATGAGTTGAAGGACGGCTTTTCCTCACCGAGCCATTCAAGCCAAAAACGCAGTGACAACAATCAAATGGAACTAGGGCACTCCGGGGTCATCGATAAGGTTATGGAAAGAGGGGCAGCACCTGGCCTCATCGATAATTCGAGAGATTCCAAGAAGGTAAAGATAGGAGAGGCAGTACATGAAACTTGCCAAAATGTCCTCAATTTCTTGCTGACAGACGTCAAAGTTGGGATTTTCAGGAAAATAACAATTCAGAAAAGGAGGAATGGCAGCCGGATCGTTTTCTGGCAGCATTTTGTGAAACTGAACGTTTATGAGTATCTCCTCGACTTGAAAATCGAGAGAAGTTATCATATAACCAAAGTCAAGGTCGCGACCCTGGAAGAAGATGATATCCCACGAGAAATGCTGGATGCTGTTTTGGAGGCAAAACGCAATGTCGGTCGAAGCCAGAGACCTAGAAGAGCTACACTTTGTGGCGAAATCCTATTTTTCCCGTATGGCAATGGACAGTCGGTCGTCACCTTTGTGGGCGACATCGAAGAGGGTTCCAACTTGGGAAGAACCACAAATCGTTCCGTGACTTCAGCTTCTTCGGCGATTGGTCGCTACGTTAGTCTTCGGAGTAATTCTTTGGTAGGTCGGAGCCAAATAAAATCAAAACCCAGGTTTACTGACAGATCCGTGGGCGAAGGGACCATAGACACCACTGAAAAGGTTACCTTTGGGCTTACAGCAGAATCAACATTTGCATCGTTGAAGGGCATCTTCGAAGAAATCGAGAAACGCTTTTTCAAGCCCGATGTCATCGACAAAAGGATCAGACAGCACTTTGTTCGAAACGTCATCCCGAACGCTCCAGCCCTGACTATTCAAGAGATGACCTTGTTCGACGGCGAGGATGTTTTGGAAGAGCAGCTCATCAAGGAAGGACTTATGAAGGGAGTAGCGACCATCTGCAAGTCAATGGTAACTTGCCGAGGTATATCAAAGATAATTTTGGATGCACTCGCGGACTGCATTACGCCGTCGGAGCTCATTTTCCCTCCCCCTTTCAGCATAGATTATTTCGAAATTTCCTAACTTGGAAGCAAGAAGAAACTGATGACGGAAGGAAAAGGTTCTTACTCAGGTATACACCTATCGACAAGTACAAAGGTTCGAAGCAGGGTGCTGTGAAAACTTCTGATGGAAAGTTCGTGAACGCAACATCAGAAGGAATATACTACTTCGAGGAGATTGCACCAAACGTTTGCAAGTGGTCGCGGTGAGAATGAACAAGGAGTGAAAGAAGCCTTAGTGTGTGTGACCGAAAAACCAACCCCTTGTCCTGCCTTTCTTCGCTCATCCTAGGTTTCAATGCATTGACGTGAAGGCAAGCCTTCCAGCGAAAGTCCTCAACTTCCTTGCGCAAATACAGCTTGGCTGGGCCAACGAAGTGCAAGAAATCCACAGGCGGAACGGCAAGGCGGTGGACAAGGAAGTCAGGGACGTCTTAGTCAAGAGGATGAGGGAGGGTGTCGAGCTTACAAGAGACCAGGAAGAGCTTCTCAAAGAAATAAATAAAGTCGTTGGGGGCGAAAAAGGGTGGAAGGAATTTAATTCGTCATACCCGGGCGTTGAAATGCAACTTAAGGTTAGGTTAAGCAATAGAGGAGAGGAGAGAAAAGCATCGTTTTTGGTAAGGCTGAGACGGTTGCGGACTGCACGGCGGAGGAGGCATGCGCCTGATTCTTCGAGTACTGCTCTGACGAGCGGCAAACACACTCTGTGGAAACCGGAGACGTCGCAAGGCTGGAAATCCGAAGAGGGGGCCAAAAATTCAACGAAAAGACTTTCTCCTCGGTCAAAAAGTTTTCCTTACCTCTCGCAAATAGAGAATTCGTCGGTCGTTGGATCTGGACAAACAACGAAGACGGCAGCGTGTCAGTTGCAGTGGTTACAGACGAAGTTACCGTTGATTACGGTGGAAACATCGGACGAATGCTGAGAGGAACTGCATCTTCTCTCTTCACGGCTAGAAATATCACGAGCTTTGGGGGCGTCAAACAGTGCAGCATCCAACTGAAGCAGCACTTTGATGCGGGTGGATATATGCCGGCATATTTGGTGAACAAACGGGTACCAAGGGCTTTGGGCGTGATCAAGCAAATTAAGCAATCTTTCGAACGGGATGACGAGATTGACCACGCTACTTTAATGGACGTTTCCCGAATATTAAAAGATAAACCGCAAAGTTAAACCGAAGAGGAGGAGCGGGCGATCGAATTCGGCAAAGAGTTCCTCAAAAGGGGAAATGACAGCTCTCAGTATGAAGACGTGGCTTTCCATGACCCCCTTGTGGATTTGAAATTAGTCCACACAGACGGCGAGAACCTTGTTTCTGCACTTGCAACGACCATTGTAGATGCAAGCGCTGATGCTTGTTGTGTGGAGGAGTTTTCGTCCCTGTACAGCCGGGAGTTTAACAGGTCGCTCGAAGGAATTGGAATAATTGATGCGACCGTGATACATATCAACGACCACAGCCTCTACTACCTCACGACACGAGACTTGGGCATTCCAGGGATGGCCCAGCGTGAATTTAGGTTGAAAGTTCTGTGGAAAACAGACCATGACGGTAATGTCATAATTGACATCACAAATACGACAGGGTGCGACAAAAGCCATCCAGTCAAACCCAAGACTGTGGCTGCATCTGCACATACGGTGTGGAAGTTCCAAGCCTTACCTCCGATAGAGAATGTCTCTCAAACTAGAGTTACCTTCATGTCAAGGGCAGACTTGAAGGGCACCATACCCTCTCAAATTATCAATAAGATGGTACCAAAGTTTGCATCAATTGTACCAGATCTTAGGAAAAAGTTTGATCGAAAGAGAGAAATCGACGCCCTCAATAGATCGCTGATTGTAAAGAGATTGATAAATGCTCCAATCCAGAGAGCAGCTGAACGCACAGCATTTTGTGGGTCTTTTGAAAGCAAAGAAATTAACTATGGCGCTTTTCCTCTCTCCTCCGCTTGGGTGAAGGTCACAGGGAGGGGTGAGGGTCACGGGAAAACTATTTTCAAAATCAGTACGCCTATCGAGGACGTTGCAGCATATTTCTGGCACTTCGAATCCAGAATTCAAGAAGAGATATCTGGCGACATCCAGCGAATCGTCGAGGAGAGGAGAGGGGAATGGGAGTTGATCGTTAAGAGGATTCAAATGGTTGAAATTAAGCACGGGGGGAGGCACGATGCCCGAAAATTCAGAAGTATTCTCAGGCTTCACAAACCAAGTAGTAGCACAATTGAAATCACGGTTGACCCTGTGGAAGAGAATGTGGGCAGAACTCCAAGACCTTCGTCGTTGAAGTTGTCGAGGAGACTTGCAGGGCTGCCCGCCGCAAGGGATTCCATGAGGAGATCTCTGAGGAAGTCGATCGCGGGAGGGAATATAGAGAGCAATGCAGTGTCGGGAGCTTCCGCAATAGGAGCGAAGGAACGATTGTCGTTTATTTTGACAAAGATAAGTGACTCTACAAAGGTGGAGTTTACTACGTCTCTGAGCTTGGGCTCGCATGTGAGCTAAGGGGGCACGAGATTGAGTATAGAGAGGCAACTTGATGAGGTCTCTGAGTCACAGCGGTACTTCTCGCGTTTGATAAAGCTGGAGGAAATGACAAAGGAGGATGGGAGAGTCCTTGGTGCTGATCTCGTGTGGGACGGAGGGCAACTCGGAGGAATTCACCCGAGGAAACATATAAACTCGCACGTGGAGGAGATGTGCAGGACAAACGAGGCACTCAAGGAAGTTGCAAAAAGGTACCCTTGGGTTGAGATCATGCTGAAGAGAGCGAGAAGCGGCGACCTTGCAGTGAATCGTCCCCAGAGCACCAAGCTTGAGTGTATCGCCGAGAGAGAGGCGAGGACCATCGCTAATAACCTTATGCCTTGCCTCAAGAGCAGAAAAACGGCAAAGGCTGGGATTGAGCAATGGAGGGAGCAGAATCGAGGTATTAATGAGCTTCTCCTTGAATTTCCGTTGATGACCGACATGTTCATAGCGATCGGAGAAGGAATAGTCAAGGCGGCGCCATGGGGTTTGATGGTGAGTATCGCAGGAAGGAAAGTCAGAATGTACGCTTTGATGAGTATCTTGCTTACTCACTTTTTTTGTCATTTCCTCCTCTTCACAGTTCCGAGTGGTCTCTGGAGCTATCACAAGCATCTTCGACCTTGGAACGGACATCTTTGTCTGTTACATATTCTGGAAGAAGGAGAGAACAGCTTTCTTCCAAATGACGCTCGTGAGCATCATGTTGTCCATAGTGTTGCAGTTAGCCTTTGTATTCATACAATACCAGAAGCAGGGCATAAGGAGTATTATATACGAAATGCTGCCCGTCCTCGTAGGTTTGAAACCCGCCCTAGATGCCTTCAGAATAGCGGCAGGGAGGGATAGGGATGAGGCCGGAGCAGTTGTCGATCGATTATCAGAATTAACATCAACCAAGGCCTGTGAGCTTTTCGTAGAAGCGATCCCAGGTGTCATCATCCAGGTAAGTAGAGAGGGGAGGAAAAAGAGAGCGCCGCAAGTTTGCAGGGTCGAAGAATGTCACTTTGTCATAAGTTAACGCTATCCCCTCTTTCGCTGATCTTTTTAGATTTTGGCTATCGCAACGACAACTGGAGCAGTGGACACTGCCTCTTGGCTGTCGTTAGGAGCTTCGGCGCTTTCTGCCGGTTTCATAGGATCCACGCTCAGATACGACTACGATACCGACCCAGACAAGCGCGACCAAGGCCCAAACTTTTACGGCTACCTCCCCTCTAGTTCCACCAAAAGAACGCTGGTCTTCCTCTCCATGATCATCTTTTCGGCGATGCTGCTCCTCGTGAGAGGGCTGACGCTGGTCCTTCTGGGACTCACGGGTGGAAGACAATTGGTTTTCATCTTCCTTTTCGCCGACCTTGGGTTTTACCTTTTCGTCAAGATCGCAAGGGGAGACTTCTCGTACTGGATCCCAGTTGAAGGTTACTTTCTCCAGGTCGTTACCAGCCTCTTGGCGCGCGTTGTGGTAAAGGTGATTATGGACTTCACCTCGATCGTGCAATTCAGGCACCCCAATGAGGTTGGGGGGTTTTATTGGTCCTTCACTCTCGCTTTAAATTTTGCCACCCTCCCCTTTGCGGTTTGGCTTTACGGCGAGAGGTTGGGCCGGGGAGATTTGGTGTACCAAAAGTCCCTGAACGCGGCCTTAATCTTGCTGCCTTCCATCATGTGCATGACCCTTATTTTCTTCTTCAACATCAGCTCCAGTTACCGCAAGACGTTCCTGAGCCTCAAGAGAGGCAAAGACATCGCGGTCAAAGCATTCAAGGAGGAAAACGACTTCTTGAAGGCCACCATGGTATTCAATACCTCGAGGAAGTACTGGATGTCTATCGAGGAGGAAGTGAGAGCTTGGGTTGAGGCGAACTGGACGCTGTGGGAAGAAGAGAGACCGCCGTGGTACACCGAAGAGTTGAGGGCGAAGGTAAGGGGGGTGGTTAAGGGAATTTTGGGAGCACAAGAGGCTTTTTTGGCTAACCCCCATTCCCCCCTCTTCCCCCCCGCAGGTTCCCGTGGATTTTATTCCAACCGCGGCAAAGAGAATGTCCGAGCGGCAGCGTCGTACAGTCCTATCAGAGAGACAGAGAAGGGAGGTGAAGAGGACGGATACTGCCAAGATAGCGGTTTCGCCTAGGAAATTATTGGGCAGACAAATTTCCAACTGGGACAACTCACCGAGAATTTCAATTAGAAAGAGTTTGAGGAGAGGATTGATGACGAAGGAGGAGGAGGAACATTTTTCGAAGATTATACTAAAATGAAATTCCCGACCCTCCGTTCATGGAGGGGTCGCAAGCATACCGTCCTCTTTGACCACATTTGGCGACTTTTCGTTTTGAGGTGCAAGGAGTACTGGAGGAATGCTGTGGGGATTGTGGAAAGTAGGACGACGAGGGATATCAAAGGAGTTGTTTTGGGGTTCATCTTTGACGAGGAGACGATGGATTTCTTTTACAAGGGGCTCACGGCCAGAGAATAAAATAAAAGCCTATTTTCGTGTTTCTACTTTCAAACGTCAGGGGAGTTGTGCCAGATTTGCCAACAATCATTCCCGGCGTGCTGCAGTGCGGAGGTTGGGCAGGCGGTGAGTCGAGGGCATTCTTAGCGCGTCGTTGTACACTGATGGGGTGGGAAAAGGTTATAAGTTATGTAGGAAGGCGGTACATTGCTTTTGCTGTCGCCTCGCTCCAAGCCGTCCTTCGCTCCTCGTGCAATCTCACCTGAAAATTCCTCCCATTGTATTAGTGTACGAGATTCTGCTACGTTGTGGTCAGGGGGTCAGGCCACGAGGCGGCAAGCTACGAACTGATAGCGAATTTCGACCTCAGCAGGAGACTCGTTGAAGGGGAGACGGGATGGTGGGGAGCGGGGGGGGGACGGGGAGATGCCGACGTGCTGCGAAAAAGAGGG